>Ga0208514_100064_pt1 | contig 116863 bp, 112 predicted proteins | sample LakWasMet70_HOW9_2_FD_183900 | JGI IMG/M metagenome (GOLD analysis project Ga0208514, IMG submission 183900) | Freshwater sediment methanotrophic microbial communities from Lake Washington under simulated oxygen tension - Sediment Metagenome... | ecosystem: Environmental > Aquatic > Freshwater...
TCCATGGTGATCACTCCTGCACACCCCGCCCGTTGTGGATAACCCGGGCAGGGTAGGTTGAACACCTGGCTCAGTTTTAGGTCGGCACAACCCTCAGATGTGGCTCAGTTTTCGGTCGACCGCAACAACCAAGGGGGCACTGGAGCTGTTCTCCACGACCGACATGGCTCGCGTGCTTCACAAGCTCGACTGCGGGCTGACGCGGGACCAAGTGGCATTGATGACCTCTGCCTACGAGCAGTTCTTCACACCGGCCACGGTTCGCCGCAGCCGCAATGGCTTGGTCCGAGAACGGCTGATGTGCAAGGTGCAGGAGGTTTTCACATCGACGCGGCAGGTGCAGCCCGTGGCGGCGGCCTGCGAGCTGGTCCACGACCGAGTGCTCGACGTCCGAGATGGAGATTGGGCAGGGCTTTATGTCCGGCTGGCCATTGCACTCGGCATGGACCCGGAAGCGGCCGAATGTGCTCACGCGGTGGTTCAGCTACGGCGCGAGCAGGGCAAGAGGGGTGAAGACGCCAGGTTCGCCGCCGAGCAGTTCGCCGACATGTGGTCCAAGCCTGATGGCGCCGCGCTGGACGACGCTCGTGAGGTCGAGAGCATCCTTCGCGATGTAACGAAGACCTGCATGGCCGTCGCTCAGAAGGGCGCTCTGGAGGGGTTCAAGGCTGCAGACGAGGGGTTGCGGCGGGAGGCAGCAAAGCTCAGCGGGCGTCAATGGTCGGACCGCTCACCGGGCCGACGCTCGTCCGCGACTTTCGCGCAACGCTAATTCATGGAAGCCCCTTCGGGGGCTTTCCATTTCGGCGAGCGTGCGATTGACTGCCTTCGCCTGAACGTAAGTAGCTGGGCTGCGGCCCACAACGATGCCAGGAGTGCGTGCAGTGCGTGCTTGCCATCCGTCAGAGGCAACGTGCCCCCGGTTCAGCGCAGGCCTCGACGGCGGGCCTTCTCGAAATCCTCCCATTTGAAGTAAAGCTGGCGGAAATTCCCGAACTTCTTTGGCGCCGGGAGGACGCCGCGTCTAATCATCCGGTAGACCGTTTTCCGACTGACGTGCAGTTCCAGGCACACGTCCGCCATTGTCATCAAGTCAAGCTTGGGGCGCTCATTCGCCGTCTTCGAACCCATCATTTGCTCCTGTTTGGTATCCAGAAGCGAATAGCGACGTCGTTTATTCACAGGGGGGCTGGCCACCCAGACCGCTGCTAGGCTCGCCTAGCACCTCCAATTACGGACTCTCATCGAGGCAAACCGCACCAGAGACAGCTGCACCGACGCGGCCATTGGAGGTGGAGGCCAACGCAGCACCCAGGACCGACTCCAGCTGTCGCCGGCAGCTGCGCATAGCGTCCGGCTCGGCCTCCACCTGGGGCGCAACCACAGCAGCCTACGGCACCACCGGTCCAGGGGCTGCGCGAGGCGTTTGGTGAGCGTTTGGTGAGAATCGGGCTCGCTGTGGCCGTCTGTGACCCGATTTGACACAGTACACCGTGGGGTCTTTCGCCGCCGGATGGTGTATAAAAGCAAAAGTCCTTGAGCGATAAGTGCTTATCACGCAAGGACTTTTTTGAAACCCGCAGTGTCTAGAGCTTAGACCAACGGGCTGGATGGATGGTGCCGGCTATCGGATTCGAACTGATGACCTACCGCTTACAAGGCGGTTGCATTTTAGGACATGAATTTCTAAGTCATTGATTTAATTGAATTTTCATGTCACACGAGGCGCCTGACGAACTTCCATTCGGTGCGGAATAAACAGAAAACGCTCTACTGTCATTTGCATGGAGCATGCGGTGGCAGAGCACGAGGGCATTACGGTATTCGAAGGAAAGAACGGCAAGCAGCGCTACCAGGCCCGGGTCTGGTACGAACGGAAGTTCATCACCTCCAGGACGTTCGACAGCCTGGCGTTGGCGCGCGAATTCAGGAAGCGCAAGCTGGAGGAGGCCATCAAGGGCACAGCCCTGCCGGCCAGCGAACGACGCAAGCAGCGCAAGCTGGAAGCGGACCTTGACCGGTCGATGCGCGACTGGGCTTCTCTATATATAGAGGCCAACGCCCGGAAGCTGGACACCAACCCCAGCAAGCATGGCAAATCCCGTCTCCTGGAATACGAATTGGTGGGCCGGCTGCTGGGCGGCTTGACGATGCGCGACTTCTCCGGACAAACCGGCGGTGAGCTAATTGAAAAGCTCACCGATGACTGGCGCTTCATGCACTTTGTCCGAGGCAGCAAGGCCGGGGCACCCGCCCACATCCCTGGCAAGCCCATCGCCGACCAAACCCTGCGGCTGAGGCTGTCGGCCCTGGACCGCCTCATTGCCCACGCCATGGGCAAGTTGCCCAAAGAGCTGAACTATGTGGGCCCTCAGAAGCCGGAGGATTATGTCCTGCCGCCAGCTCACAGCCGGAAGCGTGAGCGTCTTCCCTCGCTGGACGAATTCGCCGCACTGCTGAAACATTTCGGCACCGACAGCGACATGGGGGAGTTTCTGCGGGTCATCGATGAAACCGGCTGCCGGCTTTCAGAAATCGGCACGCTGCACGGCAACCGCGTCGAATTCCATGGCGCCGACGGTCATGTGCTGGGCGGTACCCTGACCCTGCAGCAGCACAAGACGTCAAAACACACCGGACCTCGCAAAGTGCCGTTGTCGCGCTATGCCGCCCAGGTCCTGCAGGCGCGCAAGACGCGGTTCGGCGATGGGCTGCTCTTCCCCGACCTGCCCGGTGCTGCCGCCGAAATCGGCAAGGCTTTCGACAAGGCCTGCACCGCCCTGAAGATTGAGGGCCTGCAAATCAAGGACTTCAGACGCGAATTCATCACCCGAAATCTGAGGACTGTGCCTGCCCTGGAGCTGATGCGTGTCCATGGCCAGACCAGTTGCATCGACCTGAATCAGCTCAGTATGGCCGAGCGCCGCACGATTGCCTCCGTGGGCCACACGCGGGTCAAGACTGCCCTGGGCTATGTCACGCCGGAGCTGGAGAGCATGGCGCAGGCCTTCACCGCAAACAGTCGCTGGCCTGCGGTCACGACCCTTCTCGACCCCAGCAGCCAGGTCGCAGCCTCCCGCGAAGAAGCCGCCGCCTTGGAGCGCGAGATGGGTGAACTGCTGGCGCGGATGCGCAAGCTCGGCATGACCACGGCCACCGCGTAAGGGCGACGTTCAGCCCCTTCTGGATTTCCGCCTCCCTCGAAGCCGTTGATTGCGGGGAAAATCATCGGATTGCGGAGGTCCAAAGCCTCTGACTATTTATATATATGTAGGGGGCTCATGAATCACCAAGCGCTGTCGTCCTTCATCTGGTCCGTCGCCGACCTCCTGCGAGGCGACTACAAGCAATCTGAATACGGCCGCGTCATCCTGCCCTTCACCGTCCTGCGCCGGCTGGACTGCGTGCTGGAGGCCACCAAGCCGGGCGTTCTGGCCGAGTTCGAGGCCAAGACCAAGGCGGGGCTGAACCCCGACCCCTTCCTGCTGCGCAAGGCTGGCCAGAGCTTTTACAACAGCTCCCCGCTGGACTTGGTCAAGCTGCTGGGCGACCAGGACCACATCCGGCAGAACCTGTACGCCTACGTCCAGGCCTTCTCGCCGGCCGCGCGCGACATCTTCGAGCGCTTCGACTTCTATACGCAGGTCGAACGTCTGGCCAAGGCCAATCTGCTATATCTGGTGGTCGAGAAGTTCGCCAATATCGACCTGCACCCCGAGGCCGTGGACAACGCCAGCATGGGCGCGGTGTTCGAGGAGCTGATTCGCAAGTTCGCGGAAATCAGTAATGAAACCGCCGGGGAGCACTTCACCCCGCGTGAGGTCATCCGCCTGATGGTGGACCTGCTGTTCATTGAGGACGACGACGTGCTCATGCCGGGCAACGCCGTGGTCCGCACCATCTACGACCCGACGGCTGGCACCGGCGGCATGCTGTCGGTCGCGGGCGAGTACCTGCTGGAGCACAACCCGCAGGCACGCCTGACCATGTACGGCCAGGAGCTGAACGACGAGAGCTACGCCATCTGCAAGGCGGACATGCTCATCAAGGGCCAGCCGGTGGAGAACATCGTCGTCGGCAACACGCTCAGCGACGACGGCCACGCCCACACCAAGTTCGACTACATGCTGTCCAACCCGCCCTTCGGCGTGGAGTGGAAGAAGGTCGAGAAGGTCGTTCGTCAAGAGCACGAGCAAAAGGGCTTCGACGGGCGCTTCGGCCCCGGCCTGCCCCGTGTCAGCGATGGTTCGATGCTGTTCCTGATGCACCTGCTGTCCAAGATGCGCCCGGCCAAGGACGGCGGCAGCCGCTTCGGCATCGTGCTGAACGGCTCGCCCCTGTTCACCGGCGGCGCCGGCAGCGGCGAAAGCGAAATCCGCCGCTATGTGCTGGAGAACGACCTGGTGGAGACCATCGTCGGCTTGCCCACCGACATGTTCTACAACACCGGCATCGCCACCTACGTTTGGATTCTGTCCAACAAGAAGCCGGCCGACCGCAAGGGCTTCGTGCAGCTCATCGACGCCAGCAGCTTCTGGCAGAAGATGCGCAAGAGCCTCGGGTCCAAGCGCAAGGAAATGAGCGAGGCGCATATCGCCACCGTCACGCGCCTGTTCGGCGACTTCACCGAGGCCGAACTGGTCACGGTGTTCGACGCTGCGGGACAAGCCCAAGGCGAGCCGCAGCTTGTCACTGGCACCGACAACCTGCCCGCCGCGCCCGAGGGCGGCAAGCTCAAGCGCGTGCCCATCTCGCGCATCTTCAGGACCCAGGACTTCGGCTACACCACCATCACGGTGGAGCGCCCGCTGCGGGACGAGCAGGGTCAGGTCGTGCTGGGCCTCAAGGGCAAGCAAAAGGGCAAGCCCCAGGCTGACAGCGCGCTGCGCGACACCGAGAACGTGCCGCTGGGCGAGGACATCCAGGCCTACTTCGAGCGCGAGGTGCTGCCGCACGCGCCGGACGCCTGGATTGACGAGGAGAAGAGCAAGGTCGGCTACGAGATTCCGTTCAACCGGCATTTCTACGTCTTCGAGCCGCCGCGCAGCCTGCACGTTATCGACGAGGAACTAAAAACTGTCACGGCCAGCATCATGAAGATGCTGGAGGAGTTGGCGGAATGAGCTTGCCGAGGTATGAGGAGTACAGGGACAGCGGCGCTGAATGTCTAGGAGCCATACCTAGCCATTGGGAGGCGCACCCGTGCCGCTACTTCGTTGTCGAGCAAACGGCGAAGAATGAGAACGCCGAGAACCAAGCGTATCTGTCATTGATGGCCAACGTAGGCATCATTCCCTACGAAGAGAAAGGGGACGTAGGGAACAAGAAGCCGGAAGACCTGAGCAAGTGCAAGCTGGTGTCGAAGGGCGACCTGGTCATCAACAGCATGAACTATGGCATCGGCTCTTATGGTTTGTCGGACCTCAGCGGTGTTTGCAGCCCCGTCTATATCGTGCTTCGGCCGCTACTTGACCGGGTGAAGGCTCGATTTGCATTTCGCATCTTCGAGAACAAGGCTTTCCAAACCTACGCGCAGTCGTTTGGCAATGGAATTCTTGAACACCGCGCTGCCATCAATTGGGACATTCTCAAGGGCATTCGTGTTGGCCTTCCCCCCATCGAAGAACAGGAGGCCATCCTTTGCTTCCTCGACCGCGAAACCGCCAAAATCGACGCACTGATTGCCGAGCAGGAGAAGCTCATCGCCCTGCTGGCCGAAAAGCGCCAGGCCACCATCTCCCACGCCGTCACCAAGGGCCTCAACCCCAACGCGCCGATGAAGGATTCTGGCTTGGCGTGGCTGGGGGAGGTGCCCGCACATTGGTTGGTAAGGCGCCTTAAACAAGTTGTTCGCCCCGGCGTGTCGATTTCCTATGGCATCGTCCAACCGGGGGAGCCACAGGACGAGGGAGTCCCCTTCGTTCAGACATCAAACATGTCCGATTCAAGCTTTGCCCTTGAGCAGTTGCAGAGGACCACTTTCGATGTAGCTGCTGCATACCCCCGTTCGCGTCTTTCGGGAGGGGAAGTCATCTTGGGCATACGTGCCAGCATTGGTGCCGCACATGTTGTGCCGCAACATCTGGCCGGGGCAAATCTCTCCAGAGGCATTGCCCGAATCGAATGTGGCGATGACATCACGCCCACATTTCTTGTTCATGTACTTCGCGGGTCCGCAACTTTGAACTACTGGGGCCTGAGCAAACAAGGCTCCACGTTCAATGAAGTCTCAATCGAAACTGTACGTGAGCTGGCTATTGCCGTGCCACCCTTGAGTGAGCAGAAGGAAATCAACGAGTTCCTTGATGAGGAAATTGCCAAGGTGGCCGAGCTTTTATCCTACTCGCAGACAGCCGTGCCACTGTTGATTGAGCGGCGCTCCGCCCTCATCGCCGCCGCCGTCACCGGCCAAATCAACGTGCGGAATGTGCCGCTGCGATAAGCTCTCCAAGTTATGACCCGCGTCACCGTCCAACCGGCTCTTTTCATCTGGGCACGCCAGCGCGCCCGGCTGGATGAGGCCGAGCTGACGGCGCGCTTTCCGCACCTCGCAGAATGGGAAGCTGGTGAGGTGCAGCCCACGCTGCGCCAACTGGAGCAGTACGCGCAGGCCACCCACGCACCGCTGGGTTATTTCTTCCTGCCGGCGCCGCCCGAAGAGGCCGTTCCCATTCCAGACTTCCGGACCATGGGCCGGGGCATGCCACGCCTGAGCGCCGACCTTCTGGATGTCATCTACACCTGCCAGACGCGGCAGACCTGGTATCGGGACGAGGCCCTGGTCAATGGTGAGACGGCTCTGCCCTTCGTAGGTAGCGTGACGCTCGCCACGCCGCCCGCCGAAACGGCAGCGCTGATTCGCCAGCGGCTCGGCTTCAGCGTGCAGGCACGGCGAGAGTGCCCCACATGGACCGAGGCCCTGCGGCTGTTCATCGCGCAGGCTGAGCAGGCGGGCGTGATGGTGATGGTCAGCGGCGTCGTGATGAACAACAACAACCGCCACCTGGACCCGCAAGAGTTCCGGGGCTTCGCGCTGGCCGATGGCATCGCGCCGCTGGTGTTCATCAATGGCGCCGACAGCAAGGCGGCTCAGATGTTCACGCTGGCGCATGAGCTGGCGCACCTGTGGCTGGGGCAAACGGCGCTGTCTGATGCAACGCTGTCCGAAACCTCCGACCATGCCACGGAGACCTGGTGCAATCGCGTAGCGGCCGAGTTGCTGGTGCCGCACGCAGAGTTCCGCGCCGCACTGCAGCAGGACGAAACCATTGACCTGGCGCTCAAGCGTCTGGCCAAGCATTTCAAGGTCAGCAGCCTGGTGGTGCTGCGTCGCATGCTGGACGTGGGCTGGCTCGACCGCGATGCCTTCTGGGGCGCCTACCGCGCCGAGGAGGCGCGCATCAAGGCCTTGGCGGCGCGCAATGCTGGCGGCGGCGACTTCTACCGCACGACAGTCGCCCGCGTCAGCAAGCGGTTTGCCCAGACCCTGGTGGCCAGCACCCTGGAAGGTCGCACGCTCTATCGCGATGCCTTCCGCATGCTGGGTATCGCCAAGCCGGGCACGTTCAATGAGCTGGGTCGAACGCTGGGATTCCCGACTTGATGGCCTACCTGCTCGACGCCAACGTCTTCATCCAGGCCAAGAACCTGCAATACGGGTTCGACTTCTGCCCTGGCTTCTGGGACTGGCTGGCGCAGGGGTATGCCGCAGGCCGCTTGCGCAGCATCCGGCAAGTGGGCGACGAACTGAGCGCCGGTGGTGATGAGCTGGCGGCTTGGGCAGACGCTCAAGATGATGAATTCTTCCCGCAGCCCGATGCCGCCGTGCTTGTCGCAGCGCAAAGGGTCAGTGCCTGGGTGCTCCAGCAGGGCTACGAGCCGGCCGCAGTGAACACCTTCATGCAGGTGGCTGATTTCTGGCTGGTGGCGGCAGCCCTGGCAGGTCATCACACGCTGGTGACGCACGAAGTGGCGTCGCCATCGACCCGGAAAATCAAGATACCGAATGTGTGCATCGGCTTGGGCGTGGACTTCGTGTCTCCGTACCAGATGCTGCGTAGGGAGCAAGCGCGATTCATTTTGGGGCCGACACCTGCCGCGAGTTGAGGGCCGGCGTTAGCAGCCGGCAAGCAAGGGAGAGAACAAAAAGCATGGCTCTGCACAAAGAAGTCCATTTCGAAGCCGAAATCTGCGCCCACCTGGCCGCGAACGGCTGGCTGTATTCCGAGGCAGTGGGCACCGAAGGCGATGCCGCCCTGTTCGACCGGGCCAATGGCCTCTTCATGCCCGACCTGCTGGCCTGGGTCGAAGCCACGCAGCCTGACAGTTGGCAGCGCCTGAGCAAGACCCATGGCGCCGCCCTGCCTCAGGTGCTGGCCGAGCGGGTGCGCAAGAGCTTGAACCTGCCCGACCGTGGCACGCTGGATGTGCTGCGGCGTGGCGTGGAGATGCTGGGTCTGAAAGAGCCGCTGATGCTGGCGCAGTTCAAGCCGGCGCTGGCCATTAACCCTGCCATCCAGGCCAACTACGCGGCCAACCGGCTGCGCGTGGCGCGGCAGGTCTGCCACTCGCCGAACAACCCCAAGGCAGCGCTGGACCTGGTGCTGTTCCTGAATGGCATTCCCGTGGCCACCGCCGAGCTGAAGAGCGACTTCACGCAGAGCGTGGGTGATGCGGTGGACCAGTACCGCTTCGACCGGCATCCGCAACCCAAGGGGGGCGTGCTGGAGCCGCTGCTGGGCTTCCCCGGCGGGGCACTGGTGCATTTCGCGGTCAGCCAGAGCGAAGTGATGATGACGACCCGACTGGCCGGGCCAGCAACGCACTTCCTGCCTTTCAACCGGGGCAATGCCGGCGGCGCCGGCAACGCGCCGAACCCCGAGGGCTTTGCGACGGCCTATCTGTGGGAAGAGGTCTGGGCGCGTGAGAGCTGGCTCGACATCCTGCATCGCTATCTCATTGGCAAGCGCGACGACAAGAAGCAGCTCAAGGCTGTCATCTTCCCGCGCTATCACCAGCTCGACGCCACGCGCCGACTGGTGGCCGATGTGATGGCCCAGGGCGCAGGTCAGCGCTATCTGATTCAGCACTCGGCCGGCTCGGGCAAGACCAACTCGATTGCGTGGACTGCCCACTTCCTGGCTGACTTGCACGATGCCGCCCACCAGAAGATGTTCGACAGCGTGTTGGTGGTGAGCGACCGCAATGTGCTGGATGCGCAGTTGCAGGAAGCCATCTTCGACTTCGAGCGCACCACCGGCGTGGTGGCCAGCATCACGAACGAGACGGGCAGCAAGAGCGCTCAGCTTTCGCAGGCACTGAAGGACGGCAAGAAAATCATCGTCTGCACCATCCAGACTTTTCCGTTCGCCTTGCAGGCTGTGCAGGAGCTGGCAGCCACCGAGGGCAAGCGCTTCGCGGTGATTGCCGACGAGGCCCACAGCTCGCAAACTGGCGAGGCGGCGGCAAAGCTCAAGCAGCTCTTGTCGGCGCAGGAATGGGCCGACCTACAGGACGGCGGCGAGGTGGACACCGAGGCGCTGCTGGCCGCGCAGATGGCCGCGCGCAGCGGCGACGGTGCCGGGGCCAAGGGCCTGACCTACGTGGCCTTCACCGCGACGCCCAAGCAGAAGACCTTGGAGCTGTTCGGCCGGCCCGGCCCCGACGGGCTGCCGCAGCCCTTTCACGTCTACTCGATGCGCCAGGCCATCGAAGAGGGCTTCATCCTCGACGTGCTCAAGAACTACACCAGTTACAAGCTCGCGTTCAAGCTGGCGCACAACGGCCAGGAGTATGACGAGAGCCAGGTCGAGCGCAGCGCGGCGATGAAGGGCATCATGCAGTGGGTTCGGCTGCACCCCTACAACATCGCCAGCAAGGTGCAGGTGGTCGTCGAGCATTACCGCGAGAACGTACAGCCGCTGCTGCAGGGCCGCGCCAAGGCCATGGTGGTGGTGGGTAGCCGCAAGGAAGCGGTGCGGTGGCAGAAGGCCATACGCGCCTACATCCAGAAGCAGAACTATCCGCTCGGCGTGATGGTGGCCTTCTCTGGCGAAGTGAACGACCCGGAAAGCTACCCGCAGGCCGTCACCGAAACCAGCAAGGACCTGAACCCGGGGCTGAAGGGCCGCGACATCCGCGATGCCTTCGCCGAGCCCGACTACCACCTGCTCCTGGTGGCCAACAAGTTCCAGACCGGCTTCGACCAGCCCCTGCTGTGCGGCATGTACGTGGACAAGATGCTGGGCGGCATTCAGGCGGTGCAAACGCTCTCGCGCCTGAACCGTGCCTACGAGGCCGGCGGCGTGAAGAAGGACTGCACCTACATCCTGGACTTCGTCAACGAGCCGGCCGACATCCTCAAAGCGTTCAAGACCTATTACGAGACGGCCGAGCTGGAAGCCACGACTGACCCGCACCTGGTCTACGACCTGCGCGCCAAGCTCGATGCCAGCGGCAATTACGACGACTTCGAGGTCGAGCGCGTGGCCAAGGTGGACCTGGACCCCAAGGGCACGCAGAAGGCGCTGGATGCGGCGATTGCGCCGGTGGCCGACCGGCTGCTCAAGCGCTACAAGGCCGCCCAGCAGGATAAGGCTGCAGCAGAGGTGGACCAAGACGGCAAGGCCAGCCAAGCAGCCAAGGACACGCTTGATGCCCTTCTGCTGTTCAAGAACGATATGGGCGCCTATGTGCGGCTCTATGCCTTCCTGAGTCAAATCTTCGACTACGGCAACACCGACATCGAGAAGCGTTTCCTGTTCTACAAGCGGCTCATCCCGCTGCTGGACTTCGGCCGCGAGCGCGACACCGTGGACCTGAGCAAGGTGGTACTGACCCACCACACGCTGAAGAACACCGGCAAGCAACCGCTGAACCTGAATGCCGATGGCAGCTACAAGCTGGCACCGATGGATGCGGTGGGCAGTGGCTCTGTGCAGGAGAAACAGCAGGCCTACCTGACCGAAATCATCCAGAAGGTGAACGGGCTGTTCGAAGGCGAGCTGAGCGACGACGACCAACTCGTCTACGTGAACGGCGTGCTCCGAGGCAAGCTTCTGGAGAACGACACCTTGATGCAGCAGGCGGCCAGCAATACGAAGGAACAGTTCGCCAACTCGCCCGACCTGGGCAAGGCCTTGATGGACGCCATCATCGACGCCTTTGAGGCCCACCAGACGATGAGTTCTCAGGCTCTGGGGTCAGAGCGCGTGCGCGATGGGCTGAAAGACATCTTGTTGGGGCCGGCACAGCTATACGAGGCGTTGCGAGCGCGGTCATCGGATGCCGGTCGCGCAGCCCGGCCGTAACGATGGCGTTCGCTCCACCATGAAAACGGACTCATCGCAGAACACCGAGCCCCCGGACACATCCGAGGCTGAGCTCGAACCACGCGACGCGCTCGCCATCAAGGAAGGCGCCTACCGGCAGGCTCTGTATCAGGCATGGTTCGCTACCGCGCTTGAACAAACCAAATCCATCTTCACGCTCGCTAGCGCCGGGGTGGGCCTTGCCTTGACGCTGATTTACTCGGAGCACATCAAAGCTGCGCGGTCCTGGGCGCCTGTCTGGCTGCTGCTGGCGACGGTTGCGTTCGCGATTTCTGCTGGGCTGTGCATCTGGATTCTTCGCATCAACGGCCGATTGGTAACGCACCTTGTTCACGACCGGGACCCGGAAGCCGAGAACGGACTGGTCGGGCGAGTTGACGCGATGACACGCATCCTCTTCGGCGCAGGGCTGCTCTTTCTGGTCCTTTCGGCCGTCGCCCAGATTTGGCTTTAGGAGATGGGTACCCGTATGGCAAATTCGAAAAGTGCAACTACGGACAAAGCACGCAAGCCAGTCTCGCCGGTCGCACCAGAGAGGAAGGTTGTCAAGAACGCCAATGCCGCCACGCCTGCTAAGAAGGCCGTGAAGGCCAAGAACCCTGCGGCACCAGCCAAGAAGGCAGTGCCCGCGAAAAAGGCTGCGGCACCGGCAAAGATGGCGGGGCAAATCAAGATAGTTGCCGTGCCAGCCAAGAAGACCGTGACTGCCAAGAAAGCAGCCGCGCCAGCAAAGAAGGCGCCGCCGTCAGCGAAGCGGGTCGTGCTTGTCAAAAAGCCAGTCGCGCCGGCGAAGAAGGCTGCCGCGCCAGCGCGCAAGCTGGCTACCAAGCTCTCAGCCAGAGACACCGCGTGTTTCGAAGGCGCTGGCGATTTGAACCCTGTGAAGAAGACCACCAAGCATAGGAAGTAGGCATGATGAAGAAGCCGCCACAGCCAGGTCAGTTTGAGCAGCGGAATTACCAGGGCGCAGGCTCGTTGCGCCCGACGTCCGCGCAGACTCCCGCACCGAGCCCCGCCCGTCCCAACGCTACGCCGCCACCGGCTACACCCAGCAAGAAGGGCTGAGTCTTAACCTGCACCACTGGTCAACACGCCAGGCCCGACAACGACTATTCCCACGGGTTTTCGCCCAGACTGCCGGATGTGCTGTTGTGGATGTCAGTGCCATATGGGCTTCCTCCGACATCGACGCCACCGATGCTGTCACCGAGCATCGGCAGGCCGGTCGCAGGGTTGAAAACTGGCGGGCTGATGTCCGCCATGTCTGGCATGACATCTGTGCTGCTCGAAAACATCGAACAAAAGAAATTGCGAATCATGGTGCTTTCCGCTCATGGCGGCACCTCCCGGCGCCGCCTGTCCTGTGGTTTAGTCCTCGCTGGGCAGCATGATGGTGACGACCGGCTCCAAGTCGTCACCAGGCCCGACCACCATCTTTAGTCGCTGGGCTTGTGGGGTGCGCCCCCGCACTGGTCGGACCAGCACGGTGAACTGCACCGTCGCACCCGTCGCTCGTTTGACTGCGAGCCGGGCCATGCTCAGTACATCCCATAGCCTCCCGGGCTCGTCCTGACCTTCACCGCCGCTGCGCGGCCAAGCAACGCAATCAGCCCATGCTGCAGCCGTCAGCGCCACCGGGTAGCGGAAGCCTGCTTCATGGGCCATGGCGGTGACATCGAGCAACACGCCGTCGGCGATGGCCTGGCCACGGCTGCAGCTGAACACCACGTCGTCATCGTTCATGCCTTGGCCCCTGTTTTCTCGATGACCACCGGGACCAACGTCGTACCGGCAGCGCCGCTGCGGAGCACGTACTTCTGGCCGTTGATTTGCGCCTTGAAGTCGCGGTGGGTCTTGCGCCATTCCTCGGCGCTAATGCGCACCGCCTCGGCCTTGGGTTTGCTGTTCTCTTGCATCGCTTTCTCGCTGCTGCCGGATTTCAAGATTCAGAGCCGGTATCTCTGCTTTGGTGCCGGACGCGGAACTGGCCGTCGCCGGTGCTGCCGTCTTTTCTGAGTTCGTCGCCGCGACACGGCGTGCCGGAACGGCTCATCGCGGCAATGCCGGCCTGGAGGCCGCAGCCCGCAGGGACCGGGTGAAGCGCCGCCCCATGGGCTTGGCACTGCGGCGATGAACGGCGTCGGCCAGGGTCGCAGACCAGGCGACAACGCAAGAGAGACGGCAGCACGGCCGCACATCGCGGCCGGCAGGGGGAGTGCAACGAGCCCAAAGGGGCCGTGCTCGGCACGGGGCCAGGCGTCCAGCCGCAGCCGTCAAGCGTTCGGCCGCCCCCAGCGGCCGACCTGAGCTTGACCCAGGGGGAGCCGCGAGGCAGCCGCCGACAGGGCGCAGCCCGTCGGCGAGCGGCAGAGAGCCCCCAGGCTCTCGGTGACGAAGTGGGGGACGCAGTCCCGGCGCCCCGCAGCCGACAGGCTCGGGCAACCCGGTCGAGCGAGCGCAGCGAACCAGAGCCCGTGCAGCGTCCAGCGCAACGGGTCGAGCGGGTTGCCCGAGCCTGGAGTGACGCGCAAGCAAAACGATAGGCGTGGGCGCCCCGCCCCACCAGGCCACGGGCAGCGTCCAGCAGCACGAGGCAGCAGCAGGCCGTACAGGCCGTAAGCGAATGCCGTTGGCCCCGACAGTGCGCAGCACTGCTGACGCACTCCCGTGACGCCCCCCGGCGTTGCGGGAGGTGCTACCGGGTCGCGTAGCTACACGGTGCATGAAATGCCTGGGAACCAGGCGAGGAATGCAGGATGAAGAACGAACAACGCGACGGCCGCGCCATCGCCGTCAGCGCGCAAACCGAGGTGCTGCGGCTACTGCACCGTTTTGGATGGCTGCGGACCCGGGACCTGGCCAGCGTGACCGGCCGACCCATGGCCAAGGCCGCACCGAAGGATGGTCCTACCCTGCAGGCGCTACCGCCTGCCAGGGCGGACATCCGGCGCATGCAGCGACATCTGGCCAGCCTGCGCGAACAGCGGCTGATACTGTCCACGATGGCGCCGAACGGAAGCACCATTTATGCCTTGTCCGAACGCGGGGCCAGGGCTTTGCAGGGGCTTGGTGTCGGGGCATCGACCGGCAAGGACCTGTTGCGCAGCTATCACGCCGCCTACTTCCTGCACCGGAATATCGCCAACGAAATCGCCATCGCCGCACTGCGCCAAGGATTCCGCGTCTCCTCGGAGCGCGAAATCGCTCAGGGCCGATGGCTGGGCGGCACCGATGGCCTGCACGGCAAGCGGCCTGACGTGGTCATCCGCACCGGGAACGATTGCTGGTTCGTGGAGGTGGAGCGCAGCCACAAGAACCGCAGCGACCACGAGCACCTGTTGGGATTCCTGGCCGCGACCTGGGCCAATGTACGGCTCGGCGAACCGGCCATGCTCGGCCGCGACGCCCGGCTGCGGCTCGTGGTGTTCATCTGCACGCCCGGCCTCGCCAAGAGGCTGGCCAAGGACCTGCAGGCCATGGGATGGAGCCCTGAAGAACTGGCGGCCCGGGTGCAGTTCGAGACGTCGCTATACGACTTCAGGAACATCTCGTTTTACTGATTGATAGAGACCCGGATGGCGCGTGGCCGGACGCCCTCCAAGACTGACCTGATTCAGCCCGAGCAAGATGCCTTGGGCGGCAACGGCCCGGCCCCGTTGTTTCTCAAATTCGTTGAAACGCCAAGCCATGCCCAATGGTCCTGGCCTTCATCTTCTTGGCTGTCCTGTTTGGACAGGCACCACAAGGTCGGGGGGCTTCAAAGCCACCCCGACCGCTGGTGGGGCTTGTAGTAGAAATAGTAGGCGCGCCGAAAACTCCGCAAGCCCTTGATTTACCGACGATTTTCAGCCGCCACCTGTTGGCGCTTTGCCGGGGGTTTGTCGTGGCTATGCCGGGCCACGGCAATCCCCCTCCCTTGAGCCGCGATGGTCCAGCCATGGCGGCGGATTTCATCCATGGCAGCCTGGAGCTTGGCCTTGCGGCTGCGGTAGGTGCTGCCGCTGGCGTTGTCACCCCATACGGCGCACTCCAACCTCGGCCACTCGAAAGCATGGCGCTTCCCAGGCCGAATGACGGCCGACAAATAGGCATGCAGGGCCATGGCGGTCTGCGTGCCCAGCATCAGCCGTTGCGCCAGGCTGATGCTCACGTACTGGCCTTCGCCCCAGGCGGCGAGCGCCAGGCGCGCATTCAGAGCCACGCGCGTGCGACCGCCACGGGCAATGGCCACCGACAGCAGCCGGGACGATGCTTCGTAATCCGGCGCGCGAATCCAGGCCGTGATGCCGGCCAGGCGCCGCAGCATTTGGCGCACTTGCTCCAGATTGGCCCCGCCGCAGTCGGCATAGCCACACAGCCTGGTCAACTCGCACAGGCTGGTGTGGATGCTAGCCGCGTCACCATGGAACAGTTCGCCATCGGTCTCCAAAGCGACCCGGAGCTGGCGCCCGACAGCGCTGGCGGGCTGCATCGCCAGTCGCTGCGCGCCGGGGCCGGCCAGGGCCATCAACACGAGCAGCAAGGTCTGCTCGGGAATGCCCGGCGCCTCGGGCGCCAGCCACTCGAACTCGAAGCCTTTGAAAGACTGTGTCACACCACAGCGCGGTCGCTGCCGTCGGGCCTGCAGTGGCCTGAACAATCCAGCCAAGCCCAAGGCCGGGTCAAACCGGACGTGCTGGCCGGCATCAGTCATAGCGCACCTCGCGTGCACTACATTTGCGCTTGGCCGGGTTGCGCTCCTCAGGCAACGCAGTCTTCGTCAGGACGCCGCCCGGCAAGCGCCGCAGCCATGCCGGCGGCATGGGCGGGCCGTAGTTCGACTTGGAGATGTCGAACCGGACCAGGAATCGGGCTTCGTCGGCGCCCAGGCCGAGTTCGGTCGCGGTCTTGGCCTGCATCCCTGTGAGGTTGGCCTGCCACCGCACGCCGTCGGTCAACGCACTGGACCCGCGCGCTGCCTGTTGAATCTCGCCCTGTCCGCCGAGGGTCGCTGCCTTGTTGGTGTGATGCGCGAGCAGGACCGCGCCTTGCGTCGCCATGGCGATGCGTTCGAATCCTTGCACCAAGCGCGTCATGGCATTGCTGTCGTTTTCGTCGCCATCGTGGAACCGGCGCAAAGGGTCGGCGATGACCAAACGGTGCCCTTGCGCGAGCTTGCTGATGCGGGTCAGGACCTCCGTGTAGTTGCCATCGCTGAGAAGGCACACATCATGGCCGGTGAGCGGGAACAGGCTGAACCGTTCACTCAGAGCCTTGACCACCTCGGCCCTGGTCTGGGTTGGGAATAGGCCCTCTCCCACCAGGCTGTCCGTCACATCGTGCAGGCGCTGGTGCATCACGACCTGCTGCTCTTCGGCAGCGAGGAACAGCACGTGCTCCGGTTCGGCGGCCGGGAACAGGCCTCCCAATGCTGGTAGACCAAGACAACGCGACACCGCAAGCTGCAACAAGAACTGCGTCTTCCCGGTCGCGCCAGGCGCGACCAGGTTGCCGACCGTACCCACGGGCAGGCCCGGCAAGACCAGGTCCAGCACCGGGCGCGCGCCTGATAGCGCCTTGGCAATGTTCAGTGGCGCCCAACTCATTGACCTACCTCCTGCACATGGGAGCGCAGCCAGGATTCAACGTCCGTAGTTCGCCAGCGCAGCAAGCGCGTACCGGGCAGTCGAACGCGAGGCGGCACGGCAGCCGGGTTTCGGGCCATATCCTTGCGGATGGTTTCGGGAGAGCGCTGCAGCATTACCGCGAGCGCCTTGATGTCGACGAGCATTTAAAGCCTCCGAGTCCAAACAGTGGGACACGGCGCTTCGGGACTCTGGCGGGCTGCACGTGCCACAAGCCATCGGCTTGCAGCAGGTCTAGAGAATGGCTTTAAATTCTTCGCCAGCGCTGAAGCGCGATGAATCGCTCCAGCGTCCGCAGCTCCGCCTCATCGAGCCGCCAAGCCGTCGCGTGGACAACGGCAGCAAGAAGGGCCAGCACCTGCGCAGGCTCGGAATCAAGCCCGGACAGTGGCTGGCCGTCGTCGGCGAGTAGTCGAACAGGGGCCGATGCGTCGCGGGCGTAGACATACCACTCTGGTAGCGGTATGGGATGGGGATGGTTCATCCCCCGTATAGAACACCGGGCTCGCCCGCGCCCGGATTCAGCGCATTGCCTTCTTGCACGCCTTCTCGAACTCGGCGCGATTGAAGTAGAACTTCCGGAAGTTCCCAACGCGCTTGGGCGCGGGAAGCAACCCTTTGGCAATCATGCGGTAAAGGGTGGTGCGGCTCACCTGCAGCGCAAGGCAAGCTTCGGCATCGGTCATCAGGTCCATTCATCGGCTCCAAGAGTTGAGGTCTTGGAGCTGATAGCGAAAGGAACTTATATCTGGTCGGCCGCTAAAGCCATTCGGTGCCCATTCGACAGACTAGCGTCGCCAGTGCCCGCATTTGGCCAGGACTGACACAGTAGACTGTAGGGGTATTCAAGGTCGGCGCGGCGGTACGGGGCGCGGCCGAAATCGCGCTAAGTGGTTGTCGCGATTGGAACTTCCCCGAAACGACGGCAGTGGAGCGCCGCCGAATCGTGAAGTAGTGAATGGTGCCGGCTATCGGATTCGAACTGATGACCTACCGCTTACAAGGCGGTTGCTCTACCAACTGAGCTAAGCCGGCACGGCTTCAAGAGCTGCGCATTCTATGCGCAAAAAAAACATCACTTCACGCGCTTGAGCGAGGGGCGTCCGCCGCCCGGGCCGGCCGGCGTATCGTCGCCATCGTCACGGCCCTCGTCCTTCGCAGGCTCGGGCACCACCGCCGGCGCGGGCGCTGGTTCCGCCTGGCCAGCCAGGCGCAGGCCGCGCAAGGGCGTGGCCGGGCGCGGCGCGGCCGTAGCCGCGGGCGGCGTGGCCACGGCATTGGGCTCTTCCGGCGTGGGCGCCGGGAAGGCCATGCCCTGGCCGTTCTCGCGCGCATAGATGGCCACCACGTGATCGACCGGCACGTGGATCTCGCGCGCCACCCCGCCGAAGCGGGCCTTGAACTGGATGAACTCGTTCCCCAGGTCCAGGCTGCTGGTGGCCTCGAAACCCACGTTCAGCACGATTTCGTTGTTGCTGACGTACTCCATCGGCACCTGCACATGGCGATCCACATGCACCGCGATATAGGGCGTGAAACCGTTGTCGGTGCACCAGTCGTGCAAGGCCCTGATCAGATAGGGCCGGGTGGACGTGCTGGGCGCGCCGGCGGACGCGCCGCCATCAGAGTTTTGATCCATGCTGCGGCGGTGCTCTCTTACTTGCGCATGACCTTTTCGGACGGCGTCAGCGCCTCGATATAGGCCGGGCGCGAGAAGATGCGCTCGGCGTACTTCAAGAGCGGCAGGGCGTTCTTCGACATGTCGATGCCGTAGTAGTCCAGGCGCCACAGCAGCGGCGCGATGGCCACGTCGAGCATCGAGAAATCGTCGCCCAGCATGTACTTGTTCTTCAGGAAGATCGGCGCCAGCTGGGTCAGGCGATCGCGGATCTGCGAGCGCGCCTTCTCAAGCTGCTTGTCGGTCGCCTTGACGGCTTGCGAGCGGCCTTCCAGCACGTTCACATGTGCGAACAGCTCCTTCTCGAAGTTGAGCAGGAACAGGCGCACGCGCGCACGCGCCACCGGATCGCCGGGCATCAGCTGCGGATGCGGGAAGCGCTCGTCGATGTACTCGTTGATGATGTGCGACTCGTACAGGATGAGGTCGCGCTCGACGAGGATGGGCACCTCGTTGTACGGGTTCATCAGGGCGATGTCTTCGGGCTTGGCGAACAAGTCCACATCGCGGATTTCGAAGTCCATGCCCTTCTCGAACAGCACAAAGCGGCAGCGGTGCGAGTAGGGGCAAGTGGTTCCAGAATAAAGCACCATCATGGCGGCGGACTCCTGAAGTTCAGGTCTAGGACAGATTTCATGGCCGGGCAGCGGGCCCGATCACAAAAGGCAAACGCAGTGGGTGCCCGAGAGCGCCCCACTGCGTACTGGGCCCGGCTGTTGCCGGGCCGCGGATGCTTACTTCACGTCTTTCCAGAAAGACGCATTCAGACGCCATGCGAACACGGTGAACACCGCCAGGAACAGCAGCACCATCACACCGAGGCGGAAGCGCTGCGCCTGGGCCGGCTCGCCCATCCACTGCAGATAGGCCACCAGATCACCCACGGCCTCGTCGTACTGGCGCGGGCTCAGGGTTCCGGGCGTGAGCTGCTCGTAGCCCTTGAACACATGCACCTTCTTGCTCGCGTCGTGCGGATCGGCGGCTTCCTCGAACTTGGCGGCACGCTGGCCCTGCAGTTCCCACAGCACATGCGGCATGGCCACGCTGGGGAAGGCCATGTTGTTCCAGCCGGTGGCCTTGGTCTCGTCGCGGTAGAAGGTCCGCATATAGGTGTAGAGGTAATCCGCACCCGAGCCCTTGGCACCGTCGGCACGCGAACGTGCGATCACGGTCAGGTCAGGCGGCAGCGCCCCGAACCATTCCTTGGCCTGCTTGGGGTCCAGCGACACCTTCATGGTCTCGCCAACCTTTTCCGACGCGAACAGCAGATTGCTCTTGATCTGGGCTTCGGTGAGGCCCAGGTCGCGCAGCCGGTTGTAGCGCATAAAGGCTGCCGAATGGCAGTTCAGGCAGTAGTTGACGAAGATCTTGGCGCCGTTTTGCAGCGCCGCCACGTCCGTCATCTTCTCCTTGGGGAACTTGTCCCACTCGATGCCGCCCGCGGAGGCTTGAGCGCCGCTCACGAGGCCCAGGCCCAGCAGCAGCGTAGCGATGAGTTTTTTCATATCGGTCGACTCCGGTGCTGTTGGCTCAGTGAGGGTGGAAGGTCACGCGCTCGGGCACCGCCTTGGGCGTGCCCAGCTTGCTCCACCAGGGCATCAGCAGGAAGAAGCCGAAGTAGAACAGCGTACCGACCTGGGCAATCAGGGTGCCGATATCGGTCGGCGGCTGGATGCCCAGATAGCCCAGCACCAGGAAGAACACCACGAACACGCCGTACATGTACTTGTGCCAGTCGGGGCGATAGCGGATCGACTTGACCGGGCTGTGATCCAGCCAGGGCAGGAAGAACAGGATCACCACGGCACCGCCCATCACCACCACGCCCCAGAACTTGGCGTCGAAGGTCTTGAGCAGGAAGATGGCCACGGCAGCGATCACCAGCGTGGCGATCTTGCCCTTGCCGGAGAAGTTGCCCTTCAGCACCGTCAGCACCGCACCCAGGCCCACCACGCCGGCCAGCACGTTCACCATCGGATCGGTGGTGGCGCGCAGCATCGAGTAGAAGGGCGTGAAGTACCACACCGGCGCGATGTGCGCGGGCGTCTTCAGCGGATCGGCCGGGATGAAGTTGTTGTACTCCAGGAAGTAGCCGCCCAGTTCCGGTGCGAAGAAGATGATGGCGGTGAACACCATCAGGAACAGGCCCACGCCATACACATCGTGCACGGTGTAGTAGGGATGGAAGGGAATGCCATCCAGCGGATGGCCGTTCGCATCCTTGGGTGCCTTGGGGCCCTTGATCTCGACGCCGTCGGGATTGTTGGAACCCACTTCATGCAGCGCAATGATGTGCGCCACCACCAGGCCCAGCAGCACCAGCGGCACCGCGATGACGTGGAAGCTGAAGAAGCGGTTCAGCGTGGCATCGCCCACCACGTAGTCGCCGCGGATCAGCAGCGCCAGGTCGGGGCCGACGAAGGGCACGGCGGCGAACAGGTTCACGATCACCTGGGCGCCCCAGTAGGACATCTGGCCCCAGGGCAGCAGATAACCCATGAAGGCCTCGGCCATCAAGCACAGGAAGATGCCGCAACCGAAGATCCAGACCAGCTCGCGCGGCTTGCGGTACGAGCCATAGAGCAGGCCGCGGAACATGTGCAGATACACCACCACGAAGAACGCCGAGGCGCCGGTGGAGTGCATGTAGCGGATCAGCCAGCCCCAGGGCACATCGCGCATGATGTACTCGACCGAGCCGAAGGCCAGGGCCGCATCGGGCTTGTAGTGCATCACCAGGAAGATGCCGGTGACGATCTGAATCACCAGCACCAGCATCGCCAGCGAGCCGAAGATGTACCACCAGTTGAAGTTCTTCGGAGCGTAGTACTCCGACATGTGCTCCTTGTACATCTTGGTGGCCGGGAACCGGTTATCCACCCAGGTCATGAGCTGTTCGCCCATGGATGCGCCTGCGGGAGCTTCTTTGAATTCAGCCATGTTGATTGACCTCTGTGCTCTAGCGTCAGGCAGCCTTGTCCTCACCAATCAGCAGCTTGGTGTCGGACAGGTACATATGGGGCGGCACTTCGAGGTTGTCGGGCGCCGGCTTGTTCTTGAACACACGGCCCGCCAGGTCGAAGGTCGAGCCGTGGCAGGGGCACAGGAAGCCGCCGGTCCAGTCGTCGGGCAGCGAGGGCTGGGCACCGGCCTGGAACTTGTCGCTCGGCGAGCAACCCAGGTGCGAGCAGATGCCCACCACCACCAGATACTCGGGCTTGATCGAGCGCGCCGGGTTCTTGGCGTACTCGGGCGTCGGATAGGCCGTGCGAGCCGAGGCCGGGTCGGCCAGCTGCGCCTCGTTCTTCTTCAGCGCTTCGAGCTGCTCGGGCGTGCGGCGGACGATCCACACCGGCTTGCCGCGCCATTCGACGGTCAATTTTTCGCCGGGTTTGACGGCGCTGATATCGACTTCAACGGCAGCACCGGCGGCCTTGGCACGCTCGGAGGGCGAAAAAGTACTGACAAAGGGCACGGCGGTGGCGACGCCGCCAACGGCACCGGCGCAACCGGTGGCAATCAGCCAGGTGCGCTTGCCTTGGTCCACTTGCTGGTCACTCATGTGGGTCCTCAATGGAGACTTCTGATCAGGGGCAACCGGGGATTCTAACGGACGCCGTCAAGCCCCCGACCCGGCTTTGATCTGCGCGAGCGCAAAAACCCTTGATCGACCGCCGCACGAGGCATGATCTGACCCCTGGTTTAGCCTGAGGCCGGAGCCGCTGCAGGACGGCCCCAAACAAGCACAATAGCGCCAGACCAAACAAACGGACCGCCATGGTCCATACAGGAGCGACACATGGGTTTCATGAGCGAATTCAGGGAGTTTGCCGTCAAGGGCAATGTGGTGGACCTGGCGGTGGGCGTGATCATCGGCGGCGCCTTCGGCAAGATCGTCGACTCGGTGGTGAAGGACCTGATCATGCCCCTGGTCGGCAAGGTGGTCGGCGGCCTGGACTTCTCCAACTACTTCGTCATGCTCAGCAGCCCACCAGCCGATTTCAAGGGCCCGATGACCTATGAGGCGCTCACCAAGGCCGGCGTGCCGCTGTTCGCCTATGGCAGCTTCCTCACCGTGCTGCTGAACTTCCTGATCCTGGCCTTCATCATTTTCCTGATGATCAAGCAGATCAACCGCCTCAAACGCAGTGACGCCCCGGCACCCGCCCCGGTGGAGGCGCCGGTGACGCCGGAAGACATCGTGCTGCTACGCGAAATCCGCGATTCGCTCAAGCGTGACAAAGCGTAAGGCAGGCCGGATCTGTCAGGTATTGCGCAGCGCCTGTGCGCCATGCGCAGCCGGCGGCATTGCCACCCCGGGAATGGCGCGATACTTACTGGCATAGCTTGTGGCTTCAAACCCACAGCAAGGCCCAGAACCCGCCATGAACCCGCCCGAACTCCGACTCAACCCGCATCTCGAAGCTGCGCTGCAGCGCGTACGCACGGCCGCCGAGCAGGCCGCCGAGCGCGCCGCCGAGGGCATGGGCATGGCCGCGCTGTCGGCCGGTCAGGCCAAGCGGCGCGATGCGCTGCTGGCGGCACAGTTCCTGTTTCGCAAGCAGCAGGCGCTGTTTTCGAATGGCTTCTACCAGTCGCTGCGCGGCCAGCTGGCGTCGAGCACCGCGCCGGCCACCGCCAAGGTGGCCGAGCCTGCGTCCAAGCGCAGCGGCGGCGGCAAGGACTGGGGCGAACTCTCGCTGATGGACGACGATCAGGTCAACGCCATGGTGGCGGCCGACCGCATCGGCCTGGCGATCGGCCACCAGAGCGAGTGGGAACTGCGCGAGGTCGAGTCCTATATCGGCAGTCTCGCGCCGGCGTCCGAGCGCCCCGAGGACCGCAATCCCTTGCGCCCCCAAGTGATCGCCCAGGCCCTGCTGGACGGCATCCAGGCCGTCAGCGATGACAGTGAAACACGCCAGATCCTGTCCGACGAGCTGACGCGCTCGCTGGCGCAGGAGATGCGCGCCTGCTATGCCGACATTGCCGAACTGCTGCGCAGCCGCGGCCTGCGCCCGCAGGATCTGCGCGTGCGCGGCACCGCGTCTGCGCGCGCGTCCGGTGCCGCCGCGGGCATGGTGCCCCCCGATTCCGTGAACAGCGCCTATGGCGACCTGCCGCCGCCACGCGGCGCCATGCCGGGCATGCCCCGCATGGCTGGGGCCTGGGGCGGCCGCGGCATGGGTGCTGCGGGCTCCATCGGCGAGGTCGATCCGCGCATGATGGATCTGCTGCGGCGCCTGGCCCATATGCCGGCGATGGCCGGGGCGTCCGGGGCGGGCTCTCTGCAGGGCGACAGCGCGTACGGACAGTCCGGCCACTACGGCAATGCCGGCGGCCTGCCGGGCAGCGGCCGCATGACCGGCTGGGACGAGGACTACGGCGACCCCGGCTGGGCCGGCCAGCTGCCGCCCAATCTGATCCATGTGCATCGCGAGGAGTTGCGCCAGGCCGCCAGCGGCAACCTCGACCACATGGTGATCGACGTGGTCGGCAGCCTGTTCGACCAGATTCTTTCCGACCCCAAGGTGCCGCCGCAGATGGCGCGCCAGATCGCGCGCCTGCAATTGCCGGTGCTGCGCGCGGCGCTGGGCGACAACAGCTTCTTTTCCTCGCGCAAGCACCCGGTGCGGCGCTTCGTCAACCGCATTGCCTCGCTGGCCTGCGCCTACGACGATTTCTCCGAGGACCCGGGCAAGGCCTTCCTGGCCCTGGTGCGCGAGCTGGTGCAGGAAGTCGCCAACGGCGATTTCGACCGCATGGATCTCTACGAGACCAAGCTGGACGAGCTGGAGCGCTTCATCGGCGAACAGACCAGCGCGGCCCTGCAGGCGCAGGGCAACGCGGCCGAGCTGGTGGAGCGCAAGGAAACCGATCTGCGCCTGCAGCAGCGCTACACGCAGCAGCTGCAGGCGGCGCTGGTGCCCATCACCATGCCGGACTTCCTGCGCGTGTTCCTGGCGCAGATCTGGAGTCAGGCCATCGTGCTGGCGGCGCGCGACCCCAAGTCGCCGCCCGAGCGTGCCGAACGCTACCGCCAGTTCGGCCGCGACATCGTGCTGAGCGTGCAGCCCAAGGCCGGTTCGACGCAGCGCCAGGCCTTCCTGGCCTCGCTGCCCAAGCTGATGGCCACGCTCAGCGATGGGCTGGATCTGATCGGCTGGCCGGAGGCCGCGCGCAAGCAGTTCTTCGGCGAGCTGCTACCCGCGCATGCCGATTCGCTCAAGGGGCAAGCCCTGACCCCGCTGGAATACAACCTGCTGGCCAAGCAGCTGGAGGGCGTGTTCGGTTGCGCGCCGCCGAGCGAGAAGGACCTGCCCGCCGGCGGCAGCGTCACCGTGCCGGCCGAGCTGGACATGGGCAGCCGGCTGAGCGCCGACGAGGCCAAGAGCCTGGGGCTGATGAACGAAGCCGCGGTGGACTGGAACGGCCAGGTCGACATCGACCTCGGCGTCGAGGCGCCGCTGCAGTCCGTGGACATCAGCATCGACGGCCTGCCCGCCGTCGAGGACGAGGCCGAACCCAGCTCGGGCGGCCTGCTGATCGACCATCTGCAGCTCGGCTTCGCCTACCAGATGCACACCGGCGACCAGTGGCACAAGGTGCGCCTGGCCCATATCAGCGCCGGCCGCAGCTTCTTCATCTTCACCCAGGGCCACAAGCACCAGGAAACCGTCACCATGACGGCGCGCATGCTGCGCAAGCTGTGCGAGTCCGGTCGCCTGCGCGCCTTCGAGAACGCCTACCTGATCGAACGCGCCACCGCGCGGGCCCGCAAGCAGCTGGCCGCGCTCAACTCACGTCACTAATCAGAAGACGCGCCGGGGTTCGCGGAAGTCCTTGGGCTGGCTGTCCGAGGTCTCGAGCTGCAGCGACACCAGCGCTCGCCCCTCCACCGGCTTGCCGTTGACCTCCTGCGGCCGGAAGCGCCAGGCCTCCAGCGAGGCCTTGCCGAACTTGCGCACCGACTCCGGCATGCCCGGCAGCGCATCCACCACGATGTCGCGGCACAGGCCCTCGACGGTGACGGTGCAGGCCACCGTCACCGCGCCGCTCCAACCCGGCGAATTCTTGGCATCGGCCGGGTAGCCGACAAAGTTGCGCTCGATCGGCAGCGGCGCCATCTCCAGGCCCTTGATGGCCACCGCGCCGGCGGCGGCGTCCTTGCGCACCTCCAGGCTCACCCGCACGCCGGTGCGGAAGGTGGCGGGCTGCCCCTGCTCGCTGACCGGCGGAATGCGCGCGCGCAGCACGCGGCTGCGCAGCTGGGCCCAGAAGGCCGGCGTCTGCTCGGCCTCGTCCTGCGCCTGCAGCTCGCGCACCTGGCCAGTGGCATCGAACAAGGCGTCGAACCAGACCGCCGTCCGGTAGCTCTCCTCGGCATGGGCACTGGTCTGCAGGGCCAGGCCGCTCAGCAGCAGCGCCCATAGAGTTTTTTTCATACCGCTCCCTCGACTCGTTAGGCCTCGCAGTATGTCATGCCCCGGCGAGCAGCCGACGCGCCATGCGCAGCGCCGCCAGCAGGCTGGACGGGTCGGCGCGGCCGCTACCCGCCAGGTCGAAGGCCGTGCCGTGATCCGGGCTGGTGCGCACAAAGGGCAGGCCCAGGGTGACGTTGACGCCCTGCTCCACCCCCAGGTACTTCACCGGGATCAGGCCATGGTCGTGCGTCATCGCCACCACCACGTCGAACTCGCCCGGATGGCCCGCCGCGTTGCGGGCGCGCATGAAGACGGTGTCCGGCGCAATCGGCCCGCTGGCCGCAATGCCCAGGGCGCGGGCGTCGGCGATCGCGGGCGCGATGTGCAGGATCTCCTCGTCGCCGAACAGCCCGCCCTCGCCCGCATGCGGGTTCAGGCCCGCCACCGCAATGCGCGGCGCCGCGATGCCGCAGGCGCGCAGCGCGGCATCGGTGATGCACAAGGTTTCCAGCACGCGCGCGCGGCTGATCAGGTCGATCGCCTCGCGCAGCGCCACGTGGATGGTCACCAGCACGGTGCGCAGCTCCTCGTTGGCCAGCATCATGCGCACCGGCGCCGGCCGGCCGTCGGCCGCGGCCAGCATCTGCAGCATCTCGGTGTGGCCCGGATAGGGCGAACCGGCGGCGTGCAAGGCCTCCTTGTGGATGGGCGCCGTCACCAGCGCGCTACCCTGGCCGGACTGGATGGCGCGCACCGCGGCCTCGATGCACAGCGCCGCGGCAGCGCCGGCGCGCGCATCGACCCGGCCGACGGGACAGTCCAGCAGCCCGGCGGGCAGGCCGGGCGGCTGCCACACCGGCAGCGCGCCGGGCGGCGCGGCCTCGTCGGGCGCGCTCAGGCTGGCCAGCGGCACCGCGACACCCGCCCAGGCGAGGGCACGCCGCAGCACGCCCACATCGCCGACCACGCAGACATCGCGCAGGCCTGCTTGCAGCGCCTCGCGCGCCCAGGCCATCGCGATGATCTCGGGGCCGATGCCGCAGGCATCGCCCATGGTGAGGAGCAGCGGCTTGCTCATGCGGGGTTCGCAATGTCGATGAACTGCTGCTGCAGCCCCAACTCGGCGGCCAGGCGCTCGCCCAGCGCCTGCACGCCATAGCGTTCCGTGGCATGGTGGCCGGCGGCAATGAAGGCCACGCCGGTCTCGGCGGCGATATGCGCCTGCGGCTCGGAAAGCTCGCCGGTGAGGAAGACATCCGCGCCGGCGGCGATGGCAGCCTCGAAATAGCCCTGCGCCCCGCCGGTGCACCAGGCCACGCGGCGCAGCGGCCGGCCATCGCCGGCCAGCACGGTGGGCGCGCGGCCCAGCACCGCCTGCACATGGCCTTGCAGCAGGGTCAGGTCTTGCTGGCCGGCGGGCAGCGCGCCGGCAAAGCCCAGCTCCTGCTCGCCGAAGCGCGCATCCGCCTGCCAGCCCAGGCGCAGGCCCAGCTGGGCGTTATTGCCGAACTCGGCATGGGCATCCAGCGGCAGGTGGTAGGCGAACAGGCTGATGTCGGCCGCCAGCAGGCGCGCCAGGCGCTGCTTCATCCAGCCGGTGACGCGTCCGTCCTGGCCACGCCAGAACAGGCCATGGTGCACCAGGATGGCATCGGCCCGGGCCGCGATGGCGGCATCGATCAGCGCCAGGCTGGCGGTGACCCCGCAGACGATGCGGCCGATCTCGTCGCGGCCCTCGACCTGCAGGCCGTTCGGCCCATAATCCTTGAAACGGCCCGGCTCCAGCCAGTTGCCGAGTGTGCGTTCGATGTCGGTGCGTTGCGCCATGGCTTGGGGGTCGGTTTGCAGAAGAGCGGTTTGCGTGCGTGGTGGTTGCTATTCTCCCAGGCCACGACGGTCGCGCTGGCGGCCTGGTTCGTGGTGGGCACGCTGAAGCCGCATTGGCTGCATTCTGCGGCACCGGTGCTGCTGCAACAGGTGCCGGCGCCGGCGGCCTCCAGCCCCGCGCGCGTCGGCTATGCGCAGGCGGCGCGGCTGGCCACGCCCGCGGTGGTGAGCATCACCGCCAGCAAGCCGCCGGCGCGCAGCGCGCGCGGCGAGGCGCCCTGGCACCCCTTCCCGCTGAACCGGCGCGGCGAGGGCCGGCCCCAGGTGGGCCTGGGCTCGGGCGTGATCGTCACGAGCGAAGGGTACCTGCTCACCAACAACCATGTGGTGGCGGGCGCCTCCGACATCGAGGTGCTGCTCAGCGATGGCCGCGAGGCGCGCGCCGAGCTGGTGGGCACCGATCCCGAGACCGATCTGGCGGTGCTGCGCATCCGGCTGCCCGGCTTGCCGGTGATACGGCTGGGCCGGGCCGAGACCCTGCAAGTGGGCGATGTGGTGCTGGCGATCGGCAACCCCTTCAACGTGGGCCAGACGGTTACCTCGGGCATCGTCAGCGCGCTGGGGCGCAGCCAGCTGGGCATCAACACCTTCGAGAACTTCATCCAGACCGATGCCGCCATCAACCCCGGCAACTCGGGCGGCGCGCTGGTGGATGCCGAGGGCCAGCTGGTGGGCATCAACACGGCGATCTTCTCGCGCAGCGGTGGCAGCCTGGGCATCGGCTTCGCCATCCCCATCAGCACCGCCAGCCAGGTGCTGGAAGCGCTGGTGAAGGATGGCCAGGTGGCGCGCGGCTGGATCGGCGTGCAGACGCGCGAGCTCACGCCCGAGATGGTGGATGCCTTCAAGCTCAGTACCAAGCAGGGCGTGCTGGTGAGCGGCGTGGTGGGCAAGAGCCCGGCGGCCGCGGCGGGCGTGAAGCCCGGCGACGTGGTCACCGGCGTGGCCGGCAAGCCGGTGCTGAGCCCGGCCGAGCTGCTCAGCGCGGCGGCGGCGCTCAAGCCCGGCAGCCAGGTGCTGCTGGCGGTGCAACGCGGCAGCGAAAGCCTGGAGCTGAAACTGCTGGTGGGTCAGCGGCCCAAACCGCAGATCCAGGCCGACGAAGCGCCGGAGTGAAGCCGGCGGATCGGCGGCGGATCGGCGCCGTCAGGCGGCGGGGGTCTCTTCGTCCTCGGGCGCCTTGGAGTAGCGCACAAAGATGCCCGCGGCCCAGATGCCCGCCTCGTAGAGCAGGCACATGGGAATCGCCAGCGCCAGCTGCGAGACGATGTCCGGCGGCGTGATCACCGCCGCGATGATGAAGGCCAGCACGATGAAGTAGCCGCGGAACTCGCGCAGCTTCTCCACGCTCACCAGGCCCATGCGCGCCAGCACCACCACCACCACCGGCACCTCGAAGGCGGCGCCAAAGGCGATGAACATCGACAGCACGAAGCTCAGATAGGCCTCGATATCGGGCGCGGCGGTGATGCTCTTGGGCGCAAAGCTCTGGATGAACTTGAACACCTGGCCGAACACGAAGAAATAGCAGAATGCCACGCCGACGATGAAGAGCAGCGTGCTCGACACCACCAGGGGCAGCACCAGGCGCTTCTCATGCGTGTACAGGCCCGGCGCCACAAAGGCCCAGATCTGGTACAGCACCACCGGCAGGGCCAGCAGGAAGCCGGCCATCAGGGTGATCTTGAGCGGCACCAGAAAGGGTGAGATCACATTGGTGGCGATCAGGGTCGAGCCCGGTGGCAGGTGCGCCACCAGGGGCGCGGCCAGCATGTCGTACAGCCCGGCCGGGCCGGGATAGATGCACAGCACGCCGAAGCACAGCGCAATCGCGATCACCGCGCGGATCAGGCGATCGCGCAGCTCGATCAGGTGCGAGACAAAAGGCTGTTCGGTGCCGGCGAGTTCGTCTTCTTGGGGGCTTGTGCTCATGCTGCTCTGCGGGGCGGGCGGAAGCGCGCCACGCGGGCGGCGCCGGATTGGGCATGACGGCGCACGCCCTGGCGCTGCTTGTACCAGATCGGCGTGGCGCCGCGCTTCACACGCCAGTTCTTCTTCGGCGGCTTGTAGCCGGCACTGCTGGCGTAGCTGTTCTCGATCGAGGTCTGCCCGGTCACCTCGCCCCAGGTCTGCTCGAAGGCCTGGTTGGCCGAGTTGATTTCGCTTTGCACGTTCTTCTCGACCTCGCGCGCCGCGTCCTCGAACTGGCCCTTCATCTTCTTGAGCTCCTCGAGCTCGATGGAGCGGTTCACCTCGGCCTTGACATCCGCCACATAGCGCTGCGCCTTGCCCAGCAGATGGCCCACGGTGCGGGCCACGCGCGGCAGACGCTCGGGCCCGATCACGATCAGCGCCACCGCGCCGATCAGGGCCAGCTTGTCAAAACCGAAATCGATCACTGCTTGGTCTTGGCTTCAACGTCGACCGTGTTGGCATCCGCCACCTTGTTGCTGGTGACCTGCTGGGGCGGTGCGTCGGATGTGCTGCCATCCTTCATGCCGTCCTTGAAACCCTTCACTGCGGCGCCGAGGTCAGAACCCACGTTCTTGAGCTTCTTGGTGCCGAAGATCAGCACCACCACGGCCAGCACGATGAGCCAGTGCCAAATGCTGAACGAACCCATATGTCTTCTCCTGGAAACGAAGCGGCCATTCTAGGTGGCGCGCGATGACATGACCTTGAACCAGCTTAGCCTTTGAGCCAGGGCCGCGGCCCGCCCATGGCATGCATGTGCAAGTGGTAGACCTCCTGCCCACCGTCCGGGCCGGTGTTGATGACGGTGCGGAAGCCGTTCGTCACCCCCAGCTCCTTCATCAGGCGCGGCGCCAGCGTGCTCATATGGCCCAGCAGGGCCGCATGCTCACCCGTCACCTCGACCAAGCTGGGGATGTGCAGCTTGGGAATCAAGAGGATGTGCACCGGCGCCCAGGGGTGAATATCGTGAAAAACCAGCACCTGCTCGTCCTCGTAGACCTTTTTGGACGGAATCTGGCCAGCAACAATCTTGCAGAAAATGCAGTTCGGGTCGTGCGACATAGGTGGGAAAAAGAAAACTCGGGATGTCAGGGATGCGGGCGCTGGGCAAATTCTTCCAGGCCCGACAGGCCCTCGCGCCGCGCCAGCTCGGCCAGCACCTGCTCGGGGCGCAGGCCCTGGGCGGACAGCGCCACCATCGAGTGGAACCAGAGATCGGCCACCTCGTAGACGAGCTTCTGCGCATCGCCGTCCTTGGCGGCCAGCACCACCTCGGTGGCCTCCTCGCCGACCTTCTTCAGGATCGCGTCGGTGCCCTTGTGGAAGAGCTTGGCCACATAGCTGGTGGCGGGGTCGCCGCCGGCCGCGGGCTTGCGCGAGTCGATCACGTCGGCCAGGCGGCTGAGGATGTCGTTGCCGTTCATGCTTGTTGGGAGTAAATGCTGGCCGGATCCTTGAGCACCGGCTCGACGCTCTGCCAGACACCGTTCTCCAGGCGCTGGTAGAAGCAGGAATGGCGGCCGGTATGGCAGGCGATGCCAGGCTCATGCCCCAGCTGCGTGATCTTCAGCAGCACCACGTCGTTGTCGCAGTCCAGGCGGATCTCGTGCACCTGCTGCACATGGCCGGACTCCTCGCCCTTGTGCCAGAGGCGCTCGCGCGAGCGGCTCCAGTACACCGCCTGACCCTTCTCGATCGTGAGCGCCAGTGCCTCACGGTTCATCCAGGCGAACATGACGACGTCGCCGCTGTCGCGCTCCTGGGCAATCACGGGCACCAGGCCGTCGCGATCCCACTTGACTTGATCCAGGCTGTTCATGCGCCAAGTTTAGCCGGCATGGCTAATCGTGATGGGTTGGCCCCTGGTGGCCACGCTCCGCCGCGAACCACTGCAACACGGGAACGGTGCCCGGCAGCACCGGCTGCACCTGCACCGGCAGGCTCTGCCAGGCCATCGTCTGCTGCTCGCGCATCTCGAACTCGCCCTGCCAGTCGTAGACCTTGCAGAAGTGCAGGCGCACGCGCGCATGCGGATAGTCCATCAGCTCCACCTTCCAGGGGTGGGCGGCGCCGATCTGGATGCCCAGCTCCTCGTGCAGCTCGCGCTTGAGGGCCTGCTCCACGCTCTCGCCGGCCTCCAGCTTGCCGCCCGGAAATTCCCAGAAGCCTGCATAGACCTTGCCTTCGGGCCGCGAGGTGAGCAGAAAGCGCCCTTCCCGGCCCGCGGCGTCGCGCTCCACCAGCACGCCCACCGCCACGTCCACGGGGGTCCGCTCAGACATGGTCCAGGCCCTCCGGCGGGCTGGCCATGCTGGCTTGCGCCGCGGCGGGCAGCGCCTCGGCACGGCCCGCCAGGTCGCGCGCAAACTGATAGGCCACCCGGCCCGAGCGCGAGCCGCGCTCCAGCGCCCACACCAGCGAGGGCTGGCGCGCCGCCGCGATCTGCGCCTCGCCGAGGCCGAAATGGCTCAGCCATTGCGCCACGATGGCCAGGTACTCCTGCTGGCTGAAGGGGTAGAAGCTGACCCACAGGCCGAAGCGCTCGGACAGCGAGATCTTCTCCTCCACCGCCTCGCCCGGGTGCACCTCACCATCCTCGGTGTGCTTGTAGCCGAGGTTGTCGCGCATCTGCTCGGGCAGCAGGTGGCGGCGGTTGCTGGTGGCGTAGATCAGCACGTTGTCGCTGCCGGCGGCGATGGAGCCGTCCAGCATGGACTTGAGCGCCTTGTAGCCCAGCTCGCCCTCGTCGAAGCTCAAGTCGTCGCAGAAGATCACGAAGCGCTCGGGCCGCTCGGCCACCAGGTCCACCAGATCGGGCAGCTCCACCAGATCGGCCTTGTCCACCTCGATCAGGCGCAGGCCCTGGGCGGCGAATTCGTTCAGGCAGGCCTTGATCAGCGAGCTCTTGCCGGTGCCCTTGGCGCCCGTCAGCAGCACGTTGTTGGCCGGGCGGCCGGCCACGAACTGCTCGGTATTGCGCATCAGGCGCTGCTTCTGCGGCTCGACCTCCTTGAGGTCCGAGAGGCGGATGCTCGCCACATGCCGCACCGGCTCCAGCACCATGTGGCCGGCGCGCTTGCGCAGGCGAAAGGCCGTGGAGGCCTGCCAATCGGGGGCCGCAAGCGGCTGGGGGAGCACGGCTTCGAGCCGGCCAAGCAGCGCCTCGGCGCGTGCCATCAGGTGTTCAACTGCAGACATTCCGTCAGTGTACGGAATGAACGAGGGCCTGCTAACACTACGCCAATGGGTCGCGTTGTCGGCCAGAAAGGCCGCAGGCAAGGCGCAAACCGCAGCCGGGTTGGACACCCGGCGAGGATTTGCAACGCGGCCTGCGGTCTTTCTGGCCACAACCCTGCGGGAAGGCTCGTCTCGGCGGGCCACGCGTTGTTGCAACGCTGGCCCGCACGCCAGTGCGGGCGGCGCGCTGCGCCTAGCTTGGCCCACCGAGGCGAGCCTTCGCGGCCCATCGGCGTAGTATTAGCAGGCCCTATCGCAGCATGCGCAGCGCGGCTTCCAGTTGCTCGGTAGGCTGGCGCTTGAAGCCCGAGCGCGCATAGCGCTGCAGGCGGCCGATCACGAAGCTCACCAGCACCGAGGCCTGGGCGTTCGCGTCCACCGTGGGCGTGGCCGAGCCGCTGGCCTCGGCCGCGCTGCGCAGGCATTGGCGCAGCGCGGATTCGATGCGGTCGAAGAACTGGTTCATGCGCGCCACCAGGCGCTCGTTCTCGGTCACCAGCGCGTCGCCCACCATCACCCGCGTCATGCCGGGGTTGCGCTCGCCGAACTGCAACAGCACCGAGACGATCTTCTGCGCCTGCGCAAGACCTGACCCCTCGCGCTCGGTGATCTGGTTCACCAGACTGAAGATGCTGGTCTCGATGAATTCGATCAGGCCCTCGAACATCTGCGCCTTGCTGGCGAAATGCCGGTACAGCGCCGCCTCGCTCACCTCCAGCTTGGCCGCCAGCGCCGCGGTGGTGACGCGCTCGGCGCCGGGTTGCTCCAGCATGCCGGCCAGCACCTGCAGGATCTGCACGCGGCGCTCGCCCGGGCGCGGGCGCTTGCGCGGCGCGCTGCTGGGGGCAGCAGGCGCGGATTCGGCGTCGCTCAGATCTTCAGGGGAGGCGTGCATCGACAGGGGCTGCGCATTTCTTGTGCGCCGATTCTGGCATAGGCGCCAGATCCGGACTCAATCGCGCAGCCAGCCCAGGCGGCGCGCCTCGTAGATCGCCTCGACCTTGGAGCGCACCTGCAGCTTGCGGTAGGTGCGTTTCACATAGGTCATGATGGTGTGCGGCGAGACGCTCATGAACTGGGCGATCTCGTCGAAGGTGAAACCCTTGGCGGCCAGGTGCAGCACGCGCGATTCCTGCTCGGACAAGGCCACCACGGTCTCGTCGTCCAGCGGCAGGGTGCCGGTGTCGGGCCCGGCGCCATGGCCGGCATGGCCTGACTGTGGTGCCAGCCGCATCAGCAGGCGGCGCGCGATCACCGGGCTGATGGGGCTGCCGCCAGCGCGCAGGGAGCGCAACTGGCCCGGCAGGTCCAGCGCCAGGCTGTCCTTCAGCAGATAGCCGGTGGCGCCGGCCTCGATGCTGGAGAGCACATGCTGCTCGTCACCGAACACCGAGATCACCATCACCTCGCACTCGGGCATGGTGTGGGCGGCATGGCGTATCAGCTCGATGCCACTGCCGCCGGGCAGGTCCAGGTCGACCAGCAGCACATCGGGCCGGGTCTGGTCAAACAGCTTGCGCCCCTGCGGCAGGTCGGTGGCGATGCCCAGCAGGCGTATATCCGGTGCCTTCTCGAGCGCGTGCGCGAATGCCTCTCGGAACCTGAGTTGGTCTTCAACGATCAGAACACTGAACAATGACATGCGAGGGTCGCCACGTGATGGAACCCCATTCTGGCAGCGGCAACGGTGCCTGCAATCCCACGCTTAGAGGAGCGTAGCTTCCCTGCCCCACGGCGGTTTGCCCCAGGGTGCCAGTGGCACCGGCACGGCGATACTCAGCGCCCGCACTCCTCTGGCCGCAGCGCGCCCAGGCTGGCGATGCGCTGGCGCACATAGACGGGCCGGCGCTTGAGCGCAAGCCCGGCCTCGGGCCCATGCGTCGAGCGTGCGGCCCAGCGCTGCATCCAGGCCGTGCGCATGCCCAGGCCATGCGCCGTCTTCTGGTGGATCAGGGTGTCCTCCACCAGGATGCAGCGCCAGGGCGGCACTTTCAGCCTGGCCGCGATGTAGCGGAACATGCGCCGGTCCGGCTTGGGGCGCAGCTCGCCGAACATGGCCATGTGCTCCAGCGCCAGCACGCTGTCGAAGCAGCGCCGCATCTTCAGGGCCTTCAGCACGCGCAGCGCATAGGCCAGCGGCGCGTTCGTCAGCAGCACCTTGCGCCCCTTCAGCCGCTTCAGCGCGGCCAGGTCATGGGCATGGGTGTGCAGGCCGTCCTCCAGGCCCGGCAGCGCATGCGTGACGCGCAGGAAATGCGCGGCGTCCACGCCGTGGTGCCGCACCAGGCCGATCAGGGTGGCGCCGTAGCGGGCCCAGTACTGGGCGCGCAGCCGGTTCGCCTCGGCCGTGTCGACGCCCAGCTCCCGCTCGATATAGCGCGCCATCGCCACATTGAGCGCGCCGAACACCTCGTGCGAGGCGTTGTGCAGGGTGTTGTCGAGGTCGAAGAGCCAGACCGGCTGGCGGCGCTTGCTCAACTCAGTGAGACCGGATCATGGTGCCGTAGGCCTGGTCGCTCAGGATCTCCAGCAGCATGGAGTGCGGCACGCGGCCGTCGATGATGTGCACCGCGTTCACGCCGCTCTTGGCCGCGTCCAGCGCCGAGGCGATCTTGGGCAGCATGCCGCCGGAGAGCGTGCCATCGGCGAACAGGCCGTCGATCTCGCGCGCCGACAGGTCGGTGAGCAAATTGCCGGCCTTGTCCAGCACGCCGGGGGTGTTGGTCAGCAGCACCAGCTTCTCGGCCTTCAGCACCTCGGCCAGCTTGCCGGCCACCACATCGGCATTGATGTTGTAGCTCTCGTTGTGCTCGCCAAAGCCGATCGGGCTGATCACCGGGATGAACTGGTCGTCCTGCAGCGCCTTCACCACGCTGGGGTCGATGCTGACGATGTCGCCCACCTGGCCGACATCGTGCTCCTTGGCGGGGTCGTCCTTGTCCACCATCTTGAGCTTCTTGGCGCGGATCATGCCGCCGTCGCGGCCGGTCAGGCCCACGGCCTTGCCGCCGGCCACATTGATCAGGCCCACGATGTCCTGCTGCACCTGGCCGGCCAGCACCCACTCGACCACTTCCATGGTCTCCTCGTCGGTGACGCGCATGCCCTGGATGAAGTGGCCCTTCTTGCCCAGGCGGCTCAGCGCGCCCTCGATCTGCGGGCCGCCGCCATGCACCACCACCGGGTTCAGGCCCACCAGCTTGAGCAGCACCACGTCCTCGGCAAAGTCCTGCTGCAGGGCCGGGTCGGTCATGGCATTGCCGCCGTACTTGATGACGATGGTCTTGCCGTGGTACTTGCGGATATAGGGCAGGGCCTGCGAGAGGATCTCGGCCTTCTCGCGCGGGGCGATGTGGGAGACGTCCGTCTGGTGCTGTGCTTCTTGGCTCATGATGATGCGCTGGATCAAAAGGCGTGGATGGGGCTGCCGCAGATTGTAGGACCCGCCCCCTGCATCGGCGGCTCCCGGCCGCGGCCGCGGCGACAATGCCGGCCATGCAAGTCAGCTCCTATCTGCGCATCTCGGTGGGCGTCGCCCTGGTGACCATCGCCCTCAAGACCGGCGCCTGGTGGTGGACCGATTCGGTCAGCCTCTTGTCCGACGCGATGGAATCGCTGGTCAATCTGGCCGGTGCGATCTTCGCCCTCGCGATGGTGACGGTGGCGCAGCGCCCGCCCGACGAAGACCACCCCTTCGGCCATCACAAGGCCGAGTACTTCTCCAGCGGCTTCGAGGGCGTGCTGATCCTGGCCGCCGCCGCCGGCATCATCTGGGCCGCCGTGCACCGCCTGCTGGCCCCGCAACCGGTGGAGGCACTGGGTTTCGGCATTGCGCTCTCGCTGCTGAGTTCGGCCCTCAACGGCGGCCTGGCCTGGGCGATGCTGCGCAAGGCCCGCGAGCACCGCTCGATGGCGCTGGAGGCGGATGCGCGCCACCTCTTCACCGACGTCTGGACCTCGGCCGGCGTGGTGGCCGGCCTGCTGGGTGTGATGGCCACCGGCTGGCTCTGGCTGGACCCGCTGCTGGCCATGCTGGTGGCGCTCAACATCATGCGCGAGGGTGCGCTGCTGATCTGGAAGTCCACCGACGGCCTGATGGACCAGGCCCTGGACGCCGAGTCGCGCGCCGCCATCCAGCAGGTGCTGGACGACTTTGCCCACCAGACCATCCGCTTCGACCATATCGCCACGCGCTGCGCCGGCCAGCGCCGCTTCGTCGACCTGCACATGCACATGCCCGCGGCCTGGAGCCTGGGGCGCGCCGCCGCGGTGCGCACCTCGGTCGAGCAGGCACTGATGAGCGCCGTGCCCGGCCTGCGCGCCACCATCCAGCTGCTGCCGATGGACGTGGAAGCCCATTTCGACGACCCGAAGGACCTGCTGTGATCGGCCTGGTGCAGCGCGTCAAGCAGGCCCGCGTGGAGGTGGCCGGCCAGACCATCGGCGCGATCGGCCCCGGCCTCTTGCTGCTGGTCTGCGCCGAGCCGGGCGACGGCGAGGCCCAGGCCGAGAAGCTCATCACCAAGCTGCTCAAGCTGCGCATCTTCAGCGACGCGGCCGGCAAGATGAACCTGAGCCTGCAGGACGTGGACGGCGGCCTCCTGATCGTGTCGCAGTTCACCCTGGCGGCCGACCTGGCCGGCGGCAACCGCCCCAGCTTCAGTGGCGCGGCCGGCCCCGAACTGGGCCGCAAGCTCTACGAGCATTGCCTGACTTTTGCCCGCGCCCGGCATGGCTTGGTACAAAGCGGCGAGTTCGGGGCCGACATGCAGGTGAGCCTCGTCAACGACGGCCCCGTCACCATCCCGATGCGCATCATCAATTGACCGAGGAGACCCGCGCCATGATCAGCTACGCCACCCTGGGCAGCAACAACCGCCAGGCCGCCAAGACCTTTTACGACGCCGTGCTGCAGCCCCTGGGCATGAAGGCCAGCTATGCGGACGACGACTTCGTCGGCTACGGCCCCGACGCGCCCGATGCCAAGACCCAGCTGTGGATCTGCAAGCCCTACAACGGCCTGGACGCCAGCGCCGGCAATGGCAGCATGCTGGCCCTGGAAGCCAGCACGCGCACCCAGGTGGACGCCGCCCATGCCGCCGCACTGGCCCAGGGCGGCCGCAGCGAGGGCGCGCCCGGCCTGCGCGAGGCCTATGGGCCGAACTTCTACGCGGCCTATTTCCGCGATCTGGACGGCAACAAGCTGGCGCTGGTATGCCGCGCCGAGGCCTGAGCGTCAGCCGCCATTAATCAATCAGCATATTGCCCCGCCGCCTTGATGACGGGGCCCCATTTGTTGATCTCGGCCTCGACGAACTTCTTGTGATCGGCCGGGTTGTTGCGGGCGTCGTTGACGATCACCGCGCCCAGGGCTTCCTGGCGCTTGTGGAAGTCGGCGTCCTTGAGGGCCGTCTTCAGCGCGGTGTTGAGCTTGTCCAGCACCGGCTTGGGCGTGCCCTTGGGCGCATAGACGCCATGCCAGATCGAGACGTTGAAGCCCTTCAGGCCCATCTCGTCCAGCGTCGGCAGCTTGGCCAGCGCGGGCGCCGTAAGGCGCTTGCTGGTGGTGACCGCATAGGCCTTGACCTTGCCGCTTTCGATCTGGCTGCTGGTGTTGGTGGTCTGGTCGCACATCAGGTCCACCTGGCCGCCGATCAGGTCGGTCATGGCCGGGCCGGTGCCCTTGTAGGGCACGGTGGTCATGTCCACCTTCAGGGTGCTCTGGAACAGCAGGCCGCACAGATGCGAGGCCGAGCCCAGGCCGGCATTGGCGAGGTTGATCTTGCCGTGGTTGGCGTCGATCCACTTGCTCAGCTCGGCATAGCTGTTGGCCGCCATGCTGGGCTTGGCGATCAGGGTCATCGGCACCTCGTTGACCAGGCCCAGGTACTCGAAGTCCTCCAGGGTCTTGTACTGCATATTGCGGTACAGGGACGGCGAGGTCGACATGCCGATGTGGTGCAAGAGGATGGTGTAGCCATCCGGCGCCGCCTTGGCCACCTTGGTCGCCCCCAGGGTGCCACCGGCGCCGCCCACGTTCTCGATCACCAGCGTGGCGTTGAGGGGCTTGCGCAGGGCCTCGGCCAGATCACGCGCCACCTTGTCGGTGGGGCCGCCGGCCGCGAAGGGCACGACGATGGTGATGGGTTTTTCCGGGTACTCGGCCCAGGCGGCGGTGGTGCCCAGGGCCGCCAGGCAGGCGAGCAGCAGTTTGTTCATGTTGCCTCAACGATGGTAGGGGTGACGCTACATGCTAGGTCCGCCCGGCGAGGCCGTTGTTACGGAAACTACGTAAGCTCAACTTCCCGCCCGCCCTGCCGATAAGACCTTGGATAAGCGTCCGTCCGGATGCAATCCACAAAACATCGGCTGGGGTGACGAGACATGGGCATGCACAAGTTGAAGATGTCGGTAGGCCGCAGGCTGGCGCTGAGCTTCGGGGCCGTACTGGCCCTGCTGCTGCTGCTGGCGGTGCTGGCGGCGCTGCAGATGCGCTCGGTGGGCGCCAGGGTCGAACAGCTGGTGCAGGTCAACAACGCCAAGAGCGCCCAGGCCAACAGCATGCTGCATGCCATCAACGAGATGGCCATCCAGGCCCGCTCGGTGACCCTGCTGACCGACGTCAAGGAGATCGACGCCGAGGTCAAGGTGCTGAACGCCGCGGTGGAGCGCTACAAGGGCATCGAGAGCAAGCTGGCGGACCTGATGTCGCAGCAGGGCGATGCCGATGAACAGGCGCTGATGAAGGCGGTGCAGGACGGCGCGGCCAAGACCATCCCCCTGCTGCAGCGCGCCGCCAAGGAGGGCCAGGACGGCGCCAATATCGAGGCCACCCTGACTCTCACCCAGGCCGTCAAGCCGGTGGAGACCGCCTGGCGGCGCAAGGTCACCGAGATCGTCGAGGCGCAGGAGCGCATGAGCCAGGCGGCCAGCGTCGAGATCTCGGCCGGCGCCCGTCAGTCCCTGTGGGTGCTGGGCCTGCTGAGCCTGGCCGCGCTGGCGGTGGGCACCCTGCTGGCCTGGCGCATCACGCGCAGCATCAAGCGCCCGGTGGACCGCGCCATCGTGGTGGCCGAGCGCATCGCCCAGGGCGATCTGTCATCCAGTTTCGTGCCCGAGTCCGACGACGAGCTGGGCCAACTGCTGGCCGGCCTGGCCGCGATGCAGGACAAGCTGCGCGAGCTGGTAGGCGAGATCCGCCACACCGCGGAGTCGATCCAGACCGCCAGCCAGGAGGTGGCCAGCGGCAATCTGGATCTGTCGCAGCGCACCGAGCAGACCGCCAGCAGCCTGCAGACCTCGGCCTCGCAGATGGAGCAGCTCACCGGCACGGTGCGCCAGTCCGCCGACTCGGCGGCCCAGGCCAACCAGCTCGCGCATTCGGCCGCCCAGGTGGCCACGCGTGGCGGCCAGGTGGTGGGCGAGGTGGTCACCACCATGGACAGCATCAGCCACAGCGCGCGCAAGATCGGCGACATCATCGGCGTGATCGACGGCATCGCCTTCCAGACCAATATCCTGGCGCTGAATGCCGCGGTGGAGGCGGCGCGCGCCGGCGAACAGGGCCGCGGCTTCGCGGTGGTGGCCAGCGAGGTGCGCTCGCTGGCGCAGCGCTCGGCCGAGGCGGCCAAGGAGATCAAGACCCTGATCGGCCACAGCCTCGAGAACGTCGACGCCGGCGCACGCCTGGTGGGCGACGCCGGCAGCACCATGCAGGAGATCGTCAGCAGCGTGCAGCGCGTGGCCGACATCATCGGCGAGGTGACCGCCTCCTCCGGCGAGCAGAGCCAGGGCCTGACGCGCGTGAACCAGGCCGTCTCGCAACTGGACCAGATGACGCAGCAGAACGCCGCGCTGGTGGAAGAGTCCGCCGCCGCGGCGGAATCGCTGAAGGATCAGTCGCTGCGCCTGGGCGGCCTGGTGCAGGCCTTCGTCCTCAGCCGCGAGGATCGCGAGCGCCTCGGGCGCGGCTGATCATTCGTATTTGCGCGCGTCCTCGATCACGCGCCCGTCATTGGGCAGGCTGCCGGGCGCCACGAAGCGCACCTCGGCGCGCAGCTTGGTGATGTCGCGCGCCGCGGCGGCCACCCGCTCGGCCAGGCCCTCGGGCGCTGCGTCGGGCCCACCGGCCAACTCCAGCAGCAGGCTCATGCGGTCGTTCGCCATCTCGCCCTCCACCACCAGGCGCGCGCGGCCCAGCTCGGGGAAGCGCTTACGCAGCTCGCCCACCTGGGAGGCATGCACGAACATGCCGCGCACCTTGGCGCTCTGGTCGGCCCGGCCCATCCAGCCCTTGATGCGCTGATTGCTGCGGCCCGTGGGGCAGCGGCCCGGCAGCACCGCGGAGAGGTCGCCGGTGCCGAAGCGCACCAGCGGATAGTCGGGGTTGAGGGTGGTGACCACCAGCTCGCCCACCTCGCCCTCGGGCACCGGGTCGCCGGTGCCGGGGCGCACGATCTCGACGATCACGCCCTCGTCCAGCACCAGGCCCTCGCGCGCCGCGGTCTCGTAGGCGATCAGGCCGACGTCGGCGGTGGCATAGCACTGGTAGCCCTGCACGCCGCGCTCGGCGAGCCAGTCGCGCAGCGAGGGCGGGAAGGCCTCGCCGCTCACCAGCGCCTTGGCAAATGAAAGGCGCTGGCCCTGCTCCGCCGCCTTGTCGAGCAGGATCTTCAGAAAGCTGGGCGTGCCGATATAGCCCTGCGGGCGCAGCTCGGCCACCGCCTGCAGCTGCATCTCGGTATTGCCCACGCCACCCGGGAACACCGTGCAGCCCAGCGCATGGGCGCCGGTTTCCATCATCGAACCGGCCGGCGTGAGGTGGTAGCTGAAGCTGTTGTGGATCAGCTCGCCGCTGCGAAAGCCCGCCGCATGGATGGCGCGCGCCACGCGCCAGTAGTCGCTCGCATGGCCCTCGGGCTCGTAAATCGTGCCGGGCGACTGGAACACCCGCTTGGCGCCGCTGCTGCGCACGCAGCCGGCCCAGCCGATGGCGGAGAAACCACCGAACACATCGCGGCCCTCCTGCAGCTGGCGCCGGGCCTGCTGGCGCTCCAGCAGCTCGTGCTTGCGCGTCACCGGCAGGCGCGCCAGCGCGGCGCGGCTGTCGACGCCGGCGGCGTCCACCCCCGCCAGCAACTCGGCGAAGGCTGGCGCCTGCCGCTGCGCATGGGCGATCTGCCGCGGCAGCGCCGCCAGCAGTGCGGCCTCGCGCTCGGCCGGGTCGCGCGCCTCGAGGGCGTCGTGGAAGGTGGTGCTATCGCTGATGCTCATGTCTCGTCCGTCCAGCGCGCCAGGCGCCGCTTGATCTCGTCCAGCAGGGCGCGCACGTCGGCGCTGTTGCGGCAGGCGCGCAGTTCCCACTCGGGCGCACGCGCCGGCCTCTTGGCCAGGCGCACATTGAGGTGCTCGCTGTCGGCGGCCAGCTCGATCACCGGCTGGCCCTGCAGAGTGAAGCTGTTGCCGCGCTCGGCCAGCGGCCGCAGATCGCGCAGATTGCGCTTGAACTGCAGCAGCGCCTGCTCGGGGTTGAAGGCGGGGGGAGCGAAGAAGTCATCCGACACAGCGGTGCTCCTGCCTCAGGCCAGCCAGCGCTTGCGGCGCTTGTAGCTCTTCACGTCCTTGAAGCTCTTGCGGTCGCCGCCGCCCATGCCGAGGTAGAACTCCTTGACGTCCTCGTTCTCGCGCAGGGCCTTGGCCTCGCCGTCCATCACGACACGGCCGTTTTCCAGGATGTAGCCGTAGTCGGCATAGCGCAGCGCCATATTGGTGTTCTGCTCGGCCAACAGAAAGGTCGTGCCCTCCTTGGCGTTCAGGTCCTTGACGATCTCGAACACCTCCTCGACGATCTGCGGCGCCAGGCCCATCGAGGGCTCGTCCAGCAGCACCATCTTGGGGTTGGCCATCAGGGCGCGGCCGATCGCGCACATCTGCTGCTCGCCGCCCGAGGTGTAGGCGGCCTGCGAGCCGCGGCGCGTCTTCAGGCGCGGGAAATAGTTGTAGACCTTCTCCAGCGTGGCGGCCACGGCGGCCTTGCCGTCCTGGCGCGTGTAGGCGCCGGTCATCAGGTTCTCCTCGATGCTGAGGTGGGCAAAGCAATGCCGCCCCTCCATCACCTGGATCACGCCGCGGTTCACCATCTCCGAGGTGGAGAGCTTCTCGATGCGCTCGCCGCGCAGCTCGATGCTGCCCTTGGTGACCTCGCCGCGCTCGCCCGCCAGCAGGTTGGAGACGGCGCGCAGCGTGGTCGTCTTGCCCGCGCCATTGCCGCCCAGCAGTGCCACCACACCACCCTCGGGCACCTGCAGGGACACGCCCTTGAGCACCAGGATCACATGGTTGTAGATGACCTCGATGCCGTTGACGTTCAGAAGGATGTTGCTCATATCGGCCTTTGACCTTGGACCTTGGACTCTGGGCAGCACCGCACGCGATGCTGCGCAGAGGGCCCCTCGCGAGGCCCTCATCTGCTTGCTTAGCTCTGGCAGTCTTCCGGCGTGCGACGCGTCAGCTTCTTCTCGCCGGCGTACTTGTCAGCACCCGCCTTGACCATCGGCTTGATGATCTGCTCATCGGCCTGCAGCCAGTCGGAGCTGAAGTTCCACTTGCTGCCGTCCCAGGTGTGGACGCGCGCCGAGGTCGAGCCCATGTGGTCGGCGCAGGAGGTGCTGAGCGGCCGCATGATGCCGGTGAAGCCCAGCGCGTCGAGCTTCTTCTGGTCCAGCGCCAGGTTCTCCAGGCCCCAGCGCACCTGCTCGCCGGTCATGACCTTGCCCTTGCCAAAGCGCTCCTGCGCACGGCGCACCGCCTCGATGCCCAGCATCTGGATGATCAGGCCGCGCGAATACAGCACCGAGCCGACTTCCTCCTTGGGGCCCGTGCCCTGGCCCTTGCCATGCACATGCTTGAGGATCTCCTGGATCACCTTGGGGTTCTGGCCGTAACCGTTCAGCGCCAGGGCGTTGTAACCCTTGGCGCCCTCGCCCACGTCCTTCACGTCCGGCTCGGCGCCCGACCACCACACGCCATACATCTTCTCGCGCGGATAGCCGGTGGCCTGCGCTTCCTTCAGCGCGGTGGAGTTCATCACGCCCCAGCCCCACAGCAGCACGTAGTCGGGGCGCTGCTGGCGCACCTGCAGCCAGGCCGACTTCTGCTCCACGCCCGGCGCGGTGACGGGGATCTTCACCAGCTCGAAGCCGTGCATCTTCTGGCGCTCGTCCAGCAGCGGCATGGGCTCCTTGCCGAAGGGCGAGTCGTGATAGACGATGGCGATCTTCTTGCCCTTGAGCTTGTCGAAGCCGCCTTCCTTCTTGGCGATGTGCTGGATCAGCATGTCGGCCGCGGTCCAGTAGCTGCCCATCAGCGGGAAGTTCCACTTGAAGACATTGCCGTCCTGCGAGGCCGAGAGGCCGTAGCCCAGCGTCACCAGCGGGATCTTGTCGTTGGGCACCTTGTCGGTGAGCGCGAAGGTGATGCCGGTGGCCTGCGGGTCGATCAGGCTGGCGCCCTTGCCCTTCAGGCGCTCGTAGCATTCCACGCCCTTGTCGGTGGCGTAGCCGGTCTCGCATTCCTCGAAGGTGATCTTCACGCCGTTGATGCCGCCATCGCGGGCATTGATCAGCTTGATGTAATCCTGCTTGCCGTTGGCCCAGGGCGTGCCATTGGGCGCATAGGCGCCGGTGCGGTAGACCAGCAGCGGGAAGAACTGTTCCTTGGCCTGTGCCTGGGCCTGGCTGGCCAAGCCGGAGAGCCCGGCGGCCATCAGGGTGGCTGCAAATGCAAACGACTTCAGTTGTCTCATACCTTGTCTCCGGTTGCTTGCACTCGTGGTGCGGTTTTTGGAATCAATGAGGGTGAATCAATGCGGGAAAGGCCAGAGCCGCAGCTTTTCCTTGGCGGTGGCCCAGAGCCGGGCGAGGCCATGCGGTTCGACGATCAGGAAGAACACGATCAGCGCGCCGAACACCATGCTGGTGAGGTGCGAGGACATGGCGGTGGACATCGGGATGCCCAGCATCGCCGGCAGGCGGTCCAGCAGCAGGGGCAGCAGCACGATGAAGGCCGCGCCCAGAAAGCCGCCCATGATGGAACCGAGGCCGCCGATGATGACCATGAAGAGCAGCTGGAAGCTGCGGTCGATATTGAAGGCCGCCGGCTCCCAGGCGCCCAGGTGGATGAAGCCCCACAGCCCGCCGGCCACACCGACGATGAAGGCGCTCACCGCGAAGGCGGTCAGCTTGGCATAGACCGGGCGGATGCCGATCACCGCGGCCGCCACGTCCATGTCGCGCATGGCCATCCATTCGCGGCCGATATTCGAGCGCACCAGGTTCTTGGCCAGCAGCGCGAACACCACCACGAAGCTCAGGCAGAACAGGTATTTGGCGGCCGGGCTCTCGATCGGGATGCCGAACACCTGCAGGCCCGCCACGCTCACGGAACCCGAGTCCGAGCCGTTCGTGACCCATTTCAGGCGCAGCGCCGACCAGTCGACGAAGAACTGCGCCGCCAGCGTCGCCACCGCCAGGTAGAGGCCCTTGATGCGCAGCGAGGGCACGCCGAACAGCACGCCCACCACGGTGGAACACAGGCCGCCCAGCAGCAGCGAGGCGATCAGCGGCATGCCCTCGACGCGCACCTGGAAGTTGTAGGCCGCATAGGCGCCCACCGCCATGAAGGCGCCGGTGCCCAGCGAGATCTGGCCGCAATAGCCGACCAGGATGTTGAGCCCCAGCGCCGCCAGCGAGAGGATCAGAAAGGGCGTGAGGATGGCGCGGAACCAGTATTCCGGCGCGCTCAGCGGCACCACGACGAAGGCCACCAGCAGCAGCAGGGCCATTGCGATGCGGTCCTGCCGGATCGGCAGGATCTGCTGGTCAGCACGGTAGCTGGACTTGAACTGGCCGTTTTCTCTGTACAGCATGGCTCAGACCCGATCGATGATTTTTTCGCCGAAGAGACCTTGCGGCCGCACCAGCAGGAACAACAAGGCCAGCACATAGGCGAACCAGATCTCGATGCCGCCGCCCAGCATCGGGCCGACATAGATCTCCGAGAGCTTCTCGCCCACGCCGATGATGAGCCCGCCGATGATGGCGCCGGGCACCGAGGTCAGGCCGCCCAGGATCACCACCGGCAGCGCCTTCAGCGCCACCAGCGAGAGCGAGAACTGCACGCCCAGCTTGCTGCCCCAGATGATGCCGGCCACCAGGGCCACGAAGCCCGCCACGCTCCACACGATCACCCAGATGGTGGAGAGCGGGATGCCGATCGACTGCGCGGCCTGGTGATCGTCGGCCACCGCGCGCAGCGCACGACCGGTGGCGGTCTTCTGGAAGAACAGCGCCAGCAGGGCGACCAGGGCCGCCGCGATCAGGGCCGCGTAGAGGTCTTCCTTGCTGACCAGCAGGCCGCCCTGGAACAGCGACTCGCCGACGATGATGGGGTCCTTGGGCATGCCCACATCGATCTTGTAGATGTCGTTGCCGAACAGGGTCTGGCCCAGGCCGTCGAGGAAGTAGGTGATGCCCAGCGTGGCCATCAGCAGGGTGATGCCCTCCTGGTTCACCAGGCGCGAGAGCGCCAGCTTCTCGATCAGCCAGGCCACCACGATCATCACCGCCATCGCCGCCACGAAGGCCAGCAGATTGGCCATCAGCAGGCTCTGCACGCCGGTCCATTGCGGGATCCATTCGGCAAAGCGCGCCATCGCCAGCGCGGCGAACAGCACCATCGCACCCTGGGCGAAATTGAACACGCCCGAGGCCTTGTAGATCAGCACAAAGCCCAGGGCAATGAGCGAATACAACATGCCGGACATCAGTCCGCCCATCAATGTCTCAAGAAAGAATCCCATGGCGCTCTCGCTCAGTGACTGGTGCCGAGGTAGGCACGGATGACGTCTTCGTTCTGGCGCACCTCGTCGGGCGCGCCATCGCCGATCTTCTTGCCATAGTCCAGCACCACCACGCGGTCGGAGATGTCCATCACCACGCCCATGTCGTGCTCGATCAGCACGATGGTGGTGCCGAACTCGTCGTTCACGTCGAGGATGAAGCGGCACATGTCCTGCTTCTCCTCCACATTCATGCCGGCCATCGGCTCGTCCAGCAGCAGCACCGTCGGCTCCATCGCCAGCGCGCGGCCCAGGTCCACGCGCTTTTGCAGGCCATAGGGCAGGCGGCCCACCGGGGTCTTGCGATAGGCCTGGATCTCCAGGAAATCGATGATGCGCTCGACCTTCTCGCGCTGCGCGAACTCTTCCCGGTCGGCCGGGCCCCATCCCCACGGATCTCTCAGCGCCTGCAGGAAGAGGTTGCTCTTCATGTGCAGGTTGCGGCCGGTCATGATGTTGTCCAGCACGCTCATGCCCTTGAACAGGGCCAGGTTCTGGAAGGTGCGCGCCACGCCCATCTCGGCCACCTGGCGCGAGTTCATGTGCTTGAAGTGCTGGCCGCGGAAGGTGATCTCGCCCTGCTGCGGCTGGTAGACGCCGTTGATGCAGTTGAGCATCGAGCTCTTGCCCGCGCCGTTGGGCCCGATGATGGAGCGGATCTCATGCTCGCGCACATTGAAGCTGATGTCGGTGAGCGCCTTCACGCCGCCGAAACTCAGCGAGATGTTCTTGACCTCGAGGATGACCTCGCCAATCTTCTTGGCCATCAAGCAGCCCTCCTGACAGCCGGAAACGTCTTCGTGTCCATGATTCTCAAATCGGCCGAGACCGAGCCGCTGCGGCCGTCCTCGAACTTCACCACCGTCTCGATGAACTGCGAGCTCTTGCCGCCGTAGAGCGCATCGATCAGCACCGCGTATTTCTCGGCGATCGCGCCGCGCCGCACCTTGCGGGTACGGGTGAGTTCGCCATCGTCGGCATCCAGCTCCTTGTGCAGGATCAGGAAGCGCGTGATCTGGCTGCCGGCCAAGAGCTCGTCCTGGGCCAGGTCGGCGTTCACCTTCTCCACGCATTCGCGGATCAGCTCGTAGACCTCGGGCTTCTGCGCCAGATCGGTGTAGCCGGCATAGGGCAGGTTGCGGCGCTCGGCCCAGTTGCCCACCGCCTCGAAGTCGATGTTGATGAAGGCGCAGACGCGCTCGCGCTTGTCGCCCAGCGCCACCGCCTCCTTGATGTGGGCGAAGAACTTGAGCTTGTTCTCCACATACTTGGGCGCGAACATGGCGCCGTCGTTGGGGCCGCCCAGGATGCGGCCCACGTCCTTGGCGCGGTCGATGATCTTCAGGTGGCCGCTGGCATCGATGAAGCCGGCGTCGCCGGTGTGGTACCAGCCCTCGGCGGTGAGCACCTCGTTGGTGGCGGCCTCGTTCTTGTAATAGCCCTTCAGCAGGCCCGGCGACTTCACCAGGATCTCGCCGCTCGCGTCCAGCTTGATCTCCACGCCGTCGATGGGCACGCCCACGGTGTCGGAGCGCGCCTCGTTGTCGGGCTGCAGGCAGACGAACACCGCCGTCTCGGTGGAGCCATAGAGCTGCTTGAGGTTGATGCCGATCGAGCGGTAGAAGCTGAACAGGTCGGGGCCGATCGCCTCGCCGGCGGTGTAGGCCACGCGCACGCGCGAGAAGCCCAGGGTGTTGCGCAGCGGCCCGTAGATGAGCAGATTGCCGAGCGCGTACTTCAGCTTGTCCAGGGCGCCCACCGGCTTGCCGTCCATCAGCGCCGGGCCGACGCGCTGCGCCAGCGCCATGCAGCGCGCGAACAGCCAGCGCTTCAGGCTGCCGGCATCCTCCATGCGGATCATCACGCTGGTGAGCAGGCCCTCGAACACGCGCGGCGGTGCGAAGTAATAGGTGGGGCCGATCTCCTTCAGGTCGATCGAGACGGTGCTGGCCGACTCGGGGCAGTTCACCACATAGCCGCAGGCCAGCCACTGGGCATAGCTGAAGATGTTCTGGCCGATCCAGGCGGGCGGCAGATAGGCCAGCACTTCCTCGTGGCTGCCGAGCTTGTCGAAGCGCGCGCCGGCCTGGGCCCGGTCGATCAGGGTGGCATGGCTGTGCACCACGCCCTTGGGGTTGCCGGTGGTGCCCGAGGTGAAGAACATCGCCGCCACATCGTCGGGCTTGACGCGCTCGGCCCATTCGCGGAACAGCTGCGGCTGCGTCTTGGCGGCGGCCGCGCCGGCGGCGATCAGGCTGTCCAGCGGCGCCACGCCGGGCTCGTCGTAGTTGCGCAGGCCGCGCGGATCGTCGTACCAGAGGTGGGTGAGCAGCGGGCATTGGCCGCGGATCTCGATCAGCTTGTCGACCTGCTCCTGGTCCTCCACGATCGCGAAGGCCACCTCGGCGTTGTTGATGGGGAACACGAACTCCGCGCCCACCGCATCCTGGTACAGCGGCACCGGAATCGCGCCCAGCACCTGGGCCGCCAGCATGCTGGCCGCCAGGCGCGGGCGGTTCTCGCCGACCACGATGACATGCTGGCCGCGCTGCACGCCGGCCTGGTGCAGGCCATGCGCCAGCGCGCACACCAGCTCCGCCAGCTGCGCCCAGCTGAGCGCCTGCCAGATGCCGTATTCCTTCTCGCGCAGCGCGGCGTCGTTCGGACGCTGGGCCGCATGGTCAAGCAAGAGCCTGGGAAAAGTCGTGCTGGTCACCGTGTGTCTCCTCGGTGCACTGCGCCCCACCAGCGGGCAGGTAAGGCGGTGCATGCCTTGTTGCGGTGCAATCCTAGGCCTTTACTTTGACGCCGTGTTGTCGTTGCGACGACATTTGATGGAAATCACGGCCCGTGCTTTCCCGGGGGTGCCGCGTCAGGATCACGTCATGCTGAGCGGCGATGAATAGAGGGATGAACTCGACAGTGACGCAAAACCTGACCCTTCGCCAGCGCGCGCGGCCACCCAGCGCGGCCGAACTTGAAGCGATTCCCTGGCTTGCCGTGCTGGAGCCGGCGCAGCGCGAGGCCGCCGTGGCCCAGCTGCAGGTGGCCGACGCCGAGGTGGGCGAGCGCGTCTGCCGCATCGGCAAGCCGGCCAACTTCTGGTTCGGCGTGATCGACGGCATCTTGAAGATGAGCAACGACGATGCCGCCGCCCAGTCCATCACCTTCACCGGCGTGCCGCCGGGCGGCTGGTTCGGCGAGGGCACCCTGCTCAAGCGCGAGGTCTACCGCTACAACATCCAGCCGCTGCGCCGCAGCGTGGTGGCGGGCCTGCCGATCGAGACCTTCCACGACCTGCTGGAGCACAGCATCGGCTTCAACCGCTTCGTGCTGAACCAGCTCAACGAGCGCCTCGGCCAGTTCATCGCCGCGCGCGAGATCGACCGCATCTCCGACCCCGACCTGCGCGTGGCGCGCAACCTCGCCGCCCTCTTCCACCCCCAGCTCTATCCCGGCGTGGGCAGCCTGCTGCGCATCACCCAGCAGGAGCTGGCCAAGCTGGTGGGCCTGTCGCGCCAGCGCGTCAACGAGGCCCTGAGCCATCTGCAGGAGCGCGGCCTGATCAGCGTGGAATATGGCGGCGTGCGGGTGCTGGAGCTGCAGGGCCTGAGGCGTTATCCGCAGCCCTGAGACGGCCTCCTAGAATCGCCCCACCATAACAAGGGGCTGCACCATGAGTTGGTTAGGTCTGGTAGGTGGCGTGGTGCTGGCCTGGCTGGCCGGCGAGATCTTCGGCCAGCGCGGTGGCGGCCTGGCCGTGCTGGGCGGCCTGGTGGGCGTGCTGCTGATGCGCATGCAGGCCAGGCTCAACGCCCTGGGCGAGGAGCTGCGGCAGCTGCGGCTGGGGCAGGCGCCCGCTGCCACGCGGCCAGCGCGCGCCGCCATGCCCGCGCCCGTACCCGAACCCGAGCCGGCGCCCGAACCCCCGCCGCGCATCGAGACGCCGCCGGCCCTGCCGCCCCGCCTGCCGCCCGAGCCGGCCGCGCGTGCGCAGCCCCGGCTGGAGCCCGACGAACAATCGCTGGCCGCCACCAGCTCGCTGGGCCGGTCGCTGCTGGCCTGGTTCCGCGGCGGCAACACCATCGTGCGCGTGGCCGTGCTGCTGCTCTTCATCGGCGTGGCCTTTCTCTTGCGCTATGCGGCCGAGAACGCCCTGCTGCCGCTGGCCTGGCGCCTCGCCGGCACGGCGCTGGCGGGCCTGGCGCTCACCGGCCTCGGCCTGCGCCTGACTCCCAAAAGGCGCGGCTACGGGCTGAGCCTGCAGGGCGCCGGCGTGGGCATCAGCTACCTGGTGCTGTTCGCGGCCTTCCGGCTCTACGGCCTGGTGCCGGCGGGCCTGAGCTTCGGCCTGCTGGCCGCGCTGGCCGCCATCACCACCGTGCTGGCGCTGCGCCAGGACGCCTTGCCCCTGGCGGCGCTGGGCTTTGGCGGCGCCTTCCTGGCGCCGGTGCTCACCTCCACCGGCCAGGGCAGCCATGTGGCCCTGTTCGGCTACTACCTGCTGCTCAACCTGGCGATCGCCTGGATCGCGCGCCACAAGGCCTGGAAGTTACTGAACCTGGAGGGCTTTGTGTTCAGCTTCGGCATCGGCGGGCTGTGGGGCTTGAAGGCCTACCAGCCCGAGCTGTTCTGGAGCACCGAGCCCTTTCTGATCGCGCAGTTCGGGCTCTATCTCTTCATCGCGGTGCAGTACACGCAGCGGGTGCTGCAGCAGAACCAGGATGGCGAAAAGACGCTGGCGCTGGTGGATGGCGGACTCCTGTTCGGCGCGCCCATCGTCGCCTTCGGCCTGCAGGCCGGCATGCTGCGCGGCCAGCCCCTGGCCCTGGCCTTCAGCGCGGCGTTGCTGGCGGCCATCTACCTGCTGCTGGGCCACTGGCTGTGGCGCCAGGCCGGCCAGCGCCTGCTGATCCTGGTGGAGGGCATGGCGGCGCTGGGCCTGGCCTTCCTGGCCCTGGTGATGCCGCTGGCCCTGGACGCACGCTGGACCAGCGCCGCCTGGGCCCTGCAAGGCCTGGGCGTGCTGTGGATCGCGCTGCGCCAGGGCCGCTGGTGGGCGGCGGTGCCCGGCATCCTGCTGCAGCTGGCGGCGGCCCTGAGCTACTGGAGTTCGCCCGGCGCGCAGGGTATGGAAGGCCGCTGGCTCTTCCTCAACAGCGCCTTCCTGGCGCTGGCGCTGCTGGTGGCGGCCGGCCTGGGCAGTGCGGCATTGTTGCGCCGGCCGCGGCCCCAGGCCCCGGCCTGGCTGCAGCCGCCCCTGCCCGAGGCCCTGATGCTGGGCCTGGCGCTGCTGCAGCTCTGGGTGGGGGGCCTGAACGAGTTGCAGGCCTGGGACCAGCGCTGGCTGGACGGCGCCGCGCTCGGCGCCGGCTGGAGCGCGTTGCTGGCACTGGCGGCCGAGCTGCGCCGCCCGGCCTGGCCCACGCTGCGCTGGCCGGCACGCATCTTCATGAGCTTGGCCCTGCTGAGTTCGACCCTGGGCCTGCTGGACGCGTCCAGCGCGGCCAGCCTCTGGTCGCGCTACAGCCAGGGCCCCGGCCTGCCCGAAGCCTTCGCCCTGCTGGCCCTGGGCCTGTGGCGCCTGCTGCGCCAGCGCCGCGCCCCGCTGCCCGAGCCCTGGGCGCAGGCGGCCGAGCATCTGCTGCTGGCCTGGTACGCCATGCTGCAAGGCGGGCTGTGGCTCTACACCGCCGGTGCCCATCTGGTGGCCCGCCACGAAGGCTGGACACCCGCCGCCGCCATCCTGCTGCCCACCCTGCTGGGTCTGGCCCTGCTGGCGCGCCACCAATCGCAGCGTTGGCCCATGGATATGCAGGGTCAGGTCTTGCGCCAGGGCCTGCTCAAGCCCTGGATGGCGCTGCTGATGCTGTGGGTGTTGGCCGCCAATCTGTTCAGCGATGCATCGATGGCGCCGCTGCCCACCCTGCCCCTGCTCAACCCGCTGGACCTGGCCCATGGCCTGGTGCTGATCTATGCGCTGCGCCTGCGCCAGGCCGGCCCGGGCACCGGGCGCGCGGCACGCGTGGCGCTGCTGGCCGGCGCTGGCCTGGCGTTCTGGTGGCTCAACAGCCTGCTGGTGCGCAGCCTGCACCATGGGCTGGGCACGCCGATGTGGCTGGACGGCGCGCTCGGCAGCGCTGCGGTGCAGACCGGGCTTTCACTGCTGTGGACGCTGGCCGCCCTGGCCGCCATGCTGTGGGCCACGCGGCGCGCCGCACCGGCGCTGGCGCGGCCCTTGTGGATGGCCGGCGCGGTGCTGCTGGGCGCGGTGGTGCTGAAGCTGTTCCTGGTGGATCTCTCGCAGCTGGGCAGCCTGGCGCGCATCGTCTCCTTCCTGGCGGTGGGTGCGCTGATGCTGGTGATCGGCTATGTGGCCCCGCTGCCCCCCGAGGAGCGCACGACATGATGACAAAGAAAGCCCTCGTCACCGGACTGGCCTGCTCGCTGCTGCTGGGCAGCGCCCTGGCCGCGCCCGAAACCGTTCGCGCCTACAGCCACCAGGCCGCCGTGCAGCCGGCGCCGCAAGAGGGCCTGCAAAGCCTGGCCCTGCCCTGGCCCGTGTTGCAGGCCTCGCGCAGCCCCGGCCTGGCCGATGTGCGCCTGTTCAATGGCCAGGGTCAGGTCTTGCCGATGGCCTGGGCGCGGGAGTTGCCGGCCCGCGAGCAAGAGCGCCGCGTCAGCGTGCCGCGCTTCGCCTGGCCCGAGCCCGCCAGCGCCGCGCCCGGCGCCGGCCTGCAGCTCCAGCTCGATGCCCAGGGCATGGTGCTGCAGCTGCAAACCTCGGACGGCCGCCAACCAGCCGTGCCCGGCGCAGCCCGGCGCTGGCTGCTGGACCTGAGTGCGCTGCCGGCGGACGTGGAGACGCTGCGCCAGATCCGCCTCGACTGGCCACATCGCCCCGCGGGCCTGAGCAGCTCGGTGCTGATCGAGACCAGCATGGATGGCCGGGCCTGGCAGGCGCTGCAGGACCAGCCAAGGGCCGCACAACGCCTGCTGCAGCTGCCCGCCAGCGAACCCACGGCCCCCAGCCTCAAGACGCTGGACTGGCCCGCCGGCATGGCGCTGCCGCGCTATCTGCGCCTGCAGTTCGAGCAGCCGCTGGCGCTGCAGGCCAGCGAGCTGCTGCTGCTGCGGCGTCAGGCCCCGGCCGATCTGCAGCAGGCCCTGCAGTTCCAGCCCGAGCCGGCCACCCAAACAACGGCGCCAGCGGCCTGGCAGCTCGACCTGCAAGCCCGCATCGCGCCGCGCGCGCTGGCCCTGCAGCTGCCCACCGGCAACCATCTGCTGCCGCTACGCCTGGAGCAGCGCGACGCGCCCGAGCAGCCCTGGCGGACGGTGAACCGCTTCGTGGCCTGGCGTATGCAGCGCGACGGCCTGGACGCGAGCTCGCCCACGCAAGCCCTGCCGCAAGCCCCCGCCGCACGCTACTGGCGCCTGGCCGCCGAGGGGCCGGCCGCGGCATTGCAGGGTCAGGTCTTGAACGTGCAATGGCATTGGCAGGCGCCAAGGCTGGTGTTCCTGGCGCCAACCCAGCCGGCCCAGCTGCAGCTGGCCGTGGGGCGCGCCAAGGCCCAAGCCGGCAGCCTGCCGCTGGCCAGCCTGATGCCGGGCTACCGCGAGGGCGACGAATTCAAGCTGGCGCAGGCCCAGCTGGGCCCGCTGAGCGCGCAGCCCGAGCCCGGCTGGCAGGAACAGCTGCTGAGCGCGCCCGACCCCGAAACGCGCCAGCGCTGGCTGCTCTGGGCGGTACTGATCGCGGCGGTGGCGGGGCTGGGGGTGCTGGCCTGGCGGCTGGTGAGGGCGCTGCCGGCACGGGATTGAACGCGAGAAGTAAAGAAACTTCGTCGGAGGGGTTCCGAGGGGCAGACTGGTACCGGCCAGGAACGGACGCTGATGAACGGCCGCCTCTCAGCAGCGATGCCCCGTGTCCTGGGATCCTAGGGGTAGCTCAGGCGGAGCTCGGGGCGGTCGTGGTTTCGACATTCAATCGAGGCGACAAGCGGGACGATAATCAGTAGCCGTGTTCCGGCGGTCTTTTATGCTGAGGCACGGGAACAATTATCGGCTGAGGAGGCGCGAAAAACCAACATGCTGTTTAAGCGAAAACCACAAATAAAGACTGAACCTATGATCTTGCTTACGGATATCGTCCCTCAGAACTACCAAAGTCCACTGGTCTTCGACAGGATTAATGGAGACTTGGGCGCTGCGTCCAACGAAATTCTTGCGGCGACTCCTCGTGTTCAGATGGCATATGCGTACGCGCGCCGAACTGCTGCGGCTGCGCTCTATGTACAAGGCTACTTCAAGGAAGAAGTTTACGAATACGTCCACTCCATCTTTAAGTCTGTGCAGATTAATACAGATAGCTCAGTTGAGTTCCAAGAGCGAGCTTTGGACGACGCAGTAGCGTTCATGCAAACGTACCATCACATCATCACGAGGAAGTTTTCAAAGTCCACCATACGCCTCGCGCAAGAATATGAAATCACGCCCGGCCACCTGGATGATGCGGGCTTGTTCCAGACGGTCCTAGAAACCATGCACGAGAACCGATGGTGAGGAAAGTTAATACCACATCAAATACCGGAGGATCTCCGTCCCGGCGGCTTCTGCGCCAGGTAATTTTCGCGACGATCTTCGGAACCTCTGCCATTTGGTTCGCATCCATCTATAGCAACTACTACGAGCGAGTGGATATCCGCGAGGCGGTCTACCACGGGCATCGAGTAGGTATGGCAGTGGAGCCATTTCTGTTTGAAAAAAGCATCCCGCGAGACATTACGAACAGAGTCGAGCAACTTGGACGAGTAACCTATCAAGCTGTTGTTGACCCTAGTAACGGCGTAGTGTCCGTTCGTCTACCCACGGACACGTTTGGCAATGGAGAGGTCATCCTGACACCAAGAATCGACCAAGCCTCCCGGAAAGTGTCTTGGTCGTGCTATTTATCTAAGGTAAAGTCGGACGATCCACCACCCGAATGCTCGCAGACGACCACGCGATAGTAACTGCTCTGCATAACTTCGCTTTAGGTGAGGGCGCAGTGTTGCAACTAGGCTCACACCTCGAAAACGCGGCAATTAATCGCCTATTTTCGGTTGATCATTTTCCCGACGTGGTGTTTTTAACAGCCGCCTCGGTGCAAAATTTTCAACAACGTCAGCGGCAGTTAAGCCCATCATGACCACATACTCTACGTCGTGCAGTTCCGACGTCACGCAGAGCTAAAATGAATTCCGCAGGTCCGACTACAACGCATCAGGCCGCAGGAAAATCGACGATTCAGAAATGTTTAATGCGATAAGGAAGTGGTTCAATCGACCCAGAAACCCGTCCGGTCACGTTTACTACGCAAGACTCAAGACCCCGCAGGGAACCTACTACAAGATTGGCTATACAAGCAAGTCTTCGATGATCGATCGGTTTGCATATGGGGGCCACGGAGACGAGCAACTCCTTGGCCGAGAGTTCTTCTTCTCCTTTCACCCCAAGGCATGGGACATCGAACAGGAACTGCTCGATCACTTCGATAAAAAGCGTGCCTTCGGAAAGTTCAGCAATCAGCCGAATCTTCCGCTGCCCGGTCGAGGCCAATCTGAACTGTTTTCCTTTGACGTCTTAGGGCTAGACGACGAACTATATGCAGCGGCAACAATTCCACAACTCAAGAAGGTTGAACCATCGGCTCACGATGTTCAAACGAATGGGTGCCTGTTTATCCTGGCTGGTATCGCTTTGGCACCGTTCACGCTCGGGCTGTCGCTTTTATTCATCATAGGTGGCGGTATCGATTTCTTCTCGCTAGGCAAATCAGTTGATGCTCGCGCCACGGGTGTTCCTGTTCCGCTAAGGCCTCAGCATCCTCGCGAGATTCGCGAGCTAATTGAGAGCCTAGCTGGTCGGCCCTCTGCATAGACCGTGGCTTTGCCGTTCATTGAAGCCGCCCACTTACGGCGGCGGATGAACTCAACCGATTAGCGACAAGCTACTGTTTATCGGTGCGCCAATCGAAGACGCAAATGTCCGGCCTGGGTCGGAACCCGCCATGGGTCAGCTTGCCAATCGAGTACAGCGCCCTGACAACCTCGCGAGCCAAGGCTGACTGACACGTGGCGTCGAGCGGCGCTGACCATGCAACGGTCCGTCATGCTTGCTTCCCCATACCAACAAGCCCCGCCGCGGCAGGGCGCGATCTATGCTTGCTCGTTCGCCCTCACTCGATGCGTGACGCCCAGTAGTAGGGGCGCTTACGGTGGGGGGCAATGGCGACCACCAAGACTTCGTGCGCCGCAGGCCGGTAGACAACGCTGAACGGGAAGCCCCTGACAAGGACGCTGCGGGTTTCCTTGAACGATGGAGCACCGCCGAGAGGGTGTGAGGCTGCCCTGGCAACGGCAGCCTCAACTGCAGCCTGGAACCGCACACCGGCGCCTGAGCGAGCTTTGGAGTAGTAAGCCAGTTCTCGCAGCAACTCGGTCTCGGCTGCGGGTAGAAAGCGGACTTGCTTGATCACTGCGCCAGGCGGCGTGCCTTCGCAAACACCTCTTCGGCATCGATGGCGACGACTTCGCCACGGTCGTACTCCGCGAGGCGCCGTTGAATTTCGGCCTCCCAGGCCGCGTCAAGCTGTGTCGCTGCGGGCTCGTTGAGAGACTCCAGCAGCTGATCAACGAGGCGCTCGCGATCCTGCGGGTTGAGCGCTCGACCGCGCTCTACGAGTTCAGCGACTTGATCATCAGGCATGCTTGACTCCCAAGGTGTAGCTGGGAGTTTACTTCGCTCACTCCCAGGATCAGGACGGCACACCGCCGAGGCCTTTGACGACCAAGGTCAGCGTTTATCCGACGCCGCACGGTGTGAGCCTGGAGCGAACGGCCTCGGTCCGGCTCACGCCCGGCCGCTGGCAGGCGCCCAATCCGCTCGCCGGCGTCGGACAGCACGCAGGTGCTGTCCTCGGTCCGGCTCACGCCCCAAACGGCGTCGGTTCGGGCTTTTGGCGGGGGCTGCTGGCGTATTGCGCCGCCGTCAGCTCATAGAGCAGGCTGGGCGCCTGCCCCGGCACGTCGGCGAGCGAGCCCTTGAGGCGCATGCCGATGCGCTCCAGGGTCTTGCGCGAGGGCGTGTTGGCCGGGCGCACCACCGCCAGCACGGCGGGGGCCTGCAGCTGCGTGAAGGCCAGGCCCAGGGCGGTGAGCGCCATCTCGGAGGCATAGCCCTGGCCCCAGGCCTGGGGGCGGAAGCGGAAGTAGAGGTTCAAGCCCTCCTGGCCATCGATGGGCTTGGCCATGATGCCGCCGAAGCCCAGCACCTGCTCGGGCAGTTCGCGCAGGGCAATCACCCAGTAGCCAAAGCCGCGCTGCTGCCAATGGGCCTGCCATTGCTGCAACAGCTCCTGCGCTTCCGCGCGCGCGTGCAGGGGCCCGTGCGGGCTGTGATGGTTGGTGACCGGATCGGCATGCACCTCGAACAGCGTGTCCAGGTCGGCATCGGCGGGCGCGCGCAGCAGCAGGCGCTCGGTCTCCAGCAGCAGCGGTGCTGCCATGGGATGCGCGTTCGCAACGGGACCTATTTGCCAACTCATGCCTTGCCAAAGCCTTTGGGTTCGGGGTTTTCCCTGATTATGACGGCAGCTCGGGCGGGCCGAGCCCCCTGGGCTTGGGGGCCTGTGCGCGCAGCGGATTCCGCTGTGACATGCTGCCGATTTGCATATACTGTGTTTTTGTACAGTTATCATGCCAACCGCCGTTCTCGCCGCCGATCCCAGCCACGCCGCCCTGCTGGCCGATGCACGGCTGTGGCGCGCCACCAGCCTGGGCGCCAGCGCCAGCCCCTGCATCGCCAGCGGCTTCGGCGCCCTGGATGCCCAGCTGCCCGGTGGCGGCTGGCCCACGCGCATGCTCAGCGAGATCCTGCAGGCCCAGGCCGGGCTGTGCGAATGGCGTTTGCTGGGGCCGGCGCTGGGCCGGCTGCTGCAACAACAAGCCCCGCAGCCTCAGCCCATGCGCCGCAAGCCCGCCACGCCGGCGCCCGCAGCGCGCCCCCCGCTCTTGCTGGTGAACCCGCCGCAGCAACCCCATCTGCCGGGCTTGCGCGCGCATGGCATCACGCCGCAGCAGCTGGTCTGGGTCGCGCCCGCCAATGCCTTGCAGGCGCTCTGGGCCACCGAGCAGGCCATCAAGGCGAATGCCGCCGGCGCCGTGCTGGCCTGGCTGCCCGAGGCAAGGCCGGCGCAGATACGCCGCCTGCAGGCCGCGGCCCTGGGCTCGGCGGCGCCGGTGTTCCTGTTCCGGCCGCTGGCGGTGCAAACCCAATCCTCGGCCGCGCCGCTGCGCCTGATCCTGAGCCCCGGCGCCGACTGGCAGCTGCAGGTGCACATCCTCAAGCGCCGCGGCCCCGCCCATGCCCAGGCGCTGCGGCTGGAGGCGCTGCCGGCCGAGCTGGCCGCGCTGCTGGCGCCGCGGCAGCTGCGCCCCGCCACGGTCATCGCGCCGAGCATCCCCGCCGTACCCAAGGAGCTCGGCCATGAGCCCAAACCCGCCCCATCCGCTGTATTGGCTCGCCCTGCTGCTCGCGCCGCCAGCCTGCAGTGATCCGGCCGCGCGGCAGACCCTGGCCTGGTGGAGCCTGCAGTTCACGCCGCGCGTGGCCCTGCTGGAAGATGAGCAAGAAGAAAGCCCGGCCGTGCTGCTGGAGCTGGGCGCCAGCCTGCGCCTGTTCGGCGGCCTGCGCGCCCTGCACCGGCGCGTGCTGCGGGAGGGCCCGGCCTATGGCGTGCAGGGCCTGGCCTGGGCCCCCACCAGCCTGGGCGCCTTGGCTCTCGCCAGAGCGGGCATCGTGGATGGCCTCACGCAAGACCTGACCCCGCTGCTGGACAGCCTGCCCCTGCACAGCCTCAGCGCGGTGGCCGCGCATGCGCCCATGCTGGCGCGGCTGGGCTGCCAGCGCCTGGGCCAGCTGCGCGCGCTGCCGCGCGGGCCCACGGCGCGGCGCTTTGGCCCGGCCCTGCTGCAGGCGCTGGACCAGGCCTATGGCCAGGCCCCCGAGGCCCATGCCTGGGTGGTGGCGCCCGAGCAGTTCCGGGCGCGCCTGGAGCTGCCCTACCGCATCGAGAACGCGCCGGCGCTGAGCCATTACGTCGAGCAGCTCCTGCGCCAGCTCTGCGCCTGGCTGGCGGCGCGGCATGCCGGCATCAAGCGGCTCACGCTCGCCTGGCAGCACGACGCGATGCGCGCGCGCGAGGCCGGCAGCGGCGGGCAGCTGAGCCTGGGCACGGCCGATACCACGCGCGATTTCGGCCATCTCGCACGCCTCATGCGCGAGCACCTGGCCCAGCTGACGCTGCAGGCGCCGGTGGGCGAACTAAGCCTGTGCGCCGACGAGGTGCTGGCCCTGCAGGAGCACAGCGCCTCGCTGCTGCCCCCCAATGGTGCAGGATCCCCTGAACAGCCCAGGGAGCCGCTCAACCAGCTGCTGGAGCGCATGGCGGTGCGCCTGGGCCCCGAGCGCGTGCGCCGCGCCCGCCTGCGCGAGGACCATCGGCCCGAATGCATGCAGGACTGGCTGGCCTGGGGCCAGGTCTTGCCCCCGGCCGGCATGCGCCCGGCCCTGCAGCCCCAGCCCAGCTGGCTGCTGGAGCCGCCGCTGGCGCTCAAGACGCGCCGCGACCAACCCGTTCACCAGGGCCAGGTCTTGCAGCTGCTGGCCGGGCCGCAGCGCATCGAGGGTGGTTGGTGGGGCGGCAAGGCCGTGGATCCGCAGGTGCAGCGCGACTATTTCCTCGCCCGCAGCAGCAGCAGCAGCGCCAGCAACGGCCTGAGCGGCCTGCTGTGGATCTACCAGGAGCGCCTCTCCACCGCGGAGCAGCGCTGGTTTCTGCATGGGGTGTTCGCATGAACAGCCCGACGCGCGGACCGGGGGGCTACGCGGAACTCCACTGCTTGAGCAATTTCAGCTTTCTGCGTGGCGCCTCCGACCCCGAGGAGCTGGTGCGGCGCGCCCACGACCAGGGCTATGCGGCCCTGGCCATCACCGACGAATGCTCGCTGGCCGGGGCGGTGCGCGCGCATGTGGGCCTGAAGCGCCTGATGGGCGAGCGGCCCGAGCTGGACCCCGAGCTGGAGCTGCCCCAGCTCATCATCGGCAGCGAGTTCCTGGTGCGCGCGGACGACGGTGAGGCGCAGCTCTTCAAGCTGGTACTGCTGGCGCCGCAGCGCGAGGCCTATGGCAACCTGAGCCAGTTCATCACCGATCTGCGCCGCGCCTCCCTCACCAAGGGCCAGTACCGGCTGAGCTGGCCGCAGCTGCATACCGCCAGCCAACAAGCCCAGTTGGACGGCTTGCTGCTGATCCTGCTGCCGCTGCGCATGAGCAGCGATGCGGCGCTGCTGGAGCAGGCACGCTGGCTGCTGGGCGCCTTCGCGGGCCGCGCCTGGATCGGCGTTGAGCTGCTCAGCGAACTCTCCGACGAGCTCTGGCTGCAGCGCCTGCGCGCGCTCTCGGAGGCCACGGAGATCCCGCTCGTGGCCTGTGGCGATGTGCACATGCATGTGCGCTCGCGCAAGCCCCTGCAGGACGTGATGACGGCCACCCGCCTCAACAAGCCCATCCATGCCTGCGGCCTGGACCTGCAGCCCAATGCCGAGCGCCATCTGCGCAGCCGCCTGCGCCTGGCCCAGGTCTACCCGCCCGAGTTGCTGGCCGAGACGCTGAAGATCGCCGAGCGCTGCCACTTCACGCTCGACGAGCTGCGCTACCAATACCCCAGCGAGGTGGTCCCCAACGGCGAGACCCCCTCCAGCTATCTGCGCCGCCTCACCTACGAGGGCATGGCCAGGCGCTGGCCCGCGGACGGCGGCGCCGCCTGGGTGGAGCGGGTCGAGCATGAGCTGGCGCTGATCGCCGAGCTGCGCTATGAGCATTACTTCCTCACCGTGGCCGACATCGTGCGCTTCGCACGGGGCCAGGGCATCCTCTGCCAGGGGCGCGGCTCGGCCGCCAACTCGGTGGTCTGCTACTGCCTGGAAATCACCGCGGTGGACCCGGCCGAGAGCACCCTGCTGTTCGAGCGCTTCATCAGCAAGGAGCGCAACGAGCCGCCCGATATCGATGTGGACTTCGAGCATGAGCGCCGCGAGTTGGTGATCCAGTACCTCTACCAGCGCTACGGCCGCCACCGCGCCGCCCTCACCGCGGTGGTGATCGCCTACCGCGCGCGCAGCGCGCTGCGCGACGTGGGTCGCGCGCTGGACTTCGACGCGGCCTTGCTGGAAAAGCTCGCCAAGGACCATTCGGGCTGGAGCGAGGACATCCTGCCACCCGAGCGCTTCGCGCAGCTGCAGCAGGAGCTTGGCTTCGATGCCCAGGACACGAAGCTGCAGCAGCTCATCACGCTGGCGCGCCAGCTGATGGGCATGCCGCGCCACCTCAGCCAGCATGTGGGCGGCTTCGTGCTCACCGAGGGGCCGCTGTCGCGCCTGGTGCCGATCGAGAACGCCAGCATGAAGGACCGCAGCGTGATCGAGTGGGACAAGGACGATCTCGACGCGCTCAATCTGCTCAAGGTCGACGTGCTGGCCCTGGGCATGCTCAGCGCGCTGCGGCGCTGCTACGCGATGGTGAACCGGCTGCGCGGCAGCACGCTGGAGCTCGCCACCACGCCGCAGGACGACGAGCCCACCTACGACATGATCTGCGCCGCCGACACCATCGGCACCTTCCAGATCGAGAGCCGCGCGCAGATGTCGATGCTGCCGCGCCTCAAGCCGCGCAAGTTCTACGACCTGGTGATCGAGGTGGCGATCGTGCGCCCCGGCCCCATCGAGGGCGGCATGGTGCATCCCTATCTGGAGAACCGCGCCAAGCACCCGGACGATGTCGTCTACCCCAGCGAGGACCTGAAGGCGGCGCTCGCGCGCACCTGCGGCATCCCGATCTTCCAGGAGCAGGTGATGCAGGTGGCGATGATCGCGGCCGGCTTCACGCCCGGCGAGGCCGACCAGCTGCGCCGCGCCATGGCGGCCTGGAAGCGGCCCGGCGACCTGGGCAAGTTCCACGAAAAAATCCTCGACGGCATGCGCGCGCGCGGCTACCGCGACGAGTTCGCCGAATCCATCTTCAAGCAGATCAAGGGCTTTGCCTCCTACGGCTTCCCCGAATCGCATGCCGCCAGCTTTGCCCTGCTCACCTATGTGAGCTGCTGGCTCAAGAGGCACGAGCCGGCGGCCTTTCTGTGTGCGCTCTTGAACTCGCAGCCGCTGGGCTTCTACACCCCGGCCCAGCTGGTGCAGGACGCACGCCGCCATGGCGTCGAGGTGCTGCCGGCGGATGTGAGCTGCAGCGACGTGGACAGCCAGCTGACGCCCGAGGTGCTGGGCGACGATGCGGCGCTGGCCCAGCCCGCCGTGCGCCTGGGCCTGCGCCTGGTGCACGGCCTGCCGGATGCCGCGGCCGAGCGCATCGTGGCGGCGCGCAGCGCAGCCCATTTCAGCGATGCGCAAGACCTGGCCCTGCGCGCCGCGCTGGACCAGCGCGAGATGCAGCTGCTGGCCGCCGCGGATGCGCTGGCCTCGCTCAGTGGGCATCGCCGCCAGCAGGTCTGGCAGGCCTCGGCGCTGCGCAGCCTGCCGCCGCTCTTGCGCGGCAGCATGCCGGCCGAAGACGAGCTGGCCTTGCCCGCCGCGCCCGAGGGCGAGGAGGTGCTGTGGGACTATGCCTCGCTGGGCCTGACCCTGCGCAGCCACCCCTTGGCGCTGCTGCGCCCCCGCCTGGCCGCCCGCGGGCTGAAGAACTCGGCCGAGCTGCAGGACTGGCCCAGCGGCCGCATGGCCCATACCTGCGGCCTGGTGACGGTGCGCCAGCGCCCGCAGACCGCCAAGGGCACGCTCTTCATCAGCCTGGAAGACGAGGCCGGCAGCGTGCAAGTGATCGTCTGGCCCGACATCTACAAGGCGCACCGCTCCACCATCCTGGCCGCGCGCCTGCTGGTGGTGCATGGCCGCTGGCAGCACGAGAACGGCGTGCGCCATCTGCTCGGCCAGCGCTTCGAGGACCTGACGCCCTGGCTGGGGCGGCTGGGGGTGGGGAGCCGGGATTTCCGCTGAGGCTTTCCTTTCTTAAGGTTCTTCGCCGATGTGCGGGGAAGCTTCTATCAAGGTGGGGCTGACGGCAAAGCCCTGGGCGGGTGGCCGCTGCGGCCCGGCTCGCAGGCCCAGGGCTTTGCCAGCACCGCTGTTCGTGCGCGCCCCTCGCGCCACGGGCGTGCTTCGAGCGGCCCAGGTCGGCAGGTGCGAGGCCCCATTGGCGGTGCCGAGCCGCGCAGCCAAACCGGGTTGCGCATCGCCCCAGGCGATGCGTCGAGCGCGCCTTGTCTGAGCTCAAGCACAGTTGGCCGCCGCAGGCGGACAACGGCCCGCAGGGGTGCGAGGGCGAGTTGCGCGCGAGTGCCGGTTTGGTGAGCAGCGAGGGGAGCCTGAACGCAGTGAAGGCCTCCGCCTCTGGGGCCGAGTGCCTGCCGGCCTGGGCAGCGGCGCGAACTCACTCGCTGCCAGTACTTCTGGAAGCTTCCCCGCGCATCGGCGAAGAACCTTTCCTTTCTTAAGGCCGCGGCCCCGCATTGGCCGCGCGGCAGCGCTGCACATCGCAGGCGGTGGGCAGCAGCGCGCGGTACTCCACCCCCTTGGCCAGGCGCGCGCCGTCGCGGATGCTGCAGACCTCGCCCTTGGCGCCGGTGTAATAGGACATCACGTCCACGCAGCGCTTCGAATGCGCCATCACGCCGAACAGATGGCCCATCTCGTGCGAGATCACCATCTGCAGGGTCTGCTCGGCCGGGTGGCCGGGGTTGCGCTCGTGCAGCAGCTCGAAGGCCGCCGGCCCCAGCGAGAGCGTGCGCCGGCCCAGATCGGCCAGGCCGAAGTTGCGCGCCGCACCCTGCTCGTTCCACTGCACCAGCACCGCGCCCTGGCGCCAGGCGTTCTGCGCATGCTCGCCCCGCAGCAGGCGCGCCGGCACGCCGCAGCCGGCCCAGCCCTGCAAGGCCTTGTCGAGCGCCTGCTCCACCTGCGCCGCGCCGAACCAGTAGGGCGCGCCGCGGTGGCTGTAGACGAACAGCAGCGGCGTGGCGATGGCGGGGCGATCCCGGCCATCGCCCCAGGTGCTGATCTCGCCGGGGCGGCATTCGGCGATCTCCTGCTCGCGCAGGCTGGCCGGCGCGGCCCGTAGCAAGAGCGGGCACAGCAGGGCAAGGCAGAGCATCAGGCGCATGGCCGCATTGGAGCAGAGCCGGGTCAAGCCCCTGTCAGCTGCAGCCCGCAGACTGGGGTTCAATTTTCATCAGCAGTACCCAGCCCATGACCGTTCAGGATCTCTACCGCAGCAAGCGCCTCGGCGCCAACGACGCCCTCGGCCACTTGCGCGACGGCGATTTCATCATCGTGCCCACCGGCGTCGGCGAGCCCCCCGCGCTGCTGACGGCGCTCTCCGAACAGCGCCGGCGCTTCCGCGACATCAAGGTGGGCCAGATCCTGGCGGTGCGCAAGTTCGGCTATTTCGACCCCGAGACCGTCGAGCATGTGCGCCATGTGTCCTTCTTCTACGGCGCCGCCTCGCGCCCCGGCGGCCAGGCCGGCTGGGTGGACTTCATCCCCAGCTATTTCTCCGAGATGCCGGCCCTGATCGCACGCGGCCAGATGGCCGCCGACGTGGTGTTCGCGCTCGCCTCGCCAATGGACGCGCATGGCTATTTCTCGCTCAGCCTGGGCGCCGACTACACCATGGCCGCGGTGGCCAAGGCGCGCGCCGTGGTGCTCGAGGTCAACCCCCATGTGCCCTATGCCTATGGCAACTGCCGCGTGCACATCTCGCAGGTGGCGGCCCTGGTGGAGGACGAGACCCCGGTGATGGAGGTGGGCCTGCCCAGCATCGGCCCGGTGCAGCAGGCGATCGGCAAATACGTGGCCGACATGATCGACGACGGCTCCACCCTGCAGATCGGCTATGGCGGCATTCCCGACGCGGTGGTGATGCAGCTCACCGCCAAGCGCGACCTGGGCGTGCACACCGAGATGATCGGCGACGGCATCCTCACCCTCATCGAGGCCGGCGCCGTCACCAACCGGCGCAAGACCCACCACGCGGGCAAGAGCATCGCCACCTTCGCGCTCGGCTCCAAAAAGCTCTACCAGTACATGGAGCGCAACCCGGCGCTGGAAATGCATCCGGTGGATGTGACCAACGACCCCTACGAGGCGGCCCGCAACGACAAGCTCTGCGCCATCAACGCCACCCTGCAGATCGACCTGCTGGGCCAATGCGGTTCGGAGAGCCTGGGGCCCCTGCCCTACTCCGGCACCGGCGGCCAGAGCGACTTCGTGCGCGCCGCGAATCGCTCGCGCGAGGGCAAGGCCTTCATCGTGCTGCCCTCCACCGCCAAGGGCGACAGCATCAGCCGCATCGTGCCCACGCTCACGCCCGGCACGCACATGAGCACCAGCAAGAACGACATCAACTACGTCGTCACCGAGTTCGGTGTGGCCCAGCTGCGCGGCAAGTCGGCCAAGCAGCGCGCCCAGGAGCTGATCGCCATCGCGCATCCGGACTTCCGCGGCGAGCTGCGCGAGCAGGCCAGAAAGCTGCAGCTGCTCTGAGGCCCAGCGGCGAGAATGCGCGGCCATGAGCCCGCTCGCCCTCGCCCTCGTCCTCATCGCCGCGCTCTGCCACGCCGCCTGGAACCTGATCGCCAAGCAGGCCGGCGGCGGCCAGGCCCTGGTGCTGCTGATCGCCCTGCTGGTGCTGCTGGTCTGGGCGCCGCTGCTGCCCTGGCTGGGGCTGGAACAGGTCTTGCACTGGGGCTGGAAGGAGCTGCTGGTGTTGACCGGCAGTGCCGGGCTGCACGTCGTCTACTACCACTGCCTGATGCAGGGCTACGCGGTGGCCGACCTCAGCGTGGTCTACCCGGTGGCGCGCGGCAGCGGCCCGCTGCTGAGCTCGGCCGGCGCCTTGCTGCTGCTCGCCGAGCCGCTCAGCCTGCTGGGCGCCCTGGGCGCGCTGGGCGTGGTGGGCGGGGTGTTCCTGATCGCCGGCGGGCCGGGCCTGTTCAAGCGGGCGCAGCAGCCCGAGCAGCGCCGGCGCGTGCACCGGGGCCAGCTGTGGGGAGGGCTCACCGGCGCCTGCATCGCCGGCTACACCCTGGTGGATGGCTATGCCGTCAAGGTGCTGGCGATCGCGCCGGCGCTGGCCTACTACGCCAACAACCTGCTGCGCGTGCCGCTGCAACTGCCCCTGCTGGCCGGCCACCGGCGCGCCGCCACGCTCGAGGTCTGGCGCACGCGCTGGAAGGCGGCGCTGGCGATCGCGCTGCTCAGCCCCGTCAGCTATGTGCTGGTGCTCCACGCCATGCGCCTGGCGCCGCTGAGCCATGTGGCGCCGGCGCGCGAGGTCTCGATGCTGTTCGCGGCGCTGGCTGGCGGCAGCCTGCTGGGCGAGGGCGACCGCGCGTTGCGCCTGCTGGGCGCCCTGTGCATCGGCCTGGGCGTGGCCGCCCTTGCGCTGGGATGAACGTGGCGGATTCGTGACACCTTACCGCCGCGCGCGCACTCAAACCCCAGCTCCAGGGTAAACGGCGATTGCCGCTGGCCGAAGTCCGGGCGATACACCCGCTCGGGCGACATCCGCACCGCCCGCCGATCGACCGAGGAGCACGAGACGATGACGGAATTCAAGCGCGCAGCCCTGTTCAGCCTCGGCCTGCTGGCCATGGCCTCGTCCATGAGCGCCCAGGCCAGCGGCGGCAGCATCGGTGTCATCCTGCCCGAGAGCTGGCCCAGCAAGGCGCAGGCCGAGGAGATCCGCAACGGCATGCAGCTGGCCCTCAAGACCTGGCCCTCGCAGCCCGTGCCCACCCTGATCGTGAAGGACAGCGGCTGCGACCCCAGGAAGGCCGAGGCCGCCACCAAGGCGCTGATCGAGGCCAGAGTAGACGTGGTGCTGGGCAACTGGTGCGAGATCGGCGGCGGCGCCGAGCTGCTCAGGAACGCCGGCATCGGCTTCGTCTCCAGCAATGCCGAACGCGTCAAGGGCCTGGAAGGCAGCCAGCTGCAGCTGGGCCGGGTGGAGCTCTACGCGGGCGAGAAGCTGGCCGCCAAGCTGCGCAGCGAGACCGGCCTGCGCGTCAGCGCCCGCACCAGCTGCTGGATGGATTTCGAGCCCAGCATCTCCGACAAATACGACGCCGTGCTGTGCCCGGTGCTGGCGATCGACAAGGCGCGCTGGGACCAGGTGGCCGCCACCTACAGCGCCGGCTTCCTCAAGCCCTTCACCGTCTCGGTGGCGCGCGGCTATGCGGCCATGGAGGTGGCGCTGTCCTATGTGCGGCGCCTGCGCGGCGGCGCCAAGTCCGGCGCGGCGCTGAAGGACACGCAGAGCATCAGCACCTTGTTCGGCCCCCTGCCCGCGCCCGACGGCGCCACGCCGGCCGAGGCCATGCAGCTGGTGTTCGCCGCCAAGCTGCCCAAGCTGGCGCCCAAGCAGGCCGCCGCGGTGGACGAGATCGTCAAGAGCAAGGGCTGCGGCGGCAAGGCGGCCGGCGCCCACAGCGGCCCCTGGGCCGAGCAGCCCTTCGTGGTGCGCGGCACCGGCGCCGCAGCCGACTGCGCCGCCCCCATCGTCACGGCGCAGCGCTGACGGCCGCTGCCAGCCGCTCGGCGAAGAAGGCCGCGATGTCGGCCTGCATCTGCGGTGTGACGCTGTGCGCCGCGCCCGGATAGAGCACGAAGCGCGCATCCAGGCCCTGCTCGGCATAGAGGCGCTGGCTCAGCTGCCAGCGCGCCAGCGGCGTGCTGCCGAAGCGGGCGAAGATCAGCCGCTCGTCGGCGGCCGAGAAGCTGTCGCGGTGCACCACCGCGTCGTTGGCGTCCTGGTCGCCCATGTAGATGAAGGCGGCCACCGCCTTCAGCGCGGCCGGGCGCCAGGCCTCGCCGCTCAGCGCGGCCAGGTCGGCCACGCCCACCGGGTAGTTGAGCGCCACGCCACCCTCCAGCGCCGCCTGCGGCGCCAGCGGCCAGCCGCCCGGCGAGCCGCTGGCCAGGGCCAGCACGCGCTCGGGATGCAGGAAGGCAAAGCGGTTGACGAAGGAACCCGAGGCCGAGAAGCCCGACATCAGCAGCCGCGCCGACAAGACCTGACCCTGCTGCGCCAGGCGCTGGCGGGCATCGTCCACCATCGCCAGCAACTGGCGGTCGACGCGCTGCCAAGCCGGGTGCGTGGCCAGCAGGGCGGCGCGGCTGAGCGCATGCAGATAGAGGTCATCGGCCTGCGGATCGGCCGGGCGCGGAAACATCGGCACCAGCAGCGGCACGCCCAGGCCCTCGGCCAGCGCCGCCTGGCGATTCAGCTCGCCGGCGGCGGCGGCGCGCAGCAGTTCCAGCTCGGTGCTCACGAAACCGCTGTTGTTGGGCACCACCAGCAGATGCGGCGACTTGATCTGCTGGGGCAGGTAGAGGAAATAGGGCCAGTGGAAGCCGCGCTCGGGGGCCGCGGCGCGCTCCTGCACCCGCGCCGCGTCCAGCCGCGGCAACACCAGCGCTGGCCCCTTCACCCCCAGCAGGGCGAAACCGCCCTCGCTGGCACCGGCGTCGAACTCCAGCTCGTAGCGGCCCGGCGGCAGGCGCCGCTGCAAGCTGGTCTCGCCCTGGCGCGCCGCCCAGCTCAGCAGCGGCGCCTGGCCGGCCGGCCCGCGCAGCGTCAGCTGCGCCTCGCCGCCCTGCACCACCAGCCACAGGTGCAGGCGGTGGTCTTCGTCGGAGGGCGGCAGCACCAGGCTGATGCGCGCGGGCGCGCCGCCGCGCCCCTGCAGCCGCAGGCCGTGGGTCAGGTTGAAACCCTGCTGCACCAGGGCCGCATTGCGCTCGTTGACCTCCTTGCGCAAGGCCTCCAGGGCCGGCGGCGGCGCGGCCGCGGGCGTGGTTTCGGCCGCCCTTGCATTGCCCAGCGCCAGCCAGGCACAGGCCAGCAAGACCCTGCAGATGGTTGTTCGCATCCTCTCCCCTTCGTCTTGGTGTGCAGGCGCGCATGCTAGGGCCTGCCTACACTCCAGGCATGAGTGAATCCGATACCCAGCAAGATCCCGACGCCGCCATCAACGAGCCCCGCCTCTGGCGCGACCGCGGCTGGACCGCCCAGGTCATCAAGAACGAGGACGACGAGGGCTGGGCCGTGGCCATGTACAAGGCCGGCGAGGCCGAGCCGGCCCTGGTGGGCCCCTGGACCATGGGCCGCGACAAGAAGAACCCCAAGCCCCTGGACGTGAACGCCTTCAACACCCTGGTAAAGACCGCCAGCGAGGTGATACGCCGCCACGAGCAGGCCCTGCATGCCCAGCTGCACCGCGAACTCAAGCTGGACAGCGAGGCAGGCCGCCTGCTCGTCACCCTGGACATCGTGCCCGACGAGGAGGCGCCGCATGCGCTGCTGGCGGCCTTCGACGCCGCTGGCGAGCGCCTCGCCCAGGTGCGCGTGGCGCCGGGCTTCAAGCTCAGCCAGGCGAGCGCCGCGGCCTGGGTGGAGGGCGGCTTCGAGCGCCCGCGCTCGTCTTGATGGAACTCAAGCCCGGCTGAGGCGCGGCGTTCCAGAATGGGTCGTTGTCACTTGGTGAACATCCATGACCGAGACCCCCACCCAACGCCTGGACCGCGTGCTGCATGCGGCCGCCGCCCCGCTCACCGGCGGGCTTTCGCCGGTCTCGTTGGCGCTGGCCATGGCGGACTGGGGCTGGCATCTGGGCGTCTCGCCCGGCCGCCAGCTGGAGCTGGCCGCGCTGGCCGCGCAGCTGGGCGCCGACACCCTGCGCCAGCATGATGGCGCGGCCGAGGGCAGCGCCGGCGCGCGTGACGACGACCCGCGCTTTCGCCACGAGGCCTGGGCCGCCTGGCCCTACAGCCAGCTGCGCGCCGGCTTTCGCAATGCCGAGGCCTTCTGGCGCGAGGCCGCCCGCGTGCCGGGCATGAGCGCCCACCATGCCGAGATGACGCAGTTCTTCGCCAAGCAATGGCTCGCCATGCTGGCGCCGGCCAACTGGCTGCTCAGCAACCCGGTGGTGCTGAACGATGCGGTCGAATCGCAGGGCGCGCACCTGGCCCAGGGCCTGCGGCATTGGCTGGCGGATGCCAGCGGCACGGCCGCGCCGCCGCCCAGCGTCCGGGTCGGCCAGGACGTGGCCGTCACGCCCGGCAAGGTGGTGCACCGCAACCGGCTGATCGAGCTGATCCGCTACGAGGCGCAGAGCGACAAGGTGCATGCCACGCCGCTCTTCATCCTGCCCTCGTGGATCATGAAGTACTACATCCTCGACCTCTCGCCGCACAACTCGCTGGTGCGCTACCTGGTCGAGCAGGGCCACACCGTGTACATGGTGTCCTGGCGCAATCCGGACGCCAGCGACCACGAGCTCGGCATGGACGACTACCTGAGCCTGGGCGTGCTGGACGCGCTGCGGGCGATCGGCACGTTCAGCCCCAAGGGCGTCGGCGTGCAGGCGATGGGCTATTGCCTGGGCGGCACCCTGCTGGCGATCGCCGCGGCGGCGCTGGCGCGCGCCGGCAGCGCGCCCCTGCTCGGCTATCAAGACCTGCCCCCGCTCAAGACGCTCAGCCTGCTGGCGGCGCAGACCGATTTCTCCGAGCCCGGCGAGCTGGGCCTCTTCATCGACGAGAGCCAGATCGGCCTGCTGGACAACCTGACGCGCGGCAAGGGCTATCTGAGCGGCAAGCAGATGGCGGGCTCCTTCCAGTTCCTGCATTCGCGCGACCTGGTCTGGACGCGGCGCATGCGCGAGTACCTGATGGGCGAGCGCGAACAGCAGAGCGATCTGATGGCCTGGAACGCCGATGCCACCCGCATGCCGGCGCGCATGCACCACGAGTACCTCACCTCGCTCTACCTGCACAACGCACTGGCCGCCAGCAGCTACCGCGTCAACAGCCATGCGGTCTCGCTGAGCGAGCTGCGCATGCCCGTCTTCATGGTGGGCACCGAGCGCGACCATGTCTCGCCCTGGCGCTCGGTCTACAAGCTGCACCACCTCTGCGAGGCCGAGATCACCTTCGCGCTCGCCAGCGGCGGCCACAACGCCGGCATCGTCTCCCCGCCCGGCCCGCATGACCAGCACCCGCACCGCGGCTACCGCATCGCCAGCCGACCGGCCCATGGCGCCTGGCTGGATGCCGACGACTGGCTGGCGCAGGCGCACCCGCACGAGGGCTCCTGGTGGCCCGCCTGGGCGCAGTGGCTGGGCCGGCATGGCGGGCGCAAGCAGGCCGCCACGCCCATCCCGGCGCGCGCGGTGCTGGCCGACGCGCCCGGCAGCTATGTGATGCAGCGCTACAGCGACTGAGAGGCACATCACCGGCTGGCTTAGCATGCGGGCATGATCCAACGCCTGCTCCTCGCCGCCTGCCTCCTGCTCCCCCAGCTGCCCGCCCGGGCCGAGCCCCACACGCTGGGGCCGGCCGACATCGCTCAGCTGCGCGAGATCGGCGATGCCCAGATCTCGCCCGACGGCGCCTGGGTGGCCTACACGCTGCGCCGGCAGGACCTCGACAAGGACCAGCAGCTCACCGATCTGTGGATCAGCCGCAGCGACGGCAGCCGCAGCCTGCAGCTGACGCAGGGCGGCGATGTCGAGGGCAAGCCGCGCTGGAGCCCGGACGCGCGCCGCATCGCCTTCCTGGCCAAGCGCGGCGCCGACGAGGCGGCGCGCAAGCATGCCCAGCTCTGGCAGATCGCGCTGGAGGGCGGCGAGGCCCAGCCGCTCACCAGCAGCAAGACCGGGGTGTCCGACTTCCAATGGGCGCCCGACGGCCAGCGCCTGCTGCTGGTGCTCGACGATGCCGACCCGGCCGACGAGCCCGAGCTGCTGGAGGGCTGGAAGCGCAAGACCCGCCCGCCCATCGTGATCGACCGCTTCCACTTCAAGCAGGACCGTGAGGGCTATCTGGGGCCGCAGCGCCAGCACCTCTATCTGTTCGAGCCGGCCGGCGCCCGGCTCACGCCGCTGACGCGCGGCGAGTTCGGCGAGTCCAAGCCGGCCTGGTCGCCCGACGGCCGGCAGATCGCCTTCCTCAGCCCGCGCATGGCCGAGCGCGAGCGCAGCGAGGCCACCGGCCTCTATGTGATGGAGGCCCGGGCCGACGCGCCGGCGCGCGAGCTGCTCGCCAACTTCAGCACCGACGAGGACGCCTACCCGGCCTGGAGCCCGGATGGCCGCCAGCTCGCCGTGCTGATGGGCGACGAGGGGCGCTGGTCGGCCTACCAGCGCTGGCGCCTTGCCACCGTGGCGGCCGCGGGCGGCGCGCCGCGCATCCTGACGCAGGCGCTGGACCGCGGCCTGCAGGCGCGCTTTGCCTGGGCGCCCGATGGCGCCAGCCTCTACGCCAGCGTGGACGACGACGGCGCCGCCTGGCTGGCGCGCATCGGCCTGGACGGCCGGGTCGAGAAACTCAGTGACGGGCGCCGCAGCGTGAGCGGCCTGAGCCTGGCCGCCAAGGGCCAGATCGCCCTGCTCGCCAGCACGGCCAAGCAGCCGCCCGAGCTGCAGCTGCTGCAGCCGGCGGCGCCGGCCAGGCTGCTGCCCCTCACCCGGCACAACGCCTGGGCGGCCGAGGTGCGCTGGGGGCGCAGCGATGACTTCGCCTCACGCAGCGCGGATGGCACCGAGGTGCACGGCCTCATCAGCTACCCGCCCGAGTACCAGCCCGGGCGCCGCTACCCCACCCTGCTGCTGATCCATGGCGGGCCCAACGGCCAGGACGCCCACAGCCTGGCGGGGCGCGACCTCTTGCGCGAGGAACTCTGCGCCGCCGGCTATGTGGTGCTGCAGGTCAACTACCGCGGCAGCAGCGGCCGTGGCGACGCCTACCAGCGCGCCATCTATGCCGACTGGGTCAACAAGGAGGTGCTGGACCTGCAGGGCGCGGTGGACTGGGCCGTCGGCCAGGGCATCGCCGACCCGGCGCGCCTGGGCGTGGGCGGCTGGAGCTATGGCGGCATCCTCACCAATGCGCTGATCGCCGCCGACACGCGCTTCAAGGCCGCGGTGGCCGGCGCCGGCAGCGCCAACCAGCTGGCCATGTTCGGCACCGACCAGTACGCCGTGCAGTACGAGCGCGAGCTGGGTGCGCCCTGGCGCAACCCGGCGCTGTGGCTGAAGGTGTCGGCGCCCTTCTTCAATGCCGAGCGCATCAAGACGCCCACCCTCTTCATGGGCGGGGAGCTCGACTTCAACGTGCCGATCTCGGGCAGCGAGCAGATGTACCTGGCGCTCAAGACCCTCGGCGTGGAGACCCAGCTGGTGATCTACCCCGGCGAGTTCCACGGCATCAGCAAGCCCAGCTACGAGCGCGACGTGTCGGCGCGCTTCCGGGCCTGGTTCGACCGCTACCTCAAGCCCTGAGCTTGGTGGCGGTGATGACCTGGAAGTTGCCGAAGAACAGGGTGCGGCGCTCGCAGTGCAGGCCGCCCATGGCCTCCAGCTGGCGCAGCGGGTCATGGGTGCTCCACAGCGCCAGGCCGAGCGGCTCGAAGACCTTGAAGTAGGCCCAGCTGAGGGTGCGCAGCACCCAGGGATCGGGCTTGTGGAACTCGGCCAGGTAGAGCGTGCCGCCGGGCGCCAGCACGCGCACCGCCTCCTTCAGCACCTGCCCCTTGAGCTCGTGCGGCAGCTCGTGCAGCAGGAAGAACAGCACATTGGCCGCCACCGAGGCGTCCGGCAGCTGCAGGGTGTTGGCGTCCTGCTGGTGGAAGGCCAGCCGGCCCGCATAGGGCTGCAGCTTGCGCTGCGCATTGAGCAGCTCGTTCTCGATGATGTCGATGATCTGCACCTCGCTGGCGCCCGCGCCCAGCGCCGCCTTGACGACGCGCGGCATCACATTGCCAAAGGCGCAGGAGGTGATCAGCACCGGCTGGCCGCGCAGCTCGCTGCGGCGCAGGCGCTGGGTGATGGTGGAGACCAGGCGGTCGTACTGGAACAGCAGGATGGCCGCGATGATGGGCTGGAAGTCCACCAACCGTATCAGCCGCATGTTCGAGTAGATCGGATAGACATGGCCGTCGGCGCGCGGCAGCACGCCGAAGAACACCTTGCCGACGCCGCGCGCAATCAGCGCGCCGCGCGTCACCGTGAAGAAGAACAGCGCCACGCTGCCAAGCACCAGGGCCGCCGACATGGCGGTGGGAAGAATCCAGTTGCTCACAATGCCCCCGAATGGCCGGGGTCGCGCGCCACAGGGCGCCGCTCACAAAGCCCCGACCTGGCTTGATTGGCGCACCGCAGCATCCGACTGTCCTTGCTCAAGATCAACCGGCACGCCGCACCGCTACCATGCGCGCATGTTCATCAGCAACACCCTGCTGCCGGCGCTCCTCGCCACGCTCACCGCGCTCGCATCGATGGCCCCGGCGCGGGCCACGCCGGGCGAGGTGCCGGTGGGCCAGCCGCTGCGCGAGGCCCGGCTGCAAGGCCTCAACGGCCCGCCGCGCGCGCTCTCGGCCTACCGCGGCAAGCCGCTCATCATCAACGTCTGGGCCAGTTGGTGCGGCCCCTGCCGGCAGGAAATGGCCTCGCTGGAGCGCCTGGCCTGGCGCGAGGACCTGGGCCCCTTCGCGGTGATCGGCATCTCCACCGACGACGAGCGCGACAAGGCGCTGGCCTTTCTGAAGCAGAGCAATGCCAGCTTCAACCATTACCTCGACCGGCAGCTGGAGATGGAGCACATGCTGGGCGCCACGCGCCTGCCGTTGACGGTGCTGGTCGATGCCCGGGGCAAGGTGCTGCACAAGATCTATGGCGCGCGCGCCTGGGACGAGGCCGAGGCGCTGGCGCTGATACGCCGCAGCTTCGGCACGGGCATGCGCTGATGCGCTGACTTGACGCAGCGCAAACCGCGCCGGCCGGGCAAGCGAAGAATCGAGCCCAGATCAACCCGCTGGAGTACGGTCATGGCTGCATTGGTGAAGGGCAAGTCGCGCCCCGCTCGCGATCGCGTCGAACTGGTGGACCCGTTTGCGGTGCTCGACCAGACCCACCGCGAGGTGCTGACCCAGCTGCAGGCGCTGCAGGGGCTGATGCCGCGGCTGGAGAGCTACAACGTCGACGATGCCGCGCGCGCGATCGCCCGCGGCGCGGTGGACTTCTTCGGCCACCACGCGCGCCAGCACCATGCCGACGAAGAGAAGCGCGTCTTCCCCGATCTGCTCAACAGCGGCGACGAGGCCCTGTGCCAGCAGGTGCTGCGCCTTCAGCAGGACCATGGCTGGCTGGAGGAGGACTGGCTGGAGCTGGGCCCGATGCTGGCCGAGATCGCCGATGGCCAGGTGGGCGTGGACCTGGAGAGCCTACGCCACGCGCTGGAGGTGTTCGGCGCGCTCTACCACGAGCATATTTCGCTCGAGGAAGGCTTCATCTATCCGGAGGCCAAGCGCCGCGCCGCCGCCGCGCAGACCGCTCGCGAACAACGGCTGGCGACGGGGGGCTGAGCCCGCAGCGCAGAATGGGGGGATGAAAACACCCCCCAGGCTGCAAGCCTTGATGGAAGAAGGCCTGATCGACGGCGTACTGCGCCAGCTGATGAGCGGCAAGGAAGCGCAGGTCTATGTGGTGCGCTGTGGCGAGGAAACGCGCTGCGCCAAGGTCTACAAGGAGGCCACGCAGCGCAGCTTTCGCCAGGCGGTGGACTACACCGAGAACCGCCGCGTGAAGAACAGCCGCCAGGCGCGCGCCATGGCCAAGGGCACGCGCTTCGGCCGCGCCATGCAGGAGGAAGCCTGGCAGAGCGCCGAGGTGGACGCGCTCTACCGCCTGGCCGCCGCCGGCGTGCGCGTGCCCCAGCCCTACAACTTCCACGAGGGCGTGCTGCTGATGGAGCTGGTGGCCGATGCCGAGGGTGCCGCCGCACCGCGCCTCAACGACGCCCAGTTCACGCCCGAGCAGGCGCGCCGCCACCATGCGGCGCTGATCGCCGAGGTGGTGCGCATGCTGTGCGCCGGCATCGTGCACGGCGACCTCTCCGAGTTCAACATCCTCCTGGCCGAGGACGGCCCGGTCATCATCGACCTGCCGCAGGCGGTGGACGCCGCCGGCAACAACCACGCCAAGCGCATGCTGCTGCGCGATGTGGAGAACCTGCGCCTGTTCTTCGGCGCCAGCGCGCCCGAGCTGCTGGCCAGCGACTATGGCCACGAGATCTGGGCCCTGTTCGAGCGCGGCCTGCTCAAGCCCGACAGCCCGCTGAGCGGCCGCTTCGAGCACAGCCGCAAGGCCGTCAACGTGGGCGAGGTGCTGCGCGAGATCGAGGACGTGAAGGCCGAGGAGGCGATGCGGCGGCTGATGCGCAGCGGCGCGAACTAGAACTGCAGCGGCGCGCCGCCACTGAAGCTCAGCGTGTGGCCGAGATCGCGGAAGTCGATGCGCAGCAGGGCTTCGTGCTCATCAAGCTGCCAGCGCATCGCCAGCACCTCGGGCTCGCTCTCCAGCAGCTCGAAGCGGCCCTGGAAGGCCGGATGCTCGTTGCGCAGCCGGATCAGCTGCAGCAGGCGCTGCACCACCGGGCGCTGCAGCGCGGCGGCGATCTCGGCCTGGTCGTAATGGTGGCGGTTGATGTCGCGCCCCACCCCGCTGCGGGCCAGCAGCGCCATGTCGTTGTGGCCGGCCAGCAGGCCGACGTAATAGACCTGGGGCACGCCGGGCAGGAAGAACTGCAGCGCGCGCGCCAACAGATAGCTGCGCTCGTCGCCACCCAGCGCATCGAAGAACGTGCAGTTGACCTGGTAGAGATCGAGGTTGGAGGCCGCCGCCCCGGTGGCCTGGCGGCTCTGGCCCTGGCTGGCGGCGTGGATGCGCTCCACCAGCGCGTCCAGCTCGGCGGGCGGCACCAGGCCGGGTGAGCCGGCACGGTCGGCGCTGTCGGCGCCGATGTCGATGATGCCGATGCCGTCGTGCGTATCCAGCACCGTCAGCGCATTGCGCGGCCGCAGCGCGATCCAGCGCTTCAGCGGCGCGGCGGTCTTGAAGAAGAAGGCATGCAGGGCCAGCGGCGGCAGCGCGAAGTCATAGACCCAGTCCACCTGCTGCGCGATCTCGATCTGGCGCCGGTAGTAGGAGTGGATCTCCACCAGCACCTCGATGCCCAGCGCCTTGGCGCGCGCCGCGAACTCGGCGATGAAGGCAAAGGTCTCCGGCATCATGAAGCAGGAGGCGCCGGCCTTCTTGATCGCATAACCGGCCGCATCCAGGCGCACCATGCGGATGCCGCTGTCGGCAAAGCGCTGCAGGATGCCGTCCAGGTAGGCGCGCCCCTCCGCGTGCTGCACATCGATGTCCAGCTGCTTGGGCGTGAAGGTGGTCCAGAGCAGCTTTTTCTGGCCGTTCTTCAGCGTGGCCACGGTGAGCGGCAGGCCCGGGCGCGGGCGGTACACGGCCAGCAGCTGCCGCTCGTCCACGCCGCCCGGGAACACCGAGTCCAGCGTCAGGAACAGGCCCGCATAGCGCGAGGCCTCGCCCCGCTCCGAATAGTCCTGGAACTGCGGCGAATCGGCCGAGATGTGATTCACGATCACGTCGGCCATCACCTCGCATTGCGCACTCAGGGCGCGCACATCGGCCCAGGCGCCCAGGCGCGGATCGACCTGGGTATGGTCGATCGGGTCGAAGCCAGCGTCGGCGCCGTCGATGGGATAGAAAAACGGCAGCAGGTGCACGCCGCCGAACAGGCCTTGCAACAAGCCTTGCGGGCCCTGCAAGAGCGCCTGCAATTGCGCGATGCCGCCGCCACCGAGGCGGTCCACATAGGTGATGAGTTGGACTTGGTTCTTCATGATGGCTTGTGCGACTTCACGCGCAGCACCGCCGCGGCCGCCAGCATCAGCAGCGCGCCGGCCAGGCGGATGACGTTCTCGGGCTGGCCGCCCAGCAGTGAGTGGTAGATCAGCGGCAGGGTCAGCATCTGGATCAGCATCGGGATCACGATGAACATATTGAAGATGCCCATATAGACCCCGGCGCGTTCCGGCGGGATGCTGCCGGCCAGCAGCACATAGGGGTTGCCCATGATGCTGGCCCAGGCCAGGCCCACGCCCAGCATGGGCAGGAACAGCAGCCAGCGGTTGTGCAGCTCGGGGATGGCCCACAGCCCCAGGCCCGCCAGCGTGAGGCACAGCGCGTGCACGCGTTGCGCGCCGAAGCGCCGCGTGTAGGGCAGCATGGCCAGCGCCGCGATAAAGGCGACGAAGTTGTAGAAGCCGCCCAGCTGGCCGTTCAACAGGCCGGCATCGCGAAAGCCCTGGGAGCTGGCATCGCTGGTGCCGAACATGGTCTGGGCCAGCGCCGGCACGATGTAGATCCAGTAGCACATCATCGCGTACCACTGGAACAGCTTCATCCACCAGAGCCGGCGCATGGTCTCGGGCATCTCGCGGAAGGCGCTGAGGATCTCGTCCCAGGTGGCCCGGAGGCCCTGCGGGCGCTGCGAGAGCTCCTGTGCCTCGGCGGCCGAGAGCGGCAGCTCGGGCACGCGGCGCACCGACCACCACACCGTGGTGAAGGAGAACAGCGCGCCGATGCCGAAGGCCACCAGGGTGATCTGCGGGATGTGGTTGGCGCCCAGCGCGTCCTTGTCCATGCCCAGCCAGACCATGATAGAGGGCGCCAGATAGGCCAGGGTCTGGGCCAGGCCGGTGTAGGCGCTCTGGGTCAGAAAGCCCTGGGCATGCTGGGCCTCGTCGAGCCGGTCGCTCACATAGGCGCGGTAGGGCTCCATGGTGACGTTGTTGGCGGCGTCCAGTATCCACAGCAGGCCGGCGGCGAACCACAGCGTCGGGCTCATCGGCATCAGCAGCAGGCCCAGGCTGCACAGCAGCGCGCCGATCAGGAAATAAGGCGTGCGGCGGCCCCAGCGCGTCACCGTGCGGTCGCTCAGCGCGCCAACGATGGGCTGCACCAGCAGGCCGGTGAGCGGCCCGGCCAGCCACAGCAGCGGCAGGCTGGCCTCGTCGGCGCCCAGGTACTGGTAGATCGGGCTCATATTGCTCTGCTGCAGCCCGAAGCTGAACTGGATGCCGAAGAAGCCCAGGTTCATGTTCAGGATCTGCCAGAGGCTCAGCCTCGGCTTGGTGCTGCCGTTCATGCGGTGAACCTTTCAGGACTCAGCTCTTGCTGCCAGCGATCGTAGAAGCCGTCGCGCGCCGGCACCGCGCCGCGCTCGCCGCACAGCGCGGCGGCGAACCGCACCGCCAGGGCCAGGGCGCGCGAAACCCCCTGGCCGCCCAGCCAGGCGGCCAGCAGCATGGCGCTGAAGCCGTCGCCCGCGCCCACGGTGTCGACCACGCGCGCCAGCCGCGGTGCCAGCGCCAGCGCCTCGACGCGGCCCTCGATGTCGAAGCTCGCCGCCCCCAGCGCACCGCGCGTCAGCAGCAGGCGCTGCAGGCCGTGGTGCTGCATCAGGGCGCGCACGCCCGCGCTCCAGGCCTCGGGCGCTGCGTCCCGCGCCGGGCCGGGCAGGCCTTGCCATTGCAGCAGTTGGGCCAGCTCATGCTCGTTGACCTTGAGCCAGTCGGCTCGCGCCAGGCAGGCCGCGGCCAGTTCGGGCGTGGCGCTGCCCGCGCGCAGATTGAGGTCCAGGTAGCGCAACGCACCCTGCCGGCCGAGCTGGTCCAGCAGCCGCTGGATGCTGGCGCGCGCCACCGGCCGGCGCTGCGCCAGGCTGCCGAAGTAGACGAGCCGCGGCGGCGCGGCCAGCAGGTCCAGCAGGGGCTCGGCCTGCAGATGGTCCCAGGCGGCATCGTCATGGATCTCGAAGCGATGCTCGCCCCCCTGCTCGCCCACCTTCTCGATCACGCTGACGCGCCCGGTGCTGCGCTCGGCATCGAATTGCAGCGCCGCCTCGCTGAGGCCGAAGCGGCGCATGCTTTGCAGCACCAGCGCCGCGCCGGCATCGCCCTGCCCCAGGCGCGTGGCCAGCAGGGCCGGCTGGCCCAGCGCCTGCAGCGAGCGCGCCACATTCAGCGGCGCGCCGCCGGCCACCGGCCCGCTGGCGAACTCGTCCACCAGGGCTTCGCCCAGCAGCAGTACGGGGTACGAATGGCTCAGCATTTAAACACCCAGTCAGGCATAACAGTCCGATCGACGCAGCAAGCCAAACGAGCCCAGCAGAGCCTGCGGATCCGGCTCTGCCGGGCCGCCAGGCTCGCCCCCTTGAGGGGGAGGCGCGCAGCGCCTCGGGGGTGGGTCATCAAAACTCGAACTTCACGGACGCGCGCAGGGTGCGGCCGGTGAGCGCGCGCGCCGCATGGCCATCGCCCTCGATCTCGGTATAGGCCAGCGCATTGAACAGATTGTTGGCCGAGAGCGAGAGCTGGGTCTTGGCATTGAGCTGGTAGTTCACGAAGGCATTCACCACCGTGTAGGCCGGCATGGTGATGCTGTTGCCGTCGTCGCCATAGGACTTGCCCGAGCCGATCAGCGCCGCGCCCAACTCCACATCGCCCAGGCTGTAGGCGGGGCTGAGCTGGTAGACGAAGTCGGCCTGGCGGCGCGGCTTCTTGCCCACCACGCTGGCGTCGTTGGAGGCCTGGATACGCGCATGCGTGAAGGTGGCGCCGGCGTTCAGGCGGAAGTTGCCGATCGCATAGGCGGCCTCCAGCTCCAGGCCGCTGGCCTCGTACTTGTTGGCGGTGAACTTCTGCGTCGTGACCTCGTAATTGCTTTCCTTGGTGCGCGCATTGAAGAGCGTGGCGAACAGGCTCAGCCCCTGGCCGCGCCATTTGGCGCCGGCCTCGACCTGATCGATCTCGTTCACCGCGATCGGCACCGAGCCGTCCAGCGGATTGCCGTAGAGCAGGCGGTCGGCGCTGAAGGCCACGCCGTTGCTGGCGCGGCCGAACAGGGCCAGATCCTTGCTCAGCGCGAAGTTCGCGCCCAGCGAGTAGGAGGTGTGCGCCACCTTGTAGTCCACCCGTTTCTGGCTGGCGGCATCCCAGCGCTGTGCGGCGTTGTCGCCGGCCAGGGTGTAGCCATGGGCCTTCTGCTCGTCGCGGCGCAGGCTCAGGTCCAGATTGAGCGGGCCGCGCTCCCAGGCCAGCGCCGCATAGGGCGAGGTCTGGGTGTACTGCACGTCCCAAGTGCGTGTGCAGCAGCCGCCCCAGGTGCTCCAGCCCTGCGCCACCGGTGCGCTGGCGGGCTTGCCGCTGGCGTCGACCACCTGGGCATTGTTGCCGCTCAGCGTCAGGTTGTACTGGTTCCAGAACCAGGTCTGGGCCACGTTCTGCTGGCCATAGAACAGGCCGCCCACCAGGGTGGCCTTGCCGCCATCGCCGGCGGCGAAGGTCTTGCTCAGCTTCAGGTCGTTGAAGACGTTGTCCAGATTGTCCAGCGAGGTGTTGAACAGCGTGCCGGTGAAGAAGGCGGCACGGCCGTTGTTGGCGTTGTCGGCCGGGAACAGCGCGATGAAGCGGCCCGAGTTGCTGCTCTTGCGGAATTTCTCTTCCAGGCTCAGCCCGTTGCCCAGCTCCAGGCCGGACTCGAAGCCGATCGCCGTGCTCTTCACGTGCAGGCCGTCGCGGGTGTTGCTGGTGGTATAGGCGCCGTCCTTGTTGAAGCTCACGTCGCGCGCCAGGCCGGGCGTGATGAAGAAGGCGCTGCGCGGGTCGATGCCGGCGATGGTGTTGATCTTGCCGTTCGAGACCGTCACCGGCACGGGCATCAGCGAGGGGGTCTTGTCGTCCAGGGCCTTGAGGCTCAGGCGCACATAACCAGAGACATCCGTGCCCTGGAACTTCTGCGTGATATTGGCCTTGAGCTGGCCACCGTTCTCGAGGTTCTGGCCGGTTGGCCGGCCGCCCTCGCCGATGCGCTGGAAGCCGCCGAGGTGGAAGCTGCCGCCCTTGCCCAGCGAAGCACCATAGTCGGCATCGATGCGCCAGAGACGCCGATCCAGCCCGGCCGTCAGGCCCAGGCTGCCGCCCTGCTCGCTGCCGGTCTTGCTGATGAAGTTGACGAGGCCGCCCGGCGAGTTGCTGGCCAGGGTGGAGGCCGAGCCGCCGCGCAGCACTTCGAGGCGCTCGGTATTCGCATCGGCGCGCAGGAACTGGTCGGCGGTGCCGAAGGCGATGTCACCGAACAGCAGCAGCGGCAGGCCGTCTTCCTGGATCTGCACATAGCGCGAACCGCCGGCCGAGAGCGGCACGCCGCGCACCGTGATATTGGCATTGCCCTCGCCGCCGGAGGACTCCGAACGCACGCCCGGCACCGCGCGCAGCAGCTCGGCCGCGCTGGTGGCGCCGCTCTTGCTGAGCTGCTCGCCGTCCATCGAGCTGACCGAGAGGCTCTGCTTCATCTTGGTGGAACGGGTGGAGCTGCCGGTGACCACCACCTGGTCGAGTTGCAGGCCGTCGGCGGCCTCCTGGGCCTGGCCCGGCCGGGGCGCGAAGGCCAGGGCCATGGCCAGCGTCAAGGGGGCCAGGGCCAGGGCGGCCGCGGCGGTGGGGCGTACTGCTTGTCGTTGCATCTTGCTTGTCTCCGAATCAGGACCGGCGCACACGCTGCATGGCGTGATGCGTCCGGCAAGGCTTGGCTATCGTGCTGGGCTGACGCCGGGCCGCGGACGGCACCTTGCGTTGCCCGCATTGTGCGGCGCCTGTGTTTTCTTTGCAATCGATTGCAATTCAGTAGAAACGCTTATGTGCGCCGATGAATACGGCCATCTGTCTCACTTTTGATGAATTTATCTCGATCGGCTTGCAATCAATTGCAGGCCGCTCTATGGCGCCCGGATTCAGGCCGGCGCGCTCTCGCGCACCACCAGGTGCACCGGCAGCATGCTGGGCGGCACCGCCTGCCCCTCCAGCATCTGCATCAGCTTGTGCACCAACTGCACGCCGGCGGCGGCCACGGGCTGGTGCACGCTGGTGAGCGGCGGGTCGCAGAAGGCGGCCAGGGGCATGTCGTCATAGCCCACCACGCTGACCTCGCGCGGCACCGCCCGGCCCTGCGCGCGCAGCACCTGGATGGCCTGCAGGGCCAGCAGATCGCTGCAGGCCACCACGCCGTCCACCTCGGGATGGGCGGCGAAGAAGGCCTCGATGGCGGCGCGCGCCGCACCCACCTCGAAGGGCACGGCCAGCTCCAGCGCGGGGTCAGGTCTGAACCCCCGCAGGGCCAGCGCCGCCCAGAAGCCCTCGCGTCGGTGCATCACCTCGGGCAGGGCCGCATCGCCGAGAAAGGCCAGCCGGTGCCGGCCCGCGGCGAGCAGGTGCTCGGTGGCCAGGCGCCCGCCCAGCACGTTGTCGCCGCCGACGCTGCAGTAGAGCTGCTGCGGCAGCTGGGCACCCCACACCACCACCGGCAGCTTGCGCGCCGCCAGCTCGTTGAGCTGGTCGTGGTGGCGCCACTGGCCGATGATGAGCAGGCCCACCGCCTTGCCCGAGTCCACCGCCTGGGCGGCCAGGTCGAGGCGCTCGGCATCGACGCGCGAGAGCAGCATGTCCCAGCCCTGGTCGGTCAGGGCGTCGGCGATGGCGCCGACGATGGAGAGGAAGAAGGGGTCGGAGATGTGCTGGCGCGAGCCCGCGTCATAGGGCACCACCACCGCCACCGTGCGGTTCTTCTGCAGCCGCAGGTTCTGCGCGCCGAGGTTGATCGAGTAGTTGAGCGAGCGCGCCAGCTCGCTGACGCGCTTGCGGGTCTCCTCGTTCACCAGGCTGCTGCCGCTGAGCGCACGCGAGACGGTGGACACCGACACCCCCGCCAGGCGGGCGATGTCGGCCATTTGCAGGCGCCGCTGCTCGGCGCGGCTGGAGGGAGGCTTGGCTTCGGACATGTGCCGCCATTTTGCAGCAGCGGCCACAGCCAACTCAGCGGCGCAAGCCCGCGAAGGGATCCACCGCCTGCCAGGGCAGCGCCAGCCGCAGCTCCACCCCCTCGGCCGCGGCGCGGCGCTGCAGAAAGGCCATCGAGGCTTCCATGTCGTCGAACAGCAGGCGGCCGGGCCGCAGCGGCTGGTCCAGCGGCAGGGTGAAGTCGTCCCAATGGATCGGGATGACGCGCTTGGCCTGCGTCAGCTGCACGGTCTCGCGCCAGTAGTCGGCGCGGTAGGCCTCGTCCTTGCCGCCCAGGCCGCCAATGCCCAGGTAGACCACCTCGGCCCGCAGGCCGCGCAGGCGCTCGGGCACGAAGCCGGCGCTGCCCGCGATCAGCAGGCTGCGCCCCTCATGCTTCACCAGCAGCTGGTAGCTGCCGCCCTCGCGGTAGGCATCGGCGCGCACCGGCGGGCGCAGCGGCTCGGTGATCTCGCCCATCGCCAGCGGGTGCGGGAAATGGCGCGAGCGCAGCACCGTGATCTCGAAGCGGCCGTAGCGCAAGACCTGGCCATCCTGCAGCAACTGCATGCGCTCGGGGGCCAGGCCCCAACCGCGTGCGATCTGGGCGGTGGACGCCGAGCCCAGCAGCATCGCGCCGGTGCGCTGCGCCACCTCGGGCGAGTCCATCGCATGGTCGTAATGCGAATGCAGGGCGATCACCGCGTCCAGCTTGGCGATGCCGGCGCGCTGCAGGCTGCGCGCGATCAGGGCGCGGTCCGGCGCGATCTTGCCGAGCAGCACCTCGCGGCCGGCCGGGCGGGTGAAGAAGCCATCGGTCAGCAGCGCCGTCTCGCCATCGCTGAGCAGCAGGCTGGACACCCCCAGGAAGGTGACGCGAAGCTCACCCGCGGGCTGGGGCGCAGCCGCCGCCGGCATTGCCAGCGGCAGATAGGGTTCGAGGCTGGGGCGCGCCTGGAAGCGCCAGGCCAGCCAGGCCAGGCCCAGCAGCAGGGCCAGCAAGAGCAGCAGCGCGACGCGCTTGACGATGGACATGCGGGCTCCTCGTGCGCCCAGAAGCGGGCGGACGCGAGCCTAGCACTAACTCCCCGTCTGCTGCTCCCTGAGCTTGCGATACAAGGTGTTGCGGCTGATGCCCAGGCGCCGCGCGGCCTCGGACAGATTGCCCTCGCAGGCCTCCACGGTCTGCCGCACGCTCAGGCGCGCCTGCTCGCGCAGCCCGCCGGGCGCCTCGTCCGCCCGGGGGTCAGGGCTTGCCTGGCGCAGCGCGCGGGCCAGATCGTCGGGCAGATGGGGCCAGTCGATGTGTTGCTCATGCTCGTCCAGCAGCGCGCAGGCGGTGCGCAGCGCGTTGTGCAGCTGGCGCAGATTGCCGGGCCAGCGGTAGGCGCGCAGCGCCGCCAGCAGCTCGGGCTGCACGGCCAGCGCGCGCCCGGGCTGCAGCTCGGCCAGCATGGCCGCGATCAGGGCCGGCAGGTCCTGGCGCTCGCGCAGCGGCGGCAGCTGCAGGGCCAGGCCGTTGAGGCGGTAATAGAGGTCGGCGCGGAAGCGGCCCTGCGCCACCTCCTCGGCCAGCTCGCGGTGGGTGGCGCAGACCAGGCGGAAGTCCACCGCCACCGGCGCGCCGCCGCCCAGCGGCAGCACCTCATGCTCCTGCAGCACGCGCAGCAGCCGGCCCTGCAGGGCCAGCGGCATGTCGCCGATCTCGTCCAGGAACAGGGTGCCGCCGGCGGCCTCGCGGATGCGCCCGGGTGCGCCCTCGCGCGCCGCGCCGGTGTAGGCGCCCGGCCGGTAGCCGAACAGCTCGGCCTCGATCAGCGCCTCGGGCAAGGCCGCGCAGTTCAGCGCCACCAGCGGCTGCTTGGCGCGCGCCGAGCTGGCATGCAGGGCACGCACGAACAGCTCCTTGCCGACGCCGGATTCGCCCTGCAGCAGCAGGGCGATGGGCTTGTCCATCACGCGGCGCGCGCGCTCCAACGCGCTGCGCAGGGCCGGATCGCCGCTGTCCAGGTGGGCCAGCGCGTCCTGCGGCGCCGCGTGTGACGACGCGTGTGGCGCGCAGATCCGCGTGGCCGCCACCAGGCTGCGCCCCGGCTCCAGGCGCAGCCACAGGGGGCTGCCATCGTGGCGGCGCACCGGGCGCGCGGCGGCGCTGGGGCGGCGGCACCAGTCGGCCAGGGTGGCGATGTCCAGCTGCAGCAGCTGCTCGATGCGGCAGGCGGAGATCGCCGTCCAGTCCAGGCCCAGCATCTGCAGGCCCGCGGCATTGGCGCCGCACAGCCAGCCGTCTTCCGAGAGCGCCAGCAGGCCCTCGGCGCAGGAGCCTATGCCCTCGGGCTGGGCATGCAGGCGCAGGCGCAGGCCGGCGCCATGGCGATGCTCGAACAGGCGCTGCTCGATCATGCCGGCCGCCGTGCGCACCAGCGCCAGGGTGTGGCGGTGCACGCTGCGCTGCTCGCCGGAGATGTCCAACGCACCCAGCACGCGCCCCGAAGGGTCGAGGATGGGGGCGGCGGTGCAGGTGAGGAAGCCGTTGCGCTCCAGGTAATGCTCGGCGCCATGCACCACTACCGGCGCGGCGTCGGCCAGGGCGGTGCCGATCGCATTCGTGCCGCGCCATTGCTCATGCCAGCTGGCGCCGGGGCGCAGGGCCACGCGCTGGGCGCGGTCCAGGAAGGTGGCGTCGCCCAGCGCCTGCAAGAGCATGCCCTCGGCATCGGCCAGTATCACCATGCTGTCGGTGTCCATCGTCTGCTTGACGAGGAACTCCATCACCGGCCGCGCATGCGCCACCAGCTCGCGCTGCTGCTCCAGCGCCCGCATCAGCTGGGCCGCCGACGCATGCGGTGCGCCCGGCATGCGGCCCTCGGGCCTGAGGCCGAAGGCGCGGCTGCGCTGCCAGCTGTTCAGCAGCGCGGGGGCGATCAGCCCCTCGGCCACGCTGCCGGCATCCAGCAGCGTGCGCCGCGCCTGGCGCAAGCGCGCCGGCGCATGGTGCTTGTTGGGTAATGCCTGCATCTCGATTGTCTCCATCGGGCCTCTGACGGACCTCGCCCGCGAGCCTAGCGGGACGCGCCGCGCTGGCAAGCGTTTCAGCAGATCCACGCCGCCGGCTGTTCCGTTTCGTGACAGTTGTTCAGTCCCGCCGGCGCATTCGACACAGTCTGCGCGCCCCAACTGACCCCGGACTTGCGCCAAACAAGGCCGTTGCGGCGCAAACGCGGCCTGGCACGCGGCGTGCAATGAGGGCCCCGAGCACAGATCGCTCGCACACCCACCATCATCATCAAGCAGGAGACAAGCCATGCTGTACGCCAACCCCAACACCGCCGGCGCCAAGGTCGAGTTCAAGCCCCGCTACGACAACTTCATCGGCGGCAAGTTCGTGCCCCCGGTGAAGGGCCAGTACTTCGAGGTCATCACCCCCATCACCGGCAAGCCCTACACCCAGGCCGCACGCTCGGGCGCCGAGGACATCGAGCTGGCGCTGGACGCCGCCCATGCCGCCGCCGACGCCTGGGGCCGCACGCCCGCCGGCGAGCGCGCCAACATCCTGCTGAAGATCGCCGACCGCCTGGAGCTCAACCTCGAGAAGCTGGCCTATGCCGAGACGGTGGACAACGGCAAGCCGATGCGCGAGACGCTGAATGCCGACATCCCGCTGACGATCGACCATTTCCGCTACTTCGCCGGCTGCCTGCGCGCGCAGGAAGGCGCGCTGAGCGAGATCGACGAGCACACCATCGCCTATCACTTCCACGAGCCGCTGGGCGTGGTGGGCCAGATCATCCCCTGGAACTTCCCCATCCTGATGGCGGCCTGGAAGCTCGCGCCGGCCATCGGCGCGGGCAACTGCGTGGTGCTCAAGCCGGCGGAATCGACGCCCATCAGCATCATGGTGATGGCCGAGCTGATCGCCGACCTGCTGCCGCCGGGCGTGCTCAACATCGTCAACGGCTTCGGCCGCGAGGCCGGCATGCCGCTGGCCGAGAGCAAGCGCATCGCCAAGATCGCCTTCACCGGCAGCACCGCCACCGGCCGCGTGATCGCCCAGGCGGCCGCCAGCAACCTGATCCCGGCCACGCTGGAGCTGGGCGGCAAGAGCCCCAACATCTTCTTCGAGGACATCGCCGACGCCGACGATGCCTTCTTCGACAAGGCCATCGAGGGCCTGGTGCTGTTCGCCTTCAACCAGGGCGAGGTCTGCACCTGCCCCTCGCGCGCGCTGATCCAGGAATCGATCTACGACAAGTTCATGGCGCGCGCGCTGGCGCGCATCAAGGCCATCAAGCAGGGCAGCCCGCTGGACACCGACACCATGATGGGCGCACAGGCCTCGGCCATGCAGATGGACAAGATCATGTCCTACCTCGAGCTCGGCAAGCAGGAGGGTGCGGAGTGCCTGATCGGCGGCGGCCGGGCCGAACTCGGCGGTGAGCTGGCCGGCGGCTATTACATCCAGCCCACGCTGTTCAAGGGCCACAACCAGATGCGCATCTTCCGCGAGGAAATCTTCGGCCCGGTGCTGGCGGTGACCACCTTCAAGACCGAGGCCGAGGCGCTGCAGATCGCCAACGACACGCCCTATGGCCTGGGCGCCGGCGTGTGGAGCCGCGACGGCAGCCGCGCCTACCGCATGGGCCGCGCCATCAAGGCCGGCCGCGTCTGGACCAACTGCTACCACGCCTACCCGGCCCATGCCACCTTCGGCGGCTACAAGGAATCCGGCATCGGCCGCGAGACCCACAAGATGATGCTGGACCATTACCAGCAGACCAAGAACCTGCTGGTGAGCTATTCGCCGAACGCGCTGGGCTTCTTCTAGGCCTCGCCCGGGCGGCACTCAGTGCCGGCGGCGCGCCCGTTGCTGCGCCGCCGGGAACACCACCTCCTGCGCCAGCCAATGCTTGAACTTCAGCGTGTCCGGGTCCTGGGCCTTGGCCAGTAGTTCGAGCAGGGCCTCGGCCTGGATGCGGGCGGGCTGGCTTTTCTTTTCGCCCAGGTGCACGCCGTCGGGACGCAGCTGTTGCAGCGTCTGATCGGCGGGCAGGCCGTGGATGAGCTTGCGCACATCGCTGATGCGCAGCCAGCGGAACTGCGCCGCGTCGTCGGCAATGTCCAGCATCTGGCCGCGGTGCACGAAATGGCGGCCGCTCACATCGCGATAGACCACCTCGGTGGTCTTGTGGCGCGCCATGCCCAGCAGATCCAGGATCGGCCGGGCCAGCGCCACGCCCAGCAGCGGCGCGCCTACCACCAAGCCCACCGGCCCCAGCCAGCGCCATTGCAGATAGATCACGGCCGCGCAGGCCAGGAGGCGCAGCGCGATAGTGAGCAGGAGTTGTCGCATCTCAGCTTCCCATCCCGCATTCGCGGCAGCCGCGACGCACGAGACTTGCGGGCCGAGCGCCGGGCCGCCCCCAAGCCGGCCCGCGCTGGCGATGTGCTTGCGGCCCAATGCCGCAAGCATCGCCGTCCCCTGGGGGGACCGGCCACGGTACTCCGTGGGCGAGGGGCTTCATTTCAATCTTCGATGGCAAAGCTCAGCTCGGCGCGCTCCTGCAGGCGCCGCACCAGGGCCATGCCCATGGCAGCGCCGGGCGTCCACACGCCGCCGGGCGTCATGCCACGCGTGATGTCCTGCAACAGGCACAGGGCCGCCTCGCTGATGAGCTTGCAGGTCGAGCCATAGCCCGGGTCGCCCTGCCCCTTGACGCGCGCGGCCAGGCGCCGGCCGTCGGCCGTCTCGCCATGGAAGACGATCTCGTAGCGGCCCTTGCGCTGCTGCTCGGGGCTGGGGCCCTCGCCCGGCTTGGGCAGCACGAAACGGCGCAACAGGGCGCGCGTGGGCGCAAAGCCCAGCAGCCGCTCCTGCAGCCAGGCCGAGCGCGCCAGCAGGCGTGCGCGGCGCTCGCCCCGGCGGCCCTTGCCGGTGAGCAGGCGTTCGTCGTAGCGGAAGTCCCGCCCCCAGGGATGGCCGCGCAAGGCATTCGTGCGGTGCACATTCTTGGTGTTGATGACGGCCATCACGAAGGGGCCCGACCAGGCCTGGGCCTGCTCGTCGAACGCGGCATGCTCGCCATCGGGCTGGGCCGGGCCGCGAAAGCCCGGCGTCACCGCGGTGAGCGCAAACGGATCGGCCATCAGGCGCGCCTGCTCGGGGTCGCGCCCCATCGCCTCGTAGCTGGCCAGGGCGCTGGCAATGGTGCCGCCCGAGGCGCCGCCCTTCAGCACCAGCACGCGGCCGCCCACGCGCGTGAGCGGCTCGCCGTAGCGGCGCAGCGCCTCGTCCTGCAGGAACAGCACGCCCAGATCGAAGGGGATGGAGTCGAAGCCGCAGGAAAAGGTGATGCGCGCGCCGCTGCGCTCGGCCGGCCCCTGCAGCTGCGGGATCATGGTGGCCATCCAGCCGGGCTCGCCGCACAGGTCCACATAGTCGGTGCCCACCTCGGCGCAGGCGCGCACCAGGGCCTCGCCATGGTGCTGGTAGGGGCCCACGGTGGTGATCACGACCCGGGCCCGCGCCACCAGCTGCTTGAGGGCCTGCGGGTCCGCCGCGTCGGCCACCAGCAGCGGCAGGGTGGCGGGCGCGCCGATCTGCGCGCGCACCTCGGCCAGCTTGGCGGCGCTGCGCCCGGCCATCGCCCAGCTCAGTTCGCCACCCACGCCGTAGCACCGGTTCAGGTAGTCCGCCACCAGCCGGCCGGTGAAGCCGCTGGCACCGAAGACGATCAGGTCGTAATGCATCGCCTATGCTCGCACAAGGTTCTGCAGCTTTTGCAAGGTGGCCCAGTTGCGCGAGGTGCTGAGCGTGCCGGCCACGCGCGTGAAGGCCTTGAGCATGGGGCTTTCCAGGATGCCGCTGCCGCAGCACAGATAGGCCCGCTTGTCCTGCACGGCCAGGCGATCCACGCCCCAATCCTGCTGCGCCAGTGGCATGGCCGGTGTGAGCGCCTGCTCGGCAAAAGCGATCAGGAAGCGCGAGGGTTCGTCCACCGCATCGGGCCAGGGGTTGCCGGCCAGGGCGGCGTCCAGCTCCGCGGCGGTGATCACCACCACGGCACAGTCCACGCCGAGCTGCGCGGCGATGGCCTGCTGCAGCTCTTTGCGCAGCGCCAGTGCGTCGCGGCGCGCCGACTCAAACACCAGATTGCCACTGTTCAGCAGGGTCGCCACCCGGCCATGGCCCAGGCCCTCGGCGAGGGCGCGCAGCTCGGCCATGGCGATGCGCTTGGCGCGGCCGACATTGATGCCGCGCAGCAGGGCGATGTAGCGGCTCATGCCTTCTCGAACCGCACTGAGGGCTTGTTGCGCACCACCACCGTGCCGGCCAGCTTGTCGTGCCAGCCCTGCTTGCGCGGGTCCAGGCCGACCCAGATCAGGCCCATGAACAGCGGAATGGCGGCGAGGTAATAGCCCAGGTAGCGCAGCAGCAGCTGGCCGGTGCCGGGCTTGCCGCCGCTGCGGGCATCAACGATGCGCGCGCCGATCGCCAGCTTGCCGGGCGTGGCCTGGCGCGCCAGCCAGAACAGGATCACCGCCACCGCCGGCAGCACGAAGGAGAGCAGGAAGTCGGCCGGCCCCTGGACCAGGCTGGTGCCGCTCCAATAGGCCTTGCCATAGATGAGCTGCAGGGCCGGGTAGATCAGGGCGGCGATGATGGCGGTGTCGATCAGCGAGGCCCAGAGCCGCAGCCAGAAGCCAACGTATTCGAGTTCGGGCTGCTGAGCTTGGTTTTGCATGGATGACAAGGGCGCTGCGTGGCTGAGAAGCGCATTGTGGCCGCATGGTGGTGGCAGCAGGCAAAATCGATGCACCATGCAGCGCCGCCAATTGCTCACCCTCGCCAGCCTGCTGGCCACCGCCCTGCCCGCCCGGGCCCAGACCGCACCGGAGCCCGCCGAGCCCTGGCAGGAGCGGCCCGAGCTGCAGGCGCTGTTCGGCCAGCACAACACCGTGGGCACGCTGGTGGTGTTCGACACCGCCACGCGCCGCTGGCAGGTGGTGAACGCCGCGCGCGCCTACGAGCGCTTCATCCCGGCCTCCACCTTCAAGATCCCCAACACCCTGATCGCCCTGGACACCGGCGAGGCCATCGACGACCGCCACCCCTATGCCTGGGACGGCCAGCGCCGCTGGCTGGACGACTGGAACCGCGACCAGACGCTCACCAGCGCCTTCCGCGTCTCGGCCGTGTGGGTCTACCAGGACATCGCGCGCCATGTGGGCGCGGCACGCATGCAGCGCTATCTGCAGGCGATGCGCTACGGCAATGCGCGCATCGGCCCCCGGCTCGACAGCTTCTGGCTGGACGGCGATCTGCGCATCTCAGCGGTGGAGCAGGTGGAGTTCCTGCGCCGCCTCAACGAGGGCCGCCTGCCGCTTGCGGCGCGCACGCTGGAACTGGGCAAGCGCGTGATGCTGCGCGAGCAGGCCAAGGATGGCGCCTGGCGGCTCTATGCCAAGACCGGCTGGGCCAATGACGTGAAGAAAGCGGCGGTGGGCTGGTATGTGGGCTGGCTGGAGCGCGCGGACGGCACGGCCTGCAGTTTCGCGCTCAACCTCGAGATGCGCCGCGACGCGCTGGCCCCGCAGCGCGAGGCCATCGCCAGGGCCATGCTCAGGGAGCTGGGTCTGTTGGACTGAGCCCGCTCAGCCAGCGCACCGTGTCCTCGATCAGATGGCCCGAGATGCTGAAGCGCGGCGGCACGCCGGGCAGGGCATCGATGGGGAACCAGGCCGCCTCCTCGATCTCGCCCGGCTGCGGCACGATCTCGCCACCCGCCCACTCGGCCGTGTAGGCCACCATCAGGCTGTGCGGGAAGGGCCAGCTCTGGCTGCCGTAGTAGCGCAGGTTCTTCACCTGCACGCCGACCTCCTCGGCCACCTCGCGGTGCAGGCATTGCTCCAGCGATTCGCCGGCCTCGACGAAACCGGCCAGCGCGCTGAAGTAACCGGGCTTGAACTGCGGGCCGCGCGCCAGCAGCAGCTCGGGCACGCGCCCGGCCGGGCGCCGCCACAGCAGCGCCATCATCGCGGGGCTGAGGCGCGGATAGGCCACCTGCGCGCAGGTCGGGCAGCGGCGCGCGCGCTCATGCGCCAGCCGCTCGGTGGGCGTGCCGCAGACGCCGCAGAAGGCGTGCGCGCGGTCCCACTCCAGCACCTGGGCGGCGCGGCCGGCCACCGCCATCAGGGGCTCGGGCAGGGCCATCATGGCGGCGCGCAGCGGCATGGGCTGGCGGTCTGCGGGCAGCGATTCCAAGCGCAGGGTCCAGCAGTCCAGCCCATCCAGCCGGCCCAGGTAATGGCGTTGCGCCGCAGCTTCCTCTGGCGCGACGCGCAGCCCGGCCTCCAGGGGCAGATCCGCCGGCAGCAAGACCTGACCCTCAAAAAAAACGAAATGCCAGGCCTGGGCGCTGGCGGGCTCGTCGGGCTGAACGGCAGGGATGAAGTGCATGGATGAATGGAAAAAGGCTATCGATGCGGGCGGCTGGCGGCCACTGTATCGGAAGGCCGCGCCTGCAGGCCCTGGGCCAGGTGCTCGACCAGCGCCCGCACGCGCAGCGGCATGAAGCGCTGGCTGGGCATCACCGCATGCAGGGGCAGGCGGTCGCCGATCCAGTCGGGGAACAGGTTCACCAGCAGGCCCTGGGCGAGGCTGGCGCGCACGTCCAGCTCGCTCTTGTAGACCACGCCCAGGCCCGCCAGCGCCCAGCCATGGGCGATCTCGCCATCGTCGGTGCTGCGCCGCCCCTGCACCGGCACCGCCAGCACCGCCCCCTCGTCGCTCTGGCGGAAGCGCCATTGGCGCTCATGGCGGTTGCGGATCTTGAAGGTCAGGCATTCGCAGGCGCTCAGCTCGCTCGGGTGTGCCGGCCGGCCATGGCGCTGCAGAAAGGCCGGGCTGGCGACGGCCAGCCGGTTCACCTCGGTGAGCTTGCGCGCCACCAGGCCGGAATCGGCCAGCAGGCCGTAGCGGATCGCCACGTCGACCTCGTCCTTGTAGATGTCCAGCAGCGAATCGCCGACGCTGAGGTGCAGCTCCACGCCGGGGTGCCTCAGCATGAAGGCATCGAGCAGGGGCAGCAGCTGGCGGCGCGTCAGGTCGCTGGAGGCGCTCATGCGGATGCGGCCGCGCAGGCGTGCGTCGGTGGCACGGCCCTTGGCCCGGCCGCCTTGCTGCTCCTCGCTCACCAGGGCCACCCCCTCGTCCAGCAGCTCCAGCGCGCGCTGGCCATAGTCGCGCAGCTGCTCGCCCGCGGCGCTCAGGCGCAGCGCGCGCGTGCTGCGCTCCACCAGGCGCACGCCCAGGCGCGCCTCCAACTTCTTGAGCATGGCGCTGGCGGCCGCCGGCGTGATCTGCATGACCCGGGAGGCGGCCGTCAGGCTGCCGCCGCGGGCGCATTCCACGAGCAGCCTCAGCTCATCGGTGTTTTCAATTTTCATTTGAAACTGATTGTCGATACAGCCTGTTTTTCGGAAAGCATTGAAGCACCAAGATAGCGGCCATCGCAACTTGTTTTTCTTTCCTTGAGGAGCTGATCCATGAAAGCCGTTGGCTATTACCAGAACCTGCCGCTGCAGGCCGCCGAGTCCCTGCTGGACCTGGAACTGCCCGACCCCACCCCCGGCCCGCGCGATCTGCTGGTGGAAGTGAGCGCCATCGCCGTCAACCCGGTGGACGTGAAGGTGCGCATGAGCCGCCCCGCCCCCGATGCCGGCAGCCCGGTGCTGCTGGGCTGGGACGCGGTGGGCGTGGTGCGCGCCATCGGCGCCGAGGTGAGCGGTTTTGCGCCGGGCGACCGGGTCTGGTATGCCGGCGAGATCAACCGCCCCGGCAGCTATGCCCAGCTGCAATGCGTGGATCACCGCATCGCCGCGCTCGCGCCAAAGACGCTGAGCGATGCCGAGGCCGCCGCCCTGCCGCTCACCGCCATCACCGCCTGGGAGCTGCTGTTCGAACGCCTGCAGGTGCAAGCCAGGCCCGAGCGGCCGGTGAGCCTGCTGGTGACGGGTGCGGGCGGTGGCGTGGGTTCCATCCTGGTGCAGCTGGCACGCCGGCTGGCGCCGCAGCTGACCGTGATCGCCACGGCCTCGCGGCCCGAGTCGGCGGCCTGGCTGCGCGAGCTGGGCGCGCACCATGTGATCGACCACACGCAGGCCCTCGCTCCGCAGATTGCGGCGCTGGGCGCGCCCCCGCTGCGTTATGCCGCCAGCCTGACGCACACGCCGCTGCATTTCAACGACATCGTCGCCGCGCTGGAGCCGCAGGGCCGCATCGGCATGATCGACGACTTCGCGCCCGATGCGCTGAACGTGATGGCGCTGAAGGGCAAGAGCCTGTCGCTGCACTGGGAGATGATGTTTGTGCGCCCCCTGCATGCCACGCACGACCTCGCCGAGGTCGGCCAGCTGCTGGCCGAGGTGGCGCGCCTGGCCGATGCCGGCGCGCTGCGCAGCACCCTCAGCGAGGTGCTGGGCCCCATCAACGCCGCGACGCTGAAGCGCGCCCATGCGCTGCTGGAGGGCCAGCACACGCGCGGCAAGCTGGTGCTGCAGGGCTTCTAGCGGCCTCTTGCGCGGCTCAGCAGCACCAGGGCCACGCCGCCCAGGATGGCCAGCGAGGCCAGGGTCAGGCGCAGCGTGGGCAGCTCGGCCAGCAGCAGCGCGCCGCCCAGCGCCGCCAGCGGCGGCACCAGCAGCTGCACGCTGGCGGCGCGCAGGGCACCCAGCCCCGGCAGGGCCGCGTACCAGAGCACATAGCCCAGCCCCGAGCTGAGCGCCCCCGAGGCCATGCCCAGCAGCAGGCCCTGGGTCTGCAGCTGCAGCTGGCCCTGCATCAGCAAGCTCATCAGGAGCGCCAGCGGCGTGGCGCACAGGAAGTTGCGCGCCGTGCTGGCCAGCGGGTTGCCGCTGGCACGCCGGCCGCGCAAGGAATAGACGCCCCAGGCCGCCCCGGCCACCCCCATCAGCAGCGCCCCCAGCGGCGCCGGCGCGGCCACCCCGGGCGCCACCAGATAGAGCAGGCCCGCCAGCGCCAGGCCCAGGCCGACCCAGGCCTGCGGCGCGAAGCGCTCGCCGGCCCGCAGGCCGGCGCCGAACATGGTGAGCTGCACCGCGCCGAACAGAATCAGCGCGCCCGTGCCGGCGCTGAGCGTCAGGTAGGCGAAGGAGAAGCCCGCCACATAGAGCCACAGCATCAGCACCGCCAGCCAGTCGGTGGCCAGCGCCGCGGCCTCGGCGGCGCGCCAGCGCATCAGCACCGCCAGCATGGCCGCGCCCGAGGCCAGGCGCACGCTGGCAAAGCTGGCCGGGTCGATGCTGGCCTGCTGCAGCGCGGCCCGGCACAACAGCGAATTGGCGGCAAAGGCCAGCATGGCCAGGGCGGTGAGCAGCAGGGTGCGGCGCGCGATCATGGGGGCATCACAGATGCGCCAGCAAGATCCACAGCGCCCCGCCCAGCAGGGCCAGGCCCAGCGGCGCGCTGATGCGGCGCCCCCAGGGCAGGTTCTTCTCGATCGCCATCAGCAGGGCCAGCAGCAGCATCCAGCCCAGATTGCCCATGCCCACCACGAACATCAGCAGCATCAGCGCCCAGCAGCAGCCGACGCAGAACAGGCCATGGTGGGCGCCCAGCGCAAAGGCCTGGCGCGCCGGGTGGCGGCCGCGCCAATGCTCGATCACGAAACTCAGCGGCGTGCGGCATTTGTCCAGGCAACGGTGCTTGAGCGCACTGAACTGGAAGGCACCGGCCAGGGCAAAGCTCAGCGCACCGACGGCCCAGGCATTCCAGGCCAGCCAGGGCAGGCGGTCCACGCCGGCCAGCAGCAGCTCCTGCAGGCCATGGGCGGCGAGGCCGAACAGGCCCCAGACGGCCAGATAGCCCAGGCCCAGCAGCGCCAACAAGCGCGGCCGGTCGGCGCGCCCGTCGCTGACGCGCGCGAAGGCGTTGAACAGCGGCAAGGTGGTGGGCAGCATCATCGCCGTGATCATCAGCGCCCAGGCCAGACCATGCAGCAGCCAGGTGGCGCCGGGCACGGCGCGGCACAGCTGCGCCAGCGGCCCCTCGCCGCCCCACCCGCCATGCTCGAGATAGCGGCCATAGGGGCTGGCCGCCCAGGCCCACAGCGCCGCCCAGGCCAGCGCGGCCAGGGCCAGCAGCAGGGGCACGAGGACGCGCCGGTGGCGCGCGGCCCGAACGTCGTCAGGCATCGAACACGAAGGTGCTCTGCAGGGCGTTGTGGTTCTTCAGGTTCAGGTCTATGCCCAGCGCCGCGTTCTTGGAGCGGTAGCTAGGCGCCTTGCCCACATAGACCGGGGCACCGGGCACGGTGGAAAACACCGTCTCGGCCAGTGTCGTCTTGGCGCCGCTGGCGCCCACATAGGGCTCGAGCTCGGCGTAGTAGTCCGTGCCGATCTCCAGCTTGCCGCTGCCGCCCTGCACGGTGAACTTGATGTCGGCACGCTCCACCGACACCACCTTGCCGATCAGCTTGGCCAGATCGGCCACCGGCCCGCCGGCCTGGCCGGTGTAGACCTTCAGCAAGGCGTCTTCCTGGGCCTTGCTGGCGTTCTGGTCGACGAAGATGGCCGCCGTCCAGTTGCCCTGCAGGATGTTGCCGGGCACATGGGCGACGGCGGCGATGGTGAGGCCGCTGACATCCACGCCCTCGATGAGCCCCTTGTCGACACGCCAGGCGACGATGGTGTCGCAGGTCCCGAAATCGGGGTCTTCGCCGATCCAGCAAGGGCACAGCACCTTGCAGTTGCAGACCTCCAGCAAACGCCCTTCGAGGTGGTAGCCCATGGAAACCCCCTTACCTTGCCTTGCTTCGCACGCCGCGCCGCGACCGCGACAGGGCCTGGCGATGCTACGCCCGGGCCGGCGCAGCAACCAGTGCCGCGCCCCTGCACTCTAGGGGTCTTAGAAGTGGATGCCGCGCATCATCTGCTGTAGCGCGATCGCCTCGGCCGAGAGCTGCGGCTTGCCACCCTTCTCGCCCTTGGCGGCATCGCTGTCGGGGAACATGCGGAAGCTGGTGTTCATGACGATCTGGGCCACGCGCGGCACCAGCGCATGCATCAGCTCGCCGGTGATGCCCAGCCGGGTGGCGATGCGCACCGGCTTGCTGATGCAGGCCTGGGCGATCATGTCGGCCGCTTCCTCGGGCGCCAGCGTCGGCACGTTGTTGTAGATCTTGGTGGGCGCGATCATGGGCGTGCGCACCAGCGGCATGTTGATGGTGGTGAAGGTGATGCCCAGATCCGCGTACTCGCTGGAGGCGCAGCGCGTCCAGGCGTCCAGCGCCGCCTTGGAAGCCACATAGGCCGAGAAGCGCGGCGCGTTGGTGAGCACGCCGATGCTGGAGATATTCACCACATGACCCTTGCGCTTGGCCACCATGCCGGGCAAGAGGCCCATGGTGACACGCAGGCAACCAAAATAGTTCAGCTGCATGGTGCGCTCGAAGTCGTGAAAACGGTCGTAGCTGCTCTCGATGGCACGGCGGATCGAGCGGCCGGCGTTGTTGATGAGGAAGTCGATGCCGCCGAAGTTCTCGTTGATCCAGGCCACCATGGCGGCGCAACTCTCCTCGTTGGCGATGTCGGCCGAGAAGCTGTGCACCTGCGCCTCCTTGCCGGCGGCGGCCTTGATCTCCTTCACCGCCTCGGCCAGCTTGACCTCGTCGCGCGCGCAGATCAGGGTGATGGCGCCGGCCTCGGCGAACTTGATCGCCGCCGCCAGGCCGATGCCCGAGGAGCCGCCCGTCACCAGCACCACCTTGCCGGCCACCGTGCCCTTGAGGCTGCGGTCGATCAGCACGTCCGGGTCGAGATGGCGCTCCCAGTAGTCCCACAGGCGCCAGGCGTAATCCTTCAGATTCGGACAGGCCACACCGGAGCCCTTGAGGGCCGCCTCGGTCTCGCGGCAGTCGAAGCGGGTCGGGTAGTTGATGAAGGTGAGCATGTCCTCGGGCAGGCCCAGGTCCTTCATCACCGCGTTGCGGATGCGGCGCACCGGCGCCAGCGCCATCAGGCCCTTCTTCACGCTCTTGGGGATGAAGCCCAGCAGCGCGGCGTTGACGAACAGATTCATCTTCGGCGCATGCGCGGCCTTGGAGAAGATGTCCAGCACGTCGCCGACGCGGTAGCCCACCGGGTCCACCAGGTGGAAGCAGCCGCCGCTCTTCTTCTGCTGGTGGCTGATGTGGTCCAGCGCATCCACGACGAAGTCCACCGGCACGATGTTGACGCGCCCGCCCTCCAGGCCGATCGAGGGCATCCAGGGCGGCAGGATCTGGCGCAGGCGCTGGATCGGCTTGAAGAAGTAATAGGGGCCGTCGATCTTGTCCATCTGGCCGGTCGTGGAGTCGCCCACCACCATCGCCGGGCGGTACACCGTCCAGGGCTTCTTGCACTCCTTGCGCACGATCTTCTCGCTCTCGTGCTTGGTGCTGAAGTAGGGGTGATCGAGGTTCTCGGCCTCGTCAAACATGTCCTCGCGGAACACGCCCTCGTAGAGGCCGGCGGCGGCGATCGAGCTCACATGGTGGACATGGCCGGCATCGATGGCCTGGGCAAACTCCACCATGCTGCGGGTGCCGTCGATATTGGCCCGGATCTGGCTTTCCTCGTCGGCCTTGAGGTCGTAAACCGCGGCGAGGTGGTAGACATGGTCGATGTTGCCCTTCAGCGCCTTGATCTGCTCGGCGCTCACGCCCAGCTTCTTGGCGGTGAGATCGCCATAGACCGGAATCGCGCGGGTCTTGGCCACGCCCCAGTACTCCAGCAGTTCGGGCAGCTTCTCGGCGCTCTCCTGGCGCAGCAGGAAGTACACCGTGCTGCCGCGGCGTGTGAGCAATTTCTTGACCAAACGCTTGCCGATGAAGCCGGTGGCACCCGTGACGAAGTACTGCATGCTGTCTCCTGATCTGTTGGACTGTCTTACCCTGGATGATCGCTCTGATTCTTGTCGATTCCGCGGGCGCGCCTGCTGCGCGCTTTCCCCAAGCCGCCGCTGGATAGAGGCCACGCACTAGCTTTGCGCGCCCAATCCGCGAGCGCCGGCCCTATAGTGAAGCCTGCACACCGCGCATCAAGCGCCCGGTGGCGCCACCCCATCAAAGGACTCACTCATGGTCAAGAAGCTGCAAAAACTCGCCGCCAAGAAGAAGCCTGCCGCCGGCAATGGCTTCGCCGATGCCTTGGGCGGTGCCCTGCCCGCCGGCCTGCTGGACAACCACCTCGCGCAGGCGGTGAAGGACTCGGCGCAACAGATCTGGGCCGCCGGCCTGGGCGCGTTCTCCAAGGCGCAGGGTGAAGGCGGCAAGGTGTTCGAAGCGCTCGTCAAGGAGGGCCTGAACTTGCAGAAGAAAACCCAATCCGCCGCTGAGACCAAGCTCAGCGCCGTGGCCAGCAAGGTCACCGGCATGGCCGGCGATGTCGGCGCCAAGGCCGGCCAGCACTGGGACAAGCTGGAGTCCATCTTCGAGGAGCGCGTGGCGCGCGCGCTGAACCGCCTGGGCGTGCCCAGCGCCAAGGACATCGACTCGCTGATCGCCCGCATCGACGCGCTCAGCGTGGCGGTCGGCGTAGCACCGGCCAAGAAGGCTGCCGCGCCGAAGAAGGCCGCTGCCAAGCCCGCCGCCAAGAAGGTGGCCGCCAAGGCGCCTGCCAAGAAGGCCGCCGCTAAAACGCCGATGAAGGCGCCGACGAAGGCCGCGGCAAAGGCCCCGGCGAAAGCGGTCGTGAAGGCCGCCGCCAAGAAGGCCGTCGCGAAGAAGACCGCGCCCGCCGCCGAGGCCGCCAGCCCGCAAGCCTGAAGCAGCAGCCCCTCGAGTCCCGTAGTACCGCATGCCCAGCCGCCGCTCCGCCCGCCCGCCTCGCGTTGCCGACAAGACGAAGGAAACAAAGGCGCGCATCGGTCTGGCATTGGCGGGTGGCGGGCCGCTGGGGGCGATCTACGAGATCGGCGCGCTCTGCGCCATCGAGGAGGCGGTCGAAGGCCTGGACTTCACCGCCTGCGACAGCTACATCGGCGTCAGCGCCGGCGGCTTCATCGCGGCCGGCCTGATCAATGGCTTGACCCCGCACCAGCTCTGCGCGGCCTTCATCGAGAACAGCCTGGAGCCGCCCGACAGCTTCGACCCCACGGTGCTGCTGCACCCGGCCTGGGACGAATACCTGGCGCGCCTGCGCAAGCTGCCGCGCCTGGTGGGCGGCGCGATCTGGCAGACCGCCGTGCAGGGCCGCTCGCTGCTGGGCGCCTTCGAGCGCCTCGGCCGCGCCCTGCCCACCGGCCTGCTCTCGGGCGACGCGCTGGCCGCGCAACTGCACAAGCAGTTCAGCCTGCCCGGCCGCAGCGACGATTTCCGCGCCCTCAAGCACCGCCTGGTGCTGGTGGCCACCGATCTGGACAGCGGCGAATCGATTCCGTTCGGCATGCCGGGGTTCGACCATGTGCCGATCTCGCGCGCGGTGCAGGCCAGCGCCGCCCTGCCGGGGTTGTTCCCGCCGGTGGAGATTGGCGGCCGCCATTACGTGGACGGCGCGCTGAAGAAGACCATCCACGCCTCGGTGCTGCTGGAGGAGGGGCTGGATCTGCTGATCTGCCTGAATCCGCTCGTGCCCTACGAATCCAACCCCCAGGCCGCGGGGTCAGGTTTTGCCAAGAGGGCCAGGATTCCGCGCCTGGTGGACGGCGGCCTGCCGGTGGTGCTGAGCCAGACCCTGCGCTCGCTGATCCACTCGCGCCTGGAGCTGGGCATGAAGGGCTACGCGCGCAGCCACCCCGAGACCGACATCCTGCTGTTCGAGCCCGACCACCGCGACGCCGAGTTGTTCTTGGCCAATACCTTCAGCTATGCGCAGCGCCGCCATCTGGCCGAGCATGCCTACCAGACCACGCGCGCCAAGCTGCTGGAACGCGCGCCCGAGCTGGGCGAGACCCTGGCCGGCCATGGCCTGCGCCTGCGCACCGCCATGCTGCTGGACAACGAACGCCGCCTGCTGCCACCCGAACTGCCCGGCGCCGGCCGCACCGCGCGCGCGCTGGTGCGGCTGGACCGCGCCCTCAGCAGCCTGGAAGCGCGCTACCTGCCTCAGCCAGCGTGATGCAGATCACGAACGCCCTCCGAAGCCCCAGCACATGAGGGGCTGCCGAGCGCGGCGCCGCACAGCAGAATTCAAACCAAGGCAGCCGAACAAGCAAGGCCGTCGTTGAGGAAGAAGGCACTCGAGGAGTAGAGACCAAGAGCGCTGCACAAGGCACCAGGGCGAAAGCCCTCGGTGCCTTGTTTGCTTTTACTCAGACCCTCAGAGATAGCGGCTCTGCAGATGGGCCTTGAAGTGTGCCGGGTTGAGCGTCTCGCCGCTGGCGCGCTGCACCAGCTCGGGGGTCTCGTAGCGGCTGCCCTGGCTCCAGATCTTGGCGTTCAGCCAGTCGAACACGGCGCTCAGCTCGCCGCGCGCGATGCGCGCGTCCAGGTCCGGCATCTCGCGGCGCATCGCCGCGAACCATTGCGCCGCATACATGGCGCCCAGGGTGTAGCAGGGGAAGTAGCCGAACAGGCCGCCGCCCCAGTGCACGTCCTGCATGCAGCCATCCTTGTAGTTGCCGCGCGTGTCCAGGCCCAGCAGCTCCATCATCTTGGCGTCCCACAGCGCCGGGATGTCGTCCACCTCGATCTGGCCCTCGATGAGCGGGCGCTCGATCTCGTAGCGCAGGATCACATGCGCCGGGTAGGTCACCTCGTCGGCGTCCACGCGGATATAGCCCGGGTGCACGCGCGTCAGCAGGCGGTGCAGATTGCCCTCCTCGAAGGCCGGCTGGTCGCCCAGATGCTTCACCAGCAGGGGGCGCAGCAGGCTTGCAAAGGCCGGGTGGCTGCCCAGCTGCATCTCGAAGGACAGGCTCTGGCTCTCGTGCAGGCCCATCGAGCGCGCGTTGGCGATCGGTTGGCCCAGCCAGTCGCGGCGCAGGTTCTGCTCGTAGCGGCCATGGCCGGTCTCGTGGATGGTGCCCATCAGGCTCTGCATGAAGCTGTCTTCACGGTAGCGCGTGGTCATGCGCACGTCCTCGGGCACGCCGCCGCAGAAGGGATGGGCGCTCTCGTCCAGGCGGCCGGCCTCGAAGTCGAAGCCCATCAGCTGCATCGCGTCATGGCCCAGCGCGCGCTGCGCCGCCTTGGAGAAGGGGCCCACCGGCTGGAGCGTGGTTTCCCGGGCCTGCTTGGCCTGCACATCCTTGATCAGGCCGGGCAGCCAGCTGCGCAGGTCGCCGAACACGCGGTCCACCTCGGCGGCGCGCATGCCGGGCTCGTACTGGTCCATCAGCGCGTCGTACAGGCCCAGGCCGCTGCTGTCGGCCAGGAACTTGGCCTCCTCGCGGTGCAGGCGCACCACCTCGCGCAGGTTTTCCACATAGCCGGCCCAGTCGTTGGCGGGGCGCTGGCTGCGCCAGGCATGCTCGCAGCGCGAGTTGGCCAGCGACTTGGCCTCCACCAGGGCCTGCGGCAGCGCGTTGGAGGCACGCCAGGCGCGCAGCATCTCGCGCAGATTGGCGCGCTGCACCTCGTCCAGCGCCTCGCCCTCGGCGCGCGCCAGCAATTCCTTGAGGGCGCCATCGGTGGCCAGCTGGTGCAGCAGGCCGCCCATCTCGGCCAGCGCCAGCGAGCGCGCCTCGTTGCCCTTGGCGGGCATGTTGGCGGACTGGTCCCAGGAGGCGATGGACTGCAGATGGGCGAGGCGGTGCTGGCGCTCGTGGCGGCGGCAGAGGTCGTCGTAAGCGGTGGTCGTGCTCATGATGGTGAGGGCGTTGAAGGTGGCGGCATTGTGTCGCCTGGCGCCGGGGGCGGACAAAGGCCACCCAAGCGGGGGAGCTCTCAGGCGTGAATTTGCCCGGGGAAAAACCACAGCAGGCCCACCGTCATCACCACATAGCGCAGCAACTTGCCCAGCGCCATATAGGCCAGGCTGGGCCAGAAGGGCATGCGCAGCCAGCCCGCCACCGCGCACAGCGGGTCGCCCACCAGGGGCAGCCAGCTGAGCAGACAGGCCTTGGGGCCGAAGCGCTCCAGCCAGCGCAGCGCGCGGGCATGCGGCGGCGCATGGTGGGCGCGGTGCTCGTAGGCGCGCTCGGCGCCATAGCCCATCGCCCAGGTGACGGCGCCGCCCAGGGTGTTGCCCAGCGTGGCCACCGCGATGGCCGGCCACAACAGGCTGGGGTTGAGCTTGACCAGGCCGAACACCGCCGGCTCCGAGCCCAGCGGCAGCAGGGTGGCGGAGATGAAGGACACGATGAAGATCGCCGCCAGCCCCAGGCGCGGCAGCGCCAGCGCTGTCAACATCGCGAAAACCAGCTGTTCCAACCAAGCTTCCATCCCTAAGATTATGGGTGGCAGCCATGCCATGCCTGTAAGACCTTGCACTTGTGCCCTGCCCGCGCGGCGGCCAGAGTCGGGAGCCTGGGGCAAGGGGAGTCAAAGCAGTGCGCCAGGGCTGCCGCAGCAAGCGGCGGCACCACAAGAGCGACGTTGACGGTGAGGTCGGGTATGTTGGGGTCCAAAGTGTCGGGCGTAGGCTGGCTGTCGAGGCTGGCCCTGGCCGCTGCTGCCGCGCTGGCGCAAGCACCGGCGGCGGCGCAAGCCATCGAAAACTGCAAGGTCTTGCAGGCCTCGGGCAATCCGCAGTACCCGCCCTATCTGTGGCGCGACCCGGAAGACGAGAGCCGCCTGATCGGCGCCAATACCGAGTTGATGCAGTGGCTGGCCAAGGAGATCGCCATCCCCATCGAGGTACGCTATGTCGGCCCCTGGGGCCGTGTGCAGGAAGAAACCCGCGCCGGCAAGCTGGACCTGATCGCCGGGGCCTTCTTCACCCAGCCGCGCACCGAGTACATGGATTACTTCCACCCGGCCTTCCGCGAGACCCGCTCGGTGATCTGGGCCCGCAAGGGCGCCAAGTTCAATTACCGCCGCTGGGGCGATCTGGTCGGCCTGCAGGGCGTGACGGTGATCAACAACAGCTTCGGCGAGGAGTTCGACCGCTACGCCAAGGAGACGCTCAAGATCACCCAGGTGGCCAGCCTGGAGCAGGCGATCCAGATCCTGCAGCGCGGCCGCGCCGACTACCTGGTCTATGAGGACAGCCCCGGCGAGGCCTTCCTGGCCAAGATGGGCATTGCCGACATCAAGCAGCTCGCGCCCCCGGTAGCGAACGAGAACCTCTATCTGACGCTCTCGCACCGATCGGCCTGCAACACGCCCGAGCTGCGCGGCCGGCTGGCGCGTGCGCTCTACAAGCTCGCGCGCGATCCCAAGCTGATGAACGGCCTGATCGACAAGAGCATCCAGCTCTGGCGCAAGCAGAACCAGGCGCCGTAGTGCCGCGCAGCGGGCGCGCGGCGAGCGGGCCGCGAGGGGCCGCGGGGAAGGTATACTCCTGCCTCATTTTTGAGCAATCGCATCGATTGCCACGCCCGGCCCTCCCCCATGTCCTCCCCCCTGCGCATCGGCCCCTACGCGTTGCCGAACCGGCTCTTCGTCGCCCCCATGGCGGGTGTGACCGATCGGCCGTTTCGCCAGCTGTGCCGCCGCATGGGCGCGGGCTATGCGGTGAGCGAGATGGTGACCTCGCGCAAGGACTTGTGGAACAGCCTGAAGACCTCGCGCCGCGCCAACCATGAGGGCGAGGCGGCGCCGATCGCGGTGCAGATCGCCGGCACCGATGCCGCCATGATGGCCGAGGCCGCGGCCTACAACATCGACCGCGGCGCCCAGATCATCGACATCAATATGGGCTGCCCGGCCAAGAAGGTGTGCAACAAATGGGCCGGCTCGGCCCTGATGCAGAACGAGCCGCTGGCGCTGGAAATCATCGAGGCGGTGGTGCGTGCCGCCCAGCCGCATGGCGTGCCGGTGACGCTGAAGATGCGCACCGGCTGGTGCGAGACCGAGAAGAACGCGCTGCTGCTGGCGCGCGCCGCCGAGGCCGCCGGCGTGGCCATGGTGACGGTGCATGGCCGCACCCGCGAGCAGGGCTACAAGGGCTTTGCCGAATACGACACGGTGGCCGCGGTGAAGGCGGCGCTGGCGATCCCGGTGGTGGCCAACGGCGACATCGACTCGCCCGCCAAGGCCGCCCAGGTGCTGGCCCATACCGGCGCCGACGCCATCATGGTGGGCCGCGCCGCCCAGGGCCGGCCCTGGATCTTTGCCGAGATCGCCCATTACCTGGCCACCGGCGCGGAGCTGGCGGCGCCACGCGTGCAGGACGCCCAGGCCTGGCTGCTCGAGCACCTGCACGACCATTACAGCCTCTATGGCGAGCTGACCGGCATGCGCACCGCGCGCAAGCACATCGGCTGGGCCCTGCGCGGCCTGCCCGGCGGCGAGGCCTTCCGCCAGCACATGAACACGCTGCAGAGCTGCGAGGCACAGATCGCGGCCATGCGCGCCTGGTTCGGCGCCCTCGCCGAGCAGCACGAACGCCTGCCGTATCTGCCCGCGCATGCCTTGACGGCTGACGCGGCCAACGACGCCTACGACGACACCTCAGAAGAACCCGCATGACGCCCAAACCGATTGAAACCTGCGTGCGCGAGAACCTGGAAGCCTATTTCCGCGACCTGGACGGCGAAGAGCCGCATTCCATGCACGAGATGCTGATCAAGCTGGTGGAGAAGCCCTTGCTGGAGGTGGTGATGCAGCACGCCGACGGCAACCAGAGCAAGGCCGCCGAATGGCTGGGCATCAACCGCAACACCTTGCGCCGCAAGCTCAGCGACCACCAGATGCTGTAAGCCAGCCCTGCGGCAACGAACCGAATCACAACCTAGCGAGCCCACCATGTCTCAACTGACCGCCCTGATCTCCGTCTCCGACAAGACCGGCATCCTCGAATTCGCCCGGGAGCTGCACGCCCTGAACGTGCGCCTGCTCTCCACCGGCGGCACCGCCAAGCTGCTGGCCGATGCCGGCCTGCCGGTCACCGAGGTGGCCGAGCACACCGGCTTCCCCGAGATGCTGGACGGCCGCGTCAAGACCCTGCACCCCAAGATCCACGGCGGCCTGCTGGCGCGCCGTGATCTGCCCGAGCACATGGCCGCGGCGGCCCTGCACGGCATCGCCATGATCGACATCCTGGCGGTCAATCTCTACCCCTTCGAGGCCACCGTGGCCAAGCCCGGCTGCACGCTGGAAGACGCGATCGAGAACATCGACATCGGCGGCCCGGCGATGGTGCGCAGCGCCGCCAAGAACTGGAAGGACGTCACCGTGCTGACCGACGCCGGCCAGTACGCGGGCGTGCTGGCCGAGCTGAAGAGCGCGGGCAAGACCAGCGACAAGACCCGCTTCGCCTGCAGCGTGGCCGCCTTCAACCGCATCGCCCAGTACGACGCCGCCATCAGCAACTACCTGAGCGCGCGCCAGGACGACGGCAGCCTGTCGGAGTATCCCGGCCAGATGAACAGCTGCTTCGTCAAGGTGCAGGACCTGCGCTATGGCGAGAACTCGCACCAGAGCGCCGCGCTCTACCGCGACCTCTTCCCCGCCCCCGGCTCGCTCGTTTCGGCCAAGCAGCTGCAGGGCAAGGAGCTGAGCTACAACAACATCGCCGATGCCGACGCCGCCTGGGAATGCGTGAAGGCCTTCGAGGCCCCCGCCTGCGTCATCATCAAGCATGCCAACCCCTGCGGCGTGGCGGTGGGCGCGGATGCGGCCGAGGCCTACGGCAAGGCCTTCAAGACCGACCCCACCAGCGCCTTCGGCGGCATCATCGCCTTCAACCGCCCGGTGGACGGCGCGGCCGCGCAGCTGGTCTCCAAGCAGTTCGTCGAGGTGCTGATGGCCCCCGCCTTCACCGATGAAGCGCGCGCCATCTTCGCCGGCAAGGTGAACGTGCGCCTGCTCGAGATCGCCCTGCCCCCGGGCGGCGACACCCCCTGGCTGCAGGGCCGCAACGCGATGGACAGCAAGCGCGTGGGCTCGGGCATCCTCTTGCAGACCGCCGACAACCATTTCCTCAAGGCCGCCGACCTGAAGGTGGTGACCACCAAGCAGCCGACCGCGCAGGAACTGCAGGACCTGCTGTTCGCCTGGACCGTGGCCCAGTACGTGAAGAGCAATGCGATCGTGTTCTGCGCCGGTGGCATGACGCTGGGCGTGGGCGCCGGCCAGATGAGCCGCATCGACTCGGCCCGCATCGCCAGCATCAAGGCCGAGAACGCCGGTCTCACGCTGAAGGGCTCGGCCGTCGCCAGCGACGCCTTCTTCCCCTTCCGTGACGGCCTGGACGTGGTGGTCGACGCCGGCGCCACCAGCGTGATCCAGCCAGGTGGCTCGATGCGCGACGACGAGGTGATCGCCGCCGCCAACGAACGCGGCATCGCGATGGTGTTCTCGGGGGTGCGCCACTTCCGCCACTGAGTGCGGAGCAAGCACAGGCCCTGCGGCCTGTGCGCCCCCCGCGACTAGACGCACCCCTCTATCTCAGGGACTACACGCTGGTTACATCTCTCTTCTGCGGTTAGCCTCGGGCGAACCCCAAGGAGACGACGAGATGGACCAGTCCCTGCAAGAACGCCTGCACCTGGCTCTGGAGCAGCAGCGCGCGGCCTTCCGCGCCGAGATGATGCCCAGCCTGGCGGTGCGCAAGGACCGCCTGCAGCGCGTCCGGGCCATGACGGCCAAGTATGAGGAAGAGCTGGCGGCAGCGATCTCGCAGGATTTCGGCAACCGGGCGCGCCAGGAGACCCTGCTGGCCGATGTCTTCACCGTCGAGTCCGGCGCCAAGCACGCGCTGCGCCATCTGCGCCGCTGGATGAAGCCCAAGCGCGTGCCCACCGCCCTGCACTTCCTGCCGGCCAGCAACCGCCTGATGCCGCAACCGCTGGGCGTGGTGGGCGTGCTCTCGCCCTGGAACTACCCCTATTACCTGGCCATGGCCCCGGCCATGGCGGCGCTGGCCGCGGGCAACCGCGTGATGATCAAGCCCTCGGAGCTGACACCCGCCACCTCGGCCCTGATGGCCAGGATGGTGGCCGAGTTCTTCAAGCCCGAGGAAATGCAGGTCATCACCGGCGATGCCGAGGTCGGCCGCGCCTTCAGCCACCTGCCCTTCGACCACCTGTTCTTCACCGGCTCCACCGCGGTGGGCCGGCTGGTGGCGCAGGCCGCCGCGCAACACCTGACCCCGGTGACGCTGGAGCTGGGCGGCAAGTCGCCCGCCCTGGTCGACCCCTCCTGCGACCTCAAGCTGACGGCCCAGCGCCTGGCCTTCGGCATGCTGCTCAACGCCGGCCAGACCTGCGTGGCCCCCGACTACGCCCTGGTGCCCAGGGCCCTGGTCCAGCCCCTGGTGGCCGAGCTGACGGCCGCGGTGCGCCGCCTCTATCCGACCCTGGATGCCAACCCCGACTACACCAGCATCGCCACCGAGCGCCACCATGCGCGCCTGCTGGCCCTGCTGGCCGATGCCAAGGCGCGCGGCGCACAGCTGATCACCACGCACGAGGAGCAGGTCAGCGGCCGCAAGCTGGTGCCGCACATCCTGCTGGGCGTGACGCCCGAGATGACGGTGATGCAGGACGAGATCTTCGGACCGCTGCTGCCGATCGTGCCCTACGACTCGCTGGACGAGGCGCTCGCCTTCATCAACCGCATGGACCGCCCGCTGGCGCTCTACTGGTTCGGCCGCGACGCCGCGGTGCAGCAGCGCGTGCTGGAGCAGACCCATGCCGGCGGCGTCACCATCAACGACTGCATCTGGCACCTGGGCCAGGAAGACCAGCCCTTCGGCGGCGTCGGTGCCAGCGGCATCGGCTCCTACCATGGCGACTGGGGCTTCCGCACCTTCAGCAAGGAAAAGCCCGTCTTCATCCAGTCGGCCTTTGCCGGCACCAAGCTGTTCTATCCTCCCTACGGCAAGACCTTCGAACGCCTGCTGGGCCTGTTGAAAAAGATTGTCTGATGATGACGCCATGAAAAGACGCAGCCTTCTCAAGCTGGGCATCGCCTCCGGCGTGGTGCTGGCGGTGGCCGGCGGCAGCCTGGCCCTGCTCAAACCCGGCCTGCTCGCCGACGGCAGGCTCAGCCCGGCCGCGCGCCAGCTGATGCGCGCCGTGGCGCTGGCGGTGTTCGACGGCCTGCTGCCCGCCGAGGCGGCGGCGGCGCGCGAGGCGCGGCTCGCCGCGCACCTCGACCAGCTGGACGCCAATATCGCCGGCTTCCCCCCGCATCTGCGCGGCGAGCTTTCGCAGCTGCTGTCCCTGCTCACCAGCAGCGGTGGGCGGCTGGCGCTGACCGGCCTCACGAGCGACTGGGCCGCGGCCTCGGTGGCCGATGTGCAGGCCAGCCTGCAGGCCATGAGCCTGTCCAGCCTGGGCCTGAAACAGCAGATCTATCACGCCCTGCGCGACCTCAGCAGCCTGGTGTTCTTCAGCAACGCGGCCAGCTGGCAGCTGGTGGGCTACCCCGGACCGAGAGAGATTCCCTGATGAGCAGCATTGTTGACCCGATCAAAGAAGGCCTGGCACGCGGCTGGAAGGTGCTGGGAGGCAAGTATGGCCCCCTGCCCACCTCGCTGGACTGCGATGTGGTGATCGTCGGCAGCGGCGCCGGCGCCGGCATCACCGCCGAGCTGCTGGCCAAGGCCGGGCTGAAGATCGCCATCGTCGAGGAGGGCCCGCTCAAGTCCAGCAGCGACTTCCGCCAGCTCGAGGCCGACGCCTATGCCCAGCTCTACCAGGAGGGCGGCGGCCGCAAGACCGCCGACCAGGCCATGCCGGTGCTGCAGGGGCGCTGCGTGGGCGGCTCCACCACGGTGAACTGGGCCGGCGCCTTCCGCACCCCCGAGGAGACGCTGAACTACTGGGTCGACATCTATGGCCTGAAGGAATGCGGTGCCGAGGCCATGAAGCCCTGGTTCGAGCAGGTCGAGGCGCGCCTGAACATCAGCGAATGGCTCACCGATCCGAATGCCAACAACAGCGTGCTGCGCATTGGCGCGCTGAAGCTGGGCATCAAGGCGCCCACCATCCACCGCAACGTCAAGGGCTGCTGGAACCTGGGCTCCTGCGGCCTGGGCTGCCCCACCAATGCCAAGCAGTCGATGCTGGTGACCACCATCCCGACGGCGCTGGACCTGGGCGCCACGCTGATGGTGCAGACGCGCGCCGACAAGCTCGAGCTCAAGGGCAACCAGATCAGCGGCCTGCTGTGCCAGCCCGTGCATGCCGACGGCAGCCACGCCGGCCCCGCCTTCCGCATCACCGCCAAGCACTATGTGGTGGCGGGCGGCGCCATCAACTCGCCCGCGCTGATGATGCGCTCGGGCCTGCCCAACCCCAACGACCTGCTCGGCCGGCGCACCTTTTTGCATCCCACCGTGGCCAGCAGCGCCGTCATGCCCGAGCCGGTGCAGGGCTGGGCCGGCGCGCCGCTGGCGGTGTTCTCCGATCATTTCCTGCGCACCCAGCCGATCGACGGCGCGATCGGCTACAAGCTCGAGACCGCACCGGTGCACCCGGGCTTTGCGATGACCAATCTGGGCGGCATGGGCCGGACCCTGGTGGACAAGGCCAAGACCTTCCCGCACACCAGCATCCTGATCGGCTTGCTGCGCGACGGCTTCCACCCCGAGGCCGGCGGCGGCGTGGTCGAGCTCAAGAGCGACGGCAGCCCGGTGCTGGACTATCCGATCAACGGCTACCTGCTGGATGGCGCGCGCCGCGCCCACCTCAGCATGGTGGAGATCCAGTTCGCCGCCGGTGCCAAGAGCGTGCGCCCGGCGCATGAGCAGGCGCAGGACTACCAGAGCTGGCACCAGGCCCGGGAGGCCATCCTGGCCCTGCCCTACGAGCCCTACATCACCACCATCGGCAGCGCCCATGTGATGGGCGGTTGCGCGATGGCGGCCACGCCGGCCCAGGGCGTGGTGCAGCCCGACGGCCAGCATTGGCAGGTCGCCAATCTCTCGGTGCACGACGGCTCGGTGTTCCCCACCAGCATCGGCGCCAATCCGCAGCTGACCGTCTACGCCCAGGCGGCGCGCATGGCCACCGGCCTGGCCAAGCGCCTGACCGAGCGGGACGTGCGGCTGGACAGCCCGGCGGTGCCGGCGTCTGCGGCGTCGGCGGCCTAACTGGCCAGTCAAGCGGCCCGGCGCCGCTTGGCCATCCGCCAGCGCCCGCCCGCGCCTGCCATACTCCGCCGGCCATGAGTTTTCTCGCCAGCCTGCAACTCGCCCTGTATGCCCTCATGTGGGCGCTGGCCAGTGCCACCCACCGCGACGAGCGCCCCGCCCTGCTGCATTGGCTGGGCTTCTCCCTGACGGCGGCGGGGCAGGCCGCGCTGGTGGCGTGGCGGCCCGATGGGCCGGCCTGGCTGACCCACACGGGTTCGAGCCTGGCCACCATCCTGAGCCTGGCGCTGGCCGGGCGCGGCGTGCTGGTGTTCCTGCGCCAGCCGCCGCGCGACGGTTTCTGGCTGGGCATGCTCGCGGTCGCGCTGCCGGCCCTGGTGTGGATCGGCCCGGGCGACACGCCCACGCGGGTGGCCGCCATGTCCGGCTTCAATGCGGGGCTGCTGATGGTCGCCTTCTGGCTCGCCCGCCCCGCCTTTGTGCAGGAATTCGGCCTCCGCATCGCGCTGTGCGCCACCCTGCCCGCCGCCGCGCTGCTGGGCATGAATGTCTTCTTCGTGGTGCAGGGCCTGCGCCGGGTGCCCGTGGACATCGTCGGCGCCAACGCCATCTCCACCAGCACCTGGGTGCTCACCCTGGTCAGCGCGGCGGCCTTCAACTTCCTGTTCTTCTTCCTGGTGACGATCCGTCTGCTGCAAAGCCTGCGCCGGCAGGCCGGCCTGGACGCGCTCACCGGCCTGCCCAACCGGCGCGCCATGCAGGAGCGCCTGCAGCTGGAGTGGGAGCGCGCGCGGCGCTATCAAACCGCCTTCGTGGCCATCGCCACCGACATCGACCATTTCAAGCGCATCAACGACCGCTACGGCCACGGCATGGGCGACCAGGCCCTGCGCGCCGTGGCCAAGACATTGCAGGACCATGTGCGCGAGACCGATCACCTCAGCCGCTTCGGCGGCGAGGAGTTCATGGTGCTGATGCCCCAGGCCAGCGCTGCGACCGATGGCCTGCGACTGGCCGAGCGCCTGCGCAGCGCGGTGGCGGCGATGCGGCTCAGCGGCCCAGATGGCAGCGTGATCGCGCTGAGTGCCAGCTTTGGCGTGAGCGAATACCTGGCCGAGGACGCCGACAGCGACCAACTGCTGCGCCGCGCCGACCAGGCGCTCTACCGCGCCAAGCACCAGGGGCGCAACCGCGTGGAGCTGCAGGCCTCCTAGAATCCCCCCATGTCTCTTGCCGCCTCCACCGGCCTGTTCCTGGCCGCGCTGGCACGCCTCATCACCGGCGCCCAGGGCCATTGGAAGGGCTGCCCGCCGATGGCGGAGCAGCGCATCTACTTCGCCAACCACCAGAGCCATTTCGACTGGGTGCTGATCTGGGCGGCGCTGCCGCGCGAGTTGCGCGCGCAGACGCGCCCGATCGCGGCGCGCGATTACTGGACCGGCTCGCCGCTGAAGACCTGGCTGACCTCGGATGTCTTCAACGCCATCTATGTGAGCCGCACCCGCAGCACGCCCGACGAGGACCCGCTCGAACCGCTGGTGGACGCGCTCGCCAAGGGCGACTCGCTGGTGATCTTTCCGGAGGGCACGCGCTCCAACCGCGGCGAGCCGCAGGCCTTCAAGGCCGGCCTCTACCACCTCGCCGAGCAGTTCCCGCAGGCCAAGCTGATCCCGACCTGGATCGACAATGTGCAGCGCGTCATGCCCAAGGGCGAGGTCGTGCCGGTGCCGATCCTGTGCACCGTCACCTTTGGCGCGCCGCTGCAGCTGCAGCCCGAGGAAGACAAGCGCGCCTTCCTGGAGCGCGCGCGCGCCGCGGTGATGGCGCTGAAGCCGGGTGGGTGGCGCGAATGAACGCCCTGCGTTGGCTCAAATCGCTCAACAGCGCCGAGCAGGTGGCCTTCCTGTTCGTGCTGCTGTTCGGCGCGCTGCTGCTGGCCAGCATCGTCGGCTTCGTCGTTACGCTGAAGCGCCAAAACGATGGCGTGGACGGTGTGGACGACGAGACCGATCTGGAAGGCTGGCAGCGCTTCCGCCACGAGCTCAACATCGTCTGGGTCGGCGCCTGCCTGTTCTGGGCCGCCTGGGTCTCGGGCCCGGTGGGCGCCACGCTGCTGTTCGGGGTCTTCTCCTTCCTGGCGCTGCGCGAATTCATCACCCTGATGCACACGCGCCGCGGCGACCACCGCAGCCTGATCCTGGCCTTCTTCGTGATCCTGCCGCTGCAATACGTGCTGGTGGGCACGCGCCACTTCGATGTGTTCTCGGTGCTGATCCCGGTCTACAGCTTCCTGGCCATCCCGGTGGTGAGCGCGATGGCCGACGACCCAGCGCGCTTTCTGGAGCGCAATGCCAAGATCCAGTGGGGCATCATGGTGTGCGTCTACGGGCTCTCGCATGCGCCCGCCCTGCTGCTGCTGGAGTTCCCCGGCTACCAGGGGCGCGGCGCCTTCTTGCTGTTCTTCCTGGTGATGGTGGTGAGCTGCGGCCAGATGGCCCAGTACCTGGCCGCCAGCCAGCTGCGCCGCCGGCCGCTGGCGCGCCGCATCAGCCGCAGCTTCTCGATGCGGGCCTGGTGGTTCGGCGTGCTGATCGCCTCCTTCGTCGGCGCCCTGCTCTACTGGATCACACCCTTCAAGGTCGGCCAGGCGGTGGTGATGGCCTTCATCGCCGCCGGCGCCGGCAGCTTCGGCGCGCTGGTGATGAAGGCGCTCAAGCGCGATGCCGGCGTGCATTACTGGGGCAACCGCAGCTCCATCACGGGCGCGGTGGGCCTGCTCGACCGCATCGCGGTGATGTGCTTCGCCGCGCCGGTGTTCTTCCACTCCGTGCGTTGGTACTTCAAGCTCCCCCTATGAGAATCCTCGGTATCGACCCCGGCCTGCAAACCACCGGCTTTGGCGTGATCGACGCCGATGGCCCGCGCCTGAGCTATGTGGCCAGCGGCACCATCAAGACCAGCGCGGTCGCCACCGGCGACCTGCCGGCGCGGCTGAAGATCATCTTCGACGGCATCCGCGAGGTCACGGCGCGCTACGAGCCGCAATGCGCGGCGGTGGAGATCGTGTTCGTGAACGTGAACCCGCAATCCACCCTGCTGCTGGGCCAGGCGCGCGGCGCGGCGCTCACCGCCCTGGTGTCTAAGGACCTGCCGGTGTCGGAATACACCGCGCTGCAGATGAAGAAGGCCATCGTCGGCCACGGGCATGCCAAGAAGGAGCAGATCCAGGCGATGATCAAGCGCCTTCTGAACCTACCCGGCGAACCCGGCAAGGACGCCGCCGACGCGCTGGGCCTGGCCATCATGCATGCGCATGCGCGCGTATCCTTCGAGGCCATGAGCAAGAGCACCACCCTGCAACGGCGCCAGCACGCGCAGTTCAAGGGCGGACGCACGTATTGACCAGGAGTACCCATGTTCGGCATCGCAGACTATGGCGCTTTCGTCGCCGCCATCATCATCTTCCTGGCCATCCCGGGCCCGGGCAATCTGGCCCTCATCACCTCCACCGGCAAGGGCGGGGTGCGCGGCGGGCTGGCGGCCACGCTGGGCGTGATCGCGGGCGACCAGGTGCTGATGTGGCTGGCGGTGGCCGGCGTGGCGGCGCTGCTGAGCGCCTATCCCGCCGCCTTTGCCGCGGTGCAATGGCTGGGCGCGGCCTATCTGGGCTGGCTGGGTCTGAAGATGCTGCTGGCCAAGCCGGGCGATGCACCGGTGCTGCAGATCCGGCCCAGCCAGTATTTCCGCCAGTCGCTGCTGATTACCCTGCTGAACCCCAAGGCCATCGTGTTCTACATGGCCTTCTTCCC
>Ga0208514_100067_pt1 | contig 114283 bp, 86 predicted proteins | sample LakWasMet70_HOW9_2_FD_183900 | JGI IMG/M metagenome (GOLD analysis project Ga0208514, IMG submission 183900) | Freshwater sediment methanotrophic microbial communities from Lake Washington under simulated oxygen tension - Sediment Metagenome... | ecosystem: Environmental > Aquatic > Freshwater >...
CGCAACTTATCTGCTCATCGCTATTGCCAAGAAGCGTCTCCAGCTGCCCCAAAGTCTCTACGAAATCCTACAGATTCTCAGCCTGACGCTTTTCGAAACAAGCCCAATAAATCAGCTACTTACCAGACCACCTAGCGAAGAGAAGCAGGAGAACGGGCCGTTTCAGCTCGCTCTCCTATGAAAAACGTTGGGACACTAGTGGGACAGACCCGGTTTTTTAAGCAACTAGTTGCTTCGAAAACCGGGTCTGTCCCCGATTTTGTTACGGCGTCAGCGTGAAGTTGACGTTGGACTGGTTCTGGGTCGAGATGTCGACCGCGGCCGTGGACTTGGTGGCGTAGCCGGTGGCGCTGGCGTCGACCTGGTACTTGCCGATGCCCGGCGTGACGCTGGCGGCCGCCGTCAGGGTCAAGGGCAGCGTCGTGCTGTAGGCCACGTAGGACGGCGCCACCAGCGGCAGCTGGTCCAGCGTGTAGGCCCCCGTCGTCAGGTCCGCGCCCTTGTACTTGAGCGTCACCGTGGGGCCGCTGCCGATGGTCTGCTTGGCCGCGACGTAGCCGACTTCCGTCGTGCTGGCCGGCGACAACACCACCGTGCCGCCGATCGAACCGGTCAGGCTGGCGGGCAGGTCGAGCGGCGCGGCCGAGGTGCTGACCGAGGTCGTGGCCGTGCTCGAGGTCACCGGCACCGCGCCGATCACGCCCGCGGCATGGCCATCGGCCGTGATCACCACGTCGTAATTGCCGGTGGGCATACGGGCGAGGAAGAATTCGCCGGTGGTCGCGTTCGGTGCCGTGGCGCTCACGATCGCGCCATTTTGCTGGGCCGAGACCATCACGTGGCTGCCGAGCAGGCCGGTCGCTACGAAACCGCTGATGCCGTTGATCGCGGTCGGGATGACCTTCACCACGGGCTTCAGCGCATATTTGCCGTTGCCGCGCGTGACCACGGACTTGCAGGCGTCGAAATCGAGCACCAGGTCGACCCGCTGGCCGGCGGCGACGTCGAATTCGTTGATCAGCTTGATGCCGCTCTGCACGGCGCTCGGAGTCTCGAGGCTTTTCTCGGTACCGCCGGTCGGGACGACGGAATTGGCCATCCCATTACCCGTATTGGGGTCGAGCACCAGGCGGATCTGCGCATAGTGCCCAGCCGGCAAACTGGTCTGCCCCAAAGACTCGAGCGTCCCGTTGGTGAGATTGAGCAGGTTGATCTTCTTGGCCGGGTTCAGGGTAATGTCGGTCCAGGTGCCGTCGGTTTCGCCGGCGGCGGAATTCTGGTTCACGCGGACCTTGTTGACGGTCACGTTGACGGCGTCGAAGCCGCAGGCCGGGGCATCGGTCAGGGACACGCCCAGGGTGCCGGCCGTGGTGACGGGCGGCATGCTGGTGCCGCCGGAACCACCACCGCCGCAGGCGGTCAGCATCGTGGCCGCGAATGCGGCGGTGGCGAAATAGGTCAGGGAGACGTTGGAGGTTTTCATAATGAGCCTCATGTGGGGTGACGATCGCGCGCCCCGCCACAGGGCGCGTCAATATCAGCATAGGCTCACTTGAGTGTCAGAAATGTTCGTTAACGCACACAGAAACACTCCCTTACACTTCTTGCAGGAATTTGTAGCCTGGTAACGACGTTCAAAAACCGTTCGGTTATTCAAGGACTTACAGCATTTGACCCGAGGGCAAGGGACTTGCCAAACGGTTCAGAGCAGCTGGATGCCGAAGCGCTGGAGCAGGATGGCGGCCAGCCCGAAGCACGCCGCGGTGAGCACGGCGGAGGCGCCCAGCGCACCCCAGAAGCCGAAGCGGGACAGCAGTATGGGGAACAGGTAGAACATCGGCAGCGTCGGCAGGACGTACCAGAAGGTGTAATAAGCGTGGTTGGCCAGCTTTTGCTCGGGCTGGCGCTCGACGTGCAGCCAGAACAGCACCAGCAAGGTCATGATGGGCAGCGCGGCCACGAAGGCGCCCACGCGGTCGCTGCGCTTGGCGAGCTCGGACACCAGCACGACGATGGCGGCAGTGCTCAGGTATTTGAAGACGATCCAGGCCATGCAATAAAAAACGCGCCGGCGAGCGGCGCGTTTTCCTGACAGGTTGCGCTTACTTCTGCGACAGGACCCACTTGACCAGGGTGTGGGCTTCCGCCTCGGTCACCTGCGGGTTGGCGGGCATCGGTACCGCGCCCCACGAGCCGGAGCCGCCCTTCAGGACCTTGGCCACCAGCTTCGCTTCGGCGTCCTTCTGGCCGGCATATTTCGCCGCCACGTCCTTGTAGGCCGGGCCGACGACTTTGTTCTGGACGGAGTGGCAAGCCATGCAGTTCTTGGACTTGGCCAGTTCCAGTTCGTTTGCCGCCATGGCGCTGCCCGAGGCAACGGCCGTCACAGCCAGTGCAACCAACATCGTGTATTTCATAAACATCTCCCTCGTGAGTGATACCGCATTCTACCTGCTCCCTCAACGCAGTTCCACGGCAACGGTTGACGGATGTTTCTCCACGACCACAGGAATTTGTAATATCCTGTGACAACAAAGGAGTTCACCCCATGCCGCTCATCCTGCTGATCGTCGCCCTCGTCGGCCTGCGCTATTTTGAAGTCTGGAAGTTCGCCGAACTGTCCTGGTGGTACATCATCGGCCTCATGGTGCTGGCCTTCCTCTGGTTCGAGTTCATCGAGAAGATGCTCGGACTGGACAAGAAGAAGGAGCACAACGAGGACGCCAAGCGCCGCAAGGCCCGCGTCAAGCAGACCTTCGACAAATGACGCCCGGCGCCGTCAGCCGGTGACCGCGCCCTTGCTGGCCGGCTGGGCCAGCGCGGCGAACTTGGCCAGCACGCCGCGGGTGTAGCGCGGCTTCGGCTGGGTCCAGGCGGCGCGGCGGCGCGCCAGTTCCTCGTCCGGCACGTTCAGCTGGATCAGGAGGCGGTGGGCGTCGATGGTGACCGAGTCCCCTTCCTGTACCAGCGCGATGTTGCCGCCCTCGAATGCCTCGGGCGTCACGTGGCCGACCACCATGCCCCAGGTGCCGCCCGAGAAGCGGCCGTCCGTGATCAGGCCCACCGATTCGCCCAGGCCCTTGCCGATCAGGGCGGCAGTCGGCGCCAGCATTTCCGGCATGCCGGGGCCGCCCTTCGGCCCCAGGTAGCGCAGCACCAGCACGTCGCCGGCCCTGATCTGGTCGCCCAGGATGGCGTCCATGGCCGCATATTCGTCGTCGAACACGCGCGCCGGGCCGGTGATGGCCGGGTTCTTCAGGCCCGTGATCTTGGCCACGCAGCCGGCCGGCGACAGGTTGCCCTTCAGGATGGCCAGGTGGCCTTGCGCGTACAGCGGCTTGTCGATCGGGAGGATCACGTCCTGGTCCGCGCGCGGCGCATCCGGCACGGGTTCCAGTTCCTCGGCCAGGGTGCGGCCGGTGATGGTGATGCAGTCGCCGTGCAGCAGGCCCGCCTTGAGCAGGATCTTCATCACCTGCGGGATGCCGCCGGCCGCGTGCAGGTCGGTCGCGACGTACTGGCCGGACGGCTTGAGGTTGCAGATGACGGGCACCTTCTGGCGCATGCGCTCGAAGTCGTCGATGGTCCATTCCACGTCCGCCGCGTGGGCGATCGCCAGGTAGTGCAGCACGGCGTTGGTGGAGCCGCCGGTGGCCATGATCACGGCCACCGCGTTCTCGATCGATTTGCGGGTGATGATGTCGCGCGGCTTCAGGTCGCGCTTGACCGCTTCCACCAGCACGCGCGCGGACTGCGCGGCCGAACCGACCTTCTCGTCGTCCGGGTTGGCCATGGTGGACGAGTACAGCAGCGACATGCCGAGCGCCTCGAACGAGGACGACATGGTGTTGGCGGTGTACATGCCGCCGCAGGAGCCGGAGGACGGGCAGGCATGGCGCTCGACGCCGTCGAAGTCTTCCTGGCTCATGCGGCCGGCCGTGAATTCGCCCACCGCTTCGAAGGCGGAGACGATGGTCAGGTCCTTGCCCTTCCAGTGGCCCGGCTTGATGGTGCCGCCGTAGACGTAGATGCCCGGCACGTTGGTGCGCGCCAGGGCGATCATCCCGCCCGGCATGTTCTTGTCGCAGCCGCCGACCACCACCACCCCGTCCATCCACTGGCCGTTGACGCAGGTCTCGATGCAGTCGGCGATCACCTCGCGCGAAATCAGCGAGAACTTCATGCCCTCGGTGCCCATCGACATGCCGTCCGAGATGGTGGGCGTGCCGAACACCTGCGGATTGGCGCCCGCTTCCTTGATGGTCTTGATCGCGATGTCGGCCAGCTTCTGCAGGCCGGAATTGCACGGCGTGATGGTCGAATGGCCGTTCGCCACGCCGATCATCGGCTTGTCGAAATCCTCCTTCTGGTAGCCCATCGCGTAATACATCGAGCGGTTCGGGCTGCGCGAGACGCCTTCGGTGATGTGGCGGGAACGGCGGTTGTACTTGGGCTGGTCGGCCATGGCGGAACTCCTGATGATAGATCGCATCAGGATGCCGCGCCACGGGTGGGGTGTCAAATTCGTAATGCGCGCGCCTGTGATATGCTGAAAGTATCAGAAGCGGCAAAACGTAACGAAAAACATATGAACATCGACCTGCGCGCCCTGCGCTATTTCGTCACCGTGGCCGAGGAACTGCACTTCGGCCGGGCGGCCGCGCGCCTGCACATGACCCAGCCGCCGCTGTCGCAGGCGATCGCCAACCTCGAGGAGGCGCTGGGCGCGCCCCTGTTCCTGCGCGACCGCCGCAGCGTGGCCCTGACCGCGGCCGGCGCCGTGCTGCTGCCCGAGGCGCGCCGCCTGCTCGACGGCGCGGCCGACTTGCCCGAACTGGTGCGCCGCGCCGCCTCCGGCGAGGAGGGGCGCCTGGCCCTGTCCTTCGTCTCCTCGGCCGACTACAGCGTGCTGCCGCCCTTCCTGTCCAAATACCGCGAACGCTATCCGAACGTGCAGATCGCGCTGCAGGAGGCCACCTCCGACGTGCAGGTCGAGGACCTCCTGCACGGGCGGATCGACGCCGGCCTCCTGATCCCGCCCGTGCCCGACCGCGCGCTGGCCGAACTGGATTACCTGAAGCTGCTGTCCGAGCCCCTGATCCTGGCCGCGCCGGCCGGCACGGTCAAGGGGCGCGGCCCGCTGCATCTCAAGCAGGCGCCGCGCCTGCCGCTCGTCATCTTCCCGCGCAAGATCGCCCCGGCCCTGCACGACGCCATCCTCGGCTGCCTGCGCGCGGCCGGCCTCACCCCGCCGGTGGCGCAGGAAGCGATCCAGATGCAGACCATCGTCAGCCTGGTCGCCGCCGGCATGGGCCTGGCCCTGGTGCCGCAATCGGTCTCCAACCTCATGCGTCCCGGCGTAGAATACCGGGCGCTGCGCGACGCCACGCCGCATGTCGATACGGGCATCGCCTGGCGGCGCGACAACCCCTCGCCCGTGCTGCGGGGTTTTCTCGAGCTACTAAGGAAGAACAGAACATGCTGAAACACCCGATGCCGGACCCGGTCGCGTTTTCCATCGGCCCGCTGCACGTCCACTGGTATGGCCTGATGTACGTCCTGGCCTTCGGCCTGTTCCTCGCGCTCGGACGGGTGCGCATCAAGCAGCCCCACATCGCCGCCCAGGGCTGGAAGAAGGAGGACCTGGACGACATGCTGTTCTACGGGATGCTCGGCGTGATCGTCGGCGGGCGCCTGGGCGAGGTGCTGTTCTACCGGCCCGTGTATTTCGCCCAGCATCCGCTCGAGATCTTCATGGTCTGGACCGGAGGCATGTCCTACCACGGCGGCTTCCTCGGCGTGCTGATCGCCATGGCGCTGTGGGCCCGCAAGCGCGGACGCAAGCTGCTCGACGTATACGACTTCATCGCGCCGCTGGTGCCGCTCGGCTACGCGTGCGGGCGCATCGGCAACTTCATCAACCACGAGCTGCCAGGCCGCGTGGCCGATCCTTCCCTGCCCTGGGCCATGCTGTGGCCGACGCCCGATTCGCCGCTCGACTACCCGGTCTACCTGCCGAACCCGGTCCACCCCTCGCCGCTGTACCAGGCCCTGGTGGACGGCCTCTTGGTGTTCGTGATCGTCTGGTGGTTCGCGCGCAAACCGCGCCCGCGCCTGGCCGTGGGCGCCCTGTACGTGCTGCTGTACGGGATGGCGCGCTTTTTCACCGAGTACTTCCGCGTGCCGGACTGGGAAGTGCAGGTCGCGGGCGTACCCATCACCTCCGGCCAGATGCTGTCGCTGCCGATGATCGTCGCGGCCCTGGCCATGCTGGCCTGGGCCTACCGGCGCCCTGCCGTTTCACCAAGCTTGTAAAAACGGCATGCGCTCGTTACAGTGATGCGTTTCCACACATCACTTTAACGGACAATCATGAAGCGTTTCCTCCTCGGCCTGGCCGCGCTGGTGCTGGCCGCCGCGGCCCACGCCGACACCAACGCCGACAAGGCCAAGCAGTTCCTCGACTCCCTCCAGTTCCAGGACGGGAAGATCACCCTGCCCGGCAACATCGCGACCCTCGACCTGCCCTCGGGCTTCCGTTACCTGCCGCCGGAGCAGGCCAAACGCGTGCTGCATGACGCCTGGGGCAATCCGGACGGTTCCGGCACCCTCGGCATGATCGTGCCGGCGCAGCTGTCGGTGCTGGACGACGCCGGCTGGGCGGTCGTGATCACCTACGACAAAGACGGCCACGTCAAGGACGACGACGCCAACAGCATCGACTACGCCGACCTGCTCAAGGACATGCAACAGGGCGTGGAAGAGGCCAACGAAGAACGCAAGAAGGCCGGCTATCCCGCCACCCACCTGATCGGCTGGGCCGAGAGCCCGCGCTACGACGCCGCCAGCCACAAGCTGTACTGGGCCAAGGAACTCGAATTCGACGGCGCGCAGCACCGCACGCTCAACTACAACGTGCGCGTGCTGGGCCGCGAAGACGTGCTGGTGCTGAACGCCGTGGCCGGCATGGACCAGCTGAACATGGTCAAGCGCGAGATGAAATCCGTGATCGCCTTCTCCGACTTCGCGCCGGGCAGCCGCTATACGGACTTCAACGGCAGCACCGACAAGGTGGCCGAATACGGTCTGGCCGCGCTGGTGGCGGGCGGCGTCGCCGCCAAGCTGGGCTTCTTCGGCAAGCTGTTCGCCCTGCTCATCGCGTTCAAGAAGCTGATCCTGATCGGCGGCGCGGCGCTGGTCGGCTGGCTCTACAAGCTGTTCACCGGCCGCGAACGCAAGAGCGCGGTCGAGAACGCACCGACCGTCAACCTCGACAAGTCCTGAGCATGGGCAAGCTGCTGGCCGGCCTGCTCGCGGCGGGCAAACTGGGCAAGGTGCTGACCACGGGCGGCACCATGCTGCTGGCCGTGCTCACGTATGCGCTGTTCTATGGCTGGCCCTATGCGGTGGGCCTGGTGCTGCTGCTGTTCGTGCACGAGCTGGGCCATTACGCGGCGGCCCGCCAGCGCGGCCTGGAGGTGGGCGCGCCCACCTTCATTCCTTTCGTCGGCGCCTGGATCGCCCTGCGCGACCTGCCCCACGATGTGGAGACGGAGGCGTATATCGGCTTGGCCGGCCCGGTCGCCGGCACCGCCGGTGCGCTGGCCTGCTACTGGCTGGCGCGCCAGTCCGACAGCGGCCTGCTGCTGGCCCTGGCCTATGCCGGCTGCATGCTCAACCTGTTCAACCTGATCCCGCTGTCCCCGCTCGATGGCGGCCGCATCACCGCGATCATTTCGCCGCGGCTCTGGCTGGCCGGCGTGCCGCTGCTGGCGGCGCTGTTCCTGTGGCGCCCGAGCCCGATGCTGATCCTGGTCGCCGTGCTGGCCTGGCCCCAGCTCAAGGCGGCGTGGAGCGGCGTCAGCGACCATCCGCCCGGCTACTACGCGGTCAAGCAGGAGACCCGGCTCAATTACGCCGTGTTGTATCTCGGCCTGGTCGCCTTCCTCGCCATGATGAGCTATGCGCTACACGAATCGCTGGCCGGCCGCGCTCAGTGAAACGCCTTCCACAGCATGTAGGCCGCCAGTAGGTAGAGCACCACGGCGAAGATGCGGCGCAGCTTTTGCACCGGCATGCGGTGGGCCGCGCGCGCGCCCACGGGCGCGAGCAGCACGCTGGCGGCCGCGATGCCGACCAGGGCCGGCAGGTAGACGAAGCCGAGCGAGTACGGCGGCAGGCCCGGCTCGCCCCAGCCGTACACGATATTCGCCAGCGTCCCGCCTATCGCGATGGGAAAGCCCAGGGCCGCGCTGGTGGCCACCGCATTGTGGATGCGCACGTTACACCAGGTCATGAAGGGGACGGAGATGAAGCCCCCGCCCGCCCCTACCAGGCCGGCCACGATGCCGATCACGCCGCCGGCGGCGACCAGGCCCGCCTTGCCCGGCAGCTCGCGCGCCGCGTGCGCGGTGCGGTTGACGAGCATCTGCGTGGCCGAGAAGGCGACGAAGGCGGCGAACACCAGCGCCAGCAGCCTGGAGTCCATCAGCTTGCCGATGTAAGGCCCGATCCAGGACCCGAGCAGGATGCCCGGGGCGAGGCGCGCCACCAGCTCCCAGCGCACGGCGCCGTGGCGGTGGTGGGCCCGCATCGAGGACAGCGAGGTGAACATGATGGTGGCGAGCGAGGTGGCGATCGCCATGTGCACCACCAGCTCGGGCGGGAAACCCTTGGCCGTGAAGATCATGGTGATGAAGGGCACCAGCACCATGCCCCCGCCGATGCCCAGCAGACCCGCGGCGAAGCCGCCGGCCGCGCCCATTGCCAGCAAGACGAGATTGAGGCTCCAGTCCATCAGCGTGCTTTCACGCGCTTGAGGATGGCCTTCCATTCGCCCGGCGTCACGGGCGAGACCGACAGGCGCGAACCCTTCTGCAGCAGCACCATGCCCTCGAGCTCGGGCATGCTGCGCAGTTCCGTCAGGGGCAGGAAGGCAATCTCCCGGGTCGCGCGCACGTCGAGCGAGATCCAGCGCGGCTGTTCGCGCGTGGCCTTGGGATCGTGGTAGGGACTGGCCGGATCGAACTGGGAGGCGTCCGGATAGGGCCCGCTCGCCACCTCGGCGATGCCGGCGATGCCCGGCACGGCGCAGCTGGAATGGTAGAACAAGACCCCGTCGCCGACCTGCATGGCGTCGCGCATGAAGTTGCGCGCCTGGTAGTTGCGCACGCCGAACCAGGACGTGGTGCGGCCGGGGGCAGCGAGCACGTCGTCGAAACTGAGCTCGTCGGGTTCGGATTTCATCAGCCAGTAGCGCATGGTCTCCCACATAGAAAAAAACGGCTGCACCCGCATCGGCTGCAACCGTTTCAGAAGAAGTACCCCGCTTGTGCCGCTACGCCGGCATCCCGAACCTGACGGTTCAAGGCGGCCACAGTAAGTTCGATTTCGGGTTCATCGGTCTAGCGACGCTCTCGCCCACCGAACAAGTCCCGCGGCCTATGCTAACAATATTGGTTCAAGGAATATATGGCAATCGCGAACACTGCAGGGTAGCTGCGAGTTTACTCCCTTGCAGCCGGAACGGCAAACAGATTCGGACTCAGAACAGATTTTCCTGCGGCGTCAGGGCCTGGTCGAGCACATCGTGCATGGCCTGCAGTTTCTGCTTGACTTCCAGCATAGACATGTCGGACAGCGGGCCTTGCGGCGCCTTCACCGTGAGGAATTCGGCCGCCACCGACAGCGCGGCCATGACGGCGATGCGGTCGTTGCCCTTGACCTTGCCGGAGTCGCGCAAGGCGCACATCTTGCTGTCGAGGTAGTGCACGGCTTCCTGCAGCGTGGTCTCCTCGCCTTCCTTGCAAGCCAGGCGATACGCCTGGCCCATGATGGTCACGTCGAGATGGATCATAGGGTGGTCGCCTCGTCGTCGTCGGCCGGGATGCGTGCCAGCAGGGCGGCGACGCGCTGCTGGGCCTGGGTCAGGCGCTCCATGTAGGCTTCGTTCTCGGTCGCCAGCAGGGCGTTCGACTGGCGCAGCTGCGCGTTCTCGCGCCGCAGGGCCGCGCTCAGCTCGGCCAGCCGCGCGATCTTGGCGGAGAGGTCGTTGAATTCGGAAATCATCCGTAACTATAGGGTCAGCCTCGTTCGCCCGTCAACAGCGCGGCGCGCTACTTGCCGCGCCCGGGCAGGTTCTTCTCCCAGATCGCCCACAGGATGAGGCCATAGGAGACCAGGCGGATCAGGTAATGGTAAGGGGTGTCCTCGCGCGTATCGAATTCCCAGTTCGCGTAGGCGCGGTGGGCAGCTTCCGTGAAGAAGGACAGCGCGAAGTACAGGAAGAAGCGGTCGCGCGTGTTGCTCCAGAAGCGCAGGAAGAACAGGCCGATCACGGCCGACGCCATCGCGATCGCTCCGCCAAGGAAAGCGTTCATCACCTCACTCCTTCTCGTAGATCAGCCCGAACAGCAGCAACAGCAGGGAGATCAACGCCAACAGCAAGCGCGCGGTGGACAGCTCGACGTCCGGGAAGACGACCTTGTCCAGCACCAGCACGAAGTTGTTCAGCGATAGGCCGATGAAGCACCAGCCGCTCCACAGCAGGAGGCGGTGTCCGTGCGCGCGGTAGCTCGACAGGAGCATCCAGGCGCAGGCCAGGGCGGTCAGGGTGCATAAGCCATAGATCAGTTCAGCCATCATGTCCGCTTTCGGAAGGTGAACGCGGCCGCGAACTGCTGGGCCTTGCGTTCGGTGCTCGAATGGATCAGGTTGGTCATCGCCACCAGGTGCTGGGCGTAGGCCCGGGCCACGCTGTCGAGCAAGCCGCGGGTCGCGTCCGAGGCCGGCTGGTAACGGTACAGGGTATCCGTGCACGCGGCCAGGCCGGCGCCGCACAGGTCTTCGAGCAGGCGCTCGGCGTTGCGCTCGGCGATGTACAGGCGCGCGGCCAGGTCGGCGGTGGTCCAGTCCCTGGGCTCGGCGCGCAGCAGCAGCAGCGCCTCCAGGTGGGGCACCGAGGGCACGCTGGTCAGGACGAAGCGCCGGACGTCGTCGGGAATCGGATCGGGCACGGGAGAAAAGATCAGAACCGGGGACAGACCCGGTTTTTGCGGCAACGTTGCCACCAAAACCGGGTCTGTCCCCGATTTTCTTAGTAGGACAGATCGGCGCGGCGGTTCTCGGCCCAGGCGGCTTCGTCGTGGCCGGCGGCCTTCGGCTTTTCCTTGCCGAAGGAGACGGCTTCGAGCTGCGCTTCCGGTACGCCCAGGGCGGCCAGCGACTTGCGCACCGCTTCGGCCCGCTTCTGGCCCAGGGCCAGGTTGTACTCGGTGCCGCCGCGTTCATCGGTATTGCCCTGGATGACCAGCTTGCGCTTGTGCTTTTGCAGGTAGCCGGCGTGCGCCGTCACCAGGCCGTTGTAGTCGGGCTTGACCGTGTACTGGTCGAAATCGAAATACACGCTGCGCTTGGCCAGCGGGCTGTTCGGGTCGGTGAGGGGATCGACCTCGGCCACCGGCTTGACGTCGCGCGGATCGGCCTTGGCCACCGGGGCCGGCGCCGGGGCCGGGGCGGGAGCGGGCTGGACCGGCGCGGGGGGCGGCGGGCTGGAGCAAGCGGCAAGGGTGGCGGCAAGCACAGCGAGGGCGAGGCTGGACTTCATGGGGAACATCTTGGATTCTCCTTATCGTGCCAACAGGGCAGGAAAATTATCCCACAAAACACATTTGTGCCAATGTACGTTTTGCCTGCTATTATTTGTACTTACATGACTACCCCTCCCGACCACATGGCGATCCTGCAGAAGCTGCGGATCGTGATCCGCTCCGCGCAGCAGCACTCGGCCTGGATCGAGAAGCAGTGCGGCGTGCCCGGCGCCCAGCTGTGGCTGCTGCAGGAGCTGCACGACCACGGCGCCCTGCGAGTGGGCGACCTGGCGCGCAAGCTGGCCATCCATCAGACCACCACCAGCAACCTGATCGACGCCCTGCTCAAGCGCCACCTGGTCAGCAAGGCGCGCGACCCGCTCGACCAGCGCGCCGTGCTGGTCTCGCTCACCCCGGCCGGGCAGCAGATCCTGGCGCGCGCCCCGCGTCCGGCGCGCGGCCTGCTGCCCACCGCCCTGCGCCAGCTGGACGCGGACCAGCTCGCCCAGCTCGACCACGGGCTGCAAGCCTTGCTTGACAGCATCGGCGAGCTCGACGAGGAACTGGCCCTCCTGCCCCTGCCCTTCACGATGTGAGCCACATCAAGCGTCGCGCACGCTTGATGTCTTGAAAACCCCTGCCTGCGTCCCTATAATTAGCACTCGTTACCGGTGAGTGCTAACACCCGCCGGCGGCCGACAAGCCAAAAGAACACTCAACCCACTGATTTCTAAGGAGTTTTGTATGAACCTTCGCCCGTTGCACGATCGCGTTATCGTCAAGCGCCTGGACCAGGAAACCAAAACCGCCTCCGGCCTGATCATCCCTGACGCCGCCGCCGAGAAGCCGGACCAAGGCCAGGTGCTGGCCGTCGGCAATGGCAAGATCCTCGAAAGCGGCTCCGTGCGCCCCCTGGAAGTGAAGGTCGGCGACCGCGTCCTGTTCGGCAAATACTCCGGCCAGGCCGTCAAGGTCGACGGCGAAGAGCTGCTGGTGATGCGCGAAGAAGACATCATGGCCGTGGTCAACCTCTGATCCGCCCCTCCCCCCACGAATACTGAAACGGAGTACACAACATGGCAGCTAAAGACGTAGTGTTCGGCGACGCAGCGCGCGCCAAGATGGTCGAAGGCGTGAACATCCTCGCCAACGCAGTCAAAGTCACCCTGGGCCCGAAAGGCCGCAACGTCGTGCTCGAGCGCTCCTTCGGCGCGCCGACCGTGACCAAGGACGGCGTCTCGGTCGCGAAAGAGATCGAGCTCAAGGACAAGCTGATGAACATGGGCGCGCAGATGGTCAAGGAAGTCGCTTCCAAGACCAGCGACAACGCCGGCGACGGCACCACCACCGCCACCGTGCTGGCCCAGGCCATCGTGCGCGAAGGCATGAAGTTCGTGGCCGCCGGCATGAACCCGATGGACTTGAAGCGCGGCATCGACAAGGCCGTCGCCGCCACCGTCCAGGAACTGAAGTCGATCGCCAAGCCCTGCACCACCTCCAAGGAAATCGCCCAGGTCGGCGCGATCTCGGCCAACTCCGACGCCTCGATCGGCGAGCGCATCGCCGAAGCGATGGAAAAAGTCGGCAAGGAAGGCGTGATCACCGTGGAAGACGGCAAGTCGCTCAACGACGAACTGGACATCGTGGAAGGCATGCAGTTCGACCGCGGCTACCTGTCCCCGTACTTCATCAACAACCCGGACAAGCAAGTGGCCGTGCACGACAATCCGTTCGTGCTGCTGTACGACAAGAAGATCTCGAACATCCGCGACCTGCTGCCGGTGCTCGAGCAAGTGGCCAAGGCCGGCCGTCCGCTCCTGATCATCGCCGAAGACATCGAAGGCGAAGCCCTGGCGACCCTGGTGGTCAACAACATCCGCGGCATCCTCAAGACCTGCGCCGTCAAGGCTCCGGGCTTCGGCGACCGCCGCAAGGCCATGCTGGAAGACATCGCAATCCTGACCGGCGGCCAGGTGATCGCCGAGGAAGTCGGCCTGACCCTGGAAAAGGTCTCGCTGAACGACCTGGGCCAGGCCAAGCGCATCGAAGTGGGCAAGGAAAACACCATCATCATCGACGGCGCCGGTTCGGCCGCCAACATCGAAGCGCGCGTCAAGCAGATCCGCGTGCAGATCGAGGAAGCGACCTCCGACTACGACCGTGAGAAGCTGCAAGAGCGCGTGGCCAAGCTGGCCGGCGGCGTGGCAGTGATCAAGGTCGGCGCCGCGACCGAAGTCGAGATGAAAGAGAAGAAGGCCCGCGTGGAAGACGCGCTGCACGCAACCCGCGCTGCCGTCGAAGAAGGCATCGTGCCGGGCGGCGGCGTGGCCCTGCTGCGCGCGCGCTCCAAGCTGTCGCTCAAGGGCGACAATCCGGACCAGGACGCCGGCATCAAGATCGTGCTGCGCGCGATGGAAGAGCCGCTGCGCATGATCGTCTCCAACGCCGGCGGCGAGCCGTCGGTGGTGGTGGCCAAGGTGCTGGAGAGCTCGGCCACCAACTTCGGCTACAACGCCGCCAACGACACCTATGGCGACATGGTGGAGATGGGCGTGCTGGACCCGGCCAAGGTGACCCGTTCGGCCCTGCAGAACGCGGCCTCGATCGCCGGCCTGATGCTGACCACCGATTGCATGGTGTCGGAACTGGCCGAAGACAAGCCGGCCGCCGGCGGCATGGGTGGCATGGGCGGCATGGGTGGCATGGGCGGCATGGACGGCATGATGTAAGCCTCCTGGTCCCCGTACCAATGAAATGCCCCGCACGCGCGGGGCATTTTTTTTGACCGCTTACTTCGAACCGGGGACAGACCCCATTTTTCCTTGCATCGGGCGATGGAGGGCTGTACTATGCGTTCTAGTACAGTTAAATCCGGAGGGCGCCATGAGCCGCCGCAGTCCCCTGATGCTGCAGATCGCCACCGGCGATCCGCGCCCCATCAACCGCCAGATCACGGATGGCGTGAAGCGCCTGATCGCCGCCGGCGAGCTGGCCGTGGGCGCCTCGCTGCCCAGCGTGCGCGGCCTGGCGCTGCAGTTGTCGATCAACCCGAACACCGTGGCCAAGGCCTACGCGGAACTGACGGCCGAAGGCTGGCTCGAGGCGCGCGCCGGCCTCGGAGTGTTCGTCGCGCCGCCGCGCCAGCTGCTGTCCGACCACGAGCGCCGCCGCCGTCTCGACGAAGCGGTGGACCGCTTCGTCGGCGCCGTCATCGGCCTCGATTACCCGGCCGAGGCCATCGTCGCGCGCGTGGCCGGCGAACTGGCCCAGCTGGCACCGAAGAAGACGGCATGAACGCGCTCGAAACCAACGGCCTGGTCCTGCGCTACGGCGCCAAGACCGCGCTCGACGGCCTGACCCTGGCCCTGCCCCGCGGCGCCATCCACGCCCTGGTCGGCGCCAACGGCGCCGGCAAGTCCTCGCTGTTTCGCGTGCTGCTCGGCTTTACGTCGGCCACGGCGGGCAGCGCCGCCATCCTCGGCTGCGCCAGCACGGCGCTCACGCCGGAACTGCGCGGGCGCATCGGCTTCGTCAACGAGGAGCACACCCTGCCCGGCTGGATGCGGATCGACACCCTGGCGCGCTTGCAGCGCCGCCAGTATCCGCACTGGAGCGAGGATCGCTACCGTGAGGTGGTGCGCCACTTCGACGTGCTGCCGACCCAGAAGGTGGCCCAGCTCTCGCGCGGCGAACGGGCCGGAGTGAACCTGGCCATGGCGCTGGCCCAGCGCCCGGAACTGCTGATCCTCGACGAACCCACGCTCGGCCTGGATGTGGTGGCCAAGCGCGCCTTCCTCGACGCCCTGATGGCGGCCGGCTTCGACGACGAGGCGACCATCGTCTACTGCTCGCACCAGATGGAGGAAGTGGAGCGCCTGGCCGACAACCTGGTGATCCTCGAGCGCGGACGCCTGCGCCTGATGGCCGCGCCGCACGAATTCACGGCGCGCACGGCATTGTGGGTGGCCGAATTCCCGTTCCAGGAGCCGCGCGCGCTGGAGGAACTCCCCGGCCTGCTGCAACGCCAGCGCATCGACGGTCTCACCCACCTGATCGTCTACGACCAGGGCGAGGAGACGGCGGCCCGCCTCAAGCTGCTCGGCGCGCGCACCGTGCAGCACATGCCGGTCAGCCTGGACCGGGCCGTCAACGGCATGCTCGCCGCCGGGCATGTCTCCAACTCGCGCGCCGCCTGAGGACCCACCATGCAAGATCTCTACCTGAGCGAATTGGCCCGCTTTCGCAACACGGCCCTGATCGCCCTCGCCGTGCACCTGTTGGCGCTGCTGTTCCTGAACCAGCTCACCGATCCGCTCCAGCTCGGACGCGAGGCCAGCTTGCTGCTGCTGTTCCTGTACCTGCTGCCGTGCGCCGCGCTGGCGCTGTACCAGTTCGGCACCTACCGCCAGCCGGGGCGCTGGCTCTGGCTCCTGCACCGGCCGCTGCCGCCGCGGCGCATCTTCGCCGCCATCGCGGCGGCCAGCGCCACGCTGATCCTGGCCGTGCTGGTGCTGCCGGTGCTGGCGATGACGGCCCTGATCGACACGCTCGGTACGCGCGTGGTGGACCTGCGCCACTACCTGCTGGCGGGCCAGCTCCTGCTGTTCTGCCTGTGCGCCTGGCAGTGCGGCGCGGCCATCGCGCTGAGCCGCAGCCGCAGCGCCTTCGTGATCCTGGTGCTGCCGCCGCTGGTGCTGCTGTATCCCGCCTCCGGCTACGCGCTGCTGCTGCCCGGCGTCCTGTGCCTGCTGCTGCTCGCCCGAATCGCCGCCGCTTCGTTCAAGCCGGACCGCACCGCGCCGCCCAGCCGCGCTTCCACTCTCATGCTGGTGGCCCTGCCGATGCAGATCAGCTTCTATTTCGTCCTGCTGTGGGCCGGATCGCTGACCTATCAGTACACCGGCATTCTGCTCGGCGTGCATCCACTGAACCGCGCCGTGCCGCCGTCCGGCGGCTTCACGGAGGCGAGCCGCGCCACCGGGCAGCAACTGCTGCAGCTTGGACTGGCGCCGTCCGCCGATCCGCGCGCGCCGGCCTGGAGCCGCCAGGCCGCCCTCGCCGAGCCGGCCCAGCTCTATCCGGACCTGCTGCGCTATCCGGTGCGGCACGCCCTGACCAATGTGGGCGACGCGACCTGGAACGACGGTGGCGTCGACTGGACCTTCAGCCACGACAGCATGCGCTTCGAGGGCCGCCATCACATCACGGGCAGGCCGGCGGGCAGCTTCGGCAGCGCCGGCCGCGGTTCGGCGGCGCCCTTCGAAACCCCGCCCGAGATGATGCCGGGCCAGGGCCGCATCCTGCTCGCGACGCCGCATCACCTGTACCGGATGGACAAGGACGGCGCCGGCTGGCGCGAACTGGCCACGGTGGCGGGCGACGAGCGGCTCGCGGGTTTTCCGGAGCAGGCCGGCCCCAACACCTACCTGCTCACCAACCGCCGGCTGCTGGTGCTGCGCGCTGCGGAAGACGAACGCCTCGCGCCGCTGTACGCCCTGCCGCTGCCGCGCCCCTTGAGCGACCTGGCGCGGATCGACATCCTGCCCCTGCTCGATGGCAGCCTGGTGTCCTTCCTGTACGGCCGCGCGACCCTCGAAGGGGTGCCGGACCCGCGCCAAATCGTCATGCACGTCGCCGCCGACGGCACGGCGCGCACGGTGGCGCAGCGCGCCCTGACGCATGATTTTCCGCTCCTGTTCGAGCACAAGGACTGGTGGTTCTCGCCGCTGCTGCACGCCATCGTGAGCCTGCCGCGCCTGGCCTACGACACCGGCCGCGTGCCCGACGCGGCGCCGCCGGCCCTGCCTCTTACCCGTCCGCTTGCCGTCTGGCTGGCGGCCCTGGCCGGCAGCCTGCTGGCCGGCGCCGGCGCCGTCTGGTGGCTGCGCGCCTGCGCCGTGCCACGCCCGCTGCGGCGCTTCTGGTTCGCTTCCTGTCTGCTGCTTGGTCTGCCGGCCCTGTGCGCCCTGGCGGTCCTGCAGCCCCGCACCCTGTTCCGCCCGCAGGCGGCGGCGCCGCCGTCCGCCGTGCCGGCGGCCTGAGCACCCTCCCCAACCAACCAAGGAGACACCATGACGACACCGACCCGCGCGGGCCGGCAGGCCACCCTTTACCCTGCGCTGTGCGCCTTGCTGCTGTGCGCGGCCGGCGCCGCCGCGGCCGAACCGGCGCTCTTGCGCAGCGCCGCCGACGCGGCCGCGCGCGCCCCGGTCGGCGCGGCCGCGCTGGCCGACCTGGTGCGCCGTCCGCGCCTGCAGGACGTCGAACTCTCCCCCGACGGGAGCCAGCTCGCGTATCTGACGGTCGACGGCCGCAACGCCGCGCTGCACCTGTACGACGTCGCCACCGGGCGCGCGCGCGAGGTGCTCAAGGACCTGGCGCGCACGGACCTCAGCTGGGCGCGCGACGGCAGCGTGCTATTCCTCGACAGCGGTACGGAGCTGTCGGTGTTCCGCCTGGCCGACGGCAGCGCCACCCGCGTGGCGGCGCTCGAGCGCAAGCGCGACCAGCAGGTGCTTGCGGCCGATCCGGTCCTGCCCCACCACGTGCTGGTCGAGGACACCGATCCGGCCACGAAGACCTTCCGCATCGAGCGGATCGACGCGGCCGGCCAGCGCGAAACCCTGTATGCGGGCGCGGCCAAGCCACGCGATCTGCTGGTCGGCCCGGACGGCAAGCTCGCCTTCATCAAGACCCTTGCCGACGACTACAGCCAGGTCGTCGCGCGCCAGCGTAACGGCAAATGGGACGAGGTGACGCGCTGCCGGCCGCTGCGCCGCTGCACGCTGGCGGCCGCCAGCCCGGACGGCAAGCACCTGGCGCTGGTGACCCCGTGGCAGGACGACCGCGCCGCCCTGGTCGACGTCGACGTCGACAGCGGCGCGCGCCGCCTGCGCCAGGCGGACCCGCGCGGGATCGCCGATCTGGGCCAGGTGGTCCTGGATGCGCGCACCCGGCAACCCCTGCTCGCGGCCTTCCGCCTGCCGCACGTGCGCAACGTCGGCCTGACCGGCGCGGCGCGGGGCGCGGCGGCCGACATCGCGGCGCGCTTCCCGCACGCGAATATCGCCGTCGCGCCGTCCGCCGGCCGCTGGCTGCTGACCGAGACGGCGGCCACGCTCAGTCAGCCGCGCTACTGGCTGTACGACCCGGCCCGGCACAGTTTCGCGCCGGTGCTGGAGGACGAGCGCGCGCGCGGCCAGCCGCTCGACGAGCGCCAGCTGGCGCCCAAGTACGCGCTCACCTACCCGGCCTCGGATGGCCAGCCGATCCACGGCTACGTCACCCTGCCGCCCGGCCGCGACGCGGCCAAGGCGCCCATGATCACGGTGGTCCACGGCGGTCCGTGGAGCCATTTCGAGAGCGGCTACGAGTGGTTCGTGCAGTGGCTGGCCACGCGCGGCTACGCCGTGTTCCAGCCGAACTTCCGCGCCTCCACCGGCTACGGCGACAAGTTCATGCTGGCGCCGGGAGCGGACTTCGGCAACGGGCGCGTGCAGCGCGACATCGTCGACGGGGTGCGCTGGCTGACCGCGCACGGCATCGGCGACCCGGCCAGCATGGCGGTCACCGGAGGCTCCTTCGGCGGCTACAGCACGCTGCTGGCGTTGACCTGGACTCCGGAGCTGTTCCGCTTCGGCCTGGCGATGGTGCCGCCGCCCGAGTTCTCCCGCACCCTCACGGACGCCGCCGCGGCCAATCTGCCGGGCGAGGAAGCCGTACCGTTCGCGGTCCGCTTCGGATTGATGGGACTACGCTTGCACGACGCGGCGGCGCTGGAGCAGATCCGCGCCGGCGCGCCGGCCGCGCACCCGGACCGGATGGCGCGCCCGCTGGTCATCATGGCGGGCGGGAAGGACGACAAGGTGCGGCTCGAAACCGTGACCGCCTACGTCGCCAGCCTGCAGGCGCTGGGCAAGCCGGTCAGCCTGCTGGTGGATCCGGACGAAGGGCACAACGCACGCAACCCGCTGGTGCGCGAAGCCTACACCTATCTGATGGCGGGGCTCCTGCACCGCTACCTGGATGGGCCGGCGCCGACGGCGCCGACGCCGGAGCTGAAGGCCTACCTCGATCGCACGCTGAAGGCCGACGGCGCCCTCGCGCCTTGAGCCGCTCCGGCGTTTGGTTTAGTATGGCCGCACCAAACGCAGGGGAAGCCCATGGACAAGAGTCGGCGCAGGACAGGTGCGGTCGTAGCGATCGTCGTGGCAATCGCGGCGGGCGGGTGGATCACCCGCTCGCACCGGCCGGCGCCGCCGCCGGCGGCCAGCGCACCGTCCGCCGCCGTGGCCGCGCGCCAGGCCGCCGCCAAGGCGCTCATGGACCTGCCCGAGCTGCAGGCCTGGTCGGCGTGGATCGAGAAGAATTCGGGCGGCCGCTCGCACGGGGCCGTGATCGCGGGCGACCCGGCGCCACGCACCATCGGCGGCAAGAGCTACCTCGCCTACAGCTTCGTCGAGAACGAGCCGGAAGCGGCCCACTTCTGGCAGGGCTTCTACGTCACCGCCAGCGGCGACAGCATCCTGGTGGAAGACGCTGCCAGCGGCGAGACCATGAGCGTCGAACAATGGCGCGAAAAAGAGCACCCGCTCGACCGCATCCAGGCCCGTTCCCCGCTCTGAGAGCGCGCCCGCGCTAGCTGTCCATGTGCGAAATGAGCAGACGCCGCTCCTGCGTGTCCGTGTCCACCAGGCGCAGCTCGGCGTGCTTGCCCGCGTCCACCGAGATGCCGACCGTGAGGATATCGAGCAGCAGCAGCTGCAGGATCCGCGAAATCATCGACAGGAAGCTGGTGCTGTCCTCGGAGTGATCGACCGGCAGGCAGACGGTGGCCTTGCGCGCCAGCGGCGACTGGCTGCTGGTGATGGCGATCACGTCGGCGCCGGCGCCGCGCGCCGCATCGACCGCGCCCAGCAACTCGGGCAGGCGCCCGGAGTTGGAAATGGCGATCACCACATCCCCCGGCCGCAGCAGCTCCGCCGCCAGCGTGAACAGGTGGGCGTCGCCATAGGACGAAGTGGGAATCCGGAACCGGAAGAACTTGTGCTGGCCGTCCAGCGCGACCACGCGCGCGTTCCCCATCGCGTAAAACTCCACCCGGTTGGCGCGCGCAATCAGCTCGATGGCGCGGTCGATCGCCCGCACGTCGAGCTGGTCGCGGAACTTGAGGATGGCCGACACGGTGTTGTCGATCACCTTGGCCGACAGATCGTGCGTGCTGTCGCTGGTGCGCACCTGGCTGTGCCGGACCGGAATGGCGCCGGTCAGGCTGCTCGCGAACTTGAGCTTGAAGTCGGCCAAGCCCGCGAAACCGAGCGAGCGGCAAAAGCGGATCACGGTCGGCTGGCTCACGTCCGCCATACGCGCGATGTCGGCAATCGGCTCGTTCAGCACCAGGCGCGGCTGGTTCAGCACCAGCGCGGCGACGCGCTGCTCGGCCGGCGTCAGCTCCTTCTGGATGTGCGCGATGCGCTCCATGAGCGTGCTGCTGCCCGAGCGCCCGCCCAGGTGTTCGGCCAGGATCGAGGCCACCCCGTGAAAGGCCGGGTAGGCGGTGCTGATCACGTAGGTGGGGATCTGCGACAGGTAGTTCGAGAAGCGGCCCTTGGCTTCGAACCGGGTGCGAAACGGCGAGGCGCGGAAGTACTCGCCCATGCGCGGCACGATGCCGCCGCCGATGAAGATGCCGCCCATCGCGCCCAGGGTCACGGCGACGTTGGCGGCGACGCCGCCCAGCATGCCGCAGAAGCACTCCAGCACCTCGGCGCAGACCGGGTCGTCGCGCCCGAGGCCGGCCTGCAGGATCTGCGGCGCCGTGTAGGCCTGCGCCCGCACGCCGGCGCGCTGGGCCAGGGCGCGGTAGATGATCTCCATGCCCGGCCCCGAGATCAAACGCTCGCAGGACACGTGCGGCCACTGGGTCCACGCATACTGGAGCACCGCCATCTCGCGTTCGTCGGCCGGGCCGAAGTTGGCGTGGCCGCCTTCCGAGCCGAGCGTGACGAAACCGTCCGCCGTCGGAATCAGGCCGGACACCCCGAGGCCCGTGCCCGGCCCCAGCACGCCGATCACGGACTGGGGCTGGGCCTGTCCGCCGCCGATCTGGGTCAGGTCGGCCGGCTTGAGCGCGGGGATGGCCTGGGCCAGCGCGGTGAAGTCGTTGACGATGAGTAGCGTGTGCAGGCCGAGCGCGCGGCGCGCCTCGTCGGTCGAGAACTCCCAGGCGCGGTTGGTCATGCGCACGTAGTCGCCGTGAATCGGGTTGGCCAGGGCCAGCGCGGCGTGGTGCACCTTGAGGTCGCGGTGCGCATCCAGGTAGGAGGTCAGCAAGGGCACGATGCCGGCGAAGTCGTCGCACTGCAGCACCCGCACGTGTTGGAAGTCCCCGGGCGCGATCTGCAGCGCGAGACGCGCATGGGTGGCGCCGATGTCGGCCAGCAAGCGCGGCCCGTCCGCGAACGCGGGGCGGGCGGCCGGTGCGACGTGCTCGTTCTTCATGCGTCTCCTTATAATTTGTAGAGAATATACATGGCATGATCGCACTTGACAATCACAGCTCATCGCAGGCAATTCAATAAGAATCAGATACTTATATTAAATCCACCTATACAAGCTATTCAAAAAGGTAGGGAAACTACACAAATTGCCCGGCTTATGGCAGGATACTGCGGCCAGCCGCAGGCTTGCCACCCATCCAGCCGCCCCGTAGCATCGCGGAACACAACAAGAGGGGACAACCGATGCAAGACCAAGTAAGCCCGGGCCGGCTGCCGCGCCAGATCCCGTTCATCATCGCCAACGAGGCCTGCGAGCGGTTCAGCTTCTACGGCATGCGCAACATCCTCACGCCGTTCCTGATCAGCAGCCTGCTGCTGTTCCTGCCCGAGGCCGAGCGCGCCGGCGAAGCCAAGCACACCTTCCACACCTTCGTGATCGGGGTGTACTTCTTCCCGCTGCTGGGCGGCTGGCTGGCCGACCGCTTCTTCGGCAAGTACCACACCATTCTCTGGTTCAGCCTGATCTATTGCGCCGGCCACGCCTGCCTGGCCGCTTTCGACGACAACCTCAAGGGCTTCTATGCCGGACTCGCCCTGATCGCGCTCGGCTCGGGCGGGATCAAGCCGCTGGTGGCCTCCTTCATGGGCGACCAGTTCAACCAGTCGAACAAGAAGTACGCCAATGCGATCTACGACGCCTTCTACTGGTCGATCAATCTCGGCTCCTTCTTCGCCTCGCTGCTGATGCCGATCTACTTGAAGAACTACGGCCCGTCCGTGGCCTTCGGCATTCCGGGCGTGCTGATGGCGCTGGCCACCCTGTTCTTCTGGTCCGGCCGCCGCAAGTACGTCTACGTGCCGCCTGCGCCGCCGAATCCCGACTCCTTCACCCGCGTGTGCCGCAGCGCCCTGCTCGCCCGCGCCCCGGGCCAGGGCCGTCCGGGCCTGGCCACCGCCGCTTTCGGCGCCGCGTTGGCGCTGGCCAGCGTCGTCGCGGGCGTTTTCAGCGACTTCGTGATCGGCGCCTGCGGCGGCCTGGTGCTGTTCCTCGCCTTCGGCGGCATCGGCGTGGCGCAGCAACTGGAACGGGCGCGCGGCCTGCATGCCGACGCCGCGGTGGACGGCGTGCGCGCCGTGCTGCGCCTGCTGATCGTGTTTGCCCTGATTACGCCGTTCTGGTCCCTGTTCGACCAGAAGGCGTCGACCTGGATCGTCCAGGCCAATGCCATGGTGCCGGTGACGATCTCCTGGTTTGGCGGCGACTTCACCTTCCTGCCGGCCCAGCTGCAGGCGCTCAATCCGATGCTGGTGATGCTGCTCATCCCGTTCAACAACCTGGTGCTGTTCCCGGCGCTGCGCCGCGTCGGCTTCCAACCCACCCCGCTGCGGCGCATGACCACCGGGATCGCGCTGACCGGCGTGTCGTGGATCGTGATCGGCCTGATCCAGGTCGCGCTCGACGCGGGCACGCCGGTGTCGATGGCCTGGCAGATCCTGCCCTACGTGATCCTCACATGCGGCGAGGTGCTGGTTTCCGCCACCGGCCTGGAATTCGCGTACTCGCAGGCGCCGGCCTCGATGAAGGGGGCGATCATGTCCTTCTTTAACCTCACCGTAACGGTCGGCAGCCTGTGGGTGCTGGTGGTGAACGCCAGCGTCAAGAACGCGACCGTGATCGACGCCATCAAGTCCAGCGGGTTCGAGGTCATGGCCTTCCAGATGTTCTTCTTCGCCGGGTTCGCGCTGCTCGCCGCCCTCGTCTTCGGGCTCTACGCGCGCCGCTACCAAATGGCCGACTACTACCGCTCCGCATAAAAGGAATCCCTCATGCCCATCGCCGCCTCTTTGCTCACCCTGCTGGCCGCCAGCGCGCCGCTCGCCCCGGACGCCTGCAACGGCGCGTTCCAGACCGTCCTGAAAGCGGAAGCGGCGCTGCCGGCGCAAGCCGTGTGGCTGGACGCGGGACGGCTGCAATGGCCAGGCAACGACGGCAAGGGCAGCTTCCGCCTGTACCATGCGGCGCAAGGCGGTATCGAGGCTGTTCCCGGCGCGGCGGTGCGCGGCGCGGACGGCGCGCTCGCACTGCAGGCCGACAGCCCCCCGCCCGCCGCGCGCGAGCGCTTCGGTTACCTCGCGGCCGGCCCGGTGCTGGCCGTCTCCGACCTGTCCCGCATCAAGGAGCTGCACCGCGGCCAGCTGGTGCTGGTGCAGGAAGAGGACGGCAAGGTGCTGCGCGCCACCCGCGTGCAGGCGGCCGGCGCGCTGGACGACCTGTATGCGCCGGCGGCGCGCCTGCAGGACTTCGGCGCGCATCCGGGCGGGCGCGGCACCAGCTTCCGCGTGTGGGCGCCGACGGCGCGGGAGGCCAGCGTCTGCCTGTATGAAAGCGGCTTCGCCAAGGCCCACGCCCGCCTGCCGATGCGTTTCGATCCCGCCACCGGCAGCTGGCAGGCGCGTTCGGGCGAAGACCTCAGCGGCAAGTATTACGCCTATCTGGTGGAGGTGCAGGCCAACGGCGTCGGCCTGGTGCGCAACCTGGTGCCCGACCCCTACGCCGTCGCCGCCACCGCCAATTCCGCGCGCGGTTACATCGCCAACCTGGACGCCGCCGCCCTCAAGCCGGCCGGATGGGATGCACAGGCCGCGCCGCGCACGGTCAAGTCCAACCCGGACATGGCCATCTACGAACTGCACGTGCGCGATTTCTCGATCAACGACGACAGCGTGCCGGCCGCGCACCGCGGCAAGTTCCTGGCCTTCGCCGACGGCGATACGCGCGGCATGCGCCACCTGCGCGCCTTGCAGCGCGCCGGCCTGACGGACGTGCATCTGCTGCCGGTGTACGACTTCGGCAGCGTGCCCGAACTCGGATGCGTGACGCCGCGTCCATCCGGCGCCCCGGACGGTGAAAGCCAGCAGGCGGCCGTGCAGGCGGTCAAGGAGCGCGACTGCTTCAACTGGGGCTACGACCCGGTCCTGTACAACAGCCCCGAGGGCAGCTATTCCACCGACCCGCGCGACGGGGCCAAGCGCATCCTGGAGCTGCGCGCCGCCGTGCTGGCCCTGCACCGGTCCGGCCTGCGGGTCGGCATGGACGTGGTCTACAACCACACGTTCCGCGCCGGGCAGCGCGAAGGCGCCGTGCTCGACCGCGTGGTGCCGGGCTACTACCACCGCCTCAACGCGCAAGGCGCGATCGAGCAATCGACCTGCTGCGACAACACCGCCACCGAAAACCTGATGATGGCCAAGCTGATGACCGACTCGGTCGCGCTGTGGGCCACCCAGTACCGCATCGACTCGTTCCGCTTCGACCTGATGGGGCATCAGCCGCGCGCCGTGATGGAGAGCTTGCAGCGCGAGGTCGAGCGCGCCGCCGGGCGGCCGGTGCAGATGATCGGCGAAGGCTGGAATTTCGGCGAGGTGGCCGACGGCAAGCGTTTCGTGCAGGCCGCGCAGTTGACGCTCAACGGGAGCGGCATCGGCACCTTCAGCGACCGCGCGCGCGACGCCGTGCGCGGCGGCGGTGCGGCCGACAGCGGCCTGGCGCTGTTCAACCGCCACGGCTACCTGAACGGCATCGCCGACCGGACCGAGAAGGCCCGCACGGCGGACCTGGTGCGCCTGGGCCTGGCCGGTTCCGTGCGCGGCTACCGGATGCAGACCTACGACGGCGCCGTGCGGACGCTGGCCGCGATCGACTACGCCGGCCAGCCGGCCGGCTACGCGAGCGAGCCGGGCGAGGTGGTCAACTACGTCGAGAACCACGACAACCAGACCCTGTTCGACATCAACGTCATCAAACTGCCGCCCGCCACCACCAGCGCCGAGCGCGCGCGCGTGCAGATGCTGGGCGCGGCGATCAACATGTTCAGCCAGGGCGTGGCCTACTTCCACGCGGGGATCGACACGCTGCGTTCCAAGTCCCTGGACCGCAACAGCTTCAATTCGGGCGACTGGTTCAACCGGATCGACTGGAGCTACCAGGACAACTACTTCGGTTCCGGCCTGCCCCAGCGCGACGACAACGGCGCCGACTGGCCGCTCCTCAAGCCGCTGCTCGCGGACCGCGGCATCAAGCCGCGCCCGGCGGACATCGCCTTCGCGCGCGACGTGTTCCGCGACCTGCTCGCCATCCGCGCCAGCAGCACCCTGTTCCGCATGACGCGCAGCGCCGACATCGCGCAGCGCCTGCGCTTCTTCAACACCGGGCCGCAGCAGGAGCCGGGCATGATCGCCGCCGCCCTGGACGGGCATGGCTATCCGGGCGCGCGCTTCGGCGCGCTCGCCTACTTCATCAACGTCGATCCGGAAGCACACACGCTGTCGATTCCGGAACTCGGCGCACGCACGTGGAAGCTGCATCCGGCGCAGCAGGCGGACGCGCGGGTGCGCGACGCGAAGCAGGCGGGAAGCAGCTTCACCATTCCCGCCCGCACCGCCGTCGTCTTCGTCGCCGACTAGGGAGGATGTGGGGGGCCCCGCGCAGGGGCCCGTGCTAACTCGGTCTAATCAATGCAAAGTCGATCTAAAGCGGCTTTAAATTGGCGGTGTCTAGGCTAAAAGCGTCGCTATTTTTGGCGCGCGTGGCTAAAACGGTCGATGAATTCCCCGCGCCAGACTAATTCGGTCGATCCACATGCTCGACGGTATTCAGAATTTGACGGGTCTAAAGCCTACGTAGGGGCCGTCCAAAACGGGCGCGGAACGGCCGCGCGCCGTACTAGAACGTGCTAACGGAAAGGCGCGACATGCGCTATCGGTCTAAGCGGAGTTGCCGGCCACTGCAGATTGGTCCCGTTTAGCCAGTTCTACGACGTTTTAGCGCGAAATAGCCGCATTGCCTGCAATGAACTGGCCACACGGTGGCCGGATCAGACGTCGAAGTGCGAGATCAGGAGCTTGCGCTTGTCGCTGTCCTGCAGCTGGAGCTGTTCGCGGCCCAGCGACACGCCGACCGCCATGATGTCGATCAGCAGCAGCTGCAGCACGCGCGAGATCATCGACAGGAAGCTGGTGCTGTCCTCGGCGTGGTCCACCGGCAGGCAGACGGACGCTTTTTTCGCCAGCGGCGACTTGCTGTTGGTGATGGCGATGACGTCCGCCCCCGCCGCGCGCGCCGCATCGACGGCGCCCAGCAGATCGGGCAGCTGGCCGGAGGTGGAAATGGCGATCACCACGTCGCCCGGATGCAGCAGGTCCGCCGCCATCTTGAACAGGTGCGAGTCGCCGTAGGACGAGGTGGGAATGCGGAAGCGGAAGAATTTGTGCTGGCCGTCCAGCGCCACCACCCGGGAATTGCCCATCGCGTAGAACTCGACGCGGTTCGCCTTGCGCAGCAGCTCGATGGCGCGGTCGATCGCCACCACGTCCAGCTGGTCGCGGAATTTCAGGATCGCCGACACCGTATTGTCGATCACCTTGGCCGACAGGTCGTGGGTGCTGTCGGAGCTGCGCACCTGGCTGTGGCGCACCGGGATCGAGCCGGTCAGGCTGCTGGCGAACTTCAGCTTGAATTCGGCCAGGCCGGTGAAGCCGAGCGAGCGGCAGAAGCGGATGACGGTCGGCTGGCTGACGTCGGCCAGGCGCGCGATCTCGGCGATCGGCTCGTTCAGCACCTTGCGCGGATGTTCCAGCACCAGGGCGGCCACGCGCTGCTCGGCCGGCGAGAGTTCGCGCTGGAGCTGGCGCACGCGGTCCATCAGCGTGTTGGCGCCGGTGCGTCCGCGCAGGTGCTCGGACAGGATCGAACCGACGCCGATGAAGGCCGGGTAAGGATGGGTGATGACGAAGGTCGGGATCTGCGCCACGTAGTCGTGGAAGCGCCCCTTGGCTTCGAAACGCTCGCGGAACGGCGACTTGGCGAACCACTCGCCCATGCGCGGCACGATGCCGGCGCCGATGTAGATGCCGCCCACCGCGCCCAGGGTCACGGCCAGGTTGGCGGCCGCGCTGCCCAGCATCGCGCAGAAGCACGACAGCACTTCCACGCACAAGGGATCGTTGTCGCGCAGGGCGCCTTCGACGATTTCCTGCGCGGTGCGGGTCGGCAGCTTCTTGCCGGCGCGTTCGGCCAGCGCGTCGAAGATGATCTCCATGCCGGGGCCGGAGACGATCCGTTCGGTCGACACGTGCGGCCAGCGCTTCCAGGCATGCTGCAGGATGTAGCACTCGCGCTCGTCGGCCGGCGCGAAGTTGGTGTGGCCGCCCTCCGAGCCGAGGGTCACGAACCCGTCGGCGGTCGGAATCAGGCCGGACACGCCCAGACCGGTGCCGGGACCGAGCACGCCGGCCACGCCGTTGGAGGCGGCCGCGCCGCCGCCGACTTGCATCAAGTCCTGCTCGCCCAGGCCCGGCAGGGACATGGCCAGCGCCGTGAAGTCGTTCACGATCAGGAGCGTGGACAGGTTCAGGGCCCGGCGCAGATCCTCGGTGGAGAATTCCCAGGCGCGGTTGGTCATGCGGATGTGGTCGCCGCCGCTGATCGGGTTGGCCAGCGCGAAGGCCGCGTGGTTCAGACGCAGGCCCTGGTGCTCCGCGAGGTAGGCCTGGACCAGGGCCAGGATGCCGCTGTAGTCGTCGCAATTGAGGACGCGGATCGCGCGCTGCACGCCGGGCGCCATCTCGAGCGCGAAGCGGGCGCGCGTCGCGCCGATATCGGCCAGCAGGCGCGGGCCGTCGGCATAGGCGGTACGGGTGGCTTTCAGTTCGGTGTCGGTCGCGGCATTCATCGCTGGGCTTCGATGCTAACTTGGCAAGACCCCCATTGTACCAACGCCGCGCGCGGCCCCACCCGAAAATCGGGGACAGACCCGGTTTTTCGGGCAAGAATTGCCCTGAAAACCGGGTCTGTCCCCGATTTTCAGGGCGCCAGGAGGATGACGGGGCCGTGCTGGGCGAGGCGCACCTTGCCGTGGTCGACCACGCCCTGCGCTCCGGTGTAGTGATCGGTCACGCGCTGGCCGTCGCCAAATACGTCGGCTACGGCGATCTCCGCGGGACCATCGGGCACGTCCAGCGCGACGACCACGCGGTCAGCGGCGCCCTGCCCTTGCCAGGTGCGGGCGAAGGTGTACGGCGCATCGGCCAGCTTGCGGTGGCGGCCGGCGCCGACCGCGGGGTGCGCGTGGCGGAACTGGCCCAGCAACGCCCAGTGGCGGCGCACGTCGGCCACCCGGTAGCCGTGGCGCTGCGTGTTGGCGGCCAGCTCGTCCCAATTCATGAAGGAGCGCAGGTTGGCGTCGCCTTGCGCGCCAGGTGCGCGCAGCAGGCGCGCCGTCTCGTCGCCGTAGTAGATCTGGGCGGCGCCCGGCGCCAGCAGCAGCTTGTTGGCGGTCTCGAACGGCCGCTCGCGCAGGGCGTCGAACGGTTCGCCGTCGTCGTGGGAACTCATGTAGTTCAACACCGCGTAGCCCTTGCGCCCCGTGTTGAGCAGGTCCGCGTAGCCGGCGAACAGCCGCTCGTAGCTGGCCCTGGCATCCGACTTCATGGTGAAGTTGATCATGCTGTCGAAGCCGTTGGCGAAGTAGTCGACCTTGGCGTCGCCCATGTCAAAGGCGGCGCCGTCGCGGATCGAGTAGTTGTACACCTCGGCCGTCATGTAGAACTTGCGGTCCGCCGGCACCTGGCCGGGATGCGCCTTCTTCCAGTCCTCGTAGGCGGCGGAGGCGACGCCGCGCAGCTCCTTCCAGACGCCCGGTTCGACGTGCTTGACCGTGTCGCCGCGGAAGCCGTCGAAACCGAACTTGCGGACCCAGTCGGCATGCCACTTCATCAGGTAGTAGCGCGGCGCGCGCGGATAGCCGGTGCGGGCGAAGAAGTCGTCCAGCTCCTTGACCTCGCGCTCGTAGCGGCCTTCCGCCTTCCATTTCGCGGCGAGGAACGGCGGCAGCGCGACCGGCTGATCGCTCTCGGTGCGCAAGTCCGGCAGGTTCCTCACCAGCGTGCACTGCACCGTGGTGCGCGTGTCGCGGAAGGCGCACGGAGGGGAAGTGCGCACCCAGTCGGCCGGCCACACCGTGTCCTGCGGCGTGACCGGACCGGTGTGGTTCATCACCACGTCCAGCAGCACCCGCATGCCGGCCGCGTGGGCGGCGTCGACCAGGTCGCGCACATCCTGTTCGGTGCCGAGGTTGGCGTCGACGGCCGTGAAGTCGCGCGGCCAGTAGCCGTGGAAGCCGTAGGCCACACCCGTGCCCTCGTCGGTGGAACCGTGATTCTGTTCGGTCGGAGGCGTGAACCACAGCGCGTCCACGCCCAGCTCCTTGAAGTAGCCCTGCTTGATCTTCGCCGTCACGCCGGCCAGGTCGCCGCCCATGTAGCCGCGCAGCGGCGCGGCATCGGCCTTGCGGCCGTAGGCGAGGTCGTTGGCGGGATTGGCGTTGTTGAAGCGGTCCGTCAGCAGGAAATAGACGGTGGCGTTCTCCCAGACGAAGGGTTGGGGCTGGGCGGCGAGGACGCTGCCGCAGGCAAGCGTCAGGGACAGGGCAAGGGTGGTGAGCTTCATCGATCCGTGAATGAGTGGAAGGGACGCCGGTTCAGGGCGTGATGGTGCGGTACAGCGCGACGTACTGCGCGGCCGGGCCTTCCCAGCCGAAGTGCTGGCGCATGGCGCGCTCCTGCACATGCTGCCAGTCGTCCGGCCGGCGCCACAGGGCGTCGACGCGGCGCAATGCGGTCTCGAAGGCGGCCGGCGTGAAGTCGTCGAAGCAAAAGCCGGTGGCGCGGTCGTCGATATTTTCAAGGGAGGCATCGACTACCGTGTCGGCCAGGCCGCCTACGCGGCGCACCAGCGGCAGGCTGCCGTAGCGCAGGCCGTACATCTGGGTCAGGCCACAGGGCTCGAAGCGCGACGGCACCAGCACCACGTCGGCGGCGGCGATCAGGCGGTGGGCGTAGGCCTCGTCGTAGCCGATGCGCACGGCGATCTGGCCGCCCCACTTGCCGGCGGCGTCGCGCAGGGCGTTCTCGTAGCGCGCGTCGCCGCTGCCCAGCAGCGCCAGCTGGGCGCCCGACGCGGCCAGCGCCGGCAGCGCCGCCAGCAGCAGGGACACGCCCTTCTGGTCCGTGAGGCGGCTGACCATGCCGTACAGCGGGCGCGCGTCCTGCTCGGCCAGCACGGCCTCGCGTTGGAAGGCCAGGCGGCAGGCCGCCTTGCCGCTGCGGTCCGCGGCGCTGAACGGCGCCGGCAGGAGCGGATCGGCGGCAGGGTTCCACACCGTCTCGTCGATGCCGTTCAGGATGCCGCTCAGGTCGGCCGCGCGGGCGCGCAGCAGGCCGTCCAGGCCGCAGCCCTGCTCCGGCGTGCCGATCTCGCGCGCGTAGGTCGGACTAACGGTGGTGACCTTGTCGGCGTAATACAGGCCAGCCTTCATGAACGAGACCTGTCCGTAGAACTCCACGCCGGCGATGCCGTAGAAATCCCCCGGCAGATTCAACTGCGCGAACACGTCGGCCGGGAAGTTGCCCTGGTAGGCGAGGTTATGGACCGTGAACACGGTGCCCGCCAGCGCCCGCCCGGTGGCGCGGCGCGCGGCGGCGACGTAGGCCGGCGCGAGGCCCGCGTGCCAGTCGTGGCAGTGCAGCACGCACGGCTGCCAGTCCGGATCGAGGCCCTGCGCGATGCGCGCGGCCACCCAGCCCAGCAAGGCAAAGCGCAGGTGATTGTCCGGATACGGCATGCCGTTGTCCTGCGCATAGGGATTGCCGGGCCGGTCGTACAGGGCTGGCGCCTCGATCACGTAGGCGGTGAGGCCACTGCCCGGCATCGTCCCTTTCAGCAGGCGCGCGTTGGCGACACCGAAGCGCGGCGGCAGCGGACAGACGGCCTCCAGGCCGCGCAGCCCCTGCATGTAGGCGGGCAGGCCGGGCAGCAGCAGGCGCGCGTCGCACGGTCCGCGCATCGCCTGCGGCAGCGCACCGGTGACGTCCGCCAAGCCGCCCGTCTTCAGCAGCGGGAACACCTCGCTGCAGACGTGCAGCACCTGCATTGGCAGTTCGCTCATAACTTCTCGATCATCTCGCGCGTGACCAGCACCACGCCCTGCTCGGTGCGGAAGAAGCGCTTGGCGTCGAGCTCGGGATCTTCGCCGATGATCATGCCGTCGGGGATCTCCACGCTGCGGTCGGTGACCACCTTGCGCAGGCGGCAGTGGCGGCCAACCTTCGTCTGCGGCATCAGCACGCACTGGTCCAGGCGCGAGAACGAGGCTACGCGCACGTTCGAGAACAGCACCGAACTCGATACGTGCGAGCCCTCCACGATGCAGCCGCCCGACACCAAGGTGTTGACGGTCACGCCCTGCACGCCATGCTCGTCGAAGATGAACTTGGCCGGCGGGAGCTGGGCCTGGTAGGTCCAGATCGGCCAGTCGCGGTCGTACAAATTCAGTTCCGGCGAGATCGAGGCGAGATCCAGGTTGGTGGCCCAGAAGGCGTCCACCGTCCCCACGTCGCGCCAGTAGCCGCTGGCGCCGGGCGCGGGCGGGACGCAGGAGTCGCCGAACAGGTGGGCGTAGGCTTCGCCGCGCGAGACCACCAGCGGCAGGATGTCCTTGCCGAAGTCGTGCGAGGAGTCGGGATTGGCCAGGTCCTGGTCCAGGAGCTCGTACAGATAGTCGGCGTTGAACACGTAGATGCCCATCGAGGCCAGGCAGATGCCGGGCCGGTTCGGATCCTCGGCCGGCTCGGCGGGCTTTTCGTGGAAGCTGCGGATGCACTGGCCGGCGTCCATGCCCATGATGCCGAACGCGCTCGCCTCCGCCACCGGCACGTCGATGGCGCCGACCGTGCAGCGCGCGCCGCGCTTGGCATGGTCGATCAGCATCAGCGAATAGTCCATCTTGTAGATGTGGTCTCCGGCCAGCACCAGGATGTATTCCGGCCGGTAGCTGCGCAGAATGTCGATGTTCTGGTACACGGCGTCGGCCGTGCCGCGGTACCAGCTCTCCTCGTCCACGCGCTGCTGCGCCGGCATGAGGTCGATGAACTCGTTCAGCTCCCCGCGCAGGAAGCTCCAGCCGCGCTGCAGGTGGCGCAGCAGCGAGTGGGACTTGTACTGGGTGACCACGCCAATGCGGCGGATGCCGGAATTGAGGCAGTTGGACAGCACGAAGTCGATGATCCGGAACTTGCCGCCGAAGTAGACGGCCGGCTTGGCGCGGTTGCCCGTGAGGGGACCGAGGCGCGAACCGCGCCCCCCCGCCAGTACCAGGGCCACCGTGCTTTTCGGGAGATTGCGGGCCAGTGCAGCGTCGTCATGCGTGTTCATATCAAGTCACCACGGTTGGTTGCTGACGGCCGGTCCGGCTGCGGATGCCGGCCAGTTGATCGGCGATCGCCGCCAGTTCGGCCAAGGCCTCCTGGGTCGGCAGGCCATGGCGGGCCGGATCGGCTTCGTAACGTTCGAGGTACAGGCGCAGGGTCGCGCCCTCGGTGCCGGTGCCGGACAGGCGCAGCACGATGCGCGAGCCGTCCGTCATCACCACGCGCACCCCCTGGTGGGTGGAGACCGAGTCGTCGACCGGATCGCGGTAGGCGAAATCGCCGGCCAGCGCCACTTCGTAGGAACCGAGAGGTCGCCCCGCCAGGGTCGGCAGGCGGGCGCGCAAGTCGTCCATGAGCGTTTCGGCCACGGCGGCGTCGATCGCCTCGTAGTCGTGGCGCGAGTAGTAGTTGCGGCCGAAGCGCGCCCAGTGTTCGTGCACGATGTCGTTCACGGACTTGCCGCTCGCGGCCAGGAGGTTGAGCCAGTACAGCACGGCCCACACGCCGTCCTTCTCGCGGATATGGTCGGAGCCGGTGCCGTAGCTCTCCTCGCCGCACAGGCTCACCATCCCGGCGTCGAGCAGGTTGCCGAAGAACTTCCAGCCGGTCGGCGTTTCGTAGCAGGGGATACCCAGCGCCAGCGCCACGCGGTCGGCCGCGCCGGAGGTGGGCATCGAGCGCGCGATGCCCTTGATGCCGGCGCGGAAGGCGGGAATCGCCGTGGCATGGGCGGCCATGATGGCCAGGCTGTCCGAAGGACTGACCGGCAGGTCGCGGCCGGCGATCAGGTTGCGGTCGGCGTCGCCGTCCGAGGCGGCGCCGAAGTCGGGCGCATCGGCCCTGGCCATCAGCGCGATCAGTTCGGCCGCGTTGACCGGGTTCGGGTCCGGATGGTGGCCGCCGAAGTCCTCGCTCGGCGTGCCGTTGATCACGGTGCCGGCCGGCGCGCCGAGCAGGCCTTCGAAGATGGCGTGCGCATACGGGCCGGAGACGGCGTGCATGGCGTCGAAGCACATGCGAAAACCCCGTCCGAACAGGGCGCGGATGGCGTCGAAGTCGAACAGCCGCTGCATCAGGTCCGCATACTCGGCGACGGAGTCGATCACCTCGACCGTCATGTCTTCGATCCGGCGCGTGCCGAGGGTGTCGATGTCCACGTCCGGCGCGTCGCTGATCCGGTAGCGCTCGATGCGGCGGGTGTGTTCGTAGATCGCGCCCGTGACGCTTTCCGGCGCCGGACCGCCGTTGCCGGTGTTGTACTTGACGCCGAAGTCGCCGTCCGGCCCGCCGGGATTGTGGCTGGCCGAGAGGATGATCCCGCCGAGGGCGCCGCGGGCGCGGATCACGCAGCTGGCGGCCGGCGTGGACAAGATACCGCCCTGCCCCACCAGCACCTTGCCGAAGCCGTGCGCGGCCGCCATACGCAGGATGGTCTGCACGGCCGCGCGGTTATGAAAGCGCCCGTCCCCGCCCAGCACCAGGGTCGCGCCGGCGACCGGGCCGATGGCGTCGAAGATGGACTGGACGAAGTTTTCGAGATAGCCCGGCTGCTGGAACACGCTGACCTTCTTGCGCAGGCCGGACGTACCCGGTTTTTGCCCGTCGATGGGCGTGACCGGAACGGTGATGATGCTCATGCTGTCCTTTCGTGCTGGACCGCGAGCACGAGCGAGCGGGCGGCCACCACGGCCTCCCCCTGCAGTGCGCTCTGCGGCGCTTGTTCGTTGCTGGTGTCGAGCAGCGCCGTCCACTGCCCTTCCGGCAGCTGGAAGACGGCATCGGCCGCTTCGGCATTAATAAGCAGTAGGCAGGGTTCGGCTCCTCCCAGGCGGATCGCCAGGCGCCGTCGTCCATGCTGCCATTCGTGCTCGGTAAGCGGATGGCCATGTTCGCCCAGCCACAGGATATCACTGTCGCGGTCCGCACCCTGCTCTCCCGTAAACCATAAGGTGTGGCGCAGGGCCGGATAGCGCTGGCGCAGCGCGATCAAGGATGCCACAAAGCCGGCCAGGCGATGGTCAGCTTGCTCCCAGTCAAACCAGGTCAGGCCGTTGTCCTGGCAGTAGGCATTGTTGTTGCCGCCCTGGGTGTGGCCGATCTCATCGCCGCCGAGCAACATCGGCGTGCCTTGGGAAAACACAAGCGTGGCCAGCAGCGCGCGCTGCAGGCGGGCCCGCAGGCGCAGCACGTCCAGGTCCGCGGTCGGCCCCTCCGTGCCGCAGTTCCAGCTGCGGTTGTGGTTGTGGCCGTCGCGGTTGTCCTCGCCGTTGGCGTGGTTGTGCTTGTGGTTGTAGCTGACCAGGTCGCGCAGGGTGAAGCCGTCGTGGGCGGCGATGAAGTTGACGCTGGCCGAAGGCTGGCGCCCGTCGCGCCGGAACAGGTCGGACGAGGCCGAGAAGCGGCGCGCGAATTCGCCCAGGGTGCTGGTGTGGCCGAGCCAGAAGCTGCGCATGGTGTCGCGGTATTGGTCGTTCCATTCCGACCAGCCGGGCAGGAAGTTCCCCAGCTGGTAGCCGCCGGGGCCGATGTCCCAGGGCTCGGCGATCAGCTTGATCCGCGCCAGCACGGGGTCCTGCGCCAGCGCCGCCAGGAAGGCGCCGTGGCGCGCGAAGCCGGCCGCCGTGCGCGCCAGCTCGGGCGCGAGATCGAAGCGGAAGCCGTCGACATGGAACTCTTCGACCCAGTAGCGCAGCGAATCGAGCACCAGCTGCAGCACGCGCGGCTGTTCGAGATTGAGGCTGTTGCCGCAGCCGGTCCAATTTTCGTAGTACGCGGGGGCGCAAGGCTTGAGGTGGTAGTACAGCGCGTTGTCGATCCCGCGCAACGAGAAGGTCGGGCCGTGCTCGTCGCCTTCGGCCGTGTGGTTGTACACCACGTCGAGGATGACTTCGATACCGCGCCGGTGCAGGGCCTTGACGGCGTCGCGCAGCTCGGAGGCCGGCGTGGTGCCGTCGCGCCCCGACCAGTAGCGCTGCTCGGGCGCGAAGAAGCCGACCGTGTTGTAGCCCCAGTAGTTGGACATGCCCAGTTCCAGCAGGCGCGGCTCGTCCGCGCGCGCGTGCACCGGCAGCAGGGACACGGCCGTCACGCCCAGGCGGCCCAGGTGATCCAGGATGGCCGGTTCGCCCAAGGCCGCGTAGCTGCCGCGCAGCGCCTCGGGCACGTCGGGATGGCGCGCGGAGATGCCCTTGACGTGGACTTCGTACAGCACGCTGCGCGCCATCGGCACGCGCGGCGGCGCGTCGTCTTCCCAGTCGTAGCCGTCGACCGGAATGCGCGCCTTCAGCGCCACGGCGGCGTTGTCGGTCGGATCGGGATGATGCGGGTCGTGCGCCAGATGGGCGCGAAAGCCGTTCTGTCCCGTGTACTGGCCCACGATCTCGCGGGCATACGGATCCAGCAGCAGCTTGGCGGGATTGAAGCGGTGGCCGCGCTGGGGTTCGTACGGCCCGTGCACGCGGTAGCCGTACACCAGGCCCGGGCCGGCGTCCGGGAGATAACCGTGCCAGACGCCGTCGCTGCATAGCGGAAGGGTCAGCTGCGCCGTCTCCCGGCCATCCTCGAACAGGCACAGGACCACGCGCTCGGCATGCGGCGCGGCGAGCGCGAAATTCACGCCCGCACCGTCCCAACGGGCTCCCAGCGGATAGGCCGCGCCCGGGCGCAGGGACGGTGCGCGCTGCGTCATGCTTCCGCCGTCACATCCCTCACCGCGAGGCACAGCAGGCCGGCCACGGCCATCGACACGCCGCCCAGCACCAGCGTCATCACGGCGTGCCCGCCGAAGAAGTGCTTGGTGAAGTAGCCGAGCAGGAGGCCACTGGCGATCTGCGGAATCACGATGAAGAAGTTGAATACGCCCATGTAGTAACCCATGCGCTCGGCCGGCAGCGCGCCGGCCAGGATCGCGTACGGCATCGTCAGGATCGAGGCCCAGGCCACGCCCACGCCGATCATCGGCACCAGCAGCATCTGCTGGTCCGTGATGAAGAAGATGCTCGCCAGGCTGACGCCGCCGATGCACAGGCACACCAGGTGGGTATTGCGGCGGCCGATCACCTTGGCCAGCTGCGGCAGCAGGAAGGCCGCCAGCGCCGACACGCCGTTGTACACCCCGAACATGATGCCGACCCAGTTACCGGCATCCTGGAACGCCTTGGACTGCGCGTCGGTGGTGTGCCACACATTTTCGGCGATGCCGGAAGTGGTGTAGATCCACAGGGCGAACAGGGCGATCCAGCTGAAGAATTGGACCACGGCCAGCTGCACCATGGTGGCCGGCATCTTGCCGAAGCCTTCGATAATGTCCCGCACGGCGTCGATGAAACCGGTGCGCTGGGCGCGGAAGGCGTCCAGGTCGGCCGGAGGCAGCTCGTCGCTGGTCAGGACGGTCCACATCACGGCGCCGAAATAGGCCACGGCGCCGGCATAAAAGGCGTAGCGCACCGTTTCCGGGATGCCGCCGCCCACCGGCACGTTGGAGTAGCCGAGCGCATCGAACAGGGATGGCAGCAGCGACGCGATCACCGCGCCGCAGCCGATCATGAAGGTCTGCATGGCGAAGCCGGCGGTCTGCTGCTCGGCAGGGAGCTTGTCGCCGACGAAGGCGCGGAACGGTTCCATCGAGATGTTGATCGATGCGTCCATCAGCCACAGCACGGCGACCGCCATCCACAGCGCGGACGAATTGGGCATGAGCAGCAGCGCCAGCGAGGCCAGCGTCGCGCCGGCGAAGAAGAACGGACGGCGCCGCCCCCAGCGCGCATGCCAGGTGTGGTCGGACAGGTAGCCGATGATGGGCTGCACCAGCAGGCCGGTGACGGGCGCGGCCAGCCAGAACAGGGCCAGGTCGTCCGGCTTGGCGCCCAGCGTGCTGAAGATGCGGCTGGTGTTCGCGTTTTGCAGCGCAAAGCCGAACTGAATGCCGAAGAAACCGAAGCTCATGTTCCAGAGCTGCCAGAAGCCGAGCCGGGGCTTCTTGAGAAATACTGCTGCGTGCTGCATGTCCATGCGTGTCTCCATGTGGGCCGGTCGTGGACGCCGGCTTAATAACGAATGCTGAATGCCTTGCCGTCGTGGGCGACGGTCTTGCTGCTGACCTGGGTCTCTTCCTTGCCGTCCGCGCCCAGCACGCGGTAGGCGTGCGCCGGGCCGAAGGCCGTCGCGCCGAAGCCGTGCAGGACCAGCTCGACCTTGCTGAACTTCGAGCGGAAGCTGCCCGCCGCCGCGCCGAAATCGATGCGGCGCGCGGCCGGATCGACGCTGATGCTGCGTTCGAAGTAGGCGCCCTGCTCATGGGCGAAGCTGGCGCCGTCGTCCTCATAATAGCGGAAGCTGCTCGGCGCTTCGCCGCGCCAGATGTGCAGGACCAGCGTGTCGGACGGACGCTCGGCCGTGGACTGCACCAGCGACTGCATCGGCACGATGCTGCCGCCCTTCACGTACACGGGCAGGCGCTCGGGCGACAACTCGATCAGCTTTTCCACGCCGCCCGGCTGGGGCGCGTCGTCGTACAGGCCGTACCACAGGCCGGGCGGGAACCAGGCCTTGCCGGCGTCGCGCGTGCTCTCGAACGGCAGCACCAGGAAGGCCGGGCCGAACAGGTATTCGTTCTGGTAGCCGGGCTGGTAGACGTGGGCGTCGTGGGTGTAGTCGATGGCGAGCGAGCGCATGACCGGCAGGCCGCTCGTATTGGCTTCCCGGAAGGACGAATACAGGTAAGGCAGCAGGCGGTAGCGCAGGTCGATGTAGGCGCGCGAGACATTCAGCACGTCCTCGCCGAAGGTCCAGGGCTCGGACGCCTTGCTGTCGTAGGCGGAGTGGTTGCGAAAGTAGGGGCTGAAGGCGCCCAGCTGCATCCAGCGCGCATACAGGGCCTGCGTGGGCACGCCCATGAAGCCGCCGATGTCCATGCCGACGAAGGGCATGCCGGACAGGCCGAGGCTATTCAGCAGGCGCACGCCCAGCAGCATGTGCTCGTCGTAAGCCTGGTTGTCACCGGTCCAGAGTGCGCTGTAGCGCTGGCTGCCCGCGAAGCCGGAGCGCGTCAGCAGGAACGGCCGCTGGCCGGTCGCCTGCTTCATGCCTTCGTAACTGGCGCGGGTCATGTTGAGGGCGTAGACGTTGCGCGCTTCCTGGTGTGTGGTCGGTTGGCCGTCGAAGTCGAACACGAGGTTGCCCGGCATCGCCTGGCCCCAGGTGGAAATCTCGTTCATGTCGTTCCACAGGCCCGCCACGCCGGCCTTGGCGTAGGTCGCGGCCTGCCCGGCCCACCAGGCCCGCGTGCGCGCGGCAGTGAAGTCGGGGAAATTGCACCAGCCGGGCCAGACCTCGCCGCTGTAGGCGCTGCCGTCGGCGTACTTCACGAACACATCCTGCTGCTTGCCGGAGTCGTAAGTGGTATAGCCCGGCTCCTCTTTCACGCCCGGATCGACGATGACGGTGAGCTTCAGTCCCAGGTCCGCCAGCTGCTTCGTCAGCCGCGCCGGATCAGGGTAGCGTTGCTTGTCCCAGGTGAACACCTTGAAGGCGTCCATGTAGTGGATGTCGAGCGTGATGCCGTCGGCGGGCAAGCGCTTTTCGCGCAGCGTGTGCGCGATGCGCAGCACGTCCGTGTCGCTCATGTAGCTGTAGCGGTTCTGCTGGTAGCCCAGGCTCCACAGCGGCGGCAGCGGCATGCGTCCGGTCAGGGCGCTGTAATCGCGCAGGATGCCGGCCACGCTGGGCGCGGCGAACACGTAGTAGTTCATCTCGCCGCCGTGGGCGGTAAACGACGAGAAGCGCCGGTTGCTGGCGCCGAAGTTGAAGTCCGTGCGGTGGCTGTTGTCGAGGAAGATGCCGTACACGGCGCCGTGGTGCACGCCCATATAGAAGGGAATGCTCGCATACAGCGGGTCGCTGCCCTCCGTGTAGCGGAAGGCGTCCGTGTTCCAGTTGGTGTAGGCGCTGCCGCGGCGGTCCAGGTTGCCCGTCTTCTCGCCCAGGCCGATGAAGCGCTCGCCCTCCTGCAAAGTCTTGTAGGTGCTGACCTCGTTGCCGATCCACGAAGTGCCCAGGCCCGGCTCGTCCTGCGTGAGCAGCCTGCCGGCCGGGTCATATACACGCACGGCGAATGGATGCTTGCTGACGCGCGCCGTCAGGGCGGGCGTCTTGATCATAATCTGGTCGGCGTCCTGGGTCAGGCTGGCGCTGGCCGGTTCCGGGCTGGCCACCACGGCGTAGGAAAAGTCGCGGCCCAGCGGCGCGCGTCCGGCCCGCACCCGCAGAATGGACGGCCCATACAGGCTCAGTTCCGCGTAACCGTTGTCAGTCCGCAACTTGACGGATTGCCCATGCAGCTCGGCCGATGTCACATTGCCGATCGCGACGACCGGCGCGGCATTCCCCCAGGAGAACCAGGCTCCACAGAGGAAGCCCAGGGCGAAACGTGCCGCTTTCTTGTTCATCATGGTGGGTTGGCCGTAGTTGATGTAGCAAAATAACATGCGGTCTGTCAGGTGTCAAACAAGGAGCTCCCATAGTAGAATGTGCACCGCAATAAAGAATTTTGTAGTTAAACAACAGAGACCTGTGTAAGAATACGGGCAAGGACATCCACCCAAAAGGACCAGCCATGCTTGAGATGCAAAAGCGCCTGAGCAATGCCTTCTATGCACTGATCAGTTTGCCCTCCACGGCGATGGGCTTTGCCCTGTGCATCCAGATTTCGGCGCTCAGCTGGCTCCTCAGCACCAAATACGGCCTGAAGATCGACGAGATCGGCATCGTGTGGGCGTCCGGCCCGATCGCCGGTATCCTCGGCCAGGTCCTGATCGGCATCCTCAGCGACAAGGTGTGGTTCTGGGGCGGGCGGCGCCGGCCCTTCATCCTGATCGGCGGCGTGCTCGCCTCCCTCATGCTGTTCCTGCTGCCGCGCATCGACCAGGTGGCCAGCCTGTTCGGCATCGGCAACCTGCTGGTGGTGGCAGTATTCGTGGCCGTCACGCTCGACCTGTCGATCAACGTCAGCTTCAACCCCACCCGCTCGATCATCGCCGACGTGACGCCGGAAGGCACGGCGCGCCTGCGCGGCTATACCTGGATGCAGACCATCTCCGGCTTCTGGGGCGTGGCGGCCTACGTCATCGGCGGCCAGCTCGGCAACTACGTGCTGATCGACCTGGGCATCGTGCTGGTGCTGGCCTTCTCCGTGATTCCCGCCTTCTTCATCGAGGAGCCGCGCGAGATCAAGCTGCCGGCCGCGGAAGCGCAAAGCGCCACCGACTGGGGCCAGCTGATCCGCATCTACGTCGCGCACGGCCTGTCCTGGGTCGGCGTGCAGACCATGTTCGTCTACATCATCGCCTTCATCCAGCAGCACTTGATCGCCCCGGGCACGCCGGCCGACGCGGCCAACGCCCAGTCGGGGCAGGCCATCGGCTACGCCTTTGCCATCATGAGCACGGTCGGCTTCATCCTGCCGGCCCTCGTGTTCGGTCCCCTGGCGCAGAAAATCGGCCGCGTGCGCGTGCAGGTGGCGAGCCTGGCCGTGATGGCGGTCGCCTACTTCCTGATCGCCGCCTCGGCCCGCACGCCTATGCAGCTCTATGGCTTCATGGCCCTGGTGGGCGTGGGCTGGGCCGCCATCGTGAGCCTGCCGTTTGCCATCATGACCGAGAAGGCCGACCGCAGCCGCATGGGCTACTTCATGGGCATCTTCAACCTGTCCGTGGTGCTGCCGCAGCTGTTCGCCAGCCTGGTGCTCAACAAGATCATCGCCAACGCCGCCGACAAGGCCATCGTGTTCGAGATCGCGGGCGGCTGCCTGGCCGCCTCCGCCGTCATGTGGCTGCTGGTGAAGGACGACCAGAGCGTCGCCATGGCCGCCGCGCCCCAGGCCGCGCATTGAGGGACCGCGCATGATTACCGCCACCGACCTCCAGCAGCTGCAGCACGGCGACCACGGCGACCCGTTCGCGGTACTGGGCATGCACGCCGCCGGCGGCAAGCTGGAAGTGCGCGCCCTGCTGCCCGGCGCCGCCGGCGTGGACGTCATCGACAAGAAGAACGGCCGCCGCGTGGCGTCCCTGGAGCGCGTGGAAGGCACCGACCTGTTCTGCGCCGCCGTCCCGCGCCGCAAGAATCCCTTCCCCTATCAGCTCGACGTCGACTGGGGCAGCCAGCGCCAGCTGCTGGAGGACGCTTACCGCTTCGGCCCCGTGCTGGGCGAGATGGACATCTGGCTGCTCGGCGAAGGCACGCACGCACGTCCCTTCGAAAAGATGGGCGCGCACCCCGCCACCGTGGACGGCGTCGACGGCGTGAACTTCGCCGTGTGGGCGCCGAACGCGCGCCGCGTGTCCGTGGTGGGCGACTTCAACAACTGGGACGGACGCCGCCACGCCATGCGCCTGCGCCGCGAGTGCGGCGTGTGGGAGATGTTCGTCCCGCACGTGGCCGTGGGCGACCTGTACAAGTTCGAGATCAAGTCCGCCGCCGGCGCCATCCTGCTCAAGGCCGACCCGTTCGCGCTGCGCGCCCAGGTGCGTCCGAACACGGCCTCGGTCGTCGACCGCCTGCCCGCCCCCGCGCCGCACAGCGCCGCGCGCCAGGCCGCCATCGGCGTGCGCGCAGGCGTCTCGATCTACGAAGTGCACCTCGGCTCCTGGAAGCGCAGCGGCCAGCCGCGCGCGGACGGCCTGCCGGACTGGCTCACCTACCGCGAACTGGCCGACCAGCTGATCCCCTACGTGAAGGAGATGGGTTTCACCCACGTCGAACTGCTGCCGGTGAACGAGCATCCCTTCGACGGCTCCTGGGGCTACCAGCCGACCGGCATGTACGCGCCCACCGCGCGCTTCGGCACGCCGGAGGACTTCCGCCATTTCATCGAGCGCGCGCATGAAGCCGGCATCGGCGTGATCCTGGACTGGGTGCCCGGCCACTTCCCGACCGACGCCTTCGGCCTGGCACAGTTCGACGGCACCCACCTGTACGAGCACGCCGACCCGCGCGAAGGCTTCCACCAGGACTGGAACACCCTGATCTACAACTACGGCCGCCAGGAAGTGCGCAACTTCCTGGTCGGGAACGCGCTGTACTGGGTGGAGCGCTTCGCCATCGACGGCCTGCGCGTGGACGCCGTGGCCTCCATGCTGTACCGCGACTACAGCCGCAAGGAAGGCGAATGGGTGCCGAACAAGTTCGGCGGCCGCGAGAACCTGGAAGCGATCGACTTCCTGCGCCGCACCAACACGGTGCTGGCCACCGAACGCCCCGAGGCGGTGACGATGGCCGAGGAATCGACCAGCTTCCCGCAAGTGTCGCGCCCCGTGGACCAGGGCGGCCTCGGTTTCGCCTACAAGTGGAACATGGGGTGGATGCACGACACCCTGGAATACATGAAGAAGGATCCGCTGTACCGCGCCCACCACCACGACCAGATGACCTTCGGCCTGGTGTACGCGTTCAGCGAGAACTTCGTGCTGCCGCTGTCGCATGACGAGGTCGTGCACGGCAAGGGCTCGCTGATCGGCAAAATGCCGGGCGACCATTGGCAGCGCTTCGCCAACCTGCGCGCCTACTACGGTTTCATGTGGGGGCATCCGGGCAAGAAGCTCCTGTTCATGGGCGGCGAGTTCGCCCAGCTCCGCGAATGGAGCGCCGACCGCAGTCTGGACTGGCACGTGCTGGGCGATCCCCTGCACGCCGGGGTCCAGCGCCTGGTGAAAGACCTGAACGCGGTCTACACCGCCTACTCCGCACTGCACCAACTCGATTGCGATCCCCAGGGCTTTGCCTGGATCGCGCACGACGACCGCGCCAATTCGGTGCTGTCCTTTATCCGCCGCGATACGCAGGGCGACTTCGTGGTCGTGGCCTGCAACTTCACGCCGGTGCCGCGCCACGGCTACCGCATCGGCGTGCCGCAAGCCGGGCGCTATCGCGAAATCCTCAACACCGACGCCGCCATCTACGGCGGCAGCGGCGTGCACAACGCGGAGCTGGCCACCGACCCGTTCGGGTCGCACGGCCACGGCCAATCGCTGGCGATCACCTTGCCGCCCTTGGCCACCGTGATGTTCAAGCTCGCATAACCATGTCAAAGCAGTTCCGGGAAAACACGATGAAACATTCCAAGTTCGAATTCGACCACCTGACCAACGACGAGGCCTCGCTCAAGCGCGCCATCGCCAACAAGCTTGTGTACACGGTGGGCAAAGACCCGGCCGCGGCCCAGCCCGAGGACTGGCTCAACGCGACCGCCCTGACCGTGCGCGACCGCCTGGTCGAACGCTGGATGGAAACCACGCGCGCCCAGTACGCGCAGGACGTCAAGCGCGTGTACTACCTCTCCGCCGAATTCCTGATCGGCCGCACCTTCACCAATGCCCTGCTGGCGCTCGGCATCTACACCGACGTGAAGGAAGCGCTGGACGAGCTGGGCGTGGACTTCGACGCCATCGCCAACCTGGAGCCGGATGCGGCGCTGGGCAACGGCGGCCTGGGACGCCTCGCGGCCTGCTTCCTCGACTCGATGGCGACGCTGGGCGTGGCCGGCTTCGGCTACGGCATCCGTTACGACTACGGCATGTTCCGCCAGAAGATCGTCGACGGCCGCCAGGTCGAGACACCTGATTACTGGCTCAAGGGCGGCAACCCGTGGGAATTCCCGCGTCCGGAAGTCGTGTACCCGGTGCGCTTCGGCGGCCACGTGGAGCAGCATGACGGCAAGTGCGCCTGGGTGAACACGCAAGACGTGCAGGCCATGGCCTACGACACCATCATCCCGGGCTACGCCACCAAGGCCACCAATACGCTGCGCCTGTGGTCCGCCAAGGCCAGCGAGGAAATCAACCTCAAGGCCTTCAGCACCGGCGCCTACATGGAAGCGGTGGAAGAGAAGAACCACTCCGAGAACGTCTCACGCGTGCTGTACCCGGACGACTCGACCCTGGCCGGCCGCGAACTGCGCCTGCGCCAGGAATACTTCTTCTGCTCCGCCAGCCTGCAGGACCTGCTGCGCCGCTACCAGTCCACCCACGAGACCTTCGACCAGCTGGCCGACAAGGTGTCGATCCACCTGAACGACACCCACCCGGTGCTGGCCGTGCCGGAACTCATGCGCCTGCTGATCGACGAGCATGGCGTAGCCTGGGACAAGGCCTGGGCCCTGACCCAGAAGACCTTCTCCTACACCAACCACACCCTGATGGCCGAGGCGCTCGAGACCTGGCCGATCGACATGCTGGGCCGCGTGCTGCCGCGCCACCTGCAGATCATCTTCGACATCAACGCCCGCTTCCTGCACGACGTGACCAGCCGCTTCGGCGAGGACCACCAGCTGCTGCGCCGCGTGTCTCTGATCGACGAACAGGGCGAGCGCCGCGTGCGCATGGGCTACCTGGCGGTGGTCGCTTCGCACAAGATCAACGGCGTGTCGGCGCTGCACTCGGACCTGATGGTGCAGTCCATCTTCGCCGACTTCGCGCGCATCTTCCCGGACCGCTTCAACAACAAGACCAACGGCATCACGCCGCGCCGCTGGCTGTCGCAGGCCAATCCCGCGCTCTCAAGCCTGATCGACAAGAAGCTCGGCACCACCTGGCGCCGCAACCTGGACGAGCTGCAAGGACTGCGCAAGTTCGCCGACAACAAGACCTTCCAGAAGTCCTTCCGTGCCGCCAAGCTGCAGAACAAGGAGCGCCTGGCCGCCTGGATCAAGGCCAACCTCGGCCTCGACGTGAATCCGGAGTCCCTGTTCGACGTGCAGGTCAAGCGCATCCACGAATACAAGCGCCAGCTGCTCAACGTACTGCAGGTGATCCACCGCTACAACCGCATCGTCGCCAACCCGAATGCGGACTGGGTGCCGCGCACCGTCATCTTCGCGGGCAAGGCGGCATCGGCCTACGTGATGGCCAAGAACGTCATCAAGCTGATCAACGACGTGGCGAACGTGGTCAACAACGACCCGCGCGTGAACGGCCTGCTGAAGGTGGTGTTCATCCCCAACTACAGCGTCAGCCTGGCCGAGATCATCATGCCGGCGGCCGACCTGTCCGAGCAGATCTCCACCGCCGGCACCGAGGCTTCCGGCACCGGCAACATGAAGTTCTCGCTCAACGGCGCTATGACCATCGGCACCCTGGACGGCGCCAACGTCGAAATGCGCGAGCAGGTCGGCGCCGAGAACTTCTTCATCTTCGGCCACACGGCCGACGAAGTGGAGCGCCTGCGCCACGACGGCTACCAGCCGCGCTACTACTACGAAAGCGACGATGGCCTGCGCCAGGTGCTCGACCAGATCCGCGACGGCGCCTTCGCGCCCGATGAACCGGGCCGTTTCCAGGCCGTGTTCGACACCCTGGTCAACTTCGGCGACCACTACCAGCTGCTGGCGGACTTCGTCTCCTACGTCGAAGTGCAGGACCAGGTCGACGCTCTGTTCCGCACTCCGGACGAATGGACCCGCAAGGCCATCCTGAACGTGGCCGGCATGGGTCACTTCTCGTCCGACCGCACCATCGGCGAATATGCGAAGGACATCTGGCACTGCGTGCCGGTCAAGCTGTAATCGACAATATAAAAAAACAAGGAGACACGCATGTTGAAACGCGCTTCGGGCATTGTCCTGCACCCGACCTCCCTGCCCGGCCCGCACGGCATCGGCGACCTGGGTGCGGCGGCCTACCGCTTCCTCGACTGGATGGCCGACGCCCACCAGAAGATCTGGCAGCTGCTGCCTCTGGGACCGACCTCCTACGGCGACTCGCCCTACCAGTGCCTGTCCTCGATGGCCGGCAATACCCTCCTCATCAGCCTGGACCAGCTGCAGGAGCAGGGCTACCTGCAAGCGTCGGACCTGGCCGAGGTGCCGCCCTTCCCGCAGGACCAGGTCGACTACGGCTGGGTGATCCCGTGGAAGAAGGACTTGCTGGCGCGCGCCCATGCGGCCTTTGCCGAGCGCGCCGCGCCGCAGCAGCGCGCCGCCTACGCCGCCTTCTGCCAGGAGAACGCCTACTGGCTGGACGACTACGGCGTGTTCTGCGCCCTGAAGGACTTCCATGGCGGCCCGGCCTGGACCGAATGGGCGCCGGAATACCGCTCGCGCCAGCCGGAGGCGCTGGCCGCCTGGATCGCGCAGCACGGGCGCGAGATCGAGCAGCACCGCTTCCTGCAGTACGAGTTCTACCGCCAGTGGGGCGAGCTGCGCCGCTACGCCAACGCCAAGGGCATCGAAGTGATGGGCGACATCCCCATCTTCGTCGCCTTCGACAGCGCCGACACCTGGGCCAACCAGCACCTGTTCTACCTGGACGAGAACGGCAATCCGACCGTGGTGGCGGGCGTGCCGCCCGACTACTTCAGCGCCACCGGCCAGCGCTGGGGCAATCCGCTGTACCGCTGGGACGTGATGCAGGCCGACGGCTTCGCGTGGTGGAAGAACCGCGTGCGCGCCCTGCGTTCGCAGGTGGACATCATCCGCATCGATCACTTCCGCGGCTTCGAAGCCTACTGGGAAGTGCCGGCCTCCGAGCCGACCGCCATCCACGGCCAATGGGTCAAGGCACCGGGCGCGGAGCTGTTCCGCGCCATCCGCGCCGAATTCGGCGAGATCCCGATCGTGGCCGAAGACCTGGGCGTGATCACGCAGGAAGTCAACGAGCTGCGCGACGGCGCGGGCTTCCCCGGCATGCGCATCTTCCAGTTCGGCTTCAGCGAGAACAACCCGTCCTTCCTGGCGCGGAACTACATCCCGCACTGCGTGGCCTACACCGGCACCCACGACAACAACACCACGCGCGGCTGGTTCAAGTCGATCCCGCAGAACGAGCGCGACCACCTGTTCCACTACTTCGGCTGCGGCTTCAACGAGGACGAAGTGGTGCCGGCCATGATCGGTGAACTGTGGGCCTCGCCCGCCAACACGGTCCTCATTCCGATGCAGGACGTGTTCAACCTGGGCGAGGAGGCGCGCATGAACTTCCCCGGCAAGATGGGCGGGAACTGGGCCTGGCGCTACCGCGACGCGCAACTGACGCCGGACCTGGCGCACTGGTTCGCGCGCCTGACCGACGAGACGAACCGCTGATGGCCTCGCGCCTCATCTACGGCTGCATGGGCCTGGGCGGCGGCTGGAACCAAGAGCCGCTGACCGAGGCCGACATCGGCCACGCCCATGCGGCGGTGGAAGCGGCGCTGGACATCGGCATCACCTGCTTCGACCACGCCGACATCTACACCCGCGGCAAGGCGGAGCAGACCTTCGCCGCCCTGTTCAAGCGCATTCCTTCGCTGCGCGAGCGCATCGTCCTGCAGACCAAGTGCGGCATCCGCTTCGCCGACGGCGAAGGACCGAAACGCTACGACCTGTCGGCCGCCTACATCGTCGGCGCGGTGGAGCGCAGCCTGCAGCGCCTGAACACGGAGCGCATCGACGTGCTGCTCCTGCACCGGCCCGATCCCCTGCTGGAGCCGGACGAAATCAACGAGGCCTGGCTGGTGCTGTCCAACGCGGGCAAGGTGGGCGCGCTTGGCGTTTCCAACATGCATGCGGGGCAAATTCGTCATCTGTCCGCGCGGCTCACGACGCCGCTGGTGGCCAACCAGCTCGAGATGAGCTTGGCCAAACGCGACTGGCTGGAGACGGACACTTGCTTCAACGACGCGCAGGGCGCGTCCGGGTTGGTGTGGCAAGACACGCTGCATCACTGCCAGCAGCACGGCATTGCCCTGCAGGCCTGGGGTTCGCTCGCCAAGGGCTGGTTTTCGGGCGCCCTGCCCGCCGGCGCCAGCGCGGCGGACGGCGAGACGGCGGCCCTGGTGCGCCGCCTGGCGGAGCAGCATGGCGCCGCGCCGGAGAGCATCGTGCTGGCCTGGCTGCTGCGCCATCCGGCCGGCATCCGTCCGGTGATCGGCACCTCGCATCCGGAGCGCATCCGCGCCTGCGGGGCGGCGGAGCGCGTCAAGCTCACGCGCGGCGAGTGGTACGCCTTGTACCAGAGCGCGCGCGGTCAGGAGCTCCCATGATCGCCGCGGCGCAGGCATTGGACGCGGTGGCGCGCGTCGCCGCCGAGCAGCAGGAACGCGGCCAGCCGGTCGCCATCGCCGTGTGCGACGACCACGGCGAGCTGCTCGCCTTCGTGCGCATGGACGGGGCCAGCCTGCAGGCCGGCGTGCTGGCGCAGAACAAGGCCTACACGGCTGCGCGCGACCGCCAGCCGACGGCCGATCTCGGCGCCTGGAGCCGCAGCTCCGGCCGCATCTTGAACTATTGGACCGACCCGCGCATCACCGGCTTTGGCGGCGGCGTGCCCGTCCGGGTACGCGGCACCGTCATCGGCGCCGTCGGCGTCAGCGGCCTGTCCGAGGAGGACGACGCCACAGTTGCCCAGCGTGTGATCGACATCTTGGGACTACAAGAAACGATTTAAGAGCGCGGTTATCAGGAACGCCCCTGTCACCCAGACCACAAGCTTACGGTGCAGGCGTTCCAGATCGACCTTCGTTGCCAGCAACGGCAGACTGGCCTCGAGCTTCGCTTCAACTTTGTCCAGCCTGGTCAGCGCCCCTTCCAGCTTCGTCTCGATTTTATCGAGCCTGATGACGACTTCCCCCAGCTTGGTCTCCACCTTGACCAATCTCGTATCAAGTTGGTCCAGACGATCGAAAACGACGCCAAACTGTGCATCAACCCGGGCGAATTTTTCGGTGGCATGCTCTTGCGCGAGTTCACGCAATTGCACGCCCTGCTCATGTATTTGCGCGGTATGCGTCTCGACGACATGTTCAAGTGCTGACACCTTCTCCAGTGTCCGCGAAACGTTCGCTTCGAGAAGTGTGCGGTTGTCCGGGTCCATTCGGACAGCTTAGTCGCCGTCCGTTAGTGGCACAAGCGCGCACGATTGAGCTCGCGCACGGCGCGGCTCAGTGCTTCTTCTTTGGCCCCTTGCCGCCGGACTTGGCGGGAGCGGCCTCTTCAAGCAGGCTGATGTTCAGCTTGCGGTTGGCCACCCACACCGACTTCAGATAGTGCATCAGCTGCTTCGGCATCCCGGTCGGCAGTTCCACCGTGGTGTACTCGTCGTGCATGTCCACGCGGCCGATGTACTTCGATTCCAGCCCGGCTTCGTTGGCCAGCGCCCCGACGATGTTGGCCGCCTGCGCGCCGTGGGCACGGCCCACCTCGATGCGGTACAGGTCCATCGGCATGGCGTCCGGGTCCTGCTTGCGCTTCTTCGGCCTGGCCGGCGCCGCGTCTTCACCCGCGGGCGGAGGCGTGTCCAGGAAGCGGTCCAGCTGCATGGGCGAGCCGGTCGCCGGCGCGGGCTTGACGGCCTTGACCGGCTTGGCCGGCGCCTCCGGCATCTCCTCGCCCTCGCGCGCGATGCGCAGCGCCTGGCCGGCCACGCGCACGCCGCGCAGCAGTTCGAGCACATCGCCGCTCAAATCGGCCGGCATATCCAGCGTCGAGAACTGGTCGTAGATCTCGATCCGCCCGATCTTCTTGGCATCGATCCCGCCCTCGTTGGCGATCGCGCCGACGATGTTACCCGGCTTGACGCCGTGCTTGTGGCCGACCGCGATGCGGTAGGTCGCCATACCGGGTTCCGGCGGACGCGCCACGTATTCCTTGTGCGGCCGCAGGAAGTCCTCGCGCGCCGGACGGCCAGGCCGCTCCTCGAACGATTCCTCGCGCGGTGCGCGCTCCTGCTTATCGAGCAGGAAGGGCTCGCTGCCGGCTGCCATGCGCGCCAGCGCCGCCGCGATCTCCACCGCGGGCACGTTGTGCTCGGTCTCGTACGCTTCGATCAGGGAGCGGAACACGTCCAGCCCATCCCCGGCCAAGGCCTGCGTGATCTGGTCCTTGAAGCGCGCGATGCGCAGTTCGTTGACGGCCTTGATGGTGGGCAGCGTCATCGGCGCGACCGGCTGGCGCGTGGCGCGCTCGATCGCCTTCAGCAGCCCGCGTTCACGCGGCGTGACGAACAGGATCGCGTCGCCGCTGCGGCCGGCGCGGCCGGTGCGGCCGATGCGGTGGGTGTAGCTTTCGGGGTCGGACGGCACGTCGTAGTTGACCACGTGCGAGATGCGCTCCACGTCCAGGCCGCGCGCGGCCACGTCGGTGGCGACCAGGATGTCGATCTGCCCGTCCTTCAGCTGGCCGATGGTGCGCTCGCGCTGCTGCTGCGCCATGTCGCCGTTGATGGCGGCGGCCGCGAAGCCGCGCGCCTGCAGCTTGGACGCCAGTTCCTCCGTGCCCAGCTTGGTGCGCGCGAACACGATCATGCCGTCGAAGGGCTCCGCCTCCAGGATGCGGGTCAGCGCGTCGAGCTTGTTCAAGCCGCTCACCAGCCAGAAGCGCTGGCGGATGTTCTCGGCGGTGCTGGTCTTGGCCGCCACCGTCACTTCGGCCGGGTCGCGCAGGTAGGTCTTGGCGATGCGCTTGACCGGGGGCGGCATGGTGGCCGAGAACAGCGCGGTCTGGCGCGACGCCGGGGTCTGCTGCAGGATGTGCTCCACGTCCTCGATGAAGCCCATGCGCAGCATCTCGTCGGCCTCGTCCAGCACCAGGGTCTTGAGCTGAGACAGGTCGAGCGAACCCTTCTCGATATGGTCGATCACGCGGCCGGGGGTGCCGACCACCACGTGCACGCCGCGCCGCAGCGCCGACAGCTGCGGGCCGTAGCTCTGGCCGCCGTAGATCGGCAGCACGTGAAAACGCGGCATGTGCGCCGCGTAGCTCTGGAAGGCTTCCGCCACCTGCAGCGCCAGCTCGCGCGTGGGCGCCAGCACCAGCGCCTGCGGCGCGCTTTGCTCCAGGTCGATGCGCGCCAGGATCGGCAGCGCGAAGGCGGCGGTCTTGCCGGTGCCGGTCTGGGCCTGTCCCAGCACATCGCGGTTCTCCAGCAGCAGTGGAATGGTCTGCGCCTGGATGGGCGACGGGGCTTCGTAGCCGACGTCACTCAGGGCCTTGAGCAAAGGCGCGCCGAGGTCGAGATCGGAAAAACTGGGAATGGAGGACATGACAGGAACCATCGGAAAGGGATGCCAAGTTTACCACTGCGCGAACTCTGCCATACGTCAATTTCTCAATTGACCACACGCCTCAGTCCGCTGGCATCGCTGTTCAACAATTCATCATCCCTTTCGTACGGCGGAGTGAACATCATGGCAGAAGTGATTATCCAGCTCAGTCAGGCCACTGTGGACCATCTCGCCGCGCTCGACCGCGACGGCACCGGCCTGTCCCTCGCGGCAACGTTCGACGCCTTCGCGGCCGCCCGCGCCGCACTGACGCGGATCCAGGGCGCCGCCCTGGACGTCGGCCTGGGCGCCAGCCAGGGCACGGTGTACTACCCCAGCGGCGCCAGCGCCACCTACAGCGGGCTGAGCAGCTCAAACGGCGCGCTCAGCGCGACCAGCGTCGACTTCGTCGCGCCGGCCTATCTGGCGCTGCATTATGCGGGCGCGCTGCAGCTGCGCTACAGCCCGGGGACGGATGGCCCGGCCCTGACCGAGGCAGGCGCCCGGATCAGCAGCGGCGCGCTCCAGACCCTGCTGCCGCAGGCGAGCGAACTGTACCCGCAGGAGCTGGGCAATGTCGCGCTGGCCTTCCAGGGCGATCTCACCCTGTCGGAACAGGGCGATTTCCGGGGCCGACTGACCTGGCTGGAGGCGCGGGCCGAGAAATTCGTCACCCACAGCACCCTCAGCGGGGACTTCACCGTGGCGGGCAACGACGGCGCGGCGCCGCAGGTGAGCGGCATTCTGCACGGCTACAGCGCGCACTATGAGGACGGTAGTGCGGTCGACCTGCACGACGTGGCCGTCGCCATCGGCAACGCCGCGTCTTCGGATGCGCAATGGTTGCAGGACGGTGCGCAGTTTGGCGGCGCCGACCATTTCGACCTCGACCTGCCGGCCAGGCTGGACACCCCCTGGGTCGTCGCCAGTGGCGCCGGCGACGATTATGTGCGCCTGACGGGCGGCGGTGGTCAGCTGTCGGCCCGGCTCGGGGACGGCAACGACGTCGTCACCTTGGGCGACATCGGCCACCGCGTCGACGGCGGCGCCGGCATCGATACGGCGGGCTTTTATTGCGACCACACGCAATTCGGCATCGACATCGCCGGCAACACGGTGACCTTGCACGCGGCCGATGGCGACAACGTTCTCACCAATGTGGAACGGCTGCGCTTCAGCGACGAGAACATCGCGCTCGACATCGATGGTGCGGCCGGCCAGGCATACCGGATCTACCAGGCCGCGTTCGACCGCGCGCCCGATCTGGCCGGCCTGGGCTATTGGATCCACCGGCTGGACCAGGGACTGAGCCTGACCGATATCGCGGCCGGTTTCGTCGCGTCCCAGGAATTTCAGCAGCTGTACGGCGCGGCGCCGAGCGCCGACGAACTGGCGGCGCGGATGTACGCCAACGTACTGCACCGCGTCCCCGACCCGGCGGGCCTGGCGTTCTGGACCCACATCCTCGATGCGCACGCCGCCACCACCGCCCAGGTGCTGGCAGCGGTGGCGGAGAGTGCGGAGAACCAGGCCGGGGTGGCCGCCCTGATCGGCCAGGGCATCGCCTATCTCCCAGTCGCCGAATAGAAAATTGTGGTCTGTCCTGGTCTGTCCCCGGTTTGAAGGGCGCTACATCTTCGGGGCGGCGCAGTGGTCGGCGATGAACATGGCGTGCGAAGGCATGGCGCGCACGCAGGCGTTGATCACGTTCTTGACCGAGTCGAGATATTCCTGGATCTCCTGCTCCGGAATCAGGTCCACCAGCGGATGATAGGTCTGCGGGCGGATGCGCTGGCCGTGCAGCACCTGCAGCCAGCTCACCTTGGCGAACAGCTCGTCCTGGTCGCGGTAGACATGGCCGTTGGCGCGGAACACGTCCATCTTGAACTTCAGCGATTCGGGAATCTCCATTGTGCGGCAGTAGTTCCAGAACGGCGTGTCGTCGCGCTCCGTGGCCTTGTAGTGCAGGATGATGAAGTCGCGCACCCAGATGTATTCCTTGGCCATCAGGTCGTTGTACTGCTGGATCACGATCGGATCGAACTCGGCCGACGGGAAATGCGTCAGCAAGTGGGCAATGCCCATCTGGATCAGGTGGATGCTGGTCGACTCCAGCGGCTCGATGAAGCCGCTCGACAAGCCGATCGAGATCACGTTCTTGTTCCAGGCCTTGTTGCGCTTGCCCGGCACGAAGCGGACCGGGCGCGGCTCGGCCAGGGCTTCGCCGTCCAGGCTGTTCATGAGGATGTGGCTGGCCTCGTCGTCGCTCATGTACTTGCTGCAGTAGACGTGACCGTTGCCGGTGCGGTGCTGCAGGCCGATGCGCCACTGCCAGCCGGCCGGGCGCGCGCTGGCGCGGGTGTACGGCAGCAGCTCCGGACCCGAGGCGCAGGGCACGGCCAGGGCGCGGTCGCAGGGCAGCCAGTGCGACCAGTCCTCGAAGCCGGTCTTGAGGGTCTGTTCGATCAAGAGGGCGCGGAAACCCGAGCAGTCGATGAACAGGTCGCCCGTGACCACGGTGCCGTTTTGCAGCACGACCGCTTCGACCGCCTCGTCCGGGCGCTGGCGCACGTCGACGATGCGGCCTTCGACCCGCTTGACGCCGCGCTCTTCGCTGTAGCCGCGCAGGAAGCGCGCATACAGGGTCGCGTCCATGTGGTAGGCGTGCACGATCTGGGCCAGCGGCGAGTTCGGCATCTGGGTCTGGGCGCGGATGAACTTGTTCTGGAAGCAGGCCGCGTTGTTGATCGAAAACGCTTCCAGCCGCTCGGCCTTGCCGGCTTGGAACTGCTTGAGCCAGTACTGGTGAAAGTCCACCGTGTACAAGTCCTGGCCGACCACGCCGAAGCCATGCATGTAGCGGTCGCCGATGCGCGCCCAGTCGACGAATTCCACCCCCAGCTTGAAGGTGGCCTGGGTCTGGCGGATGAACTCGTTCTGGTCGAGTTCGAGCATCTGGTTGAACAGGTTGATCATCGGGATGGTCGACTCGCCCACGCCGACGGTGCCGATCTCGTCGGATTCGACCAGGGTGATGTTGTATTTCCCGCGCAAGAGCTTGGCGAGACCCGCCGCCGTCATCCAGCCGGCCGTGCCGCCGCCGACGATGACGATATCCTTGATTTTCTGAACTTCCATGAACCTGTCCTGGCAATGACGAGAGTGTCGGTCGATTGTATTACGACCGGAAAGAAAAAACCCCTCGCTGGTGCGCCGGCGAGGGGTTTTCGTTGCGAATCGCGCTAGGCGATCAGTACTTGTACGACACCTTGAACATGATGGTGCGGCCGGTCTTCGTGCTCGAAGCCGAGCTGCCGTCGGCATTGTGCTCGTGGTAGACCGGGCTGTTCAGGTTGTTGCCTTCGACGCGGATCGCCAGGCCCTTGAAGTAGCCTTCCTGGAACTCATAGCCGATCTGGGCCGACACCCAAGCCTGCGAGTCGATGAAACGCAGCGCCGGATAACCGCCGACCACGCTGTTCGACACCGAACCGACGTACTCGGAGCGGTAGGCCTTGGCGATGAAGGCCGAGAAGCCGTTGCGCTCGTAGTACAGGGTGAGCTTGGCGTTCTGCTTGGACAGGCCAGGCAGCGGCATCGTCAGGCCGGTCGTGGGCACCTGTTGCGACGGGTTCAGGCCGGTCAGGTCAGGCAACACCACCGAGCTGCTGGTGTTGGCGACCGAACCGGTGGCGCCGAAGCCGCTCAGCATCGGGTGCACCAGGTCGAACGGCATCGACGCGGTCAGCTCGATACCCTTCAGGTTGCCGCCGTTGCCGTTCACCGTGGTGGTGTAGGTGCCGAAGTAGCCACCCGGCGGCGTGCTCAGACCCAGCGCATTCGCCGCGGCCGTGAAGTCGTAGTGCGTGTCGGTGGCCGGGGTGATGTAGGTGTCGAGCTTCTTGTAGAACACCGCGGCGCTGATGTAGCCCTTCTTGCCGAAGTACTTCTCGGCCGAGATGTCCAGCGCCTTGGCCTTGAACGGCTTGAGGTGCGGGTTACCGGCGGAACCGATCAGGTGACCGTAGGTCTGGGTGTGGGTAGCGTCGAGGTCGATGCCGGCCGCGAAGGAATTGCGCATGTCGGTCAGCGTCGGACGAGCGATCTGCTGGGACACGCCCAGGCGCAGCAGGCGGCCTTCGCCGTAGTCGGCCGTCAGGTTGGCCGAGGGCAGCACGTCGGTATAGGTGATGCCGTCCCGGGTCAGGCTGCCGCCGGCCGGATTGTCCAGGGTGACGCTGGAAGTCGCGCCGGCGCGGAAGCCCGCCGACGACTGGTCGGTGTGCACCACCTGCAGGCCGAGGTTGCCGCGCAGGTCGGCCGCGCCCAGCTTGGAGTCGACGATCAGCTTACCGTACAGGCTGGTGACCTTCTCTTCGACGTTCCAGGTCTTGGACAGGATGTCGTCGTTGTACTTGCGCAGCAGCGCCGCACCCGGAATCAGGGAAGCGGTCGGGCTGAAGGTCAGCAGATTCAGGCCGGTGTCACCCACGTTGTTGTAGGTGGTGGAGTCGGACGGGAAGGAAATCCGGTCGTGACCGCCGCCGCTGGCCGAGATGATCAGGCCTTCGTCGGTGATGCGGTCCTTGGTGCGCTTGGCGTAGTTACCGCCGAAGAACAGGTCGGAGAAGCCCATGCCTTCCGGCAGCTCGTGCTTGACGTCGAAGCGCACTGCGTCGACCTTGTCCTTCACGGTCGGGCCCTTGGCGTAACCAGCCTGGGCCACGCCATTGATGCCGGACCAGCCGGTCTGGTCACGCACCTGGATGCTCGAGGCGCTGGTGTAGGCGCTCGGGTTGCCGACGCTGAGCTTGAGGTTGCCGCTGCTGTTGTCGAACGACAGGGTGTCCGGCGTGTTGATGCCGGCGTAGTACTCGATATCGCGCTCGATGCGCTCGGCCGAGTTGTGGTTCAGGTCGACCGTACCGCGCCAGCCGTCGGCGATCTTGAAGTTGGTTTTCCAGCCCAGGGACTTGAGTTCGTCGTTGTCGAAGACGTTCTCGATGTAGTCGATCAGGCCGTCGGCGCCGACGCCGGTGTTGAAGGTGCCCTTGGTGGCCACGCCGTTGGCCATGACCACGTCATGCAGCGAGTTCTTGACCGAATCGGCACCGTAGCCCAGGCCGATCTTGACGGCGTTCTTCTTGGTGGCGATCTCGAGCTTGGCGTAATACAGATCGAGCTGGGTGTTGAAGTCGCGGTTCGGACGGTACGACAGGATCGCGGCCACGCCGGTGCGCTTGTCGGTGGTGTCGTTGGTCTGCTGGCCGACGCCGCCGCCGAAGCCCGGCACCTTCACGTCGGTCAGGGTGTTGCCGGCCGTGTCCTTGGCGGTGGCGAAGGTGTAGTCGCCCCAGTTGCCCTTCTCCAGGGTCGAGGAGGAACCGTCGACGCGCACGAAGCCGAGAGCGACGCCGAGCTTGCGATCGGCGAACTGGTCGATGTAGGACAGGCTCGAACGCCAGCCTTTGCCTTGGACATCCAGGCCGACGCCGTTCTTGACCTTCTCATAGCTGACGGCCAGCACGCGCTTGCCGAAGGCCAGCGGGTCGATCAGCAGCTGGTCGATGGTACCGGCCAGGCCGGCCGAGGTCAGCGAGGCGTCGCTGGTCTTGTAGACGGTCGCGCCGGCGATCAGTTCGGCCGGATAGACGGACAGGTCGGCCGCGCGCGAGTCGCCGGTCGAGGTCTGCTCGCGCCCGTTCAGCAGGTAGGCGTTGAAATCCGGACCGAGGCCGCGGATCGACACGGTCGACGCGGCGCCGCTCTTGGTACGCTGCGTGGTCAGGCCAGGCAGGCGCGCCAGCGATTCGGCGATGGAGGTGTCCGGCAGCTTGCCGATATCTTCAGCCGAGATCGACTCCACGATCGAGCTGGCGTTTTTCTTCACGTCGATGGCCGCTTCGATACCACGGCGGATACCGGTCACCTGCACGGTCTGCACGGCCGGGGCCGGCTCAGCTGCAGGCGCCGTCTGCGCGTAGGCGTGGCCCGACATGGCCGACAGCAAAACGGTGCATCCCGCCGCGATCGGACTCAGCTGGAAAACGCGGCGCTGCGCCTGGTTCCCCTTGTACGCGAAATTCTTCATCTGTCCCCTCATGATCATCAGAACTACAGTTATTCCCGTCGCCAGCACCGCTTAACTCACGGGACCCAGTCAGCAAAACGCTTCTCAGAACGTTTCCAGTAAAAATTCTGTACTAAAACTAGATGCACTGTCAACGAAACTTACAGCGCACTACGGAAAACCCCGATTTCTGTGCGATTTACGCCATAAGGAGGCCTCTTTCGTTGTATTTCGGCTACAAAATGGTGCATATGGTGCTGTAGTACGACTACAAACAGCAGGGTTTTCCCCAAATTGGCGCGTTCGGTCGCGGGCTGCGGGCCTGCGTCGGTATGTACTTAAACTAGCAAAATTTCGTTGAATCGCCCCGACAAGCGATGTATCCTCTCCAAGAGAACGCGCACGAGCGTGTAGTAGAACTACGGAGACTAGCATGACGAAGATGTGGATCGCGGCGGCCTGTGCCGCAGTGGCGGGCATTGGCCTGGCCCAGGCCGGTGAAGTCGAAGTGCTGCACTACTGGACCTCGGGCGGCGAAGCCCGCTCGGCTGCCGAGCTGAAGAAGACCTTGACAGCCAAGGGCGTCGCCTGGAAGGACTTCGCCGTGGCCGGCGGCGCCGGCGAGAACGCCGCCACCGCGCTCAAGGCGCGCGTCATCTCGGGCAACCCGCCTACGGCCGCCCAGATCAAGGGACCGGCAATCCAGGAATGGGGCCAGGAAGGCGTGCTGGCCAATATCGACGCCGTCGCCGTGGCCGAGAAGTGGGACAGCCTGCTGCCGCCCGCCGTGGCGCCGATCATGAAATACAAGGGCCACTACGTGGCCGCCCCGATCAACGTGCACCGGGTGAACTGGCTGTGGGTGAACCCGGCCGTCCTGAAGAAGGCGGGCGTGGCCAAGCCGCCGGCCACGTTCGACGAGTTCTTCGCCGCCGCCGACAAGATCAAGCAGGCCGGCCTGATCCCCGTGGCCCACGGCGGCCAGGTGTGGCAGGACGCGACCCTGTTCGAATCCGTGCTGCTCGGCGTGGGCGGCCCGGAGTTCTATAAGAAGACCATGGTGCAGCTGGACCAGGCCAGCCTGAGCTCCCCCACCATGGTCAAGGTGTTCGAGACGCTGGGCCGGATCAAGACCTACATCGACCGCGACGCGCCGGGCCGCGACTGGAACCTGGCCACGGCCATGGTCATCAACGGCCAGGCCGGCATGCAATTCATGGGCGACTGGGCCAAGGGCGAATTCACCGCCGCCGGCAAGAAGCCCGGCATCGACTTCCTGTGCGTGGCCGCGCCCGGCACCGCCAAGTCCTTCAGCTTCAACATCGATTCGCTGCTCATGTTCCAGAAGCGGAAGGCGGACGACCAGAAGGCCCAGCTGGCGCTCGCCTCCGCCGTGATGAGCCCCGCCTTCCAGGAGACCTTCAACCTGAACAAGGGCTCGGTGCCGGTGCGCGCCGGCGTTTCCATGGCCAAGTTCGACAGCTGCGCCCAGCAGTCCATGGCGGACCTGCAAGCCTCCAGCAAGGCCGGCTCCTTCGTGCCCAGCATGTCGCAGAACATGGCGGTCGGCTCGGCCACCCAGGGCGCGCTGATGGACATGGTAGCGCGCTTCATGAATTCGTCGATGACGCCGCAGGCCGCCGCCACGGCCCTGGCCAAAGCCGCCAAGACCCGCTGATGCGCGCCCGCGCCCTCGCCGACCGCTGGCTGCCCAAGCTGGTCCTGGCGCCGACCCTGGTCGCATCGACGGTGTTCGTGTACGGCTTCATCGCCCTCACCGGCTACCTGTCGCTCACGCCTTCGCGCCTGATGCCGAACTTCGAGTTCGCGGGGCTGGCCAACTACCGCGACCTGTTCGACCTGGACCGCTGGTGGACGGCCGCCGCCAACCTCGGCATCTTCGGCGGCCTGTTCATCGCCGTGAGCCTGGCCGTGGGCTTGCTGCTGGCGATCCTGCTGGACCAGAAGATCCGGGCCGAGGGCGGCCTGCGCGCCATCTACCTGTACCCGATGGCGCTATCCTTCATCGTCACCGGCGCGGCCTGGAAGTGGATCCTCAATCCCGGCCTGGGGCTGGAAAAGACCATGCACGACTGGGGCTTCGCCAACTTCACCTTCGACTGGCTGGTCGATCCGGACATGGCGATCTACACGGTGGTCATCGCCGGCGTATGGCAATCGTCCGGCTTCGTCATGGCCCTGTTCCTGGCCGGCCTGCGCGGCATCGACGACGCCATCATCAAGGCGGCCCAGGTGGACGGCGCCACCCTGCCCACCATCTACCGCCGCATCGTCGTGCCCTCGCTGCGGCCCGTGTTCTTCAGCGTGCTCCTGATCCTGGCCCACATCGCGATCAAGAGCTTCGACCTGGTGATGGCGCTCACGGCCGGCGGGCCCGGCACCTCCTCCACCGTGCCGGCCGTGTTCATGTACCAGTACACCTTCACCCGCGGCCAGCTTGGCCTGGGCGCGGCGTCGGCCATGATGATGCTGGCCACCGTGCTGGCGGTGCTGGTACCGATGATGTACCTCGAAACGAAAGCGACCCGCCGTGGCAACTAAGCTCGCCCGCCTCGCCATCTACCTCCTGCTCGCGCTATGCGCGCTGTACTACCTGTTCCCGCTGTACGTCATGGTCGCCACCTCGCTCAAGCCGCTGGACGAGATCCGCGACGGGAACCTGCTGGCCCTGCCGCAGGCCGCCACTCTCGGCGCCTGGGCCAAGGCCTGGTCGGGCGCCTGCACCGGCTCGGACTGCACGGGCCTGGCGCCCTACTTCTGGAACTCCGTGCGCATGGTCGTGCCGGCGGTGGTCGTCTCCACCATCGTCGGCTCGCTCAACGGCTACGTGCTGGCGCACTGGCGCTTCCGCGGCTCGGAAATCCTGTTCACGGCGCTGATGGTGGGCTGCTTCATCCCCTTCCAGGTCGTGATCCTACCGATGGCGCGCCTGCTCGGCATGGTGGACCTGGCCTCCACCACCACCGGCCTGGTGTTCGTGCACGTGGTGTACGGCCTGGCCTTCACCACCATGTTCTTCCGGAATTACTACGTGACCGTGCCGGAGGAGCTGGTGAAGGCCGCCCGCATCGACGGCGCCGGTTTCTTCCTGACCTACCGCCGCATCATCCTGCCGCTGTCGCTGCCGATCTTCATGGTCTGCCTGATCTGGCAGTTCACCCAGATCTGGAATGACTTCCTGTTCGGCGTGGTGTTCGGCGGCGCGGACGCGCAGCCAGTCACGGTCGCCCTCAACAACCTCGTGAACACCTCCACCGGCGTCAAGGAGTACAACGTGGACATGGCGGCGGCCATCATCGCCGCCCTGCCGACCATCGCGCTGTACGTCGTCGCCGGCAAATACTTCGTGCGCGGCCTGACCGCCGGCGCCGTCAAGGGATAAGCATGGCAAGCCTCACCATTTCCGGCGTCCACAAGACCTATCCGAACGGCGCCCACATCCTCAAGGGCATCGACCTCGCGATCGAGGACGGGGAGTTCCTGATCCTGGTCGGCGGCTCGGGCTGCGGCAAGTCCACCCTGCTGAACATGATCGCCGGACTGGAAACCGTGAGCGAGGGCGAGATCCGCATCGGCGGCGCCGTCGTCAACCAGGTCGCGCCCAAGGACCGCGACATCGCCATGGTGTTCCAGTCCTATGCGCTGTACCCGACCATGACGGTGCGCGAGAACATCTCCTTCGGCCTGGGCATCCGCAAGGTGGCGCGCCGCGAGCAGGACGAGATCGTGGCGCGGGTGGCGGAGACGCTGCAGATCGCCCACCTGCTGGAGCGCAAACCGGCCATGCTCTCCGGTGGCCAGCGCCAGCGCGTCGCCATGGGCCGCGCCATCGCGCGCAACCCCAAGCTGTTCCTGTTCGACGAGCCGCTGTCCAACCTGGACGCCAAGCTGCGCGTGGAGATGCGGGCGGAGATCAAGCTGCTGCACCAGCGCCTGGGCGCAACCATCGTCTACGTCACCCACGACCAGGTGGAGGCGATGACCCTGGGCGACAAGATCGCCGTCATGCGCGACGGCGTGGTGCAGCAATTCGGCGCGCCGCAGGCAATCTACGACGCGCCGGAGAACATGTTCGTGGCCGGCTTCATCGGCTCGCCCTCGATGAACTTCCTGCGCGGGCGCATGACGGCCGCAGGCTTTCCGCTCGAGCACGACGGGCGCGTCACCATGCTGCCCCTGCCGCAGGCGGCCGCCCTGGACGGGCGCGACGTCATCCTCGGCCTGCGCCCGGAACACGTGACCGATGCCGGCAGCGGTCCCGCCGGCGCGCCGCAGGTGGCGGCGCGCATCGACCTGATCGAGCCGACCGGCCCGGACACCCTGGCCTTCACCAACCTGAACGGGGCGCGCGTGACCTGCCGCACCCATCCCCGCGCCGGCGCTCGCGCCGGCGTCAACCTGCCGCTGGCCTTCGATCTGGCCAAGGCGGTGCTGTTCGACCCCACGACCGAGAAACGGATCGCCGCATGAACAAGACCCTGACCGCCCTCATCCTGTGCGCCCTGGCCGGCGCCGCCGCCGCCCAATCCATCGACCACGTCGAACCGCCGTTCTGGTGGAGCGGCATGAAGGACCGCAGCCTGCAACTGATGGTGCACGGGGCGGGCATCGGCGCCAGCGAGCCCGCCATCGACTATCCCGGCGTGACGGTGCGCCAGGTGATCCACGTCCCCAACAAGAACTACGTTTTCATCGACCTGCAGGTGGCGGCCGACGCCAAGCCGGGCGCGTTCGAAATCCGTTTTCAGGGCGCGCATCCGGTCAGCACCACCTACCGCCTGCTCCCGCGCGCGCCCGGATCGGCCGAACGCCGCGGTTTCGACACGCGCGACGCCATCTACCTGATCATGCCGGACCGCTGGTCCAACGGGAACCCGGCCAACGACACGGTCGCGGGCATGGCCGATAAGGCCAACCGCCAGCTCGGGTGGGGCCGCCACGGCGGTGACATCCAGGGCATCGTCAACCACCTCGACTACCTGGCCGGCATGGGCTTCACCCAGCTTTGGCCGACGCCGCTGGTCGAGAACGACATGCCGGAAGCCTCCTACCACGGCTACGCCGCCACCGACCATTACAAGATCGACCCGCGCTACGGCAGCAACGACGAGTACGTGCGCATGGTCGCCGAGGCCAGGAAGCGCGGGCTGGGCGTGATCCAGGACGTGGTGCTGTCCCACATCGGCCTCCATCACTGGTGGCTGAAGGACCTACCCACGCCGGACTGGATCAACCACGGCCACTTCGTGCCGACCCAGCACCATCGCGTGTCGGTGCAGGACCCGTATGCCGCCGAGGAGGACAAGCGGAACTTCACCACCGGCTGGTTCGCGCCGCACATGCCGGACATGAACCAGACCAATCCGCTGGTGGCGAACTACCTCATCCAAAACAACATCTGGTGGATCGAATACGCGGGCCTGTCCGGCCTGCGGGTGGACACCTTCGGCTACTCGGACAGCGCCTTCCTGACCCGGTACACCAGGCGCATCATGGACGAATACCCCAACTTCACCATGGTCGGCGAGGAGTGGAACAAGTCGCCCAACGTGGTGTCGCACTGGCAGGCGGGCAAAATCAACTTCGACGGCTATCGCGCTTACATGCCGAGCATGATGGACTTCCCGCTCACCGAAGCGATGCGCAATGCGCTGTCGAACAAGGACGAGGGCTTCAACGACGTCTACGAACTGCTGTCGATGGACTACCTGTATCCCCATCCGGAGAAGCTGGTCCTGTTCGACGGTAACCACGACACCTCGCGCATCTTCAGCGTCGTCAACGAGGACGCCGGGCTGTGGAAGATCGACCTGGCCTACCTCATGACCATGCCGCGCATCCCGCAGTTCTACTACGGCACCGAGCTCCAGATGTCCAGCACCGTGAAGGGCCGCGACGACAGCAGCTACCGGCGCGACTTCCCCGGCGGCTGGGCGGGCGACCAGGTCAACGCCTTCACCGGCGCGGGCCTGTCGGCCCAGCAGCGCGCCGCCCAGGACTACGTGCGCAAGCTGGTCAACTGGCGCAAGTCGGAATCCGTCATCCACCACGGGAAGATGATGCACTACGGCGCCGAAAACGGCACCTACGTCTACTTCCGCTACGACGGCAGCAAGCGCATCCTGGTCGCCTTCAACAAGAACGACAAGGAAGTGGCGCTGCCCGCTGCGCGTTTCCACGAGATGCTGAGCGCGGGCGCGGCCGGCACCGACGTCATGACCGGCCAGAAGGTCGATTTCGGCAAGGAGATCCGCCTGGCGCCCAAGTCCGCGCTGATCGCCGACCTGCCGGGCGGGCCGCAATGAAGCGGCTGGCGGGCATCGTGGCGCTGGCCTGCTGGGCCGGCACGGCCGGCGCGGTGGACAAGCCGGACGTGGACCAGTTCTTCGCCCGCATGGCGGTCGCCGTCAAGCCCGGCCAGCAGCGCCAGTGGATTGCCGGCGACAACATCGACGGCTATTTCGAGGCCTACAGCCACTCCAATGAGCGCGGCGCCGGCTACGTCATGCGCAAGGGGACCTGGCTGCACAACTACGTGAGCTATGTCGGCCTGCAGGCCAACGACCGCGCGCGCGGCGCCGAAAGCGTCCTGCCCTATGGCCACCAGGTCCGCTACCCGAACGGCGCCACTGAGACGCTGGCCGTGCTGTCGCACCACCATGCCATCGCCCTGCGCATCGACAGCCGGCGTCCGGCCAGCCTGGCCTTGCAGCCGACCTTGACCGCCGACGCCACCGCCAGCGCCCACGTGCTGGACGAGCGCACCGTCGAGCGCGAGGCGGTGGTCGCCTTCGCCTCCGGCTTCATGGCTCTGTGCGCGGACCAGCCGTTCGCGCTCGAGGAAGGCCTGCTGCTGCGCACCGCGGCGCCGGCGCGGCGCCTCACCGTCGTCGCCGCCTTCGCTGCCACGGCGGACGAGGCCCTGGCCGAGGCGCGCGCACTGGTGCAGGACGACCCGGTGGCCGCGGAGCGCCGCAAGGTCTACGCCGACCTGACCCGCAGCTGGCTGGCCACCGACGACGCGGCCTACAACCAGGCGCTGTACTGGTCCAAGGCGGCCAGCCGCCTGTTCCAGGTCGAGGAGTTCGGCAAGGGCATCTGGGCCGGCCTGCCCTGGTTCCGCGACAACTGGGGACGCGACACCTTCATCGCCCTGCCGGGCACCCTGCTCGTCACCGGCAAGTTCGAAAACGCCAAGGCGGTGCTGGAGAACTTCGCGCGCTTCCAGAACCTGAGGCCGGAGGATGCCAACTACGGCCGCATCCCGAACCGCGTCTCCGCCGACACGGCCATCATCTACAACACGGTGGACGGGACCCCGTGGATGCTGCGCGAAGCGCTCGAATACATCCGCTACACCGGCGACAAGGCCTTCGCCGAGCGCATGTACAAGCTGGCGATCCCCTATTTCGACGGCGCCATCGCCCACTTCATGGACCAGGACAAGCTGCTGACCCACGACGACGCGGACACCTGGATGGACGCGCGCATCGAAGGCAAGCAGCCCTGGTCGGCGCGCGGGCCGCGCGCCGTCGAAATTCAGGCGCTGTGGTACACGGCCTTGCAAAGCGGCGCGCAGCTGGCCGAGCAGGCCGGCGACAAGGAGCGCGCCGCGCAGTGGCGCGCCATCGCCGAACAGGCCCGCGCCAGCTTCCTGCGTCTGTTCTGGGACGGCCAGGTCATGGCCGACCGCCTGCGCGCCGACGCCAGCCGCGACACCAAGCTGCGTCCCAACCAGCTGATGCTCGTATCGATTCCGCCGGACGACTTCGTCCCGCCGGAAGTGCAGGCCAAGGTCACGCGCAACGCCGTGTCGGGCCTGCTGTACCCGTACGGCATCGCCTCCCTGTCCCAGGACGATCCCTATTTCCATCCCCGCCACGAGAACCCGGCCTACCACCACAAGGACGCGGCCTATCACAATGGGACCGTGTGGGGCTGGAACGCGGGCTTCACCGTCACCGCGCTGGACAAGTTCGGCTACCAGGACCTGGCCTGGCGCCTGACCCGCAACCTCGGCGACCAGATCCTGAACCTCGGCACGGTCGGCACCATGAGCGAACTACTGGACGCGCTGCCGCCCCTGCACCCCAGCGGCACCTTCGCGCAGTCGTGGAGCGTGGCCGAATTCACCCGCAACGCCTACCAGGACTATGTCGGCTTCCGGCCCGACCTCATGCAAGGCACGCTGCGCTTCGTCCCGGCCATTCCGTCCGCCTGGAAGCGCTTCGACGCGGTGCTTCCCTTCGGCGACGGCGAGAGCCTGGACGTGGCGTACCGCCAGGGCAGCTGGCAATTCACCCTGCACGGCAAGACGCCGCGCCAGGTGGAGTTCGACGCGCTCGATGCCGATCAGAGCCGCACCCGCCTGCGCTTCGCGCTGGCGCCCGAGCAGCGCAGCGTTCTGTCCTTCGCCAAGGGCGCGGCGCGCCTGGATGGAAAGGCGCTGGAAGGCGCGCCGGCGCTGGCGTCGTTCGCGCCCGTCATCGGCGAGCTGCGCTTCGTCCAGCCGCGCCCCTACCGGCCGGAGGACTTCCCTGTCCTGCGCGGCCAAGACGTCCTTAAAGGGATCATCGAACGCGGAGAATACCGATGAAAGCAATCCTCCTCGCGGCCTTGACCGCAGCCAGCGCCCACGCGGCGGTGCCGGAACTGTACGTGCGCGGCGGCTTCAACGGCTGGGGCATCGACAAACCGCTGGTCGCGCGCGGGCCGCAGCTGTACGAAGCGGTGATCGAACTGCCGCCCGGCTACCATGGCTTCAAGCTCGGCGCGCGCGACTGGAGTGCGGAGTGGGTGCTCGATCCCACGGCCAGCGTCACCGTGAAGCCGGGCGCGAGCTACCCCCTCGACCCGCACGCCGGCCCGGAAGACTTCCTCTTTGTGCGCAAGATGGCGCGCTACCGTTTCGTCCTCGACGCCAGCGCGGCGCCCACCTTGCGCATCGAGGAGCTGCCGGCCGCCGCGCTCAAGGCCGAGAATCCCCATCCTGTCGGCAGCCACCCCGAAGTCTGGCGCTTTCCCACCTGGGACGGCAAGACCGAGGAGGCCCGCTTCAGCGCCGCTCCCCGCGATGGCTTGCGCAGCTACGTGCAGTCGACCACGCAGACCCTGCGCGACCCGGTTCCGTCCTTCGTGCGCTACAGCGAGCAGGCGGATCTGCCGCGCGTGCGCAGCGGCAGCGTGGCCTTCGACGCACTGTTCGCCCTGGCCCTGTCCGAGTTCAAGCAGGATTCGGTGGCGCGCATCGCGGACGGCAACTACAACGGCGGCGCGCCGATCCCGTGCGACTGCTTCGAGACCGGCGAACGCTGGCACTACGTCTGGACCCGCGATCTGTCCTACGCCGCCAACCTGGGCCTGGCCCTGCTCGATCCGGCGCGCGTGCGCAATTCGCTCGCATTCAAGCTCTCCGGTTACCGTCCGGGCCTGGCCAAGGACGCGCCGGTCGCAGGCAGCCCGGACGGACTGCAGATCATCCAAGACACGGGCAGCGGCGGCAGCTGGCCGGTCTCGATCGACCGGGTCACCTGGGCCTTCGGAGCGGAGGCGGCCCTGGCCAACCTGGCGCCGGCGGAGCGCGCCGCATTCGCGCCCAAGGCGCTCAAGGCGCTCGCCAACACGATCGAAAACGACCGCATCGCGGCCTACGACGCGCGCACCGGGCTGTACACGGGCGAGGAATCCTTCCTCGACTGGCGCGAACAGACCTATGCCAGCTGGATCGTCGACGACATCGCCAGCATGGCCACCTCCAAGGCCTTGTCGACCAACGTCGCCCATTACCAGGCGCTGACGCTGGCGGCCCGGCTCGCGCGCGAACAGCATGACGACGCGCTGGCCGCGCGCTACGGCGGCTGGGCGGCCCGTCTCAAGGATGCGATCAACCGGCAGCTCTGGCTGCCCGACGCTGGGCTGTACAGCAGCCTGACCGCGCCCCACTTCGACGGCGCGCCGCTGCACAAGTTCGACTGGCTGGGGCAAACCCTGGCCATCGTCACCGGCGTGGCCGACGCGCAGCAGGCCAAGCGCATCCTCGCCAGCTACCCGCACGGGCCCATGGGCGCGCCCGTGATCTATCCGCAGCAGCCCGGCCGGCCGGTCTACCACAACCGCGCGATCTGGCCCTTCGTCACCGCCTACGGCCTGCGCGCGGCCGCGATCGGCAAGAATGTGGCCGTGGCCGACGCGGCCTACGCGACGCTGCTGCGCGGCGCGGCGCTCAACCTGTCCAACATGGAGAACCTGGAGTGGCTCAGCGGGCAGCCGCTGCTGCTCGACGAGGCGCATCCGGAGCTGATCGGCCCCGTCATCAGCTCGCGCCGCCAGTTGTGGTCCGTCGGCGCCTATCTCGGCATGGTGATCGAAGGCGTCTTTGGCGTGCACGTCGCGCCTGAAGGCATCGAACTGGCGCCTTTCGTGACCGCGCAATTGCGGCGCGAGCGCTTCGGCGCGGCGCGTTCGATCGTGCTCGATAACCTGCGCCTGCATGGCAAGACCATCCGCGTCACGCTGGCCCTGCCGCCCGCCGTCAAGGGCGACGGCTACTACCGCGTCGGCGCGATCCGGCTCAATGGCCGCAAGGCGGGCGCCAAGCTGGCTTGGGACCAGCTGGCGGCGGACAACCGCATCGAGATCGCACTGGGGCCCTTGGTGGCGGGCGACCGGCATCTCACGCGCGTGAACGCGAATCCTTATGTAGAGGCGCCGGCCGTGTTCGGGCCGCACGAGCCGCAGGTGGCCGGGTCGCGGCCAGGAGGCCCCACGTGCGCGAATATGACGGCTGCGCCCTCCTGCGCGGCGCAACTCGCGATTTCCGGCGACGTCGGTGCGCGCTTCAACGTCTACCGCGACGGCGTGCTGGCCGCGGCCGGGCTGCCGGCGGGCGCCTGGACCGACGGCGCGCCGCACCCGCACGCCTGCTACAGCGTGGAAGCCGTGTTCCCGTCCTCGGGCAACCGCAGCCACCACAGCGCGCCGTGGTGTCCGGACGGCGGCCAGCTGGTGCCCGTCACCGATCCGCGCGTCGACAGCAGCATTGCGCCGAGCGCTCCGGACGCCCGTTTCGACGCGGCGCGCATCTCCGGCTGGGGCCAGCCCGCGGACCGCTTCGCCGTGCGCGACCTGAAGGTCGACCGCGACGGCCGCTACGCGGTGCAGATCCAGTACCATAACGCCGCCAACCAGATCAACCTGGGCATCAGCGGCGGCGTGAAATGGCTGACGGTGCGCGACGCCGGCGGCGCTGCCGTCGCCCAGGGCGTGGTGCAGCTGCCCCACGCCAAGGTCGCCAAGGCGCATACGCCGCTCGTGTTTTCCACCCCGCTCACGGCGGCGTTGCGTGCCAACGCGGCCTACCGCGTGGAGCTCGGCGACTTCTATAATATGAGCTACCTGCAAGCCAACAGCACGTTCAGCGCAGCCGGCGGCACGGCGGGTCCATCCAACCAGTTCGACATTGCCGGCGTGCGCGTGCGCGCCGTGGAGCAACCATGAAACGCCTGATTCTTGCCACCATCCTGTGCGCCGCCGGCGCCGCCCACGCCACCACGGTGCGCATCCATTACGACGCGCCCGCCCTGCGCGTGGTCGGCGACAAGGGCAAGATGAGCTGGTCGGAAGCGGCCGCGGCGACGCCGGACCGGGCGGGCGTGTGGACCTACACCTGGCCCGACGCGCTGGGCGACGTGCGCATGAAGCCGCAGCTCACGGACGGCCGCCTGTCCGTCGGCGGCACCTACAACCTCAAGGCCGGCGCCAGCGCCGACATCTATCCCTTCTTCGGCGCCCCCTTCGGCAAGGTGGTGATGGTGCCGGGCATCGCGTCGGCGCAACTGAAGAACGAACGCGCCCTGCGCATCTACCTGCCGCCCAGCTACGACGAGAACCAGGCCAAGCGCTACCCGGTGCTGTACATGCATGACGGGCAGAACCTGTTCGACGCCAAGACGGCGGCCTTCGGCGCCGAGTGGGGCATCGACGAGACCGTGAATCACCTGGTCGCGATCGGAGAGATGGACGAAGTGATCGTGGTCGGCATCGACAACACGCCCGAGCGCATCCCCGAGTACACGCCCTGCTGCGATCCCAAGCAGGGCGGCGGCCGCATCGACGCCTACATGGGCTTCATCGTCGACACGGTCAAACCCTTCGTCGACCGGACCTACCGCACCCTGCCCGACCGCGACAACACCGCCATCATGGGCTCCTCGCTGGGCGGCATCGCCTCGGTCTACATCGCCAGCAAGCACCCGGAGCTGTTTTCCAAGGCCGGCGGCGTATCGAGCTCGTTCTGGTGGAACAATCGCGACCTGGTGAAGAACGCCCCCCAGCACGTGCCGGTCAGGTTCTATCTCGACGCCGGCACCAACAACGACGGGCTGGAGGAATCGAAGCAGATGCGCGACGCCATGCTGGCGCACGGCTACCGCAACGGCGTCGACCTGTACTTCGTCGCCGCCGACGGCGCCTCGCACAACGAGAAGTCCTGGGCCGCGCGCGTGGACAAGCCGCTCACCTGGTTCTTCCCCTGGGGCGGCACCCGCTACTGAACGCGGGCCCTGCTTGGGGCGCGTTCAGGAGCTCGGCAGCAGTGCCGCCTGACGGCGCGCGAGTGCAGGCGGCGCGTGCCGGCGGACCAGCGCTGGGTCGATCTTGAAGACGCTGACCGCGTCGCGCAGCGTCTCGGCCTGGTGCTGCATCGATTCGGCGGCCGCCGCGGCCTCCTCGACCAGGGCGGCATTTTGCTGGGTTGCGGCGTCCATGTCGGACACGGCCCGGTTGATCTGGTCGATGCCCGCGTTCTGCTGGTCGCTCGCCGCCGCGATCTCGTGGATGATCGACGCCACCCGGCGCACATTCTCGACCACGTCGTCCATGGTGCTGCCGGCCTGGCCCACCAGGCGCGAGCCCGTCTCGACCTGCTCGACCGAGTCGCCGATCAGCGCCTTGATCTCCTTGGCCGCCGCGGCGGAGCGTTGCGCCAGGTTGCGCACTTCCGACGCCACCACCGCGAAGCCGCGGCCCTGCTCGCCGGCGCGCGCCGCTTCCACCGCGGCGTTCAGGGCCAGGATATTGGTCTGGAAGGCGATGCCGTCGATGACCCCGATGATGTCCACGATCTTGCGCGAGGCTTCGTTGATCGAGCCCATGGTCTGCACCACCTGCGCCACCGCCTGCCCGCCCTGTTCCGCCACCGCACTGGCGCCGCCCGCCATGTCGGCCGCCCTGGCGGCGTGCTCGTTGCTCTGGCGGACCGAGGAAGTCAGCTCCTCCATCGACGACGCGGTCTCCTCCAGCGAACTGGCCTGCTGCTCGGTGCGTACCGACAGGTCCTGGCTGCCGGAGGCCACCTCCGCCGAGGCCACGGCGATCGATTCGGTGCCGGCCCGCACGCGCGCCACGATGTCGGCCAGGTTGTCGTGCATCTGCTTCAGCGAGCGCATGAGGATGCCGATTTCGTCGTTGCCGCGCGCGTCGAAGCTGGTGGACAGGTCGCCGCTGGCCACCGTGCGCGCGATGTCCACGGCTTCGTTCAGCGGCGCCGTGATGGTGCGCGCCAGCCAGACCATGATCGCCGCGCCGATGGCGATGGTCGCCGCCGTCACCCCGAGCAGCATCAGCTGCAGGCTGCGTTCGTCCTCGGCTTGGTGCTTGACGACGGCCGCCATCGCGTCGGCCGACTGCTTGCCGACGAAATCGACGATCTCGTTGATCTTCGCAGTCGGCGGCCGGTCCATGCCCTTGACCAGCTTGTCCACCACGTGGGCGCTGTCCGGGTTGGCCGTGTCGTACTGCTGCAGCGCCGCCAGGTACTTCCGATTGAGCTCCTCCATCAGGCGCAGTTCCTCGTCCACCAGGCCGCTCTTGATCCCGAGCTGGCCGAACAAGGCATTCACGCGCTCCAGGCGGCCGCGCACGGTGACGCCGGCCTTCTTGAAGGCGTTCGAATACTTGTCGAACTGCGCCGGATCGTTCCCGCGCAGGAGGGTGTCCTTCCACTCCTGCACCTGGATCTTGAATTCGACCTGGGCGGAGCGCGCCGTGTCGATCGCTTCGGTGTACCGGGCCGCGCGCTCCAGCGCGGCGTGGCTGGCCGCGTTGGCGGCGCGTACCGCGCTCCAGCCCCCCATGGCGACACAGAGCAGTCCGACCACGAACAGGCCGCCCAGCAGCCCGAGGCGGACCGTGATCCGCAAATCCGACAGTTTCATGACGTCCCCTTCAGGTGGATGGCGCCCGGGTCATAGCCCGAGCTTGTAAAGATTCGTGCCCGGATCGTCGTCCGTCATCTTGATCACTTTCTGGAACTCGAAACCGAGCTTTTGCAGCACGCCGATCGACCCGGCGTTGTGCGGCGAGACGATGGCGGCCAGACGGGGCAGGCCGATGTCGCGCCGCGCGTGTTCGACCACGGCGCGCGCCGCCTCGTAAGCGTAGCCTTGGCCCCAGAACTCGGGAAAATAGGCATAGCCGATATCGACGTCGTCCAGGGCCTCGCGCTTGATCAAGCCGCACATGCCGATCGGCGTGCCGTCGGCCAGTTCGGCCACGTACATCGAGAAGCCGCGCTCGGCCTGCATCGCGATGGTCCCCTTGCGCATGGCGTCGAGCGCGGCGTCCAGGGTGCGCAGACCGCGGTCGCCGATGTTCCGGATGAACGAGGGCTCGTTGACAAGGCGTAGATACATGGGCGCATCCGCGTCTTCCAGCGTGCGCAAAGTGAGGCGTTCGGTGGCGAGGATTTTCATGCGCCGAGTCTAGCATCGGCGCGCGCGGCTTGCATCAGCGGCGTAGCCGAAAGTCGACCGACTGTGGCCTGCCCGCCATATGCATATGCGTCACGCTGCGCGGGCTCTCGGCCAGCACCTGGCCGCGGCGCAGGACCAGGCGGCGCGCCGCGCGCAGGCGGATCGCCTCCACCGGATCGCCCGCATCGAGCAGCACCAGGTCCGCGTGGCAGCCGGGCGCGATGCCGTAGTGTTCCAGGCCGAGGATGCGCGCCGGCGCCTCGGTCACGGCGCGGAAGCACTGGCGCATACCCTCCTGCCCCGTCATCTGCGCCACGTGCAGTCCCATGTGCGCCACTTCCAGCATGTCGCCGGAGCCGAGGCTGTACCACGGATCCAGCACGCAGTCGTGGCCGAAGGCGACCTCGATCCCGGCCGCCAGCAGCTCGGGCACGCGGGTCATGCCGCGCCGCTTGGGGTAGGTGTCGTGGCGGCCCTGCAGGGTGATGTTGATAAGGGGATTGGCGATGGCGGCCACGCCGGCCTCGCGCATCAGCGGCAGCAGCTTGCTCACGTAGTAGTTGTCCATCGAATGCATGGAGGTCAGGTGCGAACCGGCGACGCGCCCGTGCAGGCCGAGGCGGTGGGTCTCGCTGGCCAGGGTCTCGATGTGGCGCGAGAGCGGATCGTCCGACTCGTCGCAATGCATGTCCACCCGCAGCCCGCGCTGCGCGGCCAGCTCGCACAGGATGCGCACGGACGCGGCGCCGTCGGCCATGGTGCGCTCGAAGTGAGGAATGCCGCCCACCACGTCCACGCCCAGGTCGAGCGCGCGCTCCAGGTTGACCTGGGCGCCGGGACTGCGCAGCAAGCCGTCCTGCGGGAAGGCGACCAGCTGCATGTCGATGTAGGGCGCGACGCGGCGCTTCACTTCCAGCAGCGCCTCCACCGCCAGCAGGCGCTCGTCGCACACGTCCACGTGGGTGCGAATGGCGAGCAGGCCGCGCGCGACGGCCCAGTCGCAATAGGCCAGGGCGCGCTCGACCAGCGCCTCCTGGGTGAGCTGCGGTTTGAGTTCGCCCCACAGCGCGATCCCTTCCAGCAGCGTGCCGGAGGCGTTCACGCGCGGCAGGCCGTAGGAGAGCGTCGCATCCATGTGGAAGTGGGCATCGACGAAGGGCGGCGTGACCAGGTCGCCGTCGGCATCGATCTCGCGCGCGCCGGTCGCGGCTAGGCGCGGTTCCACCGCCGCGATGCGCGCGCCGTCGATGCCGATGTCGATCCCACGCCGGCCGTCCGGCAGCGTGGCGTTGCGAATGACCAGATCCATGTTGGCTCCTGAGAGATGCGGTGCAGTTGATTGTACTTGAGTAACTTGCAACGAAGCCATATCGTGCGCGCCTGTTCAAGCCCCGCGAACGGGTCTAGACTGGCACCCCATGTTGCATTGCACCACCCCACCTTGAGGAGCAAGAAATGACCAGTCTCACCGAACAGTTTTCCTCCGCCGGCCGCGCCCAAATGCTGGCCCAGCTCGACGTTTTCCAGCAGCTCGCCGCCGGCGCGCTCGACAACGCCTGCCGCCTCGTCGAATTGCAGCTCGAAGCGAGCCGCGACACCTTCGTGCGCAGCGCCGAGGCCTGGCGCCAGATGCTCACCGCACGTGGCCCGCAGGAGGTGTTCGGCTTCGGCAGCGAAAGCCAGTACAGCGTCGAACGCATGATGGACATGTCGCGCGCGCTGTTCACCTCCTTCGTGCCGGCCGCGCCGCAGGTCCAGGCCCAAGCCGAGCCGGAGCCGGGCGCGCCCGAGGTCCACGTGTCCGAACCGCCCGCCGCGCGCACGCCGTTCGCGGAAGCGGCCGCTGAGGTGGTGCATGCCCCGGAACCGGCACTGGCCGCCGCCCCGGTCGAGCCGGAGGCGCCGCCCATGCCGCACCTCGATCCCGAGGCCGCGGAGGCGGCGCTCAAGGCGGCCGGCCGCAGGGGACCGCCCCGGAAGTAAGCACTTCGGCAAACGTTTGCCAAAACAGGTACATTAGCGGGCTTCGGCCCGCTATTTTTTTGCGCCGTTCTCGAACGGCCGTCACCCCCGCGCAGGCGGGGGCCCCTGGTAAGGCTTTCGGCCTGGATGCGCGCAGAGGTCCCCGCTGTCGCGGGGATGACGGGACACGGAAGTGGACATCGATCTTTTGGTGAGTGGATGACGTTATCGAGGTTGATCGGCGGCTTTGTCGTACGTAACTGGCGGCCCTACGTGGAGTCCGCGTTCATGCTGTTCGGGGTGGCCCTGTTCACGGTGCTCATTCCGCGCAAGGTCGGCGCCATCATCGACGGTCTGGCGGCCCACACGCTGGCCGGCCGCGGCCTGGTCACCGAGCTGGCGATCCTGCTGGCGTACGGCGTGGCGATCTACATCCTGCGCGTGAGCTGGCGCATGCGCCTGTATTCCGCCTCCTACCGCCTGGGCGTGGAACTGCGCACCCGCTTCTACGCGCGCCTGGGCCGGCAAGGGCCGGCCTTCTACCAGCAGCAGCGCACCGGCGACCTGATGGCGCTGGCCACCAACGACATCGACGCCATCGAGCAGGCCGCGGGCGAAGCCCTGCTGGCAGGCTTCGACGGCACCCTCACGCTGCTGATGGTGCTGGGGATGATGGTGGTCGGCGTGGACTGGCGCCTGGCGGCGGTCGCGCTGCTGCCGTTTCCCTTGATGGCGTGGGCGTTCTGGCACATCTCCGGCCACATCCACACCGCGTCCACCGATTCGCTCAAGCGCTTCGCGGCGCTCAACGACCACGTGCAGGAGACGCTGTCCGGCGTGCGCACCCTGCGCGCGCTGGGACTGGAGCAGCGCAGCTCCCGGCACTTCGGCGAGCTGGCCGGCGCCGCGGCCCGGGCCAGCCTGACCGCGCAGCAGTGGGAGGCGGCCTACGAGCCGGCCGTCGGCCTCACCCTGACGGCGGCCAGCGTGCTGACCCTGTCCCTCGGCGGCTATCTGGTGTGGCAGGGCGAATTGACCATCGGCGCCCTGACCAGCTTTTCGATGTATCTCGGCCAGCTGATCTGGCCGATGTTCGCGGCGGGCTGGGTGCTGGCCTTGATCGAACGCGGACGCGCCGCGCTGGCGCGCCTGCAGCCGCTGCTCGACGCGCCGCTGACGGTGGAGGACCATGGGAGCCAGCCGGCCGTGCGTCCCGGTCCGCTCGAACTGCGCGGCGTCTCGTTCCAGTACCCGGGCCAGGCGGGGCCGGCCCTGGCCGATGTCAGCCTGACGCTGCAGCCCGGCCAGACCCTCGGCCTGGTCGGCCCCACCGGCAGCGGCAAATCGACCCTGCTGCGCGTGTTGCTGCGCCAGGCCACGCCACAAGCGGGCAGCGTGTGCTGGGGCGGCGTCGCCCTGGAGGAGTACACGCTGGCGGCCCTGCGCGCGCAAATGAGCTGGGTGCCGCAGGAGTCCTTCCTGTTCTCGGCTTCGATCGCGGACAACATCGCCCTGGCCAAGCCGGGCGCGAGCCGCGCGGACGTCGAACGCGCCGCGCGCCTGGCCGCGATCCACGACGACATCCTGCGCTTCCCGCAAGGCTACGACACGCCGGTGGGCGAGCGCGGCATCACCCTGTCCGGCGGCCAGCGCCAGCGCGTGGCCATCGCGCGCTCGCTGCTGGCCGAGGGCAGCCTGCTGCTGCTCGACGACGCGCTCTCCGCGGTGGACACCGGCACCGAGACCGCCATCCTCGACCACCTCGAGGAGCTGCGCCGCGCGCATCCGGAGCGCAGCGCCATCATCGCCAGCCACCGCCTGTCCGGCGTGGCCCGCGCCGACCTGGTCGTGGTGCTGCGCGACGGCCGGATCGCGGAAGCCGGCACCCACGACGAACTGCTCGCGCACGGCGGCTGGTACGCCAGCCAGTGGCGCTACCAGCAACTGGAGGCCAGCCTTGACGCAGCCTGACGCCCGCCCATCGACCACCCGCGCCCAGGCGCGCCGCGCGCTTGGCCTGCTGCGCCAGGCGGCCGCGCCGGACCGGCGCCAGCTGTTCTGGGCCGTCGGCGGCCTGCTGGCCGCGGCCGGCCTGGAAGTGCTTGGCCCCGCCCTCGGCAAGGAGCTGATCGACGCCCACCTGCTGCCCCGCAACCTGGACTGGCCGCGCATCGCCCTGCTGCTGGGCGGCTTCCTGCTCACCGGGTGGGCCGCGACCCTGCTGCGCTACCTGCAGCTGGTGCGCCTGTCCGGCCTCGCCATGCGCTCCGTGCGCCGCCTGCGCGAGCGCGTGTACGCCCACGTGCTGGAGCTGCCCATGGCCTTCTTCGACCGCGCCATCACGGGCCAGCTGGTCAGCCGGGTCACCAACGACACCGAGGCGGTCAAGACGCTGTACATCCAGGTCCTGTTCGTGATGCTCGATAACGGCATCGTCCTGCTCGGGACCACCGTCGCCATGGCCCTGCTGGACTGGCGCCTGATGCTGCTGGTGCTGCCGCTGGCGCCGGCCGTGCTGGGCATCGTATGGCTGTACCAGCGCCTGTCCGCGCCGGCCGTCACGCGCGCGCGCCAGCTGCGCAGCGACATCAACGCGCAGATGGCCGAATCGATCGGCGGCATGACGGTGCTCCAGGCGAACAACGCGCATGCCCGCTTCGCCGCCCGCTTCGACGCCACCAACGCCGAACATTACACGGCGCGCCTGGCCGAACTGCGCGCCAACGCCCTGCTGCTGCGGCCCGCCCTGGACCTGCTCAATGGCGTGCTGCTGGTGGTCGTGATCTATTTCTTCGGGCGCCGGCCCATGAGCGGCGTCGAGGTCGGCGTGCTGTACGCCTTCATCAGCTACATCGCCCGCGTGATCGAGCCGATGATCCAGATTACGATGCAGTTCAGCGGCCTGCAGCAGGCGGTGGTCGCGACCTCGCGCGTGGCCGCGCTGCTGGACGAGGCGCCCGCGCCCGAACACGCGGCCGCCGCCAGCGGCCGCACGGCCACCGCGCCGGACGTGCCGGCCGTGCGCATCCGCGCCCTCGATTTCGCCTACCTGCCCGGCCAGCCGGTGCTGCACGGGATCGACCTGGACATCCCGCAAGGGTCCTTCTACGGCATCGTCGGCCACACCGGCAGCGGCAAATCCACGCTGCTGTCCCTGCTGCTGCGCTACTACCCGTCCGCGCCCGGCGCCATCACCCTGCTCGGCCAGCCGCTGGCGGCGATCGGCAATGCGCAGTTCCGCGCCGAGGTGGGCTTGGTGCCGCAGGACCCGTTCCTGCTGGCGGCCTCCGCGCGCGAGAACATCGACATGGGGCGCGACCTGCCCCTGCACGTCATCGAAGAGGCGGCGCGCGCGGCCCACGCCGACGGCTTCATCCGCAACCTGGAACAGGGCTACGACACGCCGCTGGGCGAAGGCGGCTCGCGGCTGTCGACCGGCCAGAAGCAGCTGATCGCGATCGCCCGCGCCCTGGCCGGCAACCCGCGTATCCTGCTGCTGGACGAGGCCACCTCGCACATCGACAGCGCCACCGAGCAGATCGTGCAGGAAGCGCTGGACGGGCTGCGCGGCCGCGTGACCATCGTCGCCATCGCGCACCGCCTGTCCACCATCCGCGCGGCCGACCGCATCGTGGTATTGAACCACGGCCGCGTGGCCGAAGCGGGCCGCCACGACGAGCTGATGGCGATCGCGGACGGCCTGTACCAGCGCCTCTACCTGCTGCAGCAGATCACCGTGTAGCGACTTGGGGCCGGCGGTTCCACCACCAGCCGGCGCCGAACACCAGCAGCGCGGCGAGCGCATGCCAGGCGGCGCTGGACGCGGTGGCCGACCCGTTGCTGCCCACCGCGTCCAGCAGCGCCACGTCCGGCGCGTTGACCGACACATACAGGCCGAACAGGAACAGGCCGACAAAGGTGCGCGTGGTGCGCGCGCAGCGGCCGAACGTGACGATGCAGGCGGCCAGGAGCGCGAGGCCGGCGGGCGCAGCCAGGGCACGCCCGGGCGCGGCCCAGGCCCAGCGCGCGGCGGCGGGGCCGAGCAGCACCATTCCCAGCACCAGCGCCGCCAGCCACTGGCGCGCGAAGCGCCGCACCGGTCCGCCCGGCACGGCGCCCGCGAAATCCTCCAGGCCCGCCGCATAGTCGCGGGTGCCGAGGTCGGCCGCGCTCAAGGCCCACAGCGCCGTCAAACCCAGCGCCGCGCCGCCCAGCGCCGCCGCCGGCAGCCACCAGAGCGCGCTCCAGGCCACGGCCGCGGCGACGATCAGGAGCGGCGCGGCGCAGGCCGTCAGGGCTGCATCGGCCAGCACCTGGCCCGGCAGGCCGCCAAGCCGGGCCGCCAGCGCGAACAGGGGCCGCACCGCGCGCGCGACGGGGCGCAGCCATGTGTTGAGCAGTGCCAGCGGCGAGCGGCGCCGGCGCGCGCTGGCCGGCTTGACGCGGTCCGGCGAAAAGCGATGGAACAGCCACACGGCCGGCAGGAGCGGCGCCAGCGCCAGCATGGCGGACGCGCCGCGCACCAGGTAGCTGTGCCAGGACCAGAGCTGGTCCGGCAGGCGCCAGGGGGCCAGCGTGGCGTCGAAGGGGGAGCCGCCGACCGCGAACTGCGCCGTATGCAGGAAGGCCTGCAGCCGGCCGATGGTCAGCGACAGCCCGCTGAAGTCGAACAGGGGCAGCACCGCCGCGGCGGCGCCGGCCCCCTGGAGCACCGCAACCACGGTGCCCAGCTGGGCCGCCCACAGCACGAACCAAAGCACGTCGCCGGTTTTTCCCATCAGGGCCGGCACGCTGTCGAACAGCAGCGCGCAGCTGGCACTGAACAGGATCATCGGCCCCAGCAGCAGCGCATAGGTCGCCAGATATACCAGCGGCTGCAGCGGCCCTTCGCCGCGCAGGGCGTGGCAGGCGAAAATGGCCAGCGCGAAGCCGCCGGCCAGCAGCGCGAGGTAGGCGACCGCGCCCAGCCAGCGCGCCGCCAGCAGGCGCGTGTTGGACACGCAGGTCGCGCCGATCACGGCGCCGATGCCGCTGCGCAGGTCTTCCGCCGCGCGCCCACGCACCAGGTAAAAGCCCGCCAATCCGAATAGCAGGCTGCCCAGCGAGGCGCTGCCCACCGCCAGCGCGCTGCTGGTGTACAGCACCCGCGCGCGGTGCACCACCAGCAGCGCATGGCCGCTGGCCGGGTCCGAAATCATGGCCCAGGCCAGCGCGATCACCGCCAGCAGCGCGACCAGGCTGGACGTGCGGCGCAGGCGCAGGCGGGTCTCGTTCAAGGCCAGCGCGACCAGCGCGGCGCCGCTCACGCGGCCTCCCGCAGGGCGTAGCGCTGCGCCATCAGCGCCTCTTCCAGGCTCGGCTCGGCCGGTTCGGCGCCCCGGCACGGCGCCTCGGCGTGCGCGATCCGCAGCCGCATCGCGCCCTCGTCGCGCTGGGCGTGCAGCACCTGCACGCGGGTGCGCAAGGCCTCGTAGTCCTGCTCGGACACGCGTGCGCTCCACACCCTACCGCGCGCAGCGCCGAGGATGGCCTCCGGCGTCGCGTAGTCGACCAGGCGGCCCGCACGCATGATGGCGAGGCGGCCGGCGATGTGTTCGACGTCCGACACGATATGCGTCGAGGTGAGTACCAGCTTGCGGCAGCCCAGCTCGGCCAGCAGGTTGCGAAAGCGGATGCGCTCCTCGGGGTCGAGGCCGGCGGTCGGCTCGTCGACGACCAGCACGTCCGGATCGTTCAGCAGCGCTTGGGCGATGCCGAGGCGGCGCCGCTGCCCGCCCGAGAACGAGGCGGCGGGACGGTGCGCGTGATCGTGCAGGTTCACCAGCTCCAGCAGGCGGCGGATGCGGCCCGCATCGCGCACGCCCTTGAGCGCGGCGAAGTACTGCATGAATTCGAGCGCGGACAGGTTCGGATAGGCGCCGAAATCCTGCGGCAGGTAGCCGAGGCGGCGGCGCAGCGTCTCCGGTGCGCGCGCCAGATCGCGGCCTTCGAACAGGATGCGTCCCGCGCTGGGCCGGGTCAAGGTGGCGATCATCTGCAGCAGCGTGGTCTTACCCGCGCCGTTGTGGCCGATCAGGCCGACCACGCCCGGTTCGAGCGTGAGGCTGACGGCATCGACCGCGGTCAGGCCGCCGAAGGTCTTGGTGACCTGCTGGAGTTCGAGCATGGGCTTCTCCCACATGACAAGGTTGCCACTCTATCCAACTGGCCATGGGCCCCAGGGGGAAATGCGACGGAACGCGAAAATCGGGGAATCAACGGCGTGGCAGCGCGCCAACAGTCGATAACAAAATAGTTACAAGCTTGTCATCGTTGAGAAGAAAATTTGCCGGGATTCGGTAGAATTGCCCAAAATCCGAGCTTGCTTCGCTGCAACAAGACTATAATAAATTCACAGACCGCGCCGGCAGACGTGCGGCTGCCGGAAAACCCAGGGACAGGACACAGGCAGGTATGACTTCAACATTGCCGAGACGCCGCAGCCGCGTGCTGATCGCCGCTCTGTGTTTCGTCGCGCCCCTCGCGTTCGCCCAGCCCACGCTGTCCGACCGCCTGACCGAGATCCGCGAAATCGGCCGCTTCGTGCCGGACAAGGCGCTCAAGATGCTGGCGCCGCTGGAGGCGGAGGCGGCCCAGGCGCCCCTGCCCGACCGTTCCGAATTCATCGTCATCCGCGCCATCGCCTATCTATATCTGGGCGACTTCAAGCAGGCCATGAGCCTGACCGAGAAGCTGATCGCGATGGGCAAGGAGAACAAGGACAACGCCACCATCGTCAAGGGCCAGCTGGTCAAGGCCTATGTCCTGTTCGCGATGAACGAATTGAAGGCCTCGCACCAGCTGGTGTGGGACACGGAGAAGCTGGCCGCCACCATCAACGACAACTTCCTGCGGGTGCAGGCGACCATTTCTTCCGGCCAGTCCTATGCCGAGGAAGGCAACCTGCCGCTCGCCCTGTCCAAGCTGCAGGCCGCGGTGGCGCTGGCGCGCCAGGAAAACCGTCCGATCACGATGTCGATGGCGCTGCGCGCGCTGGCCCAGCTGTACGACACGATGAAGGAGTACGACAAAGGCTTCGAGGTGCTCGACGAGGCGAACACCTATGCGATCCAGACCCATTCGCTGGGGCGCATGGCGACCCTGAAGGAAACCGAGTACGCGCTGGCGATCGACAGCCATCAGCCCAAGCGCGCTCTCAAGGCCCTGCTGGACGCGCTCGACCTCGAACGCCGCATCGGCGCCGACAACATGATGGCCACCACCCTGGTCAATCTGTCCGACGCCTACCTCAAGGACAACAACTATCCCAAGGTGCTCGATTACGCGCAGCAGGCGATCGCCCTGGCCCAGAAGCTGAACGACCAGACCACCGAAGCGACGGCGCGCATCAACATCGGCCAGGCCCTGCTCGGCACCGGCCGCATCGCGGACGGCAAACGCGCCTTCGAAACGGGACTGGCCTACTACGAGCAGCAAGGCGACAAACCCAGCCTGCAGGCGATCATGGCGGAATACGGCTCGGCGCTGGAGCGGGTGGGCGACATGGCCGGCGCGGTCAAGGCCTACCACCGCGAGCGCGCGCTCTCCAACGAACTGTTCGAGAAGCAGCGCCAGAAGGCCATCTGGGAGATGCAGGAGAAGTACGAGACCGAAAAGAAGCAGAAGCAGATCGAACTGCTGCGCCGCGAAAACCAGGTCAAGGGCGCGGAGCTGGACAACCGCCGCCTGCAGCAGCGCGTGTGGTGGCTGCTGGCCATCGTGTTCGGGCTGGTGGCGGTCATCATCGGCCTGCTGTACCGCAAGGTGCGCCAGACGAACGCCCAGCTCGAGGTGAAGAATCTCGAACTGAAGCAGCAAAGCTCGCGCGATCCGCTCACGGCGCTGTACAACCGCCGCCACTTCCAGGACTTCATGCGCAACCACGCCGAGAACGAGCGGCGCGGCAGCGGCCTGCAGGGCGAGGAGATCGTCGGCGCCCTGTTCCTGCTGGACGTGGACCACTTCAAGCACGTCAACGACACGTACGGCCATGCCGCCGGCGACGCCGTGCTGAAGATGATCGCCGAGAGCCTGCGCGTGATCCTGCGCGAAACCGACATGATCGTGCGCTGGGGCGGCGAGGAATTCCTGGCCTTCCTGCCGGCCATTCCGCGCAGCGGCATCGAGGAGATCGCACGCCGCCTGCTGTCGGGCATCGCGGCGCACACCATCGACTACCAGGACACCAAGATCTCGGTCAACGTGTCGATCGGCTTCGCGCCCTTCCCGCTGGTGCCGGGCTCGCAGCCCCTGCCGTGGGAGCGCGCGGTCAACCTGGTCGACATGGCGCTGTATCTGGCCAAGGCGCACGGCCGCAACCGCGCCTACGGCGTGCGCGGCTTCGCCAAGTACGACCAGGTCTCGCTGGAAGCCGTGGAACAGGACCTGGAACGGGCCTGGCGCAACGGCTACGTCGACCTGTCCGTCGTGCTGGGCGGCTGGCCGGAACCGAAACCCTCCTCCGCGGTGGCCTCGGCCGCCTGACGTCCCCTGGACGCGCGCCGCATCTGCCCGTTCTGCGAAGCCAGCTGCGGTCTGGTGCTGGAGCATGACGGCGCGCGCGTGACGCGCGTGCGCGGCGACGACGCCGACGTGTTCTCGCGCGGTTATCTCTGCCCCAAAGGCGTCGCCCTCAAGGACCTGCACGAAGACCCGGACCGCCTGCGCACGCCGCTCATCAAACGCGCCGGCGCGTTCGTTCCCGCCAGCTGGGACGAGGCCTTCGCCGAGATCGCGGCGCGGCTGCCGGCGCTGCGCGACGCGCATGGCGCCGACGCCATCGCCACCGTCCTCGGCAACCCGGTCGCGCACAAGATGGGGCTGCAGCTGTACTTCCCGCGCCTGGCGCGCGCGCTCGGCACGCGCAACCTGTATTCGGCGTCCACGCTGGATCAACTGCCCAAGATGCTGGCCTCGGGCCTGATGTACGGCAGCTGGCTGTCGGTGGCGGTACCGGACCTCGAGCGTAGCGACTACCTGCTCGTCATCGGCGCCAATCCGATGGTCTCGAACGGGAGCATGTGGACCGTGCCGGACTATCGCGGCAAGGCCAAGGCCATGCGCGCGCGCGGCGGCCGCATCGTGGTGGTCGATCCGCGCCGCACCGAGACCGCACAGGCCGCCGACCGCCATCACTTCATCCGTCCGGGCGCGGACGTGTTCTTCCTCCTCGGCCTCGTCCACACCTTGTTCGACGAGAACCTGGCGCGCCCCGGCGCCCTCGCCGCGCATCTCGCCGGAGTGGACGAGGTGCGCGCCGCCGTTCTGCCGTACGCGCCGGAAAGGGTCGCGCCGCGCTGCGCCGTGACCGCCGCCGAGATCCGCGCCATCGCGCGCGAACTGGCAGCCGCGCCGCGCGGCGCCGTGTACGGCCGCATCGGCACCTGCACCCAGGAATTCGGCACCCTGTGCTCGTGGCTGGTCGACGTACTCAACGCCCTGACCGGGAACCTGGACCGGGAGGGCGGCGCCATGTTCCCGCGCGCGCCGGCCTTCGCCGCCAATACGCGCGGCCAGCCCGGCACCGGCCGCGGCGTGGCCACCGGCCGCTATCGCGCGCGGGTGTCGGGCGCGCCCGAGGTGACCGGCGAACTGCCGCTCGCCTGCCTGGCGGAGGAGATCGAGACGCCGGGGCCGGGCCAGGTGCGCGGGCTGATCGTCATCGCGGGCAATCCCGTGCTGTCCGCGCCCAACGGGCCGCGCCTGGCGGCCGCGCTGGAGCGGCTGGAGTTCATGGTCAGCCTGGACATCTACCTGAACGAAACCTCGCGCCACGCGCACGTCATCCTGCCCGGCTTGTCGCCGCTCGAGGAAGCGCATTACGACGTCGCCTTCACCCAACTGGCCTACCGCAACCACGCCCGCTACAGCCCGCCCGTGCTGCCGCGCCCCGCCGGCCTGCCCGAGGAATGGGAAACCCTGCTGCGCCTGACCGCCATCCTGCGCGGCGCCGGCGCGAACGCCGACCTGGCCGCCCTGGACGAAGCGCTGCTGCGGGAGGAGCTGGAAAAGTCCGCCGGTCCCGCCGCGGCGGCGCTCATGGCGGCGCTGGGGACCGTCCCGGGTCCCGAACGGCTGCTCGACCTCGGCCTGCGCAGCGGCCCGTACGGCGACCAATTCGGCCGGGCGCCCGGCGGCCTCACCCTCGCCCGCCTGCAGGCCGCCCCTTCCGGCATCGACCTGGGACCGCTCGCGCCGCGCGTTCCCGAGCTGCTGCGCACGCCGAGCGGACGGATCGAACTCGCGCCGGCGCCGCTGCTGGCCGACCTGGCCCGGGTCGCAGCGCGGATCGGCGACGCGGCCAGCCCATTGGTGCTGATCGGCCGGCGCCAGCTACGCTCCAACAACAGCTGGATGCACAACCTGCCGGTGCTCGCAAAGGGTCCCTACCGCTGTACCCTGCTGGTCAACCCGCACGACGCCGCGCGCCACGGCGTGTCCGACGGCGGCGCGGCGCTGCTGCGCGCCGGCGCGCGCACGCTCGCGGTCACGGTGGAAGTGAGCGCAGAGATGATGGAAGGCGTCGTCAGCCTGCCGCACGGCTGGGGCCACGACCTGCCCGGCGCCGGCCAGCGCCTGGCCGCCGCGCGCCCCGGCGCCAACCTCAACGTCCTGTGCGACGAAGACCGGCGCGACCCCTTGTCCGGCAACGCCGTCCTGTCCGCCATCCCCGTCAGCCTGGAATAAAACCAGGGTCATAAAACCAGGGTCAGATCGCCCATTGCACAAAAATTTGCTCACCGAGCAAATTTTTGTGCAATGGGCGATCTGACCCTCATCGTTTGACCCTCATCGTTGCCCCTGCAGGCGGCGCGCCTTGCGCAGCAGGGGGCCGCACTCCGGCGCGCCGATCAGCGCGATGCACACTTCCATGCGATCGACCGCCTTGCCGTAGTCGCCGGCGGCCATGGCCCGGCGGGCGTCCGCGATCAGCGTCTGCGCGGACGCCGTGGGGGCGCGTTCGCAAGCGGGGCGGGCCGCCGCCAGCGCGGCGTCGATGCGCGCGAGTTGGCGCGCACTCGCCTCCAATGCCTTCAACCGCGCCAGCTCGGCCTTCGCGCCCGCGCTCTGGCAGGCCGCGGCCATCGTCACCGCCCGCTCGACCCGCTGGTCCAGGCGTGATGGGCGCAGCGAGAGCCACGCCATCAGCAGCACGAACAAGATCCAGGAGAGCGTGCGCAGGCTCGGGCCCCGTCCCTTGCCAGGCTTCGATGGCGGCGCCGCGGCCGCGGGCGGCTGGGGGCGCGGCGGCAGCACCGGAGCGGGTGGCGCCGGTGCCCGCTCGGGTTGGGCGGCGCGGGACGCCAGCGGCGGCTCGGCCGCCACTGTCTGCAGGGCGCCGCAGTACGGACAAAAGCGGGTCCGGCGCGCGAGCGCGCTGCCGCACGCAGCGCGCTCGCAGCGCCAGGGCGCATGCGAAGTTGCGGGATTCATTCCGGATCGGGAATGCCGTCCGCCGGATCGGGCACCGCCTGCTCGAACAATCCCGCCAGCTCCACGCCGGCGCTGCGCCACTTGGCGCTGCGCGGATCCCAGGCCATGTTCCACACCGGCGTGTCGCGCGCGAGCACTCCGTGTGCCACGCGTGCGGCCAGCTCCTCCAGCGCGAACGGGCCCTGCTGGCGCCCGTCGGCGTACAGCTTGTAGCGCGCGCCGAGCAGCGCCGGCGTCGCCAGCGCGAGCACGGCGCCCGCGCGCTCCTCGGATCCGGCCACGTCCGCGCGCAGCGTGCGCTTGTCCACCCGGCCGCCCACTTCCCAGGCATCGACATCGGCCGCCGATCCCGGCACCGCCTCGCTCCACTGCGCCAGCAGGGCGGCGGCGCGCTCCAGTTCCGGCGCTCCGAGTGCCGGATCGAGCACGCGCAACCGTTCCAGCCACTGCGCCGCGACGCGGCCGGCCGCGACGTGCGGCAGCGACGGGGCGCTCTGCTGCGCTCCGGTTTCGTCGCACTCGAGGCGCGGCGCGTAGACGCGGTGCTGGGTGAAGCGCATCAGCGCCACCAGCAGCAGCAAACGCCACGGGCCAAGCTCCGCCAGCCGGCGCCGCACGGCGTCCGCCATCCGCGTGCGATACCAGGACGGCAAGCCGCCGGCGCGGAGCGCGCGCTCATTGCCGATCTGGAGCCATTCGCCGGAATGCGGTTCGACCTCGAACAGGTATTGTCCGGCCGGCTGGAACGCCGCTTCGTGCCCCGTTTCGTCGGCGCGCCGGCGCACCAGGCCGAGCGCCTGCGCCTGCAGGAACAGTTCGAAATCGTCCGCCAGCCGGTGCAGTTCGTCCATCGACGGCACCAGCGGATGGCGAAAGCGCGTCGCGTCGAAGTGCAGGTGGGTCGGAATCTTCGGGTTCTCGAGCTGGTAGGCGGTGCGCCAGGTCGGCAAGCCACGCAGCACCGTCAGCGGCAGCCCGGACAGCTCCACGTAGCACACGGCGCGGCCGGGCAGGCCGGTCGCGACCACGCTCAGGCGATCGCTGGGGAAGAAGCCGGCCGGCACCGCGGCGCGCAGCTCCGCCTCGAACGGCTTCCAGGCCGCGACGTCGCCCACGCCGACCAGGCACTTGAATTGGTCCGCGTGCGGCGTGAACTCGGCCTGGAAGCGCGCGTTCAGCCAGGGCATGGCGCTGCCGATCCACTCGCCGAACAGGCGCTGGCGCTCCGGCGGCCTCAGAGCGGCCAGACGCTCGAGCAGCGGGTCCGGCCGGGCGAGCCGGCCCAGCTCCTCCTGCCCCAGCTGAGCCTGGGCGCGGCGCAGCAGCTGCCGCAGCAGCCGCGCGCGCGTGCCCTCCTCGGCCAGTTGCGCGAACAACTGGGCCGAGCCGCCGAATTCGAGCAGCACTTCCTCGCTCCACTGCGCCACGTCGCCGGCCAAGCGCGGCGCCGCGGGCGCGTCGTCGCCGGCCAGAACGATGCAGGTGGCATGGTCGTAGCCAGCGTCGGCGCGCAATTGCGCCACCCGGCGGTCCACCTCCTGCAGCATGGCCTGCACACAGCGCCGGCCTTCCTGGAACTCGCCCGCGACGCCGCTCCAGCGGACCTGGCCGTGCGCGTCCGGTTCCTGCGGCTCCCCCAGCCAGGCCGACAGCGAGCGCATTACCTCCGCGCTTTGCGCCGCCGCCACCGACAGCAGGTGGAAGCGCAAATAGTCCGCGATGTCGCGCTTGAGATGGGTCATGACCTCGCGCGCGTGCGCGTCGCGGCCGAAGAACGCGCGCGCGGCCTGGGTCAGCCGGTTCAACGAGTCCTCGAGCTGGCGCGTGCGCAAGGCGTCGCGCACGTCGCGGTAGCGGCGCGCATTGCGCTCGGCGACGGCCAGGTCGCGCTGGGCATAGCGCGCCTTGACCTGTTCCAACAGCGAGAGCACCAATTCGAGCCCGCCCTGCCGCCGGTCATCCAGCAAGGCGAACAGGTGCGCGCGGGCGCGTTCGCGGAACGCTGCGCCCAGTTCGGAGGCGCGCCGCTTGATGCGGTCCTCGCCCGTCTCGGCGCTGGCGCCCGCTTCGCGGATGGCGTCGCGTTCGAGCAGCGGTACCAGCTCGGTCACGCGCTCGCGCCAGTCCTGGGGCGCATAGGACGCCATGATGCGGTCGATCTCCAGCTGGACCCGGCTCTCGGCGCGCTCCAGCAGGGAGCGGCCGTCCCGGTCCTGCAGCAGCATCCCGGTCAGCGCGACGTCGCCGAAGGCGCTGGTGTCCACGGTCCCTTTGCGGAAATCGGGGAAATCCGTGAACGGCACTTCAGCCATGCCGAGCTGCTCGCGCATGAAGCTGTCGCGGTCATGGTCGCCCGCGCGCCGCGCCGCCGCGGCGTCGCTTCCGGCCAGGCCGAAAAAGGCTTTCACCATGAGGCCGGCCAGCTCGTAGGCCCGGATGTCGGCGCGCAGGTGCTGCTGGCTGTCAAGGACGGACTGGCCGAAGGCCGAATACGCCTTCGAGTACGACAGGCGCATGTCGCCGAAGCGCTGCTCCGGCACGCGCGGATTGAACGGGCCGAGCTTGTGCTGCTGCTGGTTGACGGCGACCGAACGTTTGCGGCTCGCGAAGTCGGCCGATGCGAGGTCTTCGAACAGGGTGTCGGCCACCAGCTGGTAGACGTCGCGCAGGTCCTCGGTCGCCTTGTTTGCCAGATTCGCGTTGTCGACCAGGTAGACGTCGTCGAACGGCGTGCCGCGCCCGGCCAAGCTGTCCGGATCGGCCCAGCGCACGTCGGCATCCATGTCGCGCATGGCCGTTTCGAGTTCCATCAGGGTCGCGTAGGCATTGGCCTCGGTGCGTTCCTTGTTGGCGCGGGCGAAGCCGGACGGCATCAGCATGACCAGGTCGACCTGACTCTCCGGCACCTCCTGGCGCGCGACCGCCTTCGCCAGCCAGCCCAAGTCCAGCGCGGCGCCCGCGCCGGTGCCGCCCGCATTCGAGGCGATCACGACCACCCGGAAACGCGCCGTGTCGACCTGGAGTCCGAGCCGCGCATATTCCTCCTTGCGCGCCACCCCGGCGTTGCTCCCGAGCGCATTGAGCGCGCTCTTGATGCGCGCGCGCAGCTTGGGGTACTTGTCGAACAGGTAGAGCCGCGCCAGCGCGCGGATCTGGCCCGCCCCTTGCGCCGGATCGATGCCGAGGGTCCGCATCTTGCGCGGGCGCAGCGGCATCCACTGCTCGATCAACGGGAAGCGCGCCAGACTGTCGTCCGACTCGTGGTACTGCGCCAGGTCCAGCGTTTCGACCAGGCGTTCCTCGTCGCCGAGGCGCACCTGCTCGTACCAGGGATCGGCCTGGCGCGACTTGCCGTCGTCGATCGCGGCGTTGCTGTCCAGGTCCAGGTGCAGGAAGCGCGCGGCCGGGAACTGGCCGATCGCGTTCAGGCGCACCGGCTGGCGCGGATTCCATACGGCGGAGAGGATGCGGCGTCGAATCCGCAGCAGCACTTCGAGGCCGGTGCCGCCGGCGCCGATGAACAGCGTCGGACGCAGGTCCACTTTCAACTCGAATCGATTGGGGTCGGTCATGGCGTTCTCCTAGCGGCGTCCGGTCCACAGCGCGCCGGCCAGCGCCAGCAGGCCGGTCAGCACCAGGGGCCCCGCTGCGGTCCAGGTGAGGTAGCGCGCGGCATTGATGGCGGCCAGGATCCCCGCGCCGCTCACAAACGCGAGGCCGACGAACAGTAGCCAGCCGGCGCTGGACGCGGTGGCTGGCGCGACACGTTTGACCACAAGATGGTGCACATACGACCCGCGCACGAAAAAGTAAGCCGCCAGCAGTGCCAGGAAGACGGCGCCGCCGATGGCCGTGTCGCGCACGGAGGTGTCGGCCGCCGGCGGCGGCGCGGCCGATACGACTTGCAGCTGTTGCGGCGCTGCCGGCGGCGGCGCGCTGTCCTTGGGCAGGCGGAAGCCCGGGTCGTTGCTCTTGGCGGAGTCCTGCATGGTGGTCCTCTCGAGTTGGGTCAGGGGCCGAGCAGCACGCAGGCGCCTTCGCGCAGCACGTGCAGCCGATGGCCGAACAGGGTGGTCTCAAGACGCGCCACTTCATTGCCGGCGCGGTCGTGGATTGGAAGGGTGGCGCCCGCGTGCGTATGGAGGATGCGCGGTTCGCCATCGACGGCCACACGCACCCGGCGCGGGCGGTGGAGGAAGCGCACGGCGCCGAGGGCGGCCAGGCTCAGCGCCGCCGCGGCTGCGCCCGCGAGGGCCAGCGGCGCCGCGCTGTAGTGCACGCGCACCTGCAACGGCAGGACGGCGGTGGCGGCCGCGATGGCGGGCGGCGGAGCAAAGATCTCCGGCAGCGGGTCGCCGGGGAACAAGGCCTCCATGCGGGCGCGAAAGGCCGGCGCCAGCTCCAGGCGCTGGTCTTCCAGCCGCACTTCGATCTGCCCGGGAACCACCAGTGCGGAGCCGGCCGCGCGCAGCGCCGCCAGCGACCAGCGTGGAGGCGCCGCGCCCGCCGGCAGCACTAGGCGCACATCGACCGGCACGCCCGCGCCGGGGAGCAGGCCCGCGACGCGCGCGCGGTCGAGCGTGACGCTGCCCGGCCGCGCATGCGCCGCCAGCGCGGCGCTGCGGATCGCGTAGGGATAGGCGGTGTTTTCCAGCTGCCAGTGCAGCGTGGCGGCCCGCTCGCCCGCGCCGGCCTCCAGGTCGGCCAGCAGGGTGCCGTCCGCGGCCTGGGCCAAGGCCACGCCCGCGCCGGCGCGCACCTGGCGCGGCGCCAGACGCACCGTATCCCGGTCGAGCGGCTTGAGCCGGGCCGGCGGCTCGGACAGCACGCGCTGCAGCCTTCCGCTGGCGAGCAGCGCATCAAGCTGGCGCTCGCCTTGCGCACCTGCGGCGCAGACGTAGACCATCATGCCTTGGGCGCGGTAATGCTTGCCCTGCACCGGCATGCGCAACGGGAAAGCCAGCGCCTTCGAGATCGCACCGCCGCCATGGATCAAGCGGTAGAACTCGCGGTTGCGCTGGGCGGTCGCCTGGTCGTTGTTGGGACTATTGCGGTTGTTGGTGAAGATCCAGACCAGCCCCGGCCCGCCGTCCAGCGCCCGGGTCAGCGCCGCCTGCAGGGCGGCGCCCAGATCGGTATCGGCCAGCGCCCCATCCGGTTTGCGCGCCGGAGCGAGCGCCGCCAGCGCCGCGTGCACCGCCGCCGGCGTGGCCGCGCCGCGCCGCTGCGACAGCAAGGCGCGCGGCGACGGCAGCCCGGGCAGCGGCTGATCGAAGGCGGCCAGCACCAGCGCGTCGCCCGGCGCGACGGCCGCGTCCACCACGGCTTCGACCAAGGGCTTGAATGCGGAGCCGGGGTCGGTGTAGAACGGCTCCATCCAGCCCGAGTCCTGGACCAGGAACACGTGCGATGCGGCCCACGCGGGCGCGCCGGCCAGGAGCAGCAGCAGGGCGAACCAGCGCTTCATGCCAGGTCCCCTACCTGCCAGCCGCGCACAGTGTGCCAATCCGGATGGTGCAGCCACAGGCAGCCGTCGTGGACGAACACGCCGCAGTCCTGGGGGTTGCGCAGCCGCGCGATCTCGTCCAGCACGACGTTGGTGCGCCCGATCCATTCGAAGCTGGTGCGCGCGATCACGCGGCCGGCGAGCGCCTCCTCGGCGCGCCCCAGATAGCGGTGCAGGCGCAGGACCAGTCCCCCGCTCCGGCTGCGGTCGGCGTCCCACGCGCGCAGCACCGGCAGGACCAGGGCGGCATCGGCCTCCTGATCTTCGACGTGCTCGCGTTCCCACGGGTCGCCCTTGACTTCGTGCCCGCGCCGGAAGACGAAGCCGGCGCTGCCCGGGCGCGCGCCGTCGACGCGCCGCAGCGGCGCCCGCGGGTCGCCCAGGTCGGCGAAGGCATAGCCGTCGGCGTCGTGACCGAGCAACCACTGGCGGCCGTCGCGGCTGGGCGTGGGGCCGGCCACGCCCAGGCTGGGGGACCAGCCGGCCGGCCAGCGCGTCCACACCGGTGCCGCATCCGGGCGCCAGGACAGCATGCCCGCCTGGTGCAGCCACGCCAGGCGGCCTTCCCACGCCATGGGGCACGACCAGCCGGCAGCCGGCACGTCCAGCGCGTGCCGCCGCGGTTCGCTCAAGTCGGCCGCGGCGCTCCAGAGCGCGCGCCCGTCGTCGACAATGCAGGCGCAGGCCTGCGGCAGCGCGCCCGGAGCCGAGGCCAGCGGCGCGCGCAGCAGGTGGTCGGCGCTCCAGGTCTGCGCCACCAGGTCGACGCGCAGGCGCCGCAAACCGTCCGCGGCCGGGACGAGGCCCGCTTCGCCACGCTCCGGATTCCATGCCGGCAGCCAGGCATAGGCGGAGCGGGTGAAGGACAGGTCGCAGGGCGCGCCGGCGTCCAGCAGGATCTGCCAGGCGCGCAGACTGGGATCCCAATACTGCAGCGCCCCGCGCGCGGGCGCCAACGCCAGCAGGCGCGGCACCGCGTAGCCGAAGTGGCCGGACAGGTAGACGCTGCCGGCGTTGGGCGGCGCGGGCAGGGTGCGATCGGGCCGGGCCGGGCCGGATCGCCCCTCCAGCGCGCTCGCCAGCGGCAGGCTGGTGGCGCCCAGTCCCTGGGGGACGTGGCGCGGCAGGAAGGGGTCGCCGGCGGCGCCGAACCAGTCGCGCGGCGCGGCGGCGGGGCGGGCCAGCGCGGCGCCGCAGTGGGGGCAGAACGCGAAGCCGTCCGGATAGACGGGCGCGCAGGCGCAGCCGGACGGCCGCACGCCGCCCAGCAAGGCGGCGATGTCGTCGGCGCGCGCCCGCGCCGCCGGCGTGGCGCACGCCGCCTCCGGCAAGAACGCGCCGTTCGTCTCGTCTTCCAGCCAGCTGGCGGCCGGCGTGTGCCATCGGTATGCCATGTTTCCGTATCCTGACGCACCGCAAGGACGCGGCGCGCGGCCAGTGTCGGCCAAAGCCATGGCGTCCGAAAGGCGAATCGGACGAGTAGCGGATTCCGCGTCTCGAAGCATCGAAATCCGGGCATCAGTGGAGCGCCGGCCCGGCCTTTATAATCTCGGCCATGACGCTTCTCCCCGCCCCTGCTGTCGATCTGGCAAGCACGCACCTGCGCGCGCTCCTCGAGCTCGTTGTCGAACACCGCCCGCCCCGACGCGCGCTGGTGGTGCACGACACCGGCTGCGCCCTCGCCTGCACGCTCACCGAGGCCTACCGCCGCAACCTGCCGGACGGCCAGTTCATCGACTTCGACGGCGCCGCGCCCGAGCAGCTGCACGCGGCCTTTCGCGCCCTGCAGCCGGACGACCTGGTGGTGCTGGTGCAGTCGACCAACTTCCGCCTGGACGCCTTCCGCATCCGGGTCGAACTGTTCAAACTGGGCCTGAAAGTGATCGAGCATGTGCACCTGGCGCGCATGCCGGGCGTGCAGGGCGAGCACTACATCGCGTCCCTCGCTTACGATCCGTCATACTACCGCGTGGTCGGCCCCGGGCTGAAGGCGGCGCTCGATCGCGCGCAGCGCGTGGTGGTCGACACCGGCGCCGGCTGCGAGCTCGTGTTCGAAGGCGGGATGGAGGCGGCCAAGCTCAATATCGGCGACTACCGGGGCATGGCCAACGTCGGCGGACAGTTCCCGATCGGCGAAGTGTTCACCGAGGCGCGCGATCTGGAGGCCGTGCACGGACGGGCGCGGATCCATGTGTTCGGCGACTCGACCTACCGCGTCAATCGGCCCGCCGTGCCGATCACGCTGGTGATCGAGGCCGGACGGGTGACGCAGGCCATCGATTCGACACCGGAATTCGACCAGCTGCTGACGGCCATCCGCGCCGCCGAGGGTGAAGTCTGGGTGCGCGAACTGGGACTGGGCCTGAACCGCGCCTTCACGCGCGAATTGACGGTGGACGACATCGGCACCTACGAGCGCATGTGCGGAGTGCACCTGTCGCTGGGCGCCAAGCACGGCGTCTATCCCAAGCCTGGCTTCAAGCGTAAAGACGCGCGCTTTCACATCGACGTGTTCCCAATCACCGAAGGCGTCGCGATCGACGCGCGCTCAGTGTGGTATTCCGGTCGCTGGACCCTGTCCGCTTGAATATGATCTTGTTTTCAACATGGCAAGTTGGTTATGATGCGCAAGGCAGTCGTTCCCGGCTGCAGTCGTCAAATCAAGAAAGGCATTTGCCATGCAACTGAACCACAACTCCGCTGCACTGCAACAATTCGCAGCGCTCGGCACCAAGCTCCCGGGCTTCGCCGAGTACATCACCTTCCCGTCGTCGCAACAACGCTGAGCGTCGGGTGAAACGCCTTGCTCGGTACCTCGGTACCCAAGCAAGGCGTTTTTTTATCGAGATGTGAATGACGACGGTCCACCTGTTCGCCGGCTCCAGCGCGCACGGCACACCCTTTGCCGACGCGGCCGATGGCGCGGGCCTGATCTGGCGCCCTCCCGCGCGGCGCGGCGACATCGAAACGCTGCTGAACGAGGCGCGCGAGCCCGGCGTCATCGCGCTGGCCGACGGCACCTTCCATAGCTACCCCGCGGTCGGACACGCGGAACTGCGCCAGGCGCTGCGCGGCGGCTGGCTGGTCTACGGCCTGTGCTCCATGGGCGCGATCCGCGCCAGCGAGATGCGCCACCTGGGCCTGCGGCCATTCGGCCAGGTCGCCGCGCGCTTTTGCGCGGAGCCGGACCTGGCGGACGATGAAGTGGCGCTGGCGCACGGCGCCGACGCGCCCTACCTGCCCTTGTCGGAACCCCTGCTGCACCTGCGCGCCTACCTGGCCCACATGCGCGAACTCGGGCTCCTGAGCGAGGACGCGGAGCACGCGCTGACAGTAACGCTGCGCGCGCGCTGGTACGCCGGGCGCACCCTGCCCGCGCTGCGCGCCGAACTGCAGCGGGTGGCCGACGCCGCCGCGCTGCCCGCGCTGCTGGCCCGCCTGGCGGATTTCGCGCCATATCGCCTCAAGCAGCAGGATCTGATGCGTTTTGTCGAAACCCGCCCCTGGCTTGAAGCCGGGGCGCCGGACGCCCCGCCGCTGGCCGCGGCGCCGCTGCCAGCGTGCGCCGTGGCGCCGCACGCGCCCACCGTGGCGCTGCATTCGAGCCTGCGCCTGCGCAGCGCGGAGGAATCGCTCGCGCTGGTCGAGCCGCTGGCGCGCGCGCGCGGCGTGAGCCGCGTCACCGACACCACCTGGATGGACCGCCTCGGCCTGCCCGTCTTCGCCGCGATCCGGCCGGACGCCGCCGAGGATTCGCTCAGCGTCCACGCCGGCAAGGGCGGCACCGCCGCGGAAGCGAAGATCGGCGCCTACATGGAAGCCATCGAATTCTCTTACGCCGAATACGGACGCAACCCCGTGCCGACCCGCCTGGCCACGCCGGTCGAGATCCTCGAGTCGTTCGACGGCCGGGTGCAGTTCCCCGAATTCTGCCCCTCGGCCAATTACCCGAACGACGTGCAGGCGGACGATCAACTCGGCGTGGTGGCGGCGGAGGAATTGCTCGGCCTCGGTCATCCGGTGCTGGTGCCGGCCGAACTGGTGTTCTGTCCCTACCACGGGCCGGGGCGGCTCCTGTACGGGGCCAGCACCAACGGTCTCGCCTCCGGCAATACCGTGGCCGAAGCGACCGTGCACGCCCTGGCCGAGGTCATGGAGCGCCACGTCGACGCCTTCCTCAAATTCGGCGCGCCCAGCTACTGGGTCGATCCGGACAGCCTGCCGCCGCACCTCCAGTCGCTGCTGGCACCGTTCGAACGGGCCGGCATGCGCTTCCACCTGCGCTATGCGCCCAATCCGTTCGGCCTGCCGCATTTCAGCGGCTTCGTGCTGGAGGACGCCGACCATCCCGCCGCGATGGCAAGCGGCATGGGCTTTCACTGCAACCGCGACATCGCGGCCACGCGCGCCATCGTGGAGGCGGCCCAGAGCCGCCTCACCACCATCCACGGCGGGCGCGACGACCTGGTCGCGCTGCATCTGCTGTTCCACAACCTGGGCCGCACACAGGAACAGGCGGCCAAGCACGCGCTGCGCGCCGAAGTGGCGGACCGCAGCCTCACCATCGCCTACGACGAGGTGCCGCAGGTGCAGGCACGCACCGTGGACGAAGCGCAGTCCGCGCTCGCGGCCGGCCTGCGCCAGGCCGGCCTGGCACACGCGGCGCGCGTCGTGCTGACCGAGCCGGACTGTCCGTTCCAGGTGGTGCGCGTGATCGTGCCCGGCGCCGAGTTCTACAACGCGAGCCATCGGCGGGTCGGGCCGCGCCTGCTGCAATTCGCCACCACCCGCGCGCCGGAACCGGCCAGCGCCCGTTACGCATGATTACCCTGACCCTGCCCGCATCCCTGCGCCCGCTGGCCGATGGCCGCAAGACCCTGCAACTGGCCGCCGCCACGCTCGACGAGGCTTTCCGCCGGCTGGACGAGACGGCGCCGCTGATTCGTCCCCAAGTCCTGGACGAGGCGGGTGGGCTGCGTCCCTTCGTCGGACTGTTCGTCAACGGCGAACAGATCGGCGCGCTGGCGGACGCCCCCGCGGCGCTGGCGCCGGGCAGCCAGCTGATGCTGGTGCTGGCGGTGGCCGGAGGCTGAATGGACGAACGCCTGTCGGAAGCGGTCTACTACGGCCGCCACTTCCGCCTGCCCGGCTTCACCGAGGCCACGCAGGACCGTTTGCGCCAGGCGCGCGTGCTGGTGGTCGGCCTGGGAGGGCTGGGCTGTCCGGCGGCGCAGTACCTGGCCGGCGCCGGTGTCGGCCACCTGATCCTGTGCGACGGCGACGAGGTGTCCGCAACCAACCTGCACCGCCAGGTGCTGTTCGACGTGACGGACCTCGGCCGCAACAAGGCCACGGCGGCGGCCGAGCGGCTGCGTCGTCACAACCCGCATATCCGGATCGAAGCCGTCACCGGTTTCGCGGACGGGCACGCGCTGCGCGCGCTGCTGCCGGGCGTGCAGGTGGTGTTGGACGGCACCGACAACTTCAGCGCCAAATTCGCCATCGACGATGCCTGCGCGGCGGCGGACGTGCCGCTCGTGTATGGATCGATCTTCCAGTTCGAGGGCCAGGTGTCGGTGTTCCATCACGGCGCCGGAGCGGCGCGCCGCTCCTACCGCGACCTGTTTCCGGAGCCGCCCCCACCCAACCTGGCGCAGAACTGCGGCGTGGCGGGCGTCATCGGCGTGCTGCCCGGCGTGATCGGCACGCTGCAGGCAACCGAAGCGGTCAAGCTGCTCACCGGCCTGGGCGAGCCGCTGGCCGGCAAGCTGCTGATTTACGACGCGCTGTGCGGCCAGTTCGACACGCTGACGATCGCGCGCCGCGCGCGGCCCGCCGCCGTCGCGCCATCGCCGGTGGACCAGATCAGCTTCGCCGAGCTGCAAACGCGCCTGGCTTCGGCCGCGCCGCCGACCCTGGTCGACGTGCGCGAGCGCGCCGAACGCGACGAGACCTCACTCGGCGGCTTGCACATTCCCCTGCTCCAGCTGCCGGCGCGGCTGGAGGCGCTGCCGGCCGCCGGCGACATCGTGCTGTACTGCGCGGTGGGCGAACGCTCGGCCAAGGCCGCGCTGTTTCTGCGCAGCGCACTCCCGCAGGCGCGCATCTTCAATCTGCAGGGCGGCATCGACCCGCACCTCGGCGCAGAAGAATAAGCCTCAGGCGCCGCGCTGCAGCAGGCTCAGAAGCGGCCGGTCCCAGGGCGGCACCGGCTGGTATTCCGCCACCAGGAAGTCGATCAGCGCGCGCACCTTGGGCGACGGCCGCCGGCTGGCGGGATACAGGGCCGACAAGTCGTTCAGCGGCAGCGCCCACTCCCGTAGCACCGGCGCCAGCGTCCCGTCAAGCAGCGCACGCCAGGCCAGGAAGGTGGTGCTGTACACGATACCCACACCGCGCAGCGCCGCCTGATGCAGGACCAGGCCATTGTTGGCCGCCATGACGACGTTCGCCTTGACGGTACGGCGCTCCTTGCCCCGGTTCAGGTGCCAGTGGGCGCCATCCGGCAAATGGGAAAAGTGCAGGCAGCGGTGCCGGACCAGGTCCTCGGGCGCGGCCGGCATACCCCACTTCTCGAGGTAGCCCGGGCTGGCGCACAGCACGCCGCGGCAGGGCGCCAGCCGCCGCAGCGACAGGCCGTGCGTGTCCGGAATGCCGCCCACGCGGATGGTCAGGTCGAAGCCATGGCGGATCGGATCGAGCAAGGCATCGTCCACGTGCAGGCTGGGAACCAGGCGCGGATGCTGCAGGCTGAAGCGGGCCAGCGCATCGGCCAGCCACACGCTGCCGAAGCTCGACGGGGCCTGGATGCGCAGGGGACCGGCCAGTTCGTCGCCTTGCGGCGTCACGGCGCGCGCGGCCTCGCGCGCCTGTTCGAGGGTGGCGATGCAGGGGTCGAGGAAGGCCGCGCCGGCGTCGGTCAGGCTCAGCTCGCGCGTCGAGCGGTGCAACAGGCGCGCGTCCAGCTTCGTCTCCAGCGCCAGGATCTGCTTGCTCACCGCGGCGCGCGAGATGCCCAGGCTGCGCGCGGCCGCCGCCAGGCTGCGCAGGCGCGCCACCTCGACGAAAACTGCCATCGCGCGTAATTGATCCATCTTAAGATTGTCAATGAAACGGAAACAATGTGTCAACAGAACGCGCGTTGTGGTTGACATGCCGCTTTTCTACAATGGACCCATCCCGCCATTCCCAGGAGTTCCCCATGCTGACCCCGGACCAGCGCGCCCGCTATGCGCGCGACGGCTACCTCGTCCTCCCCGGCTTCAAGAGCGCCGACGAGATCGACCGCCTGCGCGCGCGCGCCGCCGCCATCGTCGACGCCTTCGACGCCGAGAGCACCCGCTCCGTCTTCTCGACCACCAACGAGATGGCGACCCGCGACGCCTACTTCCTCCGCTCCGACAACACGGTGGCCTGCTTCTTCGAAGAGGAAGCCTTCGACGCGCAGGGCCGCCTGAAACAGGACAAGTCCCTGTCCATCAACAAGATCGGCCATGCGATGCACGACCTGGACCCGGTGTTCGCGGAATTTTCCCGCTCGCCGCAGCTGGCGCGGGTGGCGCGCGACCTCGGCCTCGCGCAGCCGCAGATCTGGCAGTCGATGTACATCTTCAAGCAGCCGGGCATCGGCGGCGAAGTGCGCTGGCACCAGGACGCGACCTATTTCGAGACCACCCCCATCAGCGTGACCACCTTCTGGTTCGCGCTCGAGGACGCGACGCTGGACAACGGCTGCCTGTGGGTGGAACCGGGCGGCCAGCGCGGCCCGATGCGCGAGCGCTTCGTGCGCAGCGGCGACGATATCCGCATGGAGAGGCTGGACGACACGCCCTGGCCGGACGACTCCACCGCCGTGCCGCTCGAATGCAAGGCCGGCAGCCTGGTGTGCTTTCACGGCCTGCTGCCGCATTACAGCGCGCCTAACCGCTCACCGGTGTCGCGCCACGCCTACACCCTGCACGTGACCGATGGCGCCACCGCCTACTCGCCGCACAACTGGATCCAGCGCCCCGCCTCCTTCCCCGTGCGCGGCTTCGAATGATGGAAGTGCGCATCCTGGCCCCGCACTGGGGCAGCAATCACCTGCCGCGCCAGGAGTTCATCGCGCGCGTGCGCGCGGCCGGTTTCGACGGCATCGAAATGTCCCTGCCGCTCGCGCCCGAAGAGCGCGACGCCTGGGTGCGCGACATCGCCGCCGCCGGTCTGCTCCTCGCGGCCCAGCAATGGGAGACCGTGTTCCATGCCGGCTTCGACGAGCACCGCGTGGCACTCGAACGCTACCTGCGCAACGCCTGCGCGGCACGGCCGATCTTCGTCAACAGCCACACCGGCAAGGATTTCTACAGCGCGGCCCGGAACCGCGAGCTGATCGGCCTGGCCGACGCCATCGGTCGCGAATATGGGGTGCCGGTCTATCACGAGATCCACCGCAGCCGCTTCTCGGGCCATCCGGCGCTGCTGCTGCCCTATCTGGAGGAGCTGCCCGAGCTGGAGCTCACGGCGGACCTGTCGCACTGGTGCTGTTCCTGCGAATCGCTGCTGGAAGACCAGCCGGACACGCTCGCGCGCACGCTGCCGCATGTGCGACACGTGCACGCGCGTGTCGGCCATCCGCAAGGCCCGCAGGTGGCGGACTTCCGCGCGCCGGAGGCGCAGGCGGCGCTGGAGGCGCACCTGGGGTGGTGGGACGAGATCGTGCGCCTGCGCCGCGCAGCCGGCGCCCGGCACCTGACCTTCACGCCGGAGTTCGGCCCGGCGCCCTATACGCAGACACTGCCCTATACCGGCGCGCCGGTCTCCGACGCGTGGGGGCTGAACGTGGCGATGGGGGAGTTGCTGCGCAGGCGCTACGCTGGGCGCGATGCATAGGGCCAGGGGTCCCCGCCTGCGCGGGGATGACGGGGTGGCGATCAGGTGAGCAGCATGGCCAGGTCGACCTCGGCCTGTTCCCGGCTCGGCGCCACCAGCGGCAGGCGCACCGTGATGGTCGTGCCCTCGCCCAGCTCGGAAACCACGTCGATGCTCCCGCCCAGCATGGTGGTGACGATGTTGTAGACGATGTTCATCCCGAGCCCCGAACCGCCCTGCCCCAGCTTGGTGGTGAAGAACGGGTCGAACACCTGGTGCAGCACCTTGGGCGACATCCCGACCCCGTCGTCGCGGAACACCAGTTCGACCTGGTCGTCCGGCAGTTCGCGCGCCGCGATGCGGATCGCGCCGCCCCCCCGGCCTTCGAACGCGTGCAGCAACGCGTTGTTGATCAGGTTCGACAGCACCTGGCCGAAGCTGCCGGGATAGGAGTCGAGCATCAGCGGCCCGCCGGCGTCGACCTGGATCTCGCAATTGGCACGGCGCAGCTGGGCCGAGAAGGTAGCCACCGTGTCGCGCACCACCTCGCACAGGTCGAAGCGGCGGCGTTTGTCGCTGGTCTGGTCCACCGCCACCTGTTTGAAGGACGTGATCAGGTCGGCCGCCCGGCGCAAGGACGCGGTCATGATGTCGCACGCGGTGCGCGTGTCGTTCAGGTGCGCTTCGAGCTCCGAACGCTTGATGCCCCCTTCGGCGTACTGGCGCTCGAAGCCGGCGACCATGTCCGACAGCGCGGTTGCCGTCAGCAGGCTGTTGCCGATCGGCGTGTTCAGTTCGTGCGCGATCCCCGCCACCAGGGCGCCGAGCGACGCCATCTTCTCGGAGGTGATCAGGTTGGTCTGCGCCTGCTTGAGCGTATGCAGCACGGCCGACAGGTCGCTGTGCGCCGCCTCCACGTTCGCCTTCTGCTGTTCGAGTTCAGCCAGGCTGTGTTCCAGGCCGTGGCGCGCGTCGACCAGCGCGGCCTCGGTCTGCTTGCGGTCCGTGATGTCCTGGATCACCCACACGCCGGAATGGCGCAACGAACCGCCGTTCTGCGCCTTGCCGTCGACCAGGGCCCAGATGCTGGAGCCGTCCTTGCGCACCAATTCGAGCTCGCCCTGCCAGCGCGCGCCTTCGCGCGCGTCGCCGAACGGATCGTCCGCCGCCTCCGCGCCGCGCACCAGCATCGCCGTGCGGCAGCCGGTCAGCTCGCCGCGCCCATACCCCATCAGCTCCTCCATGCCGCGGTTGCAGCGCACGATGACGCCGTCCGTGAACAGGGCGATGCCGACGCTGGCGCTGTCCTGGAAGGCGCGCTGGTCCTCCAGCGCCGTGTGCAGGCGGCGCGCCAACTGACGGCTGCGGTCGTGCGCGATCAGGAGCGCGGCGATCAGGCCGCTGATCAGGATGCCCGCGGCGCCGATGACGATGGTGTTGGTCGCGTCGTCCGAATAACGGCTGCCGGCACGCGCGGCGAAGTCGATGGTCCACTGGCGCTGCGCCACCGGCAACCGCATCTGCGCGCTCAGGCCAGGCAGGATGCCGCGTCCGTCGCCGATGGTGTCGAACATCAGGTTGGCGTCATTGGGCGCATCCTTGGCGCCGTCCTCGCTTTGGCCGGCATCGTGAATACGAAAGGCCAGGTGATTGCGCAGCGGATTGTCGATCACCTCGCGCATCAGGTTATTGACGCGGAAGACGATCGCCACGAAACCGATCAAGGCGGCGCGCCGCTGCTCGGCCGTGTCGAGCGGCAGGCCCTGGCGGTAGACCGGAGCGCGGGCGACAAATCCAGGCTGGCGAGTCTGGTCCTGCACCAGCGCCACCTTCTCGGTGGCGACGACGTCGCCCGTGTCGCGCCCCAGTTCCACCGCGCGCAGGTGCGGCGGCAGCGCGCCCAGATCCAGGCCGAAGGCGTTCTCGTTGCCCTTCATCGGCTCGTTGTACTCGATGACGTAGTGGTCCTCCCGGTCGGCCGGCGGATGGATGGTGAACGATGGATAGCCGCCCGCCACCAGCGAGGTGTCGCGCCGCACCGCCTGTTCGAATACGGACAAGCGCTCGGCCGGCACGTAGCGCACGAACTGGATGGCCTGGAAGCCGGGATAACGCTGGGTGAGGTTCAATTCGTGCACGAAGCGCGCGAACTCGGCGCGCGTGGCGCGTTCGTTCACCGAGAACATGCCCTTCAACGACAACAGCATGTCGAAGTAGGTCTGGAGCCGCACGCTGGTATCGTTGGCTACCTTTTGCGTGTCGCGCTCGAAGGTCGCGCGGATCTGCGCGTCCTTGGCGTCGGAGACGAGCACGCAGGTCCAGGCCGTGAGGCAGACGCCGACCACAAAGGCGATGTAGCCATGGGTACGCACCGGTTTCGCTCCCGATCGGTGGGGTTGGTGCGGCTATATTACACGCGCCATCTGCCGAGCGAAAGCGGCTTCGGCGCTTATTCCGGGTCGCGGAATTCTTCGGCGATGGCGAGGATCTTTTCCTCGATGGCGAGCATGGCGTCCACCACGTCCGGATCGAAGTGCTCCTCGCGCCCGTGGCGCACCAGTTCCAGCGCCGTCTCGTGGGTGAAGGCGGGACGGTAGCGGCGGCGCGAAATCAGCGCGTCGTAGACGTCGGCCACGGCCATGATGCGGGCCGCGAGCGGGATGGCGTCGCCGCGCACGCCCCGCGGGTAGCCGGTGCCGTCCCACTTCTCCTGGTGGCCATACGCGATCTGCTTGGCGTAGCCGAGGAACGGGGTCGAAAAGCCGAGCGTCTCCTCCACGCCCTCGATGGCCTGCAGGCCATAGGTCGTGTGCTGGCGCATGACGTTGAATTCCTCCGGCGTGAGCTTGCCCGGTTTGAGCAGGATCGCGTCCGGGATGCCCGCCATGCCGATGTCGTGCAGGGTCGCGGCCTTGGCGATCAGGGCGCAATTGGCATCCGTCAGTTCGGCCGCGAAGCGCGGGTGGAACCGCAACTCGCGCACCAGCGCCGTCACGTAGTGCTGGATGCGCAGCAGGTGATTGTGGATATGCTCTTCGTGCCCTTCCGCCAAGGTTGCCATCGCGAGCAGGGTCGCGTCCTGCAGCCGCAGCAGCTCACGGGTGCGCTCGGCCACCAGGCTTTCGACCAGCCTGGCCTGGTCCCTGAGCATCAGGCGCGAGCGCCGCAGTTCCACGTGGGCCGCGACGCGCGCCGTCAGAGCGGCGGCATCCAGCGGCAGGGTGACCACGTCGGCCGCCCCTTCGGCGTAGGCGCGGGCGCTGTCGGCGCCGTCGGTCACCATCAGCACCGGCACCTGGGCGGTGAGGAAGTTGGACTTGAAGTCCTGGCACAGGGTCCAGGCGTCGGGACCGGCCAGAGACACGTCGAGCACCACGACGTCGGGGCGCGGCGACTGCTGCATCAGCGCTGCCGCCTGTTCGCCGTCCGTCGCGTGGCGGATTTCGAAGCGTCCCTGCAGGGCCTCTTGCATGACCTGCGACCGGTCCGGAGCGGAGGCCGCAATCAGGACGGTTGCCTCGAAATTAATATTCATTATGAGCGTCTCCTCCGTGGCGAATCATACCGTTGTTTGGGTCGCTTGGAACATGAATAACCTGCCGGCGCCGCAGTTTGTATCAGTTTTTTTACAAATCCGCCAAACCGCTTTGCTAACGCCGCCGTTAGAATGGGCACTCCCTTTTTTCCGCATCCGCAGGGTAAATATGATACGTATGCATGTTGGCCTAGCGGCCGTATGCCTCGCCGCATCCGCATTCGCCGCCGAACCGTTCGATGACAAATTCCGCCAACTGGACGAACTGCTGCCCACGCCGAGCGCCGTGCGCACCGCCTCCGGCGCGCCGGGCCAGGCCTATTGGCAGCAGCGCGCGGACTACAGTATCCGCGCCACGCTGGACGAAGCCAAGCGCAGCCTGTCCGGCGCCGAGACCATCACGTACCACAACAACTCGCCCGACACGCTCGATTACCTGTGGGTGCAGCTGGACCAGAACATCTACCGGCCCGACTCGGACGCGCTCCTGAGCGACACCGTGCCCTCGCGCGAAGCGTGGAGCGCGCGCGGCCGCGACGGCAACGAAGGCATGAAGTTCGAAGGCATGCGCGCGATCCTGGAGTCGCGCAGCTTCGCCGGCGGCTTCGACATCAAGGCGGTCAAGGGGGCCGACGGCCAGCCGCTGCACTTCGTGATCAACAAGACCATGATGCGCATCGACCTGCCGCACCCCATGAAGCCCGGCGCCAGGTTCGCATTCACGGTGGACTGGAGCTACAAGATCAACGAGCAGAAGGTGTTGGGCGGCCGCTCCGGGTACGAGCACTTCAAGGACGACAACAACGACCTGTACGAAATCGCACAGTGGTACCCGCGCATGGCGGCGTACTACGACGCCTACGGCTGGCAGCACAAGCAGTTCCTCGGATCGGGCGAATTCACGCTCGAATTCGGCGACTACGACGTGCAGGTCACGGTCCCCGCGGACCACATCGTGGCCGCCACCGGCGAGCTGCAGAACGCCGACGCGGTCCTGACCGCGGCCCAGCGCGACCGCCTGAACAAGGCGCGCACGGCCAGCAAGCCGGTCATCATCGTCACCCAGAAGGAAGCCGAGGCGGCCGAGAAGGCGCACAGCGGCGCCACCAAGACCTGGCACTTCAAGGCCAAGAACGTGCGCGACTTTGCATTCGCGTCCTCGCGCAAGTTCATCTGGGATGCGCAGGGCTTCAAGAGCGGCGCAACCAACGTGCTGGCCATGTCCTTCTACCCGAAGGAGGGCAACCCGCTGTGGGAGCAGTATTCGACCCAGGCGATCATCCACACCATCGAGAACTACAGCAAATACTCCTTCGACTTTCCCTATCCGGTTGCGATCTCCGTGAACGGTCCGGTGGGCGGCATGGAGTATCCGATGATCTGCTTTAACGGTCCGCGTCCGACCAAGGACAAGAAGACCGGCGAGATCACCTACTCCAAGCGCGCCAAGTACGGCCTGATCGGCGTGGTGATCCATGAGGTGGGACACAACTACTTCCCGATGATCGTCAACTCCGACGAGCGCCAGTGGACCTGGATGGACGAGGGCTTGAACACCTTCCTCCAAAGCCTGGCGGAGCGCGCCTGGGAAGAGAAGTATCCGCTGCAGCGCGGCGACGCCCGCTACATCACGTCCTACATGGCCAGCCGCAACCAGGTGCCGATCATGACCAACTCGGAGTCGCTGCTCCAGTTCGGGAACAACGCCTACGCCAAGCCGGCGGCGGCCCTGAACATCCTGCGCGAGACCATCCTCGGGCGCGAGCTGTTCGACTTCGCCTTCCGCCAGTACGCGCAGCGCTGGAAGTTCAAGCGCCCCACCCCGGCCGACTTCTTCCGCACCATGGAAGACGCTTCCGGCACCGACCTGGACTGGTTCTGGCGCGGCTGGTTCTACACCACCGACGCGGTCGACATCGGCATCGATGGCATCACCGAGTACAGCGTGTCGTCCAAGGACCCGGAACAGGAAAAGGCTTGGCAGAAGGCGCGCAAGGACGCGGAGCCCGTCTCCGTCACCAACCAGCGCGACGCCGGCGTCAAGCGCCGCCTGGACCTGCACCCGGAACTGAAGGACTTCTACAACGAGCATGACGACTACACGGTCACCAACAAGGACCGCAACAAGTACAACGAGACGGTGGCTGGACTGGAGGACTGGGAAAAGGATCTGCTCAAGCAGGGCAAGCATCTGTACCTGGTCGACTTTTCCAACCTCGGCGGGCTGGTGATGCCGCTGATCCTGGAGATCGAACTCAAGTCGGGTAAAAAATACATCGAGCGCATTCCGGCCGAAGTGTGGCGCTACACGCCCAAGAAGATCACCAAGCTGATCGTCACCGACGAGCCGATGGTCGGACTGGTGCAGGACCCGTACTGGGAGACGGCCGACATCGACCAGTCGAACAACGCCTGGCCGCGCCGCGCCACGCCCTCACGCCTGGAGCTGTTCAAGACCGAGCGCGGTCAGGGTGACCTCATGAAGGACATGAAGGTCCCGCTCAAGAAGAAGGAAGACAAGAAGTAAGCCAACCACCGTCATCCCCGCGCAAGCGGGGACCCCTGGTGCCGTGCGGGCCGGCGGCTTCGTTTCATGGCCAGAGGTCCCCGCTTGCGCGGGGATGACCCCAGGTTCACGTCCATGATGATCATAGCCACCGCCCTCGCCTGCGCCCTGCTCTGCGGCGCCGCCTCCGCCGCCGAACCCTTCGACGACAAATTCCGCCAGCTGGACGAATTGCTGCCCACGCCGACGGCGGTGCGCACCGCCTCCGGCGCGCCCGGCCACGCCTACTGGCAGCAGCGCGCCGACTACCGCGTCCGCGTGCGCCTGGACGAGGCGAAACGCGCGATCGCCGGCAGCGAAACGATCACCTACACCAACAACTCGCCCGACACGCTGGACTACCTCTGGATCCAGTTGGACCAGAACATGTTCGCCAAGGACTCGGACAACCGCCGGGTGCAGACGGCGCCCTCGCGCGAGGCTTGGGCGCGCGCCCGCGGCGCGGACGACGGCGTCCATTTCGAAGGCCTGCGCTTCATGCTGGAGAGCCGCGCCTTCGACGGCGGCATCGATGTCGGCAGCGTGACCGCGGAAGACGGCACGCCGCTACGCCACACCATCAACAAGACCATGATGCGGGTCGACCTGGCGCAGCCGCTCAAGCCCGGCGCGCGCATCTCGCTGCGCATGTCCTGGTCCTTCAATGTCCCCGAGATGAACGTGCTGGGGCGCCGCTCGGGCTACGAGCGCTTCGACGACGCGGACAAAAACGACATCTTCGAAATCGCCCAGTTCTACCCGCGCGTGGCGGCCTACTACGACAGCAAGGGCTGGCAGAACAAGCAGTACCTGGGCGACGGCGAATTCACGCTTGAATTCGGCGACTACGACGTCGAAGTAACGGTCCCGGCGGACCACATCGTGGCCGCCACCGGCGAACTGCAGAACGCCGGCGAAGTGCTCAGCGCCGCCCAGCGTGCACGCCTGGACCAGGCCCGCAGCTCGGACCGACCGGTTTTCGTGGTAACCCAGAAAGAGGCCGAAGCGGCCGAGAAGGCCCACAGCGGCGCCACCAAGACTTGGCACTTCAAGGCCAAGAACGTGCGCGACTTCGCCTTCGCCTCCTCGCGCAAGTTCATCTGGGACGCGCAGGCCACCAGGAGCGGCGCCAACCAGGTGCTGGCCATGTCCTTCTACCCGAAGGAAGGCAACCCGCTGTGGGAGCGCTACTCCACCCAGGCCATTGTCCACACCATCGACAGCTACAGCAAATTCTCGTTCGACTACCCGTATCCGGTCGCGATCTCGGTGAACGGGCCGGTGGGCGGCATGGAATACCCGATGATCTCGTTTAACGGCCCGCGTCCCATCAAGGACAAGAAGACCGGCGACATCACCTACTCCAAGCGCACCAAGTATGGGCTGATCGGCGTGATCATCCACGAGGTGGGACACAACTACTTCCCGATGATCGTCAACTCCGACGAGCGCCAGTGGACCTGGATGGACGAAGGCATCAACACCTTCCTGCAATCGCAGGCCGAACGGGCGTGGGAGAAGGACTTCCCGCTTGGCCGCGGCGACGCCCGCTACATCACGACCTACATGGCCAGCCGCAACCAGGTGCCGATCATGACCAACGCGGAATCGACCATCCAGCGCGGGAACAACGCCTACGCCAAGCCGGCGGCGGCCCTGGACATCCTGCGCGAGACCATCCTCGGGCGCGAGCTGTTCGACTTTGCCTTCCGCCAGTACGCGCAGCGCTGGAAGTTCAAGCGCCCCACCCCGGCCGACTTCTTTCGCACCATGGAAGACGCTTCCGGCACCGATCTGGACTGGTTCTGGCGCGGCTGGTTCTACACCACCGACGCGGTCGACATCGGCATCGACGGCATCACCGAGTACAGCGTGTCGTCCAAGGACCCGGAACAGGAAAAAGCCTGGCAGAAGGCGCGCAAGGACGCGGAGCCGGTCTCCATCACCAACCAGCGCGACGCCGGCGTCAAGCACCGCCTGGACCTGCATCCGGAGCTGAAGGACTTCTACAACGAGCATGACGACTACACGGTCACCAACAAGGACCGCAACAAGTACAACGAGACCGTGGCCGGACTGGAGGACTGGGAAGAGGATCTGCTCAAGCAGGGCAAGCACCTGTACCTGGTCGATTTTTCCAACCTCGGCGGACTGGTGATGCCGCTGATCCTGGAGATCGAGCTCAAGTCGGGCAAAAAATACATCGAGCGCGTTCCGGCCGAAGTGTGGCGCTACACACCCAAGAAGATCACCAAGCTGATCGTCACCGACGAGCCGATGGTCGGCCTGGTGCAGGACCCGTACTGGGAGACGGCCGACATCGACCAGTCGAACAACGCCTGGCCGCGCCGCGCCACGCCCTCGCGCCTGGAACTGTTCAAGACCGAGCGCGGCCAGGATGATCTCATGAAGGACATCAAGGTCCCTCTCAAGAAGAATGAAGACAAGAAGTAGACGATCCGGCGTCATCCCCGCGCAGGCGGGTGATAGACTGAAAAGATGCTGCGAACCATACTTTTAGCCCTCGCGCTCCTGTGCCTTGCGCCGGCGCGCGCCCACAACTTCCACGCCGGACTGAGCGAGCTCAGTTTCAATCCGCGCACGGGCAGCACGGAAGTCGTGCACACGCTGATGGCGCACGACGTCGATCTGCTGATGCTGAATCTGTACCAGCGCCAACCGGACTATGGCGACCCGGACGACGAAGCGGCCCTGCGCCGTTACGTCGAGGAGCATTTCTACTTGCTCGGCAAGGACGGCAAACGCCTGCCGCTCAAGTGGGTGGGCGTGAAGCCGGAGGTGGACAGCATCACCGTCTTCGCGGAAGCGGAACACACGCCCCTTGCCGCCATCGCCCGCGTCCATGACGGCTTGCTGGGCGACTTCCTGCGCGACCAGGTCAACACCGTCAACGTGCGCCAGGACGGCAAGGTCCGCACACTCACTTTCACGGCGGACAAGACGGAGCTTCCGCTCGACTAGCAATGCACCTGCGCCTGGCCCCGCTCCTGCTGCTGCCCGCGCTCGCCCACGCGGACGACCTGGTGATGCAGCGCGTGCTGGTCGAAGGCGCCCGCGCCAGCCAGCTCGGGCTGGCCGATGCCGCCAGCAGCGGCACCGTGACGCAGAAGGAGCTGCTGGCGCGCGGCGTGCTGCGGCCCGGCGAGCTGCTCGAGGCGGCGCCCGGCGTGATCGTCGCGCAGCACAGCGGCGAAGGCAAGGCGAACCAGTTCTACCTGCGCGGCTTCAATCTCGATCACGGCACCGACCTGCGCACGACGCTGGACGACATGCCCGTCAACCAGCGCAGCCACGCCCACGGCCAGGGCTGGACCGACTTGAACTTCGTGATTCCCGAACTGGTCGCGCGGCTGGATTACGGCAAGGGTCCATACTCGGCCCAGAACGGCGACTTCGCCGCCGCCGGCAGCGCCGCGCTGGTGTACGCGAACCGCCTGCCGCGCGCCACCGTCAGCGTCGGCGCCGGCGCCAACGGCTACGCCCGCGTGCTGGCGGCGGGCTCGCCCAGATTCGGCGGCGGGTCCCTGCTGTACGCGGTCGAGGCCCTGCACAACGACGGCCCGTTCACCCATCCCGACGACTACCGCAAGCTGAACGCCGTGCTGCGCTACAGTTCAGGCTACGCCAACAACGGCTACACGCTGACCGCCATGGCCTATGCGGGCCGCTGGAACGCGACCGACCAGGTCCCGGCCCAGGCGGTGGCCAACGGCGCGCTTGACCGCTTCGACGCCGTCGACCCCACCGACGGCGGTGCGGCGCGCCGCTTCAGTCTCTCGGGCGTATGGCGCCGCACGCAGAGCGACACTGCCGACAAGGTCAGCGCCTATGTCATCCGCAATCGCCTCGACCTGTTCTCAAACTTCAGCTACTTCCTGAACGACCCCGTCAACGGCGACCAGTTCGCGCAGCCGGACCGCCGCGTGACGAGCGGCGTGAACGCGAGCCGCGCCTGGCATACGCACGGTGCTTCGGCCAATGCGGTGCTGGCCGCGGGCGTCCAGCTCCAGAACGACAACATCTTCAACGGCTTGCTGGCCACGCGGGCGCGCGTGCCGCTGCGCACGGTTCGGAACGATCACATCGTCGAGACCAGCGCCGCGGCCTTCCTGGAACAGCACGTCGCCTGGAGCCCGGCGCTGCGTACCGTCGCCGGTGTGCGGCTCGACCGCTACCGCTTCCAGGTGGAAGGCGGTGCAACGACAGCAACCCAGCTCAGCCCCACGGCCGGCATCGCGCTCGGACCGTGGCAGCAAACGGAAATCTACGCCAATGCCGGCGCGGGTTTTCACAGCAACGATGCACGCGCAGTGCTGCTGGGCGCGGACGGATTAGTGCGCGCACGCGGCGCGGAACTGGGCCTGCGCAGCGAAGCGCTGGCCGGCGTCCAGTTCGCGGCCGCGCTGTACCGCCTGGACGTGGCGTCCGAGCTCACCTGGCTGGGCGACGAAGGCACGACCGAAGCGGGACCGCCCAGCCGGCGCAGCGGCATCGAACTGTCGCTCGCCTGGCGCGCAGCGCGCTGGATGACCGTGGACCTGGATGCGGCCTATGCGCGCGCCCGCACCCGCGCAGCGCAACCCGCGCGCCTGCCGGGCGCGGTCGAAGGCGTCGCACAGGCCGCGCTGATGGTGGACCGCATCGGCCCCTGGTCCGGTGCGCTGCGGCTGCGCTATATCGGACCGCGGCCGCTCACGGAAGACAACAACGTGCGCGACAGCGCCAGCACCACCCTGAACGGAAACGTCAGCTATCGCCTGCAAGGCGACCTGCGCATCCAGCTCGAAGGCTTCAATCTCACCAACCGAGGCGGTAACGCGGCGGCCTACTTCTACGCTTCCCGCCTGCGCCCGGAGGCGCCGGAACGCGCGGATGTCCACTTCCATCCGCTGGAGCCGCGCACGCTGCGCTTATCCCTGTCGCGCCAGTTCTGAACCGCGCCGCACGCGCCGCGTGCAAAAGTGCTACGCTGCCCGGCATGAAACCCTTCGATCCGCCCTTCACCGATCCGGCCGAAGCCGAGGCGCGCCTGCGCGAGGACGGCTACATCCTGCTCGCGCCGCACGAGGTGGCGCGCCTGGCCGGCTGCAGCCTGTCGGAACTGGACACGCTGGTCCCGAGCTGGAACCGTCTCGCGCCCGACAACTACCTCAAGGACGGCGGCCACTACCGGCACCGCCGTCATTCCTGCTTCGTGCAGGAGGGTGGCGCGCTGACGCAGGCACCGCACCGCGCGCACTGGCAGCCGGTCGAATACAACGCCCTGCACGGCGGCATGCATCGCATGTTCGAGCCGGTCGAACCGGGAACGGCCGGCCAGGCGGCATGGCGGCGCGTGATCGTGGCGCTGGGCGAGCTATGCGCGCGCGCCCGTCCGCAGCCGCGCTGGTTCGTCGAGGCGCATCAGTTCCGCATCGATACGGCCGAGGGCATCGGCCGGCCCACGCCGGAAGGCGCGCACCGCGACGGGGTGGACTTCGTCGCCGTGCTGCTGGTCGCGCGCCACAACATCAAGGGCGGCGAGACCCGCCTGTTCGAAGCGGATGGCCCGAACGGCAAGCGTTTCACGATGCTCGAGCCATGGACCTTGCTGCTGATGGACGACAGCGCCGTGATCCACGAATCGACGCCGATCCAGCCGGTGGGGCCGGATGGGCACCGCGACACGCTTGTCCTTACGTGGCGGGCTGGCGGCTTCCAGGGGGATGGGCAGAGCCAGCCGAATCGGCTATAGTCGTCGGCAAGCGGCAGCGCCGCGCCGGACGCACAACTGAGATGAGCGAAATCCTGATCGTCGAGGACAGCCCCACCCAGGCGGAGCGCTTGCGCCGTCAGCTCCTGATGCAGCAATACCGGGTGCGCCTGGCGAACAATGGCCGCGCGGCGCTGGAAGCGATTCGCGCGGCGGCGCCGGACCTGGTCCTGTCCGACATCGTCATGCCGGAGATGAACGGCTACGAACTGTGCGCCGCGATCAAGGCCGATCCGGCGCTGGCCGGCATCCCGGTGGTGCTGCTCACTTCCCTGACCGAATCGCGCGATGTCCGCCGCGGCATCGAATGCGGCGCCGACAGTTTCGTGCGCAAGCCCTACACCGAAGCGTATTTACTGGAACGGGTCGCGGCCCTGCTGGCGCCGGAGCGGCGCGCGCAGAACGGCGATGGACGGCGCCAGCTGATCGACCTGTCGATCTCGCTGTACGAGCAGGCCGTGCAGATGAACGCCGAACTGCAGGAGCGCGAGCGCCAGGTGATCGAATTGAACATGAAGCTCGCCCAGCACGCGCAGACGCTGGAAAGCACCAACCGCGAGATCGCGCGCCAGAACGCGGACCTGGAAGCGGCCAGCCGTCTCAAGTCGACCTTCATCGCCAGCGTCTCGCACGAGCTGCGCACGCCGCTCAATGCCATCATCGGCTTCACCGGCGCGCTGCAGATGAAGCTTTCCGGCCCGCTCACGGCCGACCAGGAAAAACAGCTCGGCATCATCCGCACCAGCGCCGGCCACCTGCTCGACCTGATCAACGATATCCTGGACGTGGCCAAGATCGAGGCGGGGACGATGAAGGTCAACCCCGAACCGGTGCCCTGCCACCTGCTGGTGCAGGAGACGGTCGATACGGTGCGCCAGATGGCGGCCCAGAAGAACCTGGAACTGCGGCTGGAGCTGCCGCCCGAAGCCGTCGTGGTGAGCACGGACCGCCGCGCCTTCACGCAAATCCTGCTCAACCTGCTGTCCAATGCGATCAAGTTCACGGAGCGCGGCGCGGTGACGGTGCGCCTGGCCGCGGAGGGGCCGATGCTGGAAGTGGCGGTGTCCGACACCGGCGCCGGCATCCGCCCGGAGGACCAGGACAAACTGTTCAAGGCCTTCTCGCAGCTCGATTCGACCGCCACCCGCCATGCGGACGGCACGGGGCTCGGCCTGTACCTGAGCGGCCAGCTGGCGGCGCTCCTGGGTGGCGGCGTCACCTTCACCAGCACCTACGGGGCTGGTTCCACCTTCACCTTCGCCCTGCCCAACCGGTAATTTGAACAGTGTCATTCCCGGGCTCGGCGCCCCCCTTGTGAACTGACCCCAAGAAGTTGGACACATCAACTCTTGGGGTTTGAATGAAGTACACCAGGGATTTCAAGCTGGACGCGATCCAGCGATTTATGTCCGGCTCTGCCGGCTACAAGAGAACCGCGCGAC
>Ga0208514_100069_pt1 | contig 110092 bp, 101 predicted proteins | sample LakWasMet70_HOW9_2_FD_183900 | JGI IMG/M metagenome (GOLD analysis project Ga0208514, IMG submission 183900) | Freshwater sediment methanotrophic microbial communities from Lake Washington under simulated oxygen tension - Sediment Metagenome... | ecosystem: Environmental > Aquatic > Freshwater...
TCTACGGTGCGGACGCGGTGGCTGGCGTTGTGAACATCATCACCAAGACTGGGCTCAAGGGCGGTGAGGCCTCAGTGCGGTATGGACAAACATCGCGTGGCGATGGTGACGAAGGTGCCGCCGATTTATCTTGGGGACTTCAAGGCGCCAACGGTTCCGTCCTGAGTGCCATCAATTACTCGGAAAGCGGCGCCATCAATATGGCTTCGCGCGCACCTTGCGGGCTCGCTGAAGTCAACGGTGCGCTGGTATGCACGGGCAGTTCTTCCACCATTGGTGGCCGCGCACTCCTGGCCAACGGCCAGCGAATCAATTTCAATCAGACGCCGGGCAGCGGGCCCGCCTACGAGCCCTACTCCGCCGCCAAGCACAACTACAACAGCAACCCGATGCTGAATGCGGTCAACCCGATCAAGCGTCTAGGCCTGAGCACTTTCGGCACGCTGAACCTGACCGAAGAAACTCAGCTGTTCACCGAAATTCTGTTTTCGCACCGCGAGTCCAATCAGTTGGCCACGCCCGGTGCCCTGGGCGTCTATCGTCCCATCAATATCGCAGCCGACCACCCGACCAACCCGACCGGGCAGAGCCTGGTGCTGCAACGCCGTCGCCTGGAAGAGGCAGGTCCACGCTTCTTCCAGCAAGAGTCCAACATCTTCCGCGTGGTTGCCGGTGTCAAGGGCAATATCGGCAAAAACTGGGACTGGTCGGCCAATGTGAACTGGGGCCGCAATACGGGTATCGACGTCACGACGAACGTCGCCAACCTCGACCGTGTGGCCCTAACGCTGGACCGCAGCAAGTGCAGCACGGCTACTGGTGCAGCCATTCCTTGTGGCAACTATCTCGGCTATGGCAACCTCACCAAGCCGGTCATGGACTACATCCTCACGAACCTGCGGGACACCGGCGGCAATGAGCAAAAAGGCGCCAGCGCCAACATCAGCGGCGAGTTGTTCGAGTTGCCCGCTGGCATGGTGGGCTTTGCCGCAGGCGCTGAGGTGCGCAAGGAAAGTGGCTGGCGCAATCCTGATAGCTTGACCGTGCTGGGCATAGCTAACACCAATGCCCAAGATCCCATCGCCGGCGAGTACACCGCGCGTGAGGTCTATGCAGAGTTTTCAGTGCCGCTGTTGAAGAAGCTGCCCTTCATCGACTCCCTGCACTTCAACACCGCAGCCCGCTATTCCGACTACAGCATGTTCGGCTCCAAGAGCACCTACAAGGCTGGCCTGGACTGGCAAGTCGTTCCGAGCCTGAAGCTGCGCTCGAACGTCTCGTCGGCGTTCCGCGTGCCGAACATTCCGGAGCTGTATGGCGGCGTTGCCGAAGGCAATCTGACTACCACCGATCCGTGCAGCAACTGGAGCTCCTTGCCCGCCGGTTCCGTCGTCGCGCAGAACTGCAAGGCCGCTGGCGTGCCTGCTGGCTACACGCAGCTGGGCAATACCATCCTGACCACCGTGGGCGGCAACCCGGCGTTGAAGCCAGAGGACGCGAAGACTCTCACGGCTGGCGCGGTCTGGTCGCCCAACAAGTCGCTGACTCTGACGCTGGACTACTTCAACATCAAGATCAGCAACGCGATCCAGAGCGTGGATGGATCCACCAAGCTCAGTGTTTGCTACAACACGCCTGGCCTGAATCATTTGTTCTGCGCCCCGTCGAGCTTCACTCGCAACAAGACCACCGGCGAGATCGACTTCCTGTCCTCGCAGCCGGTCAACGCGGCCGACGAGAAGATCTCGGGCTTCGACATCGGCGCCTTGTACGAGTTCAAGCTTGCCGGCTTCGACGCAACACTGAACGCCGAGGTATCGCATCTGAAGAACTATCAGGTCCGCCCCTTCCCGGGCGCGGATGTCATCGACTACACAGGCAAAATCACGGGCGGTCGCGGCAGCTACACCCAGTGGCGGTCACTGTCATCGCTGACGATGGCCAAGGGCCCCTGGTCGGGCTCGTACACGGTCCAGTACATCGGTGCCGCGGACGATATCAACGCCGAGCCAGGTGACATTGGCGCCAAGGCGCCGAGTCTGGCTTACCACTCGGCACAGCTGAAGTATGCATTCAGCAAGAAGCTCGACCTAGCCTTCGGCGTTGACAATCTGTTCAACAAGAAGGCGCCGTTCATTCAGAGCTACACCGATGCGAACACGGACACCATGACCTACGACCTTCAAGGTCGCCGTTGGCACGTCCGTGCCGGTTATCGCTGGTAATGCTTGCGGGCACCGCGGGCACCTGCCCGCGGTGCCATTCAAGTACGTCAATGCCGTGAGACAAGCAATATGAACCTACCCTTCTGGGTGCGCCGGACCCACAAATGGATCGGCCTCGTCATCGGCGTCCAGGCCTTGCTCTGGATGCTCAGTGGCGTTTACATGACCGTGATTTCCCTGGAGGTGATCCACGGCGACCATCTCGCCCATGCGTTCGATGAACCACTCGAACGCAGCGGGGAGCGGCTCGACATCGAACAGTTGGCCAAACTGCGCCCGAGCTTCGAATCCCTCAAGCTGAAGAAATTCCTGGGCAAGGAGGTCTACGAAGTCCGAACCAATGGCAAGGCCAGTCTGGTGGATGCCCGCACGGGCGAGCTCATGAGCCCATTGCCGCGCGAGCAGATCGTGGCCCGGGCCAAGGACATCTATCAGGGCGAAGCCGACATCCGCGAGGTGACCTGGATCACTCAGGCGCCGCAGGAGGTGGCAAAGCGGCAGGTGCCGATGTGGGCGGTGCGCTTTGACGATCGGGCCAATTCAACGCTGTACTTCTCACCGGACACGGGTGACCTGCTCGCGCGCCGTCACGATTTGTGGCGCTGGTTCGACTTCCTGTGGATGTTCCACATCATGGACTACGACACCCGCGATGACGTCAACAACAGCCTGCTACGCGTCGCCGCTGGCGTCGGCCTGTTGTTTGCCCTAAGCGGCGCCTGGCTCGTCTTCTACAGTTTCCGTCGGAGGGCGCTGGCATGAGCCCCTGGATGCGCAAGATACACAAATGGATCGGCCTGTTGATCGGCCTGCAACTGGTGCTGTGGATGTGCAGCGGCTTTGTCATGAGCCTGCTTGACGCCGAAAAGGTGCGCGGCCGCGAGTTCCGTACGCCTATGGCAGCCAAAAAGCCGTGGCCGTCCGACGCCGTGCCCGTGAGCCGTGCGCTAGTAGGCGCACGCGAAGCCCCACAGACCATCTCGACGGGCTGGTTGCTCGACCGCCCGGTCTACCGCCTGGCCAGCGAGAAATCGACCTACCTGATCGACGCGCGCAATGGCCAGCGCATCGAACTCGACGCCACCCTGGCGCAACGGGTGGCTGAGGCCTCCTACCGTGGCCCGGGCAAGGCGACGCTGGCAGAGCTGGCCGAGCGCTCGTTGGAAACGCGTGCCCACGAAGGCAGGGTCTGGCGCGTCGCATTCTCGGATGCCGAGGACACGACCGTCTACTTGTCTCTACAGGGCGATGTACTCGAACATCGCAACAGCACCTGGCGCCTATTCGACGTGTTCTGGATGCTGCACATCATGGACTACAGCGGGCGTCAGGATTTCAATAATCCCTTGGTCGTCAGCGCGGCCATCGGCGGATTCTGGCTGGCCCTCAGCGGCATCTGGCTGCTGTTCACCAGCTTCAGCCTGGCGGAATTCATCCCCAAGCGCTGGCGCGGAACGCGGTCGCTGATGGTCCATGCGCCTGACGGCAGCCGGCTGCGCAGCTTGCGCGTGCATTCCGGCGATACGGTCTTTGCCGCGCTTGCCCAGCAAGGCCTGCAGCTGCCATCGAACTGCGGCGGCGGGCAGAGTTGCGGCCTTTGTGAGGTTCGCGTCCGCGGGGCCGCGCCGGCAGCCACAGCTGCCGACCGCGCCTTGCTGGCACCGTCAAGGATCGAGGCGGGATGTCGCCTCGCCTGCAATCTAAAGCTGGACCGCAACCTCGACATCGAGGTTCGCGGTGGCGGGGAGCTCGGAGCGGCCCACGAAGCGCAGGTCGAGAGCGTCCGCGCACTCTCGCCGTTCTTGCGTGAGGTGGTACTGCGGCCCAGAGACAAACCAGGCCCGGAGTACCGGCCTGGATCATTTATCCAGGTCCATGTGCCACCCTACAAGATGGGCAAGCACCAGATCGACGCACCGCAGGAACATCACTCGGCATGGTCGGGCCTGCATTTGCCTACGCAGTGGATAAGCGGTGCACTGTTGCGTCGTTCGTACTCGCTGTCGGCGCCGGTGCAGCAGACCGATGGCCGGCTGACCTTGTTGGTGCGCTTCTGTCATGGCAAACAAGGCGCCAAGAACCATCCGCCCGGCAAGGGTTCGGCCTATGTCTTCGGCCTCAAGCCCGGCGACAAGCTGCAGTACAGCGGCCCCTTCGGCGAATTTGCCATCCGGCATGGTGAACATGAGAAGGTGTTCATCGGTGGCGGCGCCGGCATGGCACCGCTGCGAGCGATGGTGCGGGACCTGTTGGAGTCAGGGGCCAGCGAGCCGGTCCATTTCTGGTACGGCGCACGCACGGCCACTGACGCGCCCTATGTCGACGAAATGGAAGCATTGGCGGCGCGCTTCGGCAACTTCAGCTGGCAGCTGGTGTTGTCCGATGAACCTGGCGGGGCTCACCCATCGGGCATGGTGCACGAGGCCGTGCGCGAAGGCCTGCTGAGGTCCCATCCCGACCTGCAGACCTGCGACTTCTACCTTTGCGGTCCGCCGCCGATGCTGACGGCAACAAGGGCCATGCTCAAAAAATTGGGCGTGCAGGATGACCAGGTTGCCTTCGACGACTTCAAGATCTGATCGACGACGCTGCCCGACTCCTTAGGGAGAACACCCAGGGACTGCGCTCGACAAGGTGCATCAGACTTGGGCTCCTATGAAGTCGGCGTGTCGTCTGTTGCTTCTTTGCCTGTTCGGCATAGGTCTCTCCGGTGGCGTCGCTGCGCAGAGCCGCGTGACCTGGCTCTCGCTCGACGCCGGTCCGGTTGTTGCGAGCGCTGCTGGAGTAGCAGCTGCGGCACCGAGCGGCCCCGGAGAGCAGGCACGCCTGTGGCTGGTAGAGCGCCTTCCGGGATTCGTCCACGAGCGAGACTCCGCGAGCATCGCTCGTATCGAGCGCTTGATAGAACAGGGGCGCGAAACCTACTGCTATGCAAACGCGCTGCGCACGCCTACACGCGAGACGTATGCGGTGTTCAGCGACCCGGTGCTGCGTCGCCTGCCCACCAGGGTGATCGTCCGAGCGGATCGTCTCGCGCTGTTGGAGCGGCATCTGGACGCTCAGGGGCGAGTGCAGTTGGCGCCACTCGTCAACGACCCACGGTTGCGCGGTGCGGTCACGGGACGGCGCCAATATGGACCATTGATCGACCCCGTGCTGGCCACGTCCAGTGCGCCGCAGCGCGTGTCCGATTCCAACACTCCAAGCAGAATGCTGATGGCGCGCCGCATTGACTGGCTTGTCTCCGAGCCCGCTGAACTGGCCACCTATGTGCGCAACGAACCGAGTACAGTAACCATGCCGACGCGCAGCTTCGAGATAGCCGGTCCGGCCGCGCCGGTACTCACATACGTGATGTGCAGCCATACCGCGACGGGATCGCGACTGGTTGGCGCGCTGAACCAGTTGATGGCCGAGCACGACGACCGCCCCTGGGAGCAGGCCTATATCGAACTACTGGACCTCCACGAGCGTGCTGACCTGATGCGCCTTATTCGCCAGTCCCCTCAGCGCTGACTGTTTGACGCACATCAATCCAGCTGCAACAGAGACAAGACACACTCGGTCGGACATTGAACGGAGTCACCTTGTTCCAATACCGCCAACAACTACGCCGCTGGGCAGCACGCGTGCTGCTCCTGTGGTTGTTTGGCTTGGCAGCAGGTGTTGCGAACGCGTGTATTGCAGTCCCTTCGCACCACGCTGACGGTCATCCGTCCTTGCCCGTCACTTCTAGCGGCCACGCCGAATTTGGCGAGGACGCCTCGGTAGCGGATGACGATCCAGTTCATGCGCAGTTCGGGCATCATGAGCAGAACGGCGTATTGAACGACCAGGGAACCCCGGGAGCGGAGAGTTGCAAGAGTTTTTGCGACAAGGCTGCAGATCTTGTGCCTCAGCAAAAATCTTCGTTGGACGACTCCAACGGTTTCGCTCTCCCTCCACCCGTCATCCAGGTCGTCGTGCCTTCGCCGATCGTGATCACTGAAGAGGTTTGGTTGCCGCGCCGGGAAGGCGTGCTGGCACCACCCATCCCCATCGCTTTCCTGCGCCTCGCCCTATAGCGCCTCAGCGCTAGCCTGCCCACGCTGCTTCAGCCTGCGCAGCCTACGCGCAACAGCAACGATTGCCCGCGCCCTTGCAAGCGCGGTAGCAGAGTCCCATGCCTTGTTGCTGGTCCGGTCCTGGCCCACCAGCCGTTACGAGCACCGCTTGCCGGCTGATGGCAGGTCCAGCATCTCTTCTCAATCCTGTTATTCATGAACACCTTCCACATACCGCACGTGGTCGTCGTCGCGTCCCTTGTTAGCTTTTCGGCACCGGTCTTTGCTCAAGCCGGCGTTGCCGCTCCCGTAGCTACAAGCGGCGCCATCGCACATGACTGCGGCAAGTTACCCAACTCGCATGACCACGGCGCAGAGAAAGGTGTGCCCACAAGCAAGCGCATATCGACCCCGTGCGATGCCACCTCGGAAGCAGTGGCCGTCCAGTTTGCAGAACTTGGACTGGGTCGAGACGTCCACGGTCTACTGACCTACGCGCGGGCTCAGAGCCCTGAGCTGCTGAGCATGCAGCAGGAGGCGGACGCGGCGGCCGAGCGGATCGGGCCCGCCGGCGCACTGCCGGATCCCGTGCTCCGCGTCGAACTCATGAACGTCAATAACTACGGCACTGATACAGCCCCAAGCCTGCTGCCTTGGCGCGTCGGCGAGACGAAATACACAGTCATGCAGATGCTTCCGGGTTGGGGCAAGCGCGAGTTGAAGCGTGACGTTGCGACGGCCGACGCTCGGCAGGCCCAGGCCCGCAGCGCAGCAGCCTGGGTGGAATTGGCAGCTCGCATCAAGCGTGGCTACGCCGAATACTTCAAGGCAAGCGGAACGGTCAGACTGACCCGGGAGATCGTCGATCTGATGGCCCGGTTGGAGCAGGTCGCACAAGCTCGGTATGCGGGCGGGCTTGCCGGGCAGCAGGACGCTATACGCGCCCAGCTGGAGCTCACGGCCATGCGCTCGGATCTGATTGCCATGGAGAACGAAAAGCGCCAGTCCCAAGCCAGGCTCAACGGGCTGCTGGCTCGGGACCAGGGCGCCGCGCTGGCTGAACCTGAACAGCTTCGAGATGTACCGACGCTGTCCAGCGCCGATGCCGGCAAGCTCGCTGAGCGTGCCCGTCATGGCAACCCCCTGATCCAAGCCGAGCATGCACGGCTGGAAAGCGCCCAGAAAAATCGGGATCTGACTTTGCGCAATCGCTACCCGGATTTCCAGCTAGGCATTTCGCCCTCACAGATGGGATCGCGCATCACCACCTGGGGCGTGATGCTCGAAGTGAACATCCCCTTGCAGCAGGGCACGCGGCGCTCGCAGGAGCGCGAGGCCGAAGCCATGGTCAATGCGGCGCGCTCACGCAGCGACGCCTTGACGTACCAACTGATGGGCGAGTTGGGTGTGCAACTGGCGGCGCTCGACGCCGCTGGGCAAACGGCGCAGTTGGTAGGGCGGCAGTTGCTGCCTCAAGCCGAAGTCAGCTTGCAGTCCGCCATTACCGCCTATGAAAACGGGAAGTTGGACTTCTCGACCATCCTCGACGCGCAGCGTCAAATTCGTAAGGCCAGGCAGGAGCTGCTGAAGGCCCAGGTCGATGCGCAAATGCGCCTGGCCGAGATCGAACGCATTCTGGGAGAAGAGCTTTGAAATTCACCTACGTCTTTGGCGCAATCATCCTGCTCGGCACCGCCAGCGCCGGTAGCTATTGGCTCGGTCAGCGCGCGGGCACACAGGCGGGCACGACCGTCGCGTCGCCAACGGCTGCCCAGCCTCAACCCAAGGTCCGCAAGCTGCTGTACTACCGCAATCCGATGGGCTTGGCGGACACCTCGCCAACACCAAAGAAGGATCCGATGGGCATGGACTATGTCGCTGTCTATGAGGGTGAGGACGATGCATCCCCCGCCAGCGCATCGGGAGCATCCAATCAAGTCCGCATCAACACGGACAAAGTTCAAAAGCTTGGCGTACGAACGGAAGCGGCGAGCATGCGCGTGCTGGGCAAGACCGTGCGCGCCGCCGGCCGCATCGAACCTGACGAGCGACGCGTGTTCGTGATAACGCCAAAGTTCGAGGGCTATGTCGAGCGCTTGCATGTCAACGCCACAGGTCAGGCGGTTGGCAAGGGACAGGCCCTCTTTGAGGTGTACAGCCCGGACATGGTGGCGGCCCAACGCGAATACGTCATCGCCCAGCAAGGCGTTCAGGCCATGCAAGGTGCGAACGCTGACGCTCAGACGGGCATGAAACAGTTGGCCGAGTCGAGCTTGGCTCGGCTGCGTAACTGGGGGCTATCCCCGGCGCAGATTACAAGCCTCACAACTTCGGGCCAGGCTCAGAGATCCATCACGTTCTATTCACCGGTCTCCGGCGTGGTGACGGAGAAGAAGGCCGTTCAGGGCATGCGCTTCATGCCAGGCGAAATGCTGTATCAGGTCACTGACCTCTCCTCCATCTGGGTCATCGCCGACCTGACCGAACAGGACATAGGGCTGGTGAAACTTGGGGCCCGGGCCAAGATCAAGGTGAGTTCCTATCCCAACGAGCAATTCGAAGGTCGGATCAGCTATGTCTATCCGACCCTAAACACCGAGACGCGAACAGTCCCCGTGCGGGTTGAACTGTCCAACCCGGGCATGAAGCTCAAGCCCGCAATGTTTGCTCAGGTCGAGCTTGGCGTCGGCGCGACGGCGCCCGTTTTGACCATCCCCGAGTCAGCCGTCATCGACTCTGGGAGACGACGTATCGTCCTCGTCCAAGTGCACGAGGGCCAGTTTGAACCGCGTGAGGTGGAACTCGGAGACCGGGCCGAAGACTATGTCGAGGTGACTGGCGGCGTGAAGGCCGGCGAACAGGTTGTGGTTGCTGCGAACTTCCTGATCGATGCTGAGAGCAATTTGAAGGCCGCGGTAGGCGGATTCGGGGGGCATGCCGGCCATGGCAGCGCCGCCAAGGGCGCCAATACGCCAGCGCCAGCGCCAGCCGCCAAGCCGGGTGCAGGTGTTGCCATCGGCCACAGGGCTGAAGGCAGCGTGGACAGCATTGATCTCAAGGCCGGCACGCTGACCCTCAAGCACGGCCCCGTGCCAGCTCTGAAGTGGCCCGCCATGACCATGGAGTTCACGGTGGCGAACGCTGCCCTGCTTACCGGTCTCAAGCCGGGGCAGAACGTGAATTTCGAATTTGTCGAGCGCCAGCCAGGTGAATTTGTAGTGACCTCGATTGCCGCAGTGTCGCGCGCTGTGCAGGCGCAGACCAGCACAGCGCAGGGCGCACACAGCGGTCATTGAACAGGGGACATGATGCTCGCAAAAATCATTCAATGGTCGGGCAGGAATCCGTTTTTGGTCCTGCTCGCCACGCTGTTCATCGTGATCGCAGGGGTGATCGCAGTCGCGAGGACCCCGCTTGACGCCTTGCCCGACCTCTCGGACGTGCAGGTGATCGTCTATACGGAGTACCCGGGCCAGGCACCGCAGGTCGTCGAGGACCAGGTGACGTATCCGCTCACAACCGCCATGTTGGCCGTGCCGAAGTCCAAAGTGGTGCGCGGCTTCTCTTTCTTCGGAGCGTCCTTCGTGTACGTCATCTTCGAGGATGGCACCGATATCTACTGGGCGCGCAGCCGTGTGCTGGAGTATCTGAACTTCGCGTCAAGCCGCTTGCCGAAGGGCGTTTCGCCTTCGCTGGGGCCCGACGCGACTGGCGTGGGCTGGGTCTATCAGTACGCCTTGCTGGCCAAGGACAAGACCCTGGCCGAGTTGCGCACCATTCAGGACTGGTATGTGCGCTACCAACTGACCAAGGCGTCCGGCGTCGCCGAGGTCGCGTCGTTGGGGGGGTTCGTCCAAACCTACCAAGTCACCGTCGACCCTCTGAAGCTGCGCTCCTTCGGCATTCCGCTGATGAAGGTGGCGCAGGTGATCCGCGACTCCAACCGCGACGTCGGTGGCCGTGTCGTTGAGATGGCAGAAACGGAGTACATGGTCCGCGGCCGTGGCTATTTGCGCGGCAAGGGCGACATCGAGGAGCTGGTCCTCAAGAGTGATCGCGGAACTCCGGTGCTTGTCCGCGACATCGCTCGGGTTGAGCTGGCCCCCGATGAACGACGAGGCCTTTCCGAGCTGAACGGTGAAGGCGAGGTCGTGTCCGGCATTGCGATGTCCCGATTCGGTCAAAACGCACTCCAGGTCATACACAACCTCAAAGCCAAGGTCGCCGAGATCTCGGCGGGCCTGCCCGCGGGCGTGACGATCGAGGCGGTGTACGACCGCTCGGACCTGATCCACCGTGCCATCGAGACGCTCAAGCGCACGCTGATCGAAGAAAGCATCATCGTCGCCGCCGTTTGCGTCGTGTTTCTGATGCATGTGCGCTCAGCCTTGGTCGCCATCCTGATGCTGCCCGTTGGCGTGCTGATCTCGTTCATTGCCATGCATCTGCTGGGCATGAATTCCAACCTGATGAGCCTGGGCGGAATCGCCATCGCCATTGGCGCCATGGTGGATGCGGCCATCGTCATGATCGAGAACGCTCACAAGCATCTGGAGCATCTGAAGCCCGATCACACCGTGCGGGATCGGGCTGACGCCATGCTGGATGCGTGCAAGGAGGTCGGCCCAGCGCTGTTCTTCTCGTTGCTCATCATCACCGTGTCCTTCCTGCCTGTATTCACGCTGGAATCGCAGGAGGGGCGGTTGTTCTCTCCGCTGGCCTATACCAAGACCTTCTCCATGGCAGGCGCTGCCCTGCTCTCGGTGACGCTTGTGCCGGTGCTGATGATGCTGTTCATCCGCGGCAAGATCATGCCCGAGACCAAGAATCCGGTGAATCGCTTCCTCATCTGGATCTACCGCCCGATCATTTCCAGCGTCATGCGGTGGAAGAAGCTGACCATCGCGCTGGCGCTCGTTGTGCTCGGGGTGTCCTACTACCCTGCCTCCAGGCTCGGCAGCGAATTCATGCCAACCCTCAACGAGGGCACGCTGCTGTACATGCCCGCCTCACTGCCTGGCATGTCGATCACCAAGGCTGCCGAGGTTCTGCAGACGCAAGACAAGATCATCAAGAGTTTCCCGGAGGTCAGTTCCGTGTACGGCAAGGCGGGACGTGCGAACACGGCGACCGACCCCGCTCCGACCGAAATGTTCGAGACGGTCATCAATCTGAAGCCGCAAGACGAGTGGCGACCCGGAATGACGACCGACAAGCTGGTCGCCGAGATGGACAAGGCCTTGCAGTTTCCGGGCGTTTCCAACGCTTGGACGATGCCGATCAAGGCGCGTATCGACATGCTCTCCACGGGCATTCGCACGCCGATCGGCATCAAGGTCTTCGGCAAGGACCTCGGCGAGATGGAACGGCTGGCCAAGCAGATCGAATCCGTCGTCAAGAAGGTCCCAGGTACGAGCTCAGCGTTCGCGGAGCGTCTGACGGGGGGCAGTTACCTGGAGATAGAACCCAAGCGGGAGCAGCTTGCCCGCTACGGCCTCACGGTCGGCGAACTGTTGGACGTGATCGGTTCTGCCCTCGGCGGCGAGATGGTGACAACCACGGTGGAGGGCCGCGAGCGTTTTGGCGTGACCGTACGGTATCCGCGCGAGTTGCGCACCAATCCCGAGCAGATTGAACGTGAAGTGCTGGTGCCGGCGATGGGCGGCACGATGGTGTCGCTGGGCCAATTGGCCAAGGTTGTGGTGGCGCGCGGCACGCCCGGCATCCGCACCGAAAACGCGCTGCTGTCGGCCTACATATTCGTGGACATCCGCGACCGCGACATCGGCTCCTATGTAGCCGATGCCCGCAAGGCCGTGGCTGATCAAGTGAAGTTCCCGACGGGCTACTACATCACCTGGAGCGGCCAGTTCGAGGCTATGGAGCGCGCCATTGAGAAGATGAAGATCGTGGTTCCAGTCACGCTGCTGCTGATCTTTCTGCTGCTCTATCTGAACTTCCGCCGCTTGACCGAGACCTTCATCGTGATGCTGTCGGTACCCTTCGCGCTGGTAGGCGGCGTGTGGCTGATGTGGTGGCTCAACTACAACCTGTCGGTGGCGGTTGCTGTCGGCTTCATCGCCCTGGCCGGCGTGGCGGCAGAGACCGGCGTAGTAATGCTGATCTATCTGGATCACGCATGGAACGCGGTCCAGGAGCGCTGCCGGCTCGAAGGCCGCATCGCGAGCGCCGCCGATCTCTATGCCGCGGTGATGGAAGGTGCGGTGGAACGAGTACGGCCAAAGATGATGACCGTCGTCGCCATCATGGCAGGCCTGCTGCCCATCATGTGGGGCACCGGCACCGGCTCCGAAGTCATGAGTCGTATCGCGGCCCCGATGGTGGGCGGAATGATCTCGTCGACCGTACTGACACTGGGGGTCATCCCTGCGCTCTACGCCCTGGTGAAACAGTGGCAGTTAGGGCGCAATTCGCGCAATGTCACCGCCCCACAGACGGCCTCATTGCAATCCGCGGCTGAAGTCAAAACGGGCTAACGCCGTTGTTTTACGTATAGGAGTATTTCCATGAGCATGAGCAATTTGTCTTCTCGGCGCCTTGCGGTTCTGTTGCTGCTGGCCGGTGTCGGCCTGAGCGGCTGCGCAGGCCTCGGCACCGCCCCGACGGCGGCAGTCCAGCAGCAGATACAGGCTGCGAGAACCCCTGCAGACCATGAAGCCCTGGCGGCTTACTACGTCAAGCAGGCCGCTGCCGCGCGTGCCAACGCAGAGGATCATCGCAAGATGGGCAAGGCCTACCAAATGGCGCCTCCCGGAGGCCGTGGTGGCGGCAGCATGCCAGCCCATTGCAACAACACGGCGGCCAGCTACGAGGAAATCGCGTCGCGGTTTGACGCAATGGCAGCCGAGCACCGGCATATGGCTGTACAAGCAAAGCCGTGAACCCGCGATTTGGAATCTTGATGTACGTCTGACAAAACGTGACCCGCGCTGCCGAATTCCGCAGCGCGGGGGCAAGGAGTCGACATGTCTAGTCTGCCCTCAGGCGAGCTCTCATTTGTTGATCAGCGACGGCGAGAACTTGTGCTCGGCGCAAGCAGCGCAGCACTCACGACGTTGGCTGGTTGTGGTGGGGGTGGCGGCGAAAAAGCCTCGCCTCAAGTCGTTGACCCGGCTGTGGCTCCTATCGTCGCGCCGCCTTCCCGACCGGATCCTGGTGGACCCTTATTGCCCATCGTGCCATTAGACGAAGGTACTTTGGGCCCTGACGGTATCCGCCGGTTTCATCTCGTCGTGCAAGCCGGGACCACACAATTCCGTAGCGGTGTGAGCACGACTACCCTTGGCTATAACGGCGGGTTTCTCGGCCCTGCCCTGAGACTGCGGGCGGGCGAAAGAACGTCTATCCATGTGGTAAACAAGCTCGCCGAAGCAAGCACAGTGCATTGGCATGGACTATTCCTTCAGGCTGAAGCCGATGGCGGCCCACACCAGGCGATTGCACCAGGCGCAGAGTGGAGCGCAGACTTCATCGTCGACAACCCGGCTTCCACATGTTGGTTCCATCCGCACACCCACGGAGAGACTGGACGGCAAGTGGTGACCGGCCTGGCTGGCCTGCTGATTGTTGACGATCCCACATCGCCTCCGGCGGGTCTACCTGAGACATGGGGCGTGGACGACATCGCGATCATCTTGCAGGACAAGCGCTTTGACGCCAACGGGCAAATTGACTACGTGCTCACCTCGAGTGAAGAGCTGACGGGTTACATGGGCGACACACTGCTCGTGAACGGTGCAGTCGCCCCGGTGTGGCAGGCCCCTGCTCAGTGGGTACGCCTTCGCCTACTCAATGGTTGCAACGCGCGCACCTTGGAAATCAAATCAAGCACCACTATGCCCATGGTCCAGATCGCCAACGAGGGCGGTCTATTGCAGACGCCCGCTGTGCGGGCCGCCGTTACCCTCGCTCCTGGAGAACGGGCCGAAATTCTTCTCGACCTGAGCGCAGCAACTATCGGACAGGAATTTTCGCTGTTGGCCAGAACGGTCTCGGCCGGAATGGCTGCGAGCGTTGTCACCACGGATTGGACTGCGGTAAGAACTGTCATCACCTGGCCTAGGCAGGCCAAGGCAATTGCATCGGTGCCATCAACTCTGCCAGCTAGGCCATCGGTTGTTCCGCCACCAAGTCCGACGGTTCGGCGCTTTCGCCTTGACGGCGGCATGATGGGAAGCTTGTTCACGATCAACGGGCGCAGCTTCGATATCGGGCGCATAGATATGACGGTGCCCGCCAACGCGATTGAGCAGTGGTCGTTTTTCAACGCCACCAATATGTCGCACCCGTTGCACGTACACGGCGTCCGCATGAGCTTGCTCTCGCGCGACGGCAAGCAGCCAGCGGCGTTCGAGCGAGGGCTGCGTGACACCTTCGTCGTGGAGTCCATGCAAACGGTGACGGTCGCCGTACAGACGGCAGCTCTCGCCTCGGCCTCTCCGCTCATGTTCCACTGCCACATCCTCGAGCACGAAGATGCCGGGATGATGGGTCAGTTCATCACCGAATAGCACGCGCAACAGATTTACATACGGCGCCGAGTCAAGCGGCGCCTGCAGGCGCCTCTAGGGCTCAGCCACCATGACCGTCGGTCAGCAATCCGTCAAGTCGCGCGCTTTCGTTGCCGACCGCCTTGATCTGGCGGCCATCCTTTGCGGTCAGAACTTCGCCGCGCTTGAGGGGTGCGGGGCGCCCATAAGCATCCTCCTTGGCCATCTTTCCATCCTTGAAGATGTAGAGGATTGATCCGTCGCGGAGCTCCACTTTGGTTTTGACGGCCTGGTCAAGCGCATCGCGCGCCAAGGCAGGAGTGGCAGCGACGGCAAGCGTTGCGGCGAGCGCGGCGGCGGCAATAGTGAGTGACTTCATGTTCATCCCCTTCCAGTAAGGTTTTCGGATCGACCTTGTGCTAATAGGCACAGTTCAACTCTAGGAAAGGGGCCGCGTCGTCAAGCCGTCGGCTGCATTACAAGTTTGTCATGAATGCCGCGGCATCTATAGCGTGCTGGAGATCTCGATCAGCGGCTTCAGGCCTGAGCCAAAGCGCTCAATGGCAGTGCGGTGGGCGCGCAGCTGTCCATATGGCAGGTAGCGGAATCCCAGTTCGGAGACTCTGGAGAACGCCGGCCGGTGCAATTGCTGGGCGACCTCGGCACGCCGTTCATCCGGGGCGACGAGGAACATCGTGCATTGCGCGCCGAGCTCGGTTCCCAGCGCCAGATCCAGCATGCGAACGATGCCCGAATAAATGGAGGTGGAATGCTCAACCTCGAAGGCCGCAACTGCCAGCCCCGTTGCACGTTCAAACCACAGCACATCGATGAGGCGCATCGACTCGATGCCGATGGCGGACGGAATGGGCAATTGTGCCAAACAGCCATCCGCGAGCCTGCCGTCGGCGTACGCACGGCCGCGATCGTTCGAAGCCACCCAGACATCATGTCCCAGCGAGCGCCCCAGGTCGCGCAACCAGCCTTGAATTTCCGTGTGCGTCGTGTCGGCTGCGCGCTCGGTCGCCCACTGCTTCTGGGCGGCGGCCGATTCTTCGCGTACCTTCTGCAGATCGGCCTCCCAGGCTTTCAATGCGCCAGCATCATCGGCACGCGGCGGCGCCAGGTAACGACCATTGCCGATGTCGAACAATAGCCCGGCGATTGCTCCAAAGTCGTTCGAGAGCTGGCCGCGATGCGCCGCGTTCAGGCGAATCGCGCCATCGCGCAAGGTCAGATAGTGATCCCATCGACCCAACTTCACATTGCTGCCGGTCACCGAGTTGTACCCGCGCACGATGGCCGTATTGAACGGCACAACCAATGTCGGATGAATGAAGTACAGCAGATTGGCGACGGCCGGCCCCAAACCCTTGATCTGCAGTGTGTCGATGCGCTGGATAGCTTCGACGACAGCCTCGGCCGTGTCGCAGCAATCACAGGTGTGCAGCAATCGGGCAAATGCCCGCTGGTTCGTCGAGTTCTCGTAAATATCCGGGATGCGCAGCTTGGGTTTCCAAAGGAACGCGTGGTCTGCTCCTTTGAAAATCTGGCGCTGCTCGGCCACCGAAGCCACCACGGTTTCCAGACTCGATCCCCGATAGAGATTGCCGAATGTCCCGGCCTCGATGTCACGAACGACTTGTCCAATACCGCGGCGAATCGAGCGGAAATTTTTCAGCCGCTCCTCCCACAAGAACCAACTGTTGAAGGTGCTGTGCAGGTCCGCTTTCCAGTGATCGATTAGAACGCCGAGATTGTCGCGCATGAGCCAGGATTCGGTGCCAAAGATAGTCACAGCTTACCCCGCGCATTTAATCAGAAGGCTTGCTGTACTGAGCGCCAAGGCTAATTCCGCGTGTTGGTGCCCTCGCTGAGCGCGGCGACAAGCTCTCCCAACCATCTCTGACGCTAGCTTTCCACGGGAAACCGCAGTTGAACAAGCCAAAACGCTAGGGTTGCGACGCGGTCAGGCTGAACCCGATGCACGTTTGACCAGCTTCCGATTGCGCGAACGGCTCCCCATGGTGCATACGCGCAATGGCCGCAACAATGGACAGCCCGAGTCCGTGGTTGGTGCTGGCCTGGCTGCGCGAGGCATCAACCCGGTAAAAGCGGTCAAAAAGCCTGGGCAGATGTGTCAAATCGACGGATCTACCCTGGTTGATGACCGCCAGGGTGACCGTGCCCTCGGCCCCGGCCGCAATTCGGATGCGTACCGTGGACTGCGGCGTAGCGTAGCGGGTGGCGTTGCCAAGCAGGTTGGACATGGCCCGCTTCAGCAGGGCCGCGTCGAATTGACCGGACGCGTCGCCTTCAACCGACAACTGGAGTTCGGTTTCCGCCATCGCCGCTTCATGGTATTCCGCCACGCTGTGCGCGAGCGCGGCAAGGCTGTCGACCGATTCACGGCGAGCGACCGCGCCGCTGTTGGCATGCGAAAGGAACAGCATATCGTTGACGATGCCCGCCATGCGCCGCAACTCCTCAAGATTGGATCCGAGGAGATCCCCCATCGCATGTGTATCGTGCGGTCGGCGGATGGCCAGTTCGGTGCTGGTGATCATGGTAGCCAGCGGAGTGCGGAGCTCGTGGGCCACGTCCGCGTTGAAACCCTCCAACTGGGCGTAGGATCGACTGAGTCGTTCCAGCAACTCGTTGAACTGCATGATCAGCGGCTGCAGTTCCAGAGGCTGCCCCGAACCGTCGAGACGCTGTTGCAAGTTGTCGGCCGCTAGTAGCTTGGTCTGATCCACCAGAAAGTGCACAGGGCCCAGGGCGACGCGCACCAGGAAAAAACTACCCACCGAAACCACCAACGCGCCAACGAGTGCCGCGCCCAGCAAGGTCACGCCCAGATGGTGCAGGAACTGGTCATCGCCCGTGGTGTCCAGCACCAGCCGAGCTAACAACTGCCCTCCCGACTGCTCCCAGTCCGGGAACTTGAATTCGATCATCCGCATGCTGTACGGCGGCGCAGCACTGTGTGCGTTGTCGTACAGCGCGGCACCTTCCGGTCGCCGCAGCGTCAGGGCCAACTCCCGATGTCCGAGAAAGAAGTCATCGAGCTTGTGCTTCAAATTGGCCAGGTCCTTGTCCTGCGCAGCCTCCGCCAGGACGTGAAGCACCAAATCTTTCTTGTGCAGCAGCGTTTCCGATTGACGCTCGCGGTGATCGACCACGGCAAACAGGTAGACCACCAGCGAGACGAGGCCCAGGCCAATGAAAGTCTGCGCGGCCAGCCAGAGCGACAGCCTCCCACCCAACGAATGAATCGATCTTGCGCTCACGTGGGCCGATCCTCCAGCACATAGCCCATCCCACGCACGGTGTGCAGTAGCGGCTTGTCAAACGGCACATCCAGCTTGCTGCGAAGTCGGCGAATGGCTACTTCGACGACGTTGGTCTCGCTGTCGAAATTCATGTCCCAGACCTGGGATGCCAACTCCGTACGTGACAGTACCTCACCCTGACGCCGAAGCAGCAGGGTCAGCAAGCTGAACTCCTTGGCCGTAAGTTCCAACCGTTGGGCGGCCCTGGTAGCCTTGCGACGCAGCAGGTCGATTTCAAGGTCGGCGATTCTGAGCACCGTCGATTCAATCTCATGGCGAGGCCCAGCACGGCGCAACAGAACCTGTATGCGAGCGAGCAACTCCGAGAACGCGAAGGGCTTGAGCAGGTAGTCGTCGGCACCGGTCTGCAAGCCGAGTACGCGGTCCTCTACGCCCACCCGCGCCGTCAGCATCAGCACGGGCGTCTGTTTGGTGCGGCGCAAGGTCGCGAGCAGGCTTAAGCCGTCAATGCCTGGAAGCATGCTGTCCAGCAGCAGCAAATCATGATCGCCCTGCAGCGCCAGATGCAAGCCGTCAATACCGTCGTGCGCGACCTCGACCACATAGCCGGCCTCGCTCAAACCCTTGCGAAGGTATTCGGCAAGCTTGACTTCGTCTTCAATGACCAAGAGCTTCATGCCTGAATTGTGCGCGCGAGATCGCGGGGCCAGGATGACGATTTCGTAATCTGCAGGACCGCCTGTTGTCGGGACATGCTTCCCAAAATACAAACCATGACGCACCCACTGCGTCTTGGCGGTAGGCCCCAAGGGCTCACCGTCCCGGTTCAACGCAAAAGGAGTTTTATCATGTCGCGCCTTCACACTCTCGCCGCCTTCATCGCAATCAGCGCGTTTGCCGTGCCAGCCCTCGCCAGCAACGGTTTCACTGCCTCGAACACCGACAATGGCGGCTCATACCACGCCATGCCTGGTGGCAATACCCGCGCCGAGGTGCAGGCCGAGCTTGCCGCCGCCATCAAGGACGGTACGTTTGCCAAGATGAACCGCAACCGTACGTACTCGCCCGAACGTGAAGCGCCCGCCCGCGTCGCGCTGACTCGGCCGGAAAACGCCAAGGAGCAGATGGCCAAGAGCGACGGCCAGATCTCCTTCGAGGCCCCGGCTGCCGGCGGGCGGACGCGCGCGGAGGTGCTGCTGGAGCTGCAGCGCGCGCGCGAAGACGGCTCGCTGCGCCGCATGAACACCAACCGCGGCTTCTGACACGGCGTAACTGCGCATTCCAGCGGGCAGCAGGCCTACTGGACCGAGCTGCTTGCTGAAGTGCGGCGCAGTCCGGAGGCCGTGAGGCGATTACTGCCGCCCTACGGCCCCCCCCCGCTTCATGGCTCTCCCAGGCACTGCGCCGATGAAGTCAATGCCTGTTCGCAATCTCGCATCAGGAGTTCATCATGAAGAGATTGATTGCCATCGTCGCTGGTACGGTCGCGCTCGGTGCGTTGGCGCCCGTGTTCGCGGGGCCTGATTGGCAGGCCATTGAGCAAGCGCGCAAGAACCATCGCACCCAAGTCGCCCAGATGGAGAAGCTCACTCCAGATGAGAAGTGCGCCACCCAACATCTTGCTCTGCCACTCGACCATGGGCCACGCGCGGCATCGACCCCATATCTCAACGAGCAGCGAAAAGCGAATTTTGCTACCGAGTTGAAGACATGCGAGGAAGCGGCAGCCAAGGGCCATGGGCGATGACACTCAATCCACCGTCGCCGAGACGTGAAAACGCCCGCGGCATGCACGGGCGGGTCGCAACTACTTCTGCATGTCTGGCGCCAACCCGGATTGGCACGCCCCGCTCGCGAAGTGGATGTTGAAGTTCACAGGTTCTCTGCTGTGAAGACCCAGGCCATCAACTGACCTTTCGTCAGCCCGCTGCAGCTCCCGGCGAACTTGTCCGGCGCGACGGTCGCTTTTTTAGAAGCGCCCGGTCGCATTCCGTTGAATGTCTATGTGGCGTTAGCTATCCGACGTCGCTTCAGACATGGCTCGGCTTCGTGCAAGGTTCATTTCGCGGCTTGTATCTCCGTCACGACGATGGCGCCATCGGCTTTCTCGACCTTGAACCTCACCTTGTCGCCGGTCTTGACCATGTCCAGCATGGCCGGGTCCTTGACCTGGAACACCATCGTCATGCCCGGCATGTCCAGGCTCTTGATTTCGCCGTGCTTGATGGTGATTTTCTTAGAGGATTTGTCGACCTTCCTGACTTCTCCATCGGTCATGTCGGCGGCCGACGCGGCAAGCTGAGCGTCCGGCTTGCCGGCTGCTGTTGGCTGCGCCATGGCGGCGCCGGCAAGGCCGACCGCCATCGTCAGGGTGGCGCCCAGCTTGTAGAGAGTCTGGTTCTTGATCAGATGCATCACAGTTTCCTTTAACGGTAGGTTTGAAACACGCGCGAGCTGCCATCCTTGGCCAGCAACAGCACGTCATAGGGATCCTTCCGCCCCTCGTAGCTGGGTCCGTCCATGCCGGGCGCGCCCACAGGCATGGCTGGCACGGCCAGGCCAACGGCTGGCGGGCGCTCCTTGAGCAGTCGTTGGATCTCGCGCGCGGGCACATGACCTTCGATGGCATAGCCGCCAACCAAGGCCGTATGGCATGAGCCGTACCGTGCCTCGACGCCAAGCCGCAGTCGCGCATCGGTGTTGCCGGTGTCCTGAACTTGCGTGCGGAAACCATGGGCCTCCAGATGCTTGATCCAGTCCACACAGCACCCGCAGCTTGGGCCCTTCCAGACTTGCACCAGCGGGCCGGGCTTGGTGGGCGGATCGGTCTTGGCAAGCAAGGCTGCAGGAGCTAGCAACAGCCCTGCAGTCCCGGCAAGAAGGGTGCGACGAGGGATTGGAGTCATCCGCCTCTCAATGCTTGTGGTCGCCATGGCCATCTGCTTTCTTAGTGGTTGCGCCAGACACGTTCACGGCGCCCTTCATGCCCGCGTCGTAGTGGCCGGGCTGCAAGCATGCAAAGTCGACTTTGCCGGTCTTGGTGAACTGCCAAACGATCTCACCAGTCTGGCCGGGCGCGACCGTCACCATGTTCCCGTCCGCATGTTCCATCTCGGGATTCTTCTTCATGACCTCGTAGTGCTCTTTGAGTTCCTTCTCGGTGCCGAGCACCATCTCGTGCTTCACCTGGCCGGAGTTCTTCACGACGAAGCGAACCGTCTCACCTTGCTTGACATTCAAGCTGGACGGAGAGAACCGCATCGCGTCGCTCATGTCGATCTGCACCGTTCGGTTGGCCTTGGCGGCGATGCCGGGCTTACCAATGGCTTCATCGTCGTGGCCGTGGCCGCCGGCGTGATTGCCGCTGGCCAATGCCATGGAGGACAGCAATACCGTTGACAGGGCGGTAGATACAGCGCGCGCGGTGCGTGTGTGCTGGATTTTCATTGAGGATCCTTTCAGGTGTCGCGCAAAGGCGGAGGGTTTGTGTGTTGACGGGATTCAGTGGCCGGAATGCCCGGTAGGCTTGCGGACGGTGACCTCAGTCGTTTTGCGTGGGACTTGCTGGCGCGGCATCGACTGCCCGCCTTCGGCCGCAAAGCGGGCAGGCTCGGGCAAGGCGCCGGTCCACTCGAAGGCGATTTCGCCCTTCGGGTGCTTGTACCAGCCAGGATCGCTGTAGTCGCCCGGTTTCTGGTCCTTGCGCACCTTCAGGATCGAGAACATGCCGCCCATCTCGACACCACCGAACGGGCCCTTCCCAGTCATCATCGGCACAGTGTTGTCGGGCAGGGGCATCTCCATCTCCCCCATATCGGCCATGCCGCGCTCTCCCATCACCATGTAGTCGGGCACGAGCTTGGTGATCTGCCGGACGACTTGGCGATGATCAACGCCGATCATCGTCGGCACGTCATGGCCCATCGCATTCATCGTGTGATGGCTCTTGTGACAGTGGAAGGCCCAGTCGCCCTCTTCGTCGGCGAGGAAGTCGACCTGGCGCATCTGGCCCACGGCAATGTCAGTCGTCACCTCGGGCCAGCGGCTGGTTTTGGAGGTCGGGCCGCCATCGGTGCCGGTGACCATGAATTCGTGACCGTGCAAATGGATCGGATGGTTGGTCATCGTCAAGTTGCCGACACGGATGCGCACCTTGTCGCCCTTGCGCACATTCAAGGTATCGATGCCAGGGAACATGCGGCTGTTCCAGCACCAAAGATTGAAGTCCAGCATCGTCATGATCTTCGGGGTGGCCGCACCGGGGTCGATGTCGAAAGCATTGAGCAAAAAGCAGAAGTCGCGATCGACCTCATCGATCAGTGGATGCTTGGCTTTTGGATGGGTGATCCACAGGCCCATCATGCCCATGGCCATCTGCGTCATTTCGTCCGCATGAGGGTGGTACATGAAGGTGCCGGGGCGGCGCGCGACAAACTCATAAACGAAGGTCTTGCCGGGCTTGATGCTGGGCTGGTTCAGCCCGGCAACCCCATCCATGCCATTAGGCAGCCGCTGGCCGTGCCAGTGAATGCTCGTGTGCTCAGGCAGCTTGTTGGTCACGAAGATGCGCACGCGATCGCCCTCCACCACTTCGATGGTCGGCCCGGGTGATTGACCGTTATAGCCCCACAGATGTGCATTCATGCCGGGTGCGAGTTCGCGCACCACCGGCTCGGCCACCAAGTGGAACTCTTTGACCCCTTGGTTCATGCGCCACGGCAAGGTCCAGCCGTTCAGGGTGACGACCGGGTTGTAGGGGCGGCCGCTGTTTGGAATCAGCGGCGGCATCGTGTCCGGCTTGGACTGCATGACCGGTTCGGGCAGCGCGGCCATCGCCACACGGCTGACGGCAGCGGCCGACACGGCCGCCGTCAGGGCGCCTGCACCTTGGAAGAAACTACGTCGAGAAACCATCTTGCTCGCTCCTGAATCAATGGGCGGGGCCGGCGCTGCCGGTTGCCGTTGTGGGCACCATGCCACCAGACAAGCTGGGCTTGCCAATCAGCGCCATGTCGAGATCCGCTTGCGCGATCCAGAAGTCGCACAAGGCCCTGATGGAGGCATTGACGGCGCTGATCTGCGAGCGGGCGTCGGCCAGCAACTCGAACACGCTGATGAACATGCCGTTGTAGCGAAGCACGTTTTCGTCCGAAATGCGCTTGGCGGTGGGCACGACGTCGTCGCGGTAATGCCTGGCGATGTCATAGGACGAGCGATAGCCCAGATAGGCTTGGCGTACCTCGGAACGTGCTTCGACTGCAACTTGCGCCGCTCGCTGCACGCTTTGCATATAGATGGCCTCGGCCCTAGCGATCCGCGCGTCCCCCCAGTCGAATAGGGGAATTTCGAAACTAATTTCGTAGCCCGTCTGGCGCGGCAACTCGTTGGAGCCGTTGCGCTGGAAGCTGAGATCCAGTACGTTCACAAACCGGGTGATCTTGCTGAGCCCGAGACTCTTGGCCATCGCCTCCGTGTGCTGCTTTGCGGCTTGAACGTCCAGGCGCTGAGCGACAGCTTGTTGCTCCACATCGGGGCGATCCTGCGGCTCTTGTGGCAAATCCGGCAGCCGGTCTGGCAAAGTAAAACTGGTTTGCTGCCCCCACAGGCCCAGCAGCCGGATAAGGCGTTCTCGCGTCGAGACACGCGCCGCTTCGGCTCGCGCGGCATTGAGTACCGCCTCCGAGAAGAACCCATGCTCCCGCGCCTGCTGCAGCTTGGTCCAGTTGCCTGCCTGTGTCAGACGCTTGGCGAGTTCGGCCCCGACGTCTGCGGTGTCGCGAACATCGCGCAAATAGCGCGCCGTTTGCTCGGCGGCCACCGCCGCATAAAACGCCTTGCGAGACTCCGCGGCCAGCGACAACATCTCCATGGAGACGCTGCGTTGAACAGCGGCGAAACGCCGGTTTTCCATCTGCCTGGTCAAGGGCAGAGCGATCAGATGCGCCAAATCGACGCTGAAAGAGCGCTCGATTTCACGCTCTTCACCGCGCCGAAGCTTCGCGATCGAGACTCCGGGATTGGGCAGACGGCTGGCCTGCACCAACTCGGCTTCGGCAATGCCGAGTTCCTGAAAGCTGGCTTGCAGCCCTCGATTGTTGAGCAACGCAATTTGTACGGCGCTGTCGGCGCTCAATGGCTCGGCCAGCAACTCGGAGACGCGAACGCCAACGGCGTCCTGATCGGCCTCAGACGTCACCAATTGGACGGTCTTGCCCAGATGCTGCTCTGCCGCTTGCTGAACCGGTTTGAAGCCGCCCTCGCCACTCAAGCTGGCGCAACCGGCAAGAACCAATGGCAGGGTCGCCAGGCCGAAGCGGCGTAGCCGCAATGCGGTCGGCCGCCGACGCTCGAAAGTCTTTGTCGTCATGCCCTGTCCTTAGTGCATCTTGTGCCCAGCGTGGTCGCCCGATGTGGGCTCCGCTGACGGCCGAGTTGGGGCTGAAGCAGCGCCAGCACCAGGCGTCGCGGCATCCGGTTGACGGGCTTCCTTGGCGTAAACGCGCCAACCGCCTATACGTCCGACGTTGTCGTTGCTATCTTTCCACGCAGCGCCCTCGACCTCGACATTGGGGCGATAGCCTTGCAGCGCAGAGCTGTAGACAAGCGGCGGTACGGTGGCCTTGGGGTCACTCACATCGCCGCGTTTGGACGTCGGCGCTGATGACTGGGATGCAGGTGCCGTGCCTTGGGCAGCGACAGGCAGCGCCAAGGCTGCATACGCAGCGACGAGCACCACTCCCTTGGGAAGGAATTCCATAGATTTCTCACGAGCAGACATGAACTGCGTTCACCGGCGTTCCGCGCGATCACGCGCGGATGCAGAGAACGGCTCTTGGCGGCGTGGCGCTCTGGAGGCGCCGCCGCAGGTCAGGCCGTGACGGACCGTGGGGGGCGTTCGAGGCCGCCGACAGCGTCAACCGCGTTGCAGGCCGGAATCACTGCGACCACAGGCGCGTGCTGGGGGATGACTTCCACGGCAAACACAGAACTCGTGATTGCCGCTGCGTTACAGCAAGACGCACAAGCGCTGCATTTGCCGGCATGAGCCGATTTGACCGCTTTCGCGTGAGGCACTAGCGATGCATCCGTTGAACCCTTGGCATCACCGGGTGGCGAAACAGATTCGGCCAGATGCACAGCGCCGACGTCGCGCTCATGGGAGACGTGATCATGTACGGTCGTGCCTTGGTGATGAGCAGGCACGCAAATCAGCATGGCTGGCGCAGCGAACCCTTGAACGGGCAGCGCAACGGCCAGCAGCCATGCCAACACGATCTGCAGAAGCTTGCTCATTGTCAAAGTGTACGGCAGGCGGCAGTCAGCAGTTGCGAGCGTGGTGTCGGCCAAGCATTTCAGGCTGCCCTCGTCTGGCGCCAGCTGCAGTTCCATGAGAACTTGGGCACGGCGACCAAGACAGAAGCAATGGCGTTGAAGCGGGGCATCAAGCAATCCTAAGGTTGAATAGACAGCAGACTGATGAGGTTGCCAAGGCACGATGGTCGCGCCACGGGAGTGACTTTAGAAATTTTGGCTAGACAAAAGACCGACCCAAACATTACGGTTTTGTCATCAGCCTATGAAGATGGGATCGTCATGAGCACGCTTGGCGGCGCCGGTGGGTGCCGGCTGTTTCGCGCCCACCGATTGGCAGCCCACTGCAAAGCAAGTCGGTTTCATCGGTCGGCAGGGCATGACCGTTTGTTTGACGGAGATCAAATTTCACGGTACCTGGAAGTCTGAACATGTGATCCAAGGCTCACTCAGTGGGCCGATCAGTGGAAACCTTCATGACCATGATTCTTCGACCATCATCCAAGCGGCGCCTTGCCGCTACGATGCTGTTCGTCTGGATCTTTGCGTTGCTTGCCGGTATTGCCAACGCCTGTGCTCTTGGTGAAGCTCATGGCGGTTTCGCGCCTCAGACTTCGCCAGAACACCAGCACGCCGATGTGGCGGACGCGCATAACCATGCCGACGCGCCCTTGCATAAGTCCGCGCCATCCTCCGGCACACCTTCCCCGGCCTGTCAGAAGTTTTGCGACGACGAGCGCTCGACGCTGAATCTACCCGTCAAGGCGCTGGGCGACACAGCCGACATGCTGCCACTGTTGTTGCTGCAGCCCACCACCCTAGCCTGGACGTCGGGAGACGACCCGGATGTGGACGCCCCCGACGCTCGGCTTCCGGTTCGCGAGACCGGCCCGCCCATCTCCATCCGCTTCTTGCGGCTGACTATCTAGCCATCTAGTTGAGCGCACCGGGGCCCCGTGCTCCGGAAGGCGCCGCATCTGCACGCCCAACAAAGCGCGTGCTGGATGGCGAGGCAGCACGCGTGCCCCCGACCGCCCCATTGGTCGTACCCCTCGCCGCAATCGCTCGGAGAACTCCATGAACAAGATCGTCATGACCACCGTGGCCCTGCTCGTTGCCGCCGGTCTCGCTGCGGCACAGTCTCAGGATCAGGATCACAAGGCACACCATCCCGAGGGCGCGGCCTCGGCGCCATTGGCCGGCGCACCCGCGAAGGCTGCCACAGCGCCGCCAGCGAAGGACGCCGACATGGCCGCCAAGATGAAGGCGATGCAGGACATGCACCGGAAGATGATGGACGCCAAGACGCCCGAGGAACGCCAGGCGCTGATGGGCGAGCACATGAAGGCCATGCAGGGTGGCATGGACATGATGAAGATGAACAGAAAAGGTATGTCGGCCGACCCCAATGCCCGCGTGGAGGCCATGGAGCAGCGCATGGACATGATGCAGACGATGATGGAAATGATGATGGACCGGATGCCGGCCAAATCGGCTCAGGGCAGCAAGTAAGCAAGCTCACCTACATCGGGAGATCATCATGGATCACGATCCGCAACACCCGCCGTTCTGGCGCTCGCGTTTCGGCATCGGCTGGATCGTCATGGCAATCGTGGCAGGTTGGTTCCTCTGGGAGGAGCACCGCGCCCATCTGCTTGGCTTCCTGCCCTTTGCGTTCCTGTTGGCCTGCCCGTTGATGCACGTGTTCATGCATCGCGGACACCATCACGAAGGCAACCATCATCCTCATCGCGATGAGCACAAAGAAGGAGACAGACCATGACACACGACGCACCCGCTTACGGTCTATGGTCGCTCGTGATCCTGAACTCGGCCGTGTTCCTGATGTTCGCGTTCAGCTTCTTCAAGCCTCAGACGGCACGGGACTGGCGCAGCTTCGGTGCCTTCGCTGCCTTCATCGTGGCACTGTTCGTCGAGATGTACGGCTTCCCGCTCACCATCTACCTATTGTCCGGCTGGCTTCAGACGCGCTATCCCGGGCTCGACCTCTTGAGCCACGACGCAGGCCACCTGTGGTCGACGCTGCTGGGCGAGAAGGGCGACCCCCATTTCGGCGCGCTGCACATTGCCAGCTACATCCTCCTGGGCGGCGGCTTCTGGCTGCTGTCGAGCGCCTGGCATGTGCTGTACTTTGCGCAACGCACCGCCCGACTGGCCACGACCGGCCCCTATGCACGCATCCGCCATCCTCAGTACGTCGCCTTCGTGATGATCCTGCTGGGCTTCTTACTCCAGTGGCCCACACTGCTGACACTGCTGATGTTCCCGATTCTCGTGCTCATGTACGGACGCCTTGCGGTCACGGAAGAGCGCGAAATGCGCAAACGCTTTGGGACTGAGTTCGACGCCTACGCCGCGGCCACACCGCGTTTCTTTCCTGCACTGGGCGACCGCGGCTGGGCCAGCTAAGGTCCCCCACGGCCGAACTTCCGAGCCCGATCTACAAACTGTCGGTGCACCCACTACCTGAGGCCCCGCCATGTCCAAGAGGTACAACGAGCACGAGACGCCCGCGGCCAGGCAGGACGGTGCATGCCGAGCTGACGCACTACGCCCAAGCCCTGACATCGTGTTCGAGTTCATCCACGACTGCTCCGAGGCCGGCCGCACGGCCCGCCGAAATCCCAAAGGACTTATCCCATGAAAACAAGCACCGTTGAAGTTGGCGAACTGGTCTCGAGCCTGAGCGCCGCCGGCGTGCAACGCCGGATCGCTGCCCTGCCGGGTGTTCACCATGTCGATGTCAACTACGTCGCCGGCAGCGCCTCCGTCCACTACGACGAGACCAAAACTTCGCTAGAGGACATCCGACGGCGCATCATCGAGTGCGGCTACCACTGCCGCGGCGCGATGTTGCCCGCGCACGTCTGCACACCCGAGGTGCATGACGAAGCGTCCGGACACTCTGGCCACGAAGGCCATGCCGCGCATGCCACTCACGATCACGGCGCTCACGCCTCGACGCCGGCCACAACGAAGGTGCCGCCCTCCCCGTCGCATACGGGGCACGCAGCGCACGCTGGCCACGGCGGTGGCCCCTCCCACGAGATGAGCGACATGATGCATGACATGGGCCATGCGCCCGGCATGTCGATGCAGGACATGGCCAATGACATGCGCAACCGTTTCCTGGTCGCGCTGTTGTTCGCCGTTCCAGTGTTCCTCTACTCGCCGATGGGCAAGATGTTCGGCGACTTCGCCACGCCGTTCGGGATGGATCGCAACCTCTTCCTGTTCATCGTCGCGACCGGCGCCATCGCCTATCCGGGCTGGCCCTTCTTCGTCGCCGGCTGGCGTGCGGCACGCAACAAGGTCGCAAACATGGCCACGCTGGTGGTGCTGTCCGTCGGTACCGGGTACGTGTTCAGCCTCGGCGCCACCTTCTTCTATGAAGGCGAGGTGTTCTACGAGGCAGCCTCCGTGCTGCTGGTGTTCATCCTACTCGGTCATTGGTTGGAAATGCGCGCGCGCGCCGGCGCTTCTGACGCGATTCGCGCGCTGATGGATTTGGCGCCGCCGATGGCAACGGTGCTGCGCAACGGTGTCGAAACCAAGGTGCCGACTTCCGAGGTGCTGGTCGGTGAAACGTTGATCATCAAGCCGGGCGACAAGATCCCGGTAGACGGCAAGATCGTTGACGGCGCGTCGCAGGTCGATGAGTCGATGCTTACCGGCGAATCGATGCCGGTCAAGAAGGTGATTGGCGATGCGGTGATCGGCGCGACCATCAACAAGAGCGGCAGCTTCCGCTACCAGGCTACCAAGGTCGGCGCCGATACCGCTCTCGCACAGATCGTCAAGCTGGTCCAGGAGGCGCAGAACTCGAAGGCTCCGGGCCAGTTGCTCGCTGACCAGGCGTCGCAGTGGCTGGTGCTCGCGGCCATCGTCGTCGGTTTGGCGACTTTCGCGGTTTGGTTCTGGGTCCTTGGCCAGCCCCTGCTGTTCGCCCTTACGCTCACCATCACCGTCTTCGTCATCGCCTGCCCCGACGCGCTCGGGCTGGCGACCCCGATGGCGATCATGGTCGGTACCGGACTGGGCGCCATGAACGGCATCCTGTTCAAGAACGCTGCAGCGCTGGAGAACGCCACCAAGCTAACGGTGGTCGTGTTCGACAAGACCGGCACCCTGACCCTGGGCCAACCGGACGTCGTCGAGATGGTGCCGGCACCGGGTACAACGGAGGCGCAACTGCTGTCCACCGCAGCCGCGGTTGAAAAGTTCTCCGAGCATCCGCTCGCGCTTGCGGTTCTCAAGAGAGCTGGCCCTGATGCTCCGGAGACGGCCACCGCCTTCACCAACATCGATGGCCAGGGTGCACGAGCCAAGGTAGGCGAGGAGGTCGTGCTGCTCGGCAACCGCAAGTTGATGGAAACCGAGGGGGTTAGCCTGTCTAAGTTGGCGGCCGAGGCAGCCCGGCTGCAGGGTGGCGGTCGCACGGTCGTCCACGTGGCACGCGGCGGCCGTCTGATCGGCCTGATCGCGATCGCCGACGCCGTGCGCCCGAGCTCCAAGGCCACGATCGCCAAGCTGCAGGAGCGCGGCGTCAGGGTGGCCATGATCACGGGCGATAACCAGGCTACCGCCGAGCGCATCGGCAAGGAGCTCGGCATCGACATCGTGCTGGCCGATGTGTTGCCAGGTCAGAAGGCCTCAAAGATCAAGGAACTGCAGGCCCAGGGTCACAAGGTCGGCATGGTCGGCGATGGCATCAACGACGCCCCCGCACTCACCCAGGCCGATGTCGGCTTCGCGATCGGCGCCGGCACCGATGTAGCCATGGAAAGCGCCCAAGTCGTGCTGATGAAGAGCGACCCCTACGACGTCGTCGGAGCGATCGAGCTGTCGCGTGCGACGCTGCACAAGATGCACCAGAACCTGTGGTGGGCGGTGGGCTACAACGTGATCGCCTTCCCGCTCGCGGCGGGTGTGTTCTATCCGTTCACGCTGTCGCCTGAGGTCGCGGCGCTTTCGATGTCGGGCAGCTCGGCCATCGTCGCGATCAACGCCCTCATGCTCAAGCGCACCAAGCTTGCGGGCATCCGCCATCCCCGCCCCGCATCGGCCACGCGCTTGCCGGACGCGCAAGCCGCGTCGGCCTGAAACGGTCGCGAAGTAGCAGTGATGATGCGCCCACGCCTCATCGAACAGCATCGGTCGCCCTCGGCGATCGGGCTAGGGGCGTGGCAATTGGCATGGCTGGCGTCCGCAGTCTTCGTTGTTTCCGCTGGCTATGGCGCGCTGATGCCGCTGTTGCCTGCCTGGCTGGCGCCGCTGATGGCTGCGGACGGTCAGCCCGCGGTCGCCCGCCATGTTGGCCTGCTCAGCGGCCTGTACGCTGCCGGCGTGCTAGCCGGCGCGCCGCTGTGGGGCCTGCTCTCCGATCGCTGGGGCCGGGGACGCATCCTGCTAGTGGGTCTGGTCGGGTACGTCGCCAGCCTGCTGCCGCTGTTGTGGCCCGGATGGATCGGACTGGCCGGCATCTACGCGTCACGCGGGGCCACCGGTTTCTTCGTGGCGGCCGTCGTGCCCGTGGTCCCAGCGCTCGTCGCCGAGCACACGCCGCGAGACCGGCGCGCCCGCAGATTTGCGTGGCTCGGCGCCATGTCGTTGCTGGGCTTCCTGTTTGGACCGGGGCTCAATGCCGCCTCCGCGCAGCTGTCCGTCGTCCTCGCCAACGTCGGTGTCGGCACCTTCGATCCCACAGATCTCGTGATCGTGACCTCGGTGGCATTGGGCGCGCTGATGATGCTTGGACTGGCAGTCACCGTGCCGCGCGTCATGCCGGGCGCCCTCGAGGACGATGTGCAGCCTGCGACAGCTGATCGGAAGCGCACGATGGCGCTATGGGGACTGAACGGCACCGTCATGTTCGTGTTGTCCGGCTTCGAACTCGGCATCGTGCTGCAGGGGCAGCAGCACCCGACGCTGTCGTCGCGCGAGATCTCGCTGATGTTCGCGGAGTGCAGCCTCGTGATGCTCGGCGTCAACGCACTGCTGTTCTTCACCGGTTTGCTCGAGCGAACCGCCGGCCGCGGCATGTTGGCGGCGGGGTTGGTGCTCGCGATCGCCGGCTTGGCGATGCTGGCGCAGCACCACAGCGATGCCTGGATGTATGTCGGCGTCAGCTTCAGCGCTGCCGGCACCGGGCTCGTGTTGCCAACGCTCTCCTACCTAGCCGCCGGTGCCTCGAAGCGACGGCTTGGCGTCACGATGGGTGGGCTGGCTGCGGCAGCGGGCCTCGGCCAGGCGCTCGGCTCGGCGGCTGCCGGCTGGCTCTTTGGCGCGGTGGCCCAACTCAGCTTCGCGTGGCTTGCACTGCCCCTGCTTGCCACCCTGCTCACCTTGCTCGTGCGGCCTGGCTGGTGGTCACTCGACAACCCAGCGCCGCAGTCGCCTCGTATCCCTTCCACCCATCTTCCCAAACGGTACCCCCAGGAGCCCTGACCATGCGCCGCCTTCTCATCACCCTGTTCGCAATGCTAACGCTCGCCTTGTCCGGCTGCGGTTACAACACATTTCAGTCCACCGACGAGCAGATCAAGGCCAGTTGGTCGGAGGTGCTGAACCAGTACCAGCGCCGCGCCGACCTGATCCCGAACATCGTCGCCACTGTCAAAGGCGAGGCCAACTTCGAGCAAGAAACGCTGACCAAGGTGGTGGAGGCGCGCGCCAAGGCAACGTCAATCCAGGCTACGCCGGAACTGGTCAACGACCCTGCGGCGTTCAACAAGTTCCAAGCCGCGCAGGGCGAGCTATCCAGCGCACTATCGCGCCTGCTGGTGGTCACCGAGAACTACCCGAGCCTGAAAGCCAACCAGGGCTTCCAGGACCTGCGCGTCCAGCTCGAAGGCAGCGAGAACCGCATCACCGTGGCGCGCGGCCGCTATGTGAAGGCCGTGCAGGCCTACAACGTCGCGGTCCGCTCCTTCCCCAGCAACCTGACGGCGATGGTGTTCGGCTACGGCGTCAAGGCGAACTTCAGCGTCGCCGACGAGGCAGCGCTGGCAATTCCGCCGAAAGTCGATCTTGGCGGCATCCGCGCTTCGGGTGCCAGGAAGTGACAACCGCCCCCGTCCTGACCGGTCGCTTTGTGCGCTGGTTAGCCGTCCTCTGGCTTCTGTGCTCGGCCACACTCGGCGCGGCCGCCCAGGATCTAGTCCCGGTGCCGCCTCTACGAGACCGGGTGACCGACCTGACCGGTACGCTGACGGCACAGCAGAGCGCCGCGCTCGAGCAATCGTTGCGCATGTTCGAGGCGCGCAAGGGCACGCAGATCGCGGTGCTGATCGTGCCGACCACGCGGCCGGAGGCGATCGAACCCTTCGCGCTGCGCGTGGTCGAGCAATGGAAGCTGGGTCGCCGCAAGGTCGACGATGGCGCCTTGCTGCTCGTCGCGAAGGAAGACCGCGCCATACGGATCGAGGTCGGCTACGGCATCGAAGGCGCGCTGAACGACGCCACAGCAGCGCGCGTCATTGCAGAGGTCATTACGCCCCGCTTCCGGCAGGGCGACTTCTATGGAGGCCTCGCGGCAGGCCTGGATCAGATCGTGCGCGTCCTCGATGGCGAGGCACTGCCGCAGCCGCGGCGCGGAGCGGCAACCGCTGACGACGGCATCGGACAAAGCTGGCCGGTGCTGTTCATCGTCACGCTGGTGCTGGGTGGCGTGTTGCGACAGGTGCTCGGTCGATTGCCCGGGGCCCTGGTGGTCGGCGGCGTGCTGGCCGTCGTCGCCTGGTTCGCGCTCGGCACCCTGGCCGTCGCGGCCACCGCGGGCCTGATCGGCTTCGCGGTGACGCTGCTGGGCGTCGGCATGCGCGGCCATGGCGGCATGCACGGGTACGGCGGGCGCCGCGGCGGCGGCGGCGGCGGCGGCTTCGGCGGAGGTGGTGGTGGCTTTGGTGGGGGCGGCGCCTCCGGCAGGTGGTGAACATGGATATCGCAAGAGTGCTACGCCATTTCGCAACGAGCTCGGCGCCCTTGCGCCGCACCTTCCCTGCCTCCGCGCTGCATTCCATCGAGCAGGCGATCGCCACGAGCGAGTCCTCTCATGCGGGAGAAATCCGTTTCGTCGTCGAAGGCGCGTTGGATGGCCTGCCGCTGCTGCGCGGCCAGACAGCACGCGAACGCGCCGTCGAGCTCTTCGCGCGTCTGCACGTCTGGGATACCGAACACAACACCGGTGTGCTCATCTACGTGCTGCTGGCGGACCGGCGCGTCGAGATCGTTGCCGACCGGGGCATCCATGCCAAGGCCGGTGGCGAGGCCTGGTCTGCCATCTGCCGCGGCATGGAAAGGCACTTTGTTGGGGGTGACTTCGGCCAAGGTGCCGTCCAGGGCGTCGAAGCCATCTCGCAGCTGTTGACGCGCCACTTCCCTCCTGCGCCCGGTGACCGCAACGAGTTGCCAGACGTACCACTACTGCTCTGAACACATACCACGAGAGGACACCATGCAACTGCAATTCCTCGGTGCGACCGGCACCGTCACTGGTTCGAAGTACCTGCTGCGCCACGAGGGCGCGACGCTGCTCGTCGACTGCGGCCTGTTTCAGGGCTACAAGCAACTGCGGCTGCGCAACTGGGCACCGATGCCGGTGCCGGCCGCCGGCATCGACGCGATCGTGTTGACCCACGCCCACATCGACCACAGCGGCTACGTGCCGCTGCTTGCACGACAGGGTTTCAAGGGCAAGGTCTATTGCTCGGAAGCGACCTATGAGCTCTGTCGCATCCTGCTGCCCGACAGCGGCCATCTGCAGGAGGAGGAAGCCGAGTACGCCAACCGGCGCGGCTACTCCAAGCACAAGCCGGCGATGCCGCTGTACACCCGCGAGGACGCCGAGCGCTGCCTGAAGCAGTTCGTCCCCCGGCCCTACGGGACATCGTGGAGCCCCGCTCCCGGGCTGCAGGCACGCCTTGATCCGTCCGGGCACATGCTGGGCTCCGCCTTCGTGAAAATCGACGATGGTCGCCGGTCGATCCTGTTCTCCGGCGACATCGGTCGACCGAACGACCTGGTGCTGGCAGCGCCGGCACGCGTCCCCGGGGCCGACTACGCGGTGGTCGAGTCGACCTACGGTGACCGGCAGCATGAGCCGAGCGATCCACTGATCAAGCTCGGCGAGGTCATCAACCGAACCGCTGCGCGCGGCGGGGTTGTCGTGATCCCGGCATTCGCCGTGGGACGGGCACAGAACCTGATGTACGGCATCCATCTGCTCAAGCAGCACGGCGTCATCCACCATCTGCCGGTCTACCTCGACAGCCCGATGGCCACCGACGTAACGCGCATCTATCACGCACATCGCAGCGAGCACCGGCTCAGTCCGGAGGAATGCGAGGGCATGTGCCATGCCGCGACGATCGTCAACAAGCCCGACGACTCGCGCGCGCTGAGCGCGAGACATGGCCCGATGGTCATCATCTCGGCCAGCGGCATGGCCACTGGCGGGCGGGTCGTCCACCACCTGAAGGCCTTCGCGCCCGACCGCCGCAACACGATCCTGTTCGCTGGCTATCAGGCCGGCGGCACGCGTGGTGCGGCCATCCTGCAGGGTGCCACCTCGGTACGGATCCACGGCGAGGACGTACCGATTCGCGCCGAGGTCGCGGCGCTCGACAGCCTGTCCGCACATGCCGACGCTGGCGAGATCCTGCAGTGGCTGCGCGGCTTCGACGCGCCACCGACGCAGACCTTTATCACACACGGCGAACCAGCGGCGGCTGACGCGATGCGCTCGCGCGTCGAGCACGAGCTGGGCTGGCCCTGCCGCGTGCCCGACTACCTGGAAACGGTGGAGCTGCCATGAGCGCGGGGCCGCTCCCCGCACATGGTGACGGTGCCGACAATACGCTGCGCGCCTGGCGCACCGGCATCGACACCTATCAGGAGCCGGTGGTCTACATGCGGCGCGACTGTGCCGTCTGCCGCTCCGAGGGATTCACGACACAGGCGCGCGTCCAGTTGACTGCGGGCTCAGCCAGCATCGTGGCCACGCTCAGCGTCGTGGACGGGCCTTGGCTCGAGCACGGGAATGCGGGATTGTCCGAGGCAGCGTGGGCGTCATTGCGAGCCGAGCCGGGCGAGCGACTCACCATCAGTCACGCACCAGTACTCGACTCGCTGAGCCATGTCCGCGCCAAGGTCTATGGGCATCACCTGGACGACAGTGCCTTCAGAGCGGTGATCGGCGACGTCGCCGCAGGCCGCTATTCCGACCTGCAGCTCGCGACCTTCATCACCGCCTGCGCCGGTGACCGCCTCGACCTTGCAGAAACCGTCTCGTTGACGCGAGCGATGATCGACGTGGGCGAGCGGCTCGATTGGGGCCGCAACCCGATTGTCGACAAGCATTGCGTCGGCGGCCTGCCAGGCAACCGCACCACGCTGCTCGTCGTTCCTATCGTCGCGGCCTGCGGGCTGACGATGCCCAAGACCTCCTCGCGCGCAATCACTTCCCCCGCCGGCACCGCCGACACCATGGAGGTGCTCGCCCCCGTCGATCTCGACATCGCCGCGATGCGACGTGCGGTCGAGCGCACCGGCGCCTGCATCGTCTGGGGTGGCTCGGTCCGCCTCAGCCCGGCCGACGACATGCTGATCCGCGTCGAACGACCGCTGGATCTCGACAGCGAGGGGCAACTGGTTGCCTCCGTGCTGTCCAAGAAGGCGGCGGCCGGATCGACGCATGTGCTGATCGACCTGCCGGTGGGGCCGACGGCCAAGGTGCGCAGTGCCGAGGCCGCGCAGACGCTCGGGCGCCGCCTCGTCGAGGTCGGCCGTGCCATCGGCTTGCAGGTGGCACTGCGCCTCACCGACGGCCTGCAGCCGGTCGGGCACGGCATTGGGCCGGCGCTGGAAGCGCGTGACGTGTTGGCCGTGCTGCGCCGACAGGCAGACGCGCCGGACGATCTGAGACAGCGCGCGCTGCGTCTGGCCGGCGACATCCTCGAACTGGGCGGCGCTGCCGCCGCGGGGTCTGGCCTGCGCCTGGCGACCGAGGTTCTCGCCGACGGAAGGGCCTGGATCAAGTTCGTCGCCATCTGCGAAGCCCAGGGCGGCCTGCGCGAGGTGCCGCTCGCGCCACACCGCCAGGTCATCGAGGCACCCCGGGCGGGGCGTGTCACCGCGATCGACAACCGAGTGCTGTCACGGGCTGCCAAGCTCGCTGGCGCCCCAAACGCAGCCGCGGCCGGCGCCGACATGCACGTCCGCCTTGGCGATGTCGTGCAAGCCGGGCAGCCGCTCTTCACGCTACATGCACAGGCCTCAGGCGAGCTGGCCTACGCGCGGCAGTACGTCGAAAGCCGTCCATCCATCGTCCAGATTTCGGAGGCATCTTGAGTCCTATCGTCTTCCATCTTCCCGGCGACGAGAGCTTCGCCGATCGGCTGGTGCGTACGCTACAGGCCGAGCCAGCCGCCTTGGAGCTGCACCGATTCCCGGACGGCGAGTCCTTGGTCCGCCTGGACGCCGACGTGACGGGCCGAACCGTGGTGCTCACCTGCTCTCTCGCTCGGCCCGACGAGAAAACCCTGCCACTGCTGTTCGCTGCAGATGCGGCCCGCGACCTCGGCGCGGCTAAGGTCCTGCTCGTGGCCCCCTACCTTGCCTACCTGCGGCAGGACCGGCGTTTCCAGGCGGGCGAAGCGATCACGTCACGAAGCTATGCCGCGCTGCTGTCCGCGGCGTTCGATGGTCTCGTGACGGCCGATCCGCATCTGCACCGCTACCATGCGCTCGACGAGATCTATCGCATCCCGACACGTGTCGTGCACACGGCGCCGCTGATCGCCCGCTGGATCGCGTCGCAGGTTAAACGCCCGCTGCTGATCGGCCCCGACTCGGAGAGCGAGCAATGGGTGTCTGAAGTCGCCGCTGCCGCCGGCGCGCCGTGGACCGTGCTGCAGAAGATCCGCCGAGGCGACCGCGATGTCGCGATCAGCCTGCCGGACGTCTCGGCGTGGCGCGACCGCCAGCCCGTGCTGGTCGACGACATCGTCTCGAGCGCGCGCACCATGATCCAGGCCGTGGCCAGCGTGCGCCGCGTCGGCCTGCCGGCGCCGCTGTGCATCGGTGTGCACGCCTTGTTCGCCCCGGCCGCCTATGAGGAACTGCTGGCCACCAGTCCTGCCCGCGTGCTCAGCTGCGACACGGTGCCGCACGCCTCGAACGAGATCAGCGTCGTCGAACCGATGGCGCGCGCGCTGGAGGATTTGATGAAGGGAAGCGCATCATGAACAACCATCGACCGTCCATTGTCTGGCGACTGTGGCTGCTTGTTGCGCAGGTGATCGCGGTGTCGGCCGGCATATTGATCGCCTGGAAGGCGTTCGGGCCCGAGCCTGTCGCACCTGCGCACACCGATGTCGTGGCATTGCGCGAAGCGCCCCATGCCGACGCGTCGGCCTCTGCTCCCAACGCAAAGGCCGTCGCGACCCGCCTCGAAGCAGGCTTCCGCGCTGCGGCGGCGAACGCCTCGGCATCGGTCGTCAACATCTACTCGCGCAAGGCGCCGCCACGGCAGTTGCCCGGCTGGCTGAGCCCCAACGGTGGTTCCGACGAAGAGGCCACGCAGGGCCAGTCCAGCCTGGGCTCGGGCGTGATCGTCGCGGAGCAAGGCCTCATCCTGACGAACAACCACGTCGTCAACGGCGCAGACGAGATTGCCGTGATGTTGCCGGGCGGCAAGGTGGCGGAGGCGCGCGTCGTCGGTACCGACCCCGAGACCGACCTCGCAGTGCTGCGTGTCGATGCCACGAGCCTGAAACCCATCACCTTCGCTGATCCCGCGTCGGTACAGATCGGCGACATTGTGCTGGCCGTCGGTGACCCGTTCGGCGTCGGCCAGACGGTGACGCAAGGCATCGTCAGCGCCACGGGTCGCAACCGGCTCGGCATCAACACCTTCGAGAACTTCATCCAGACCGATGCGGCGATCAACCCCGGCAATTCGGGCGGCGCGCTGGTGGATACATCAGGCCACCTGGTGGGCATCAACACGGCGATCTACTCGCGCAGCGGCGGATCGCAGGGCATCGGTTTCGCGATCCCGGTGAGTCTGGCTCGACAGGTGATGGAGCAGATCATCGCCACCGGCCGCGTCAGCCGTGGCTGGCTCGGCGTGAGCGCACGCGACGTCGTCCACGAAACCACCGGTGCGGCAGCCGGCGCGGCGATCGTTGCCGTGCAGCGCGGCGGTCCGGCCGATCGCGCCGGTTTGCGCGCCGGCGACACCGTTGTTTCGATCAACGGCAAGGATGTCGTCGACACGGCAGCCCTGATCAACGAGACGGCGGCGCTGCGCCCAGGCACAAGGGCGGAGTTCAAGGTGCTGCGCGCCCGCGAGGCCGTCTCGCTGGGTGTCGAGCTGGGCCAGCGTCCCGTCGCCCGCAGGCAGTGACAAGAACCTCATATGTTGAGCGGCGCACTCGAGTCGGGGCTCATGCACGCGCTGATGCGCAGAGCCGACCACCGTGCCTTCCCAGTGGCCGTCGGTGCCGTCGCAGCGGTCGCCACGCTATCGATGTCCGTGCCTTTCGCTACCCTGCTGGTGGCGGCGGTGCTGATGGCGCGGCGCCGCTGGGGCGCGATTGCCTTCTGGGCCAGTCTGGGCGCAGCGCTGGGCGCGGCCCTGCTGTACCTGATGTTCCACCACCTCGGCTGGGCCCGGCTGTTCGCCGCCTACCCGGACGTCGTACGTTCGAGCGCCTGGCGCGACGCAAGCCGCTGGCTGTCCGCCTACGGCGTTGTGGCCCTGCTCGTGATTGCTGCCACGCCGCTGCCGCTGACACCGGCACTGATGTTCGCCGGCATATCCCGGCTGCCCATCTTCGAGGTGGTGCTCGCCCTGTGGCTCGGAAAGCTGGCGAAATACCTCGTGTACGCCTGGCTGGCCTCACGCTTTCCGGAACGCGCGCTGCGGCGTGGCCAACGTCACGCAGAGCAGTTGCGCGCCATCGTCGCCAGCGCTCTGTCCACCACTCAGACGCCAGGTGGCGACACCACATCGTCTATGGAGCATCGGAGATGATGCGTCCCTGCCGACAGTCCCGCCCGATTGACCTAGTCCTACAAGAGGCATGCTGATGTGTTTTTCCGCGCAAGCCAGCTTCACCGCTGGCACCGTGTTGCTGATCATCGGAGCAGCCACCGTCCGGCGAGCAAACTTGCGCTCGGAACTGCCATATGCCTGGATACCCGTCCTCTTCGGCATCCAGCAGTTGCTCGAAGGCGCACTCTGGTTGACCTTCCCTGATCGCGCGCCGCTCCTCAACACAGTGTTGACGCACGCCTATTCATTCTTCTCTCATGTGCTGTGGCCCATCTATGTGCCGCTGGCTGCGCTGGCGCTGGAAACCGTGCCCTGGCGGCGACGGGTCTTGATCGGGATCGCACTCGCGGGAAGCGCCGTGGGGCTGTACCTGCTAGCCACGCTGTTCACGCTGCCCATCGTGGCCACGGTGACCGGCCGGCACATCGCCTACGAGTCGCCGCACTTCTATGCACTGGCCGCGATGTCGCTCTATTTGCTGGGCACCTGCGCGAGCTTGATGTTCTCAAGCCACGCGCGCGTCGTTGCCTTCGGGGTGGCCGCGTTCGCGTCCGCGGTGGCGGCCTACGGTTTCTACGCCACCTGGTTCATCTCAGTATGGTGCTTCTTCGCCGGGATGCTCAGTGTCATCGTGTTCCTGTACTTCACGGATCCGCGCCGGACCGCGCGAGTCCGCGGCGCGACACTTGACCTGGAGCCGCAATGATGGGACGGACGAAGGGCTTCACGCCCACGCTCGGCTTTCATGTGCTCACACCGTTGTACGACCGCGTGGTGACGCTCACCACCCGCGAGCAAACCTTCAAGAGCGCCTTGCTCGAACAGGCGGCGATCGAGGCAGGCTACCAAGATTGCCTTCGAGTTGGGACGATCGTCCATCCTGCCGGCTGGGGCCGCGCGGGCGGCTTGCTCAGCCGAACCGCGTTTCTGACCATCCAGCTCCTCGACGGCTTCGACAATACGGGGGACGACGTTGCGCCTATCGGAGTAGCGCGTGCACTGTGCTGAGGCGATGTGACCTTCCAGTTGTGGCACCTATTCCTGCTGGCCAGCGCCACGCTGCTGGGCTTGCTGTTCGTGCTCGTGCTCGCCGAACCCAGCCTGCCCTACGACATCGGCAATGACCTCCCATCGCCGGAGGATCACGAGTTCATGGGCCTGGTCGCGGCACTGGTCGACGCTCCCATTGCGAAGGCGGCCTCCATCGAGGTGCTGACAGATGGGGTCGCGTTCTATCCCGAGGAGTTCATGAGCATCGCCCACGCCCGGCACAGCGTGCATTTGGAAGCCTACGTATTCCACGTGAGCGCTGTGGCGGACCGACTCGTGCGCCTGTTGACTGAGCGCGCCCGCGCCGGCGTCCACGTGCGGCTTGTCATCGATGCAATTGGCAGCTGGCGAACGCCTGCCGCCTATTTCGACGGGCTGCGCGCGGCCGGCGGCGAGGTCGCCTGGTATCAACCGGTCCGGTGGCATACGCTGAAGCGGTTCAACAACCGCACGCACCGCGAGCTGATCGTCATCGACGGCGAGGTGGCGTTCGTCGGCGGCGCTGGCATCGCGAGCTGGTGGGACACTGGACCGCCCGGGCAGCCGCCGTGGCGCGACACCATGGTGCGGCTCGAAGGAACCATCGTCACTTCGGTGCAAGCCGCCTTCGCCGAGAACTGGCTCGAGAGCACGGGCCAACTGCTCACCGATCCAGGATCATTTGCGCATTGCCGGGCTGTCAGTGGGCCGCCCGCCGCCGGCACGGATGCGATCATCGTGACAGGCACACCATCGGCGGGCAGGGCCACGCGGGCACGCATGCTGTTTCAATTGCTTGTCGCTGGCGCCCGCCGGTCGATCCGAATCACCTCACCCTACTTCCTACCGGACCGCAGCATGCTGGCGGAATTGCAAAAGGCTGTCCGCCGCGGCGTGCTTGTGCAGGTCGTCGTGCCGGGCCCTCTCAACAACCACCCCATCGCCCGGCGGGCGAGCCGGCGCCGGTACGGGGACCTACTCGGTGCCGGCGTTGAAATGCTGGAGTACGAACCCGGCATGCACCACAGCAAGGTGCTGCTCGTCGATGAGCTGTGGGTCGTTGTCGGGTCCAGCAACTTCGACAACCGCTCGTTCGGATTGAACGACGAGATCAATCTCGCCTTGCCTGATCGCGCTCTGGCGGAGCGCCTGCGGGAGGACTTCGAGCGCGATGCAGCGCTCAGCAGGCCGGTCGATCTGCACGCCTGGCGTGCGCGCCCAATGTCTGAGCGCCTGCTTGCCCTGCTCGGTGCGCTGTTGGAGCGACAGCAATAGGAAACACCGAGACTGGGGCGATTTGCGACCGGGGCGCCGCCCGCGCAAAACCCCTGTACTTCGGCCGATCACATGAAGAACCACTGCAGTTGCACCTGGACTGCGTTGTGTGAGGCAGCGAACTCACGGCCCACGGTCCCGGTGAAGTGCTGTACTCCGATGGTCAGGTCCGTCGCAGGGCCAGCAGACCATACGAGACGGCTGTCGATGGCATGGCTGTGGTCATCGACGTTGAGCACGACATAGTTCACCCACTTCAACAGCGGCGTGATCTCATACGACGCGTACAGCCCCGCGTAGCGCGTCGCGAGGCTCGCCACCCGTCCCGAACGCAGCCCCTCGATGTCGTAGCCAGCCGGGTTCCGCGAGCCAGCGCCGTTGTAGTACAGCTCGGCGCTGAGCGTGAGCCCGTTGGCGAAGGCGTAGTCCGCGCCCGCCATCCACCGGTTGAAGCCAGGGCGCCCGTCAGCTGGGTTCAACCGAGCCACCTCGGCACGGACACCGACGTCGCCGATCTGGCTGGCGATATCCGTGCCAACGACGTCAAAGCCCCGCAAGCGGCCAAGGACCAGGGACGCGTCCACTCCGACGGCATTGCCGTGCCACTGCAGCGCGCGACTGGCCGAGCCGTTGTCGGAAGGCGGGGCATAGACCAGCGATGCGCGCGACAGCGGCCCCAGTTTGGCCTCGAGCAAGGCAGCATCGACGCCGACGCGCTCCTCACGCTCGATCGCCAGCGGGCTGGCCGGGTTCAGGATGTCAAGCGGACTCCAGAAGCGGCCGGTCCCCCAGGCGATGCGCTGACGACCGAGCTTCAAATCGACCTTGCCTCGGGTCAGGGTCACGGCCGCCCGGTACAGGCGATGGCGGCCGTAGACTTCGCCCCGCTCGACGTAGTTGGCGTCGGCCCGCCAATACTGTGCCGACGACCTGTCCTTGAGTGCCTGAAACTCGCCCGTTTCCAGGTAGCTGCCCAGCAACAGCTCATTGTCGTATTGAAGGTCGAGCGCGATTCCAGCGGCCAGATCGCCCATGGCCTCGACACGCAGCCGGTTCAGGTTCAGCGCGTAGCCCTCACCCGTCGCGGCCCGCGAGCGCAGGTAGACGCTCTTCACGCTCCCGGCGAGCTCCAGCGGTTGGGTCTGCGCCATCGCCGGGGCCACAGCGGACATCTGGCACGCCGCCAGCACGGTCGCGCATCCAATATAGCCTCTGAATCGACGTGTCATCATGTGTGCCGGATCGCTGCTGTCGGGTCCAATCTCGCGGCGCGCACCGCGGGGTACAGCGACACAGCCACACTGGCAAGGAACAGGCCGACGCCGGGGCCGACGAGGTTCCCTGCGACCAGCCTCGGATAGACGATGCCGGTCAGCCCGGGAATGGCGCTGTAGTCGCGATAGAAGCCCGACAGGTCCAGGCCGATGTTGCCGAACAGCGAAACGACCGCCGCACCGACCGCGTAGCCGACGACAGACGCGACGAGCATCAGCGCCACCGTCTCGTAGACCACCATTCGCACGATGGCGTCGGGCTGCGTGCCCAACGCCATCATCACGCCGAACTCGCGCGTGCGCTCGGCCACCGCCATGAACACGGTGTTCATCACCGCCAGCGCAACGACAAGGAAGAAGACTGCGACGATGACTGTCCGAATGGCACGCACCAGACCCAGCATGTCCGCCACTCGTGGCAGCAGCCGCGGCCATGGTGACGCGACCAGACCGTCCTTCCCCAGCAGGGGTGTCAGCTTCGCGGCGACGCCATCGACCTCGGCGCGGTCCGTCAGCCGCAGGTTGATCGACGAGACGCGCTGCCCTAGGCCCAGCATGCGCTGCGAAGCAGGCAGTGTGACGAAGACCATTGCACCGTCGAACGAACTGCTCTCGGTCGCGAAAATGCCCCGAACGCGAAACGCCGCGGTGCCAAGTTCGCCGGCCACGCCGGGCGCCATCAGCACCAGCTTCTCTCCCAGGCGAATGCCAAGTTTTTTCGCCAGGCGCCGACCGATCACGACGTCTCGGTCCGCACCAACCTCCAGCGCCGATCCTCGACAAAGGTCCGGTGCAGGATGGTGAGGCCACGTTCGAGTGCGGGGTCGACGCCGTACAGCATCACTCCCACCGACTTCGTGGGACTGCTGATCAGTGCTTGCGCCTGCACCCGCGGCGCTGCGGCGGCAATACCGGGCTGGGTTCGCACCGCGGCGAGCGTGGCAGAGGCATCGAAGGCCAGTTCCGGCGCCAGGTCGCGCCGCAGCCCCTCGCGCTCGATCTGCAGATGCCCGGTGACATAGCGCGTCGAGTTGTCCACGAGTTGCTCGCCGAAGCCGTCGAAGAAGCCGTAGAGGAACACGTAGGCAACGATCGCGAACGCGGCACCGAATACCGTGATCGCGCTGCGCTTGCGGTTGCGCAGCAGGTTGCGCGTCGCGATCAGGGCGAAGACCGGCAAGCGCGTGCGCGCCTCGCCACGCGGGCCGCGCCGGCTGCCGGTAGATTTCTCGCTGACGCCGCGGATCGCGGCGACCGGCTCAAGGGTCGCCGCGCGAAACGCCGGGTACAGGGCCATCGCCAGCGCGATCAGGAACACGAGCATGGAGATGGCCAGGCTGCGCTCGGCACGCACGACCGGGTAGATCACGTCTGACAGGCCAGGCATCGCCCGCAGCCCGGCCTCAAAGGCGCCAAGATCGATGCCTGAGCGGCCGAAGGCGGCGGTCGCGCCGAGCCCGACCGCATTGCCCAGCAGCAGTCCCGCCGCGCCGAGCAGCGCGGCCTCGGCAACAACGAGCCGGAACAACAGCGACTGGCCGGTGCCGAGCGCCAGCATGATGCCGAACTCGCGGGTGCGCTCGAGCACCGCCATCAGCACCGGATTGGCCACGCCGGCGGCGACCATCACGAAGAAGATTGTCAGCACCACGAAGCCCATCACCTCGTGGAAGCGAATGCTGATCGCCACCATCGGCAGCAGCACCGGCCAGCCCACCACCTCGTGGTCGGCGCCCACGCGCGCGGACAAGTTCTGGACTGCGCCGCCAAGCTCGCCACGGTCGCGCAGCCGCAGCGCCACTGCAGTGACGGCTTCGGGCGCGGCAAGGAAGTCGCGCATCGCCGCCATCGGCATCACCGCGACATAGCCGTCCAGGTCATCGATCTTGGTGCGGAACACGCCGCGCACCGGAGCGCGCGCGCTGGCGACCGAGCCATCGTAGGCCTGACCCACCAGCACCACATCGTCGCCGGCCCGCAGGGCCAGGGCCTCGGCCAGGCCCTCGCCGATCAGCACCCCGGTGTCGTCGGCGCCGCTGAAGCCGCGGCCATCGACCACCGCCTTGAACAGGTCCGTGACGCGCGCCTCCTGCGCCGGGTCAACGCCGAAAGCCAGGATGCCGCGCGAGCGATCGGCGCGACTCGCAAGTACGGTGGTCTCGAGGCGGGCAGTCGCTGCAGCTACCGACGGATCGGCACGCACCGCTTCGAGCACGCGCGCACCGGCCTCGATCGCGCGGTCCAGACTCGGGTCGTCGTGGTAGCCCTTCAGGTGCACCTGCGCGTCGGCGGCGAAGTAGCGCGTGGTGTTGTTGATCATCTGCCGGTTCATGCCGTCGATGAAGCCCCACAGAAAGGTCAGCGCTGCCAGGCCGACCGCGATCGAAAGCACCGTGATGACGGAGCGGCGACGGTTGCGCATCACGTTGCGAACTGCCAGCGTCCAGATCATCACCTTGGCCTCCGCTCGTCGGCTTCGATGCGACCATCGCGCAGCCGGATCACACGGCGCGCCCGCTCGACCACCATCGGGTCATGGGTCGAGAACACAAAGGTCGTGCCCTGCTCCTCGTTGAGGCGACGCATCAGGTCCATCAGCGTCGCTCCCGATTGCGAATCAAGGTTGGCGGTCGGTTCATCGGGCAGCACGATCACCGGCTTCGCGGCGATCGCACGCGCAACGGCGACGCGCTGCTGCTGGCCGCCCGACAACTCGTTCGGGCGGCGGTGTTCCATGCCCGCCAGACCGAGCGTATCCAGCAGTCGCATGGCCTCCACGCGGCGCTGCGCCTCGTCGACACCCTGCAGCAGCATCACGTACTCGACGTTCTCGAGCGCGGACAATACCGGCACCAGGTTGTACTCCTGGAACACGAAGCCGATGCGGCGTAGCCGCACCTCGGCCAGCGCCTTGCGGCCTAGGCTCGTGATGTCCTGATCGCCAACCCAGACGCGGCCGCTCGTCGGCCGGTCGAGCCCTCCGATGAGGTTCAGCAACGTTGTCTTGCCGGAGCCGGACGGGCCAACCAGCGCCACAAAGTCGCCCGCCAGGATATCGAGGTTCGTCTCGTGCAGCGCCGGCACCGGGATGCTGTCGCGCTGATAGACCTTTGTCGCCTTATCGACGCGGACAATGATGGAAGGCAGCGGCATGGCAGTCAGGCGCTCGTCGTCACGGCGATCGGATAGACGAGACCTTGCAAGCGCAATTGCATCGGTAGGCATTGCCCGAGGGCTGAGCAACCGCACACCCGGCGCGTGAAATCGGCATCGTGATCGAACAACAGCCCCACGTGCTCGGCGATCCAGAATAGGTTGCGCTTCATGGTGTCTATAGGTTGTGGTTGGAGCTTGCGGAACGATCCGATTCAGGCATGGCGCATGTACGCAATCACCGCGGCCGCCCAGGGCAATGAGCTAGTTGGCGAGACGCGGGGTCGAGATCTTCATCGCTTCTGTAGGTTGCGCTGACTGAAGATTTCGTCGTCAACCGGACGGTCAAACGCGGCCTCCTTGAGCACCACCGTCGTCGAGTTGCCGGGCTTGGCGTCGGGCCGCATCTCCCAGCGCGTCGGCAGGATCCGCCCGCCGACCTGCCGGACCTCGGCGAACGTCAGCACGCGCACGCGTTCGCCGCGCTCGCTGAAGAACTCCTGCTTCAACGGCATCGTGTCGGCGCGCCGCACCCAGTAGACGATGCGGCCCCAGACCACCGCCGCGTCGGGTTTGGGCACGGCCTCGACCTGCACGACCGTCGCACCGTCGTGCTGCACTGTGGCGATCACCTTGTGCGTGTAGTCGTCGAGAATGCTGCTCTCCTTCACAAGGTCGTCGTTCGTGAAATCCGAGCCCATCCATGGCTGCAGCATCATGGACGGCGGAATCTTGACGATGCGCTCGACGTTGGGCAGATAGTTCCACATCTCGGTGCCAATGCGCAGCGAGCCGATACCCGCCTCCTTGGCTGGCGTGATGATGCGCACGAACGAGCGTCGTGGCCGGTCCATCCACAGTCGCAGGCCGAGCGTGCGCTGCCAGCGCGGCGTGACGATCGTCATCTCGTACTCGCCCTGCACGGTGCTGCCCCACAGCAACTTCTCGACCTTGTCGAGGATCTCGCGGCCCTCAGACGACTGGGCATGAGCCCTCGGCACGCCAAGCGGGGCCGCAGCGGTGGCCACCCGTAGGAAACCACGTCGCGTGCTCATGACGCACCACCCACCAGCGGCAGCGCCGCGGTGGCCACACGCAGCCGAGTCGGCGCCGCCGTCGACACCAGCAGTGCTTCCAGCATCGCCCGGTCCACGACCTCCTTCTCCAGCAACAGTGCTGCCAGCGCTTCAAGCGTCTCACGGTTCGACCGAAGCGTCTGCGTCACTCGATCGCGCGCCTCGTCGAGCAGCCGGCGCACCTCGCCGTCGATTGCCTCTGCGGTCCGCTCGCTGAAGGTCCGCGGCTCGGGCAGCGTTGGCCCATTCAGGTACAGCGGTGCGGGCCGCGCATCGTAGGTCACCAGCCCGAGTGCGTCGCTCATGCCGTAATGGGTCACCATGTGGCGCGCCATGTCGGTGGCGCGCTGCAGATCGTTCTCGGCACCGGTGGAGACGTCCTCAAACACCAGCTGCTCGGCCACGCGCCCGGCCAGCAGCACGTCGAGCCGATCGAGCAGCTCGCTGCGGCGCATCAGGTAGCGGTCCTCGGTGGGCGACTGCTGCGTGTAGCCAAGGGCCGCGATGCCACGAGGGATGATCGACACCTTGGTCACGCGGTCGGCGTTCTTGCGCATCTCGGCGACCAGGGCGTGGCCGGCCTCGTGGTAGGCGACGAACTTGCGCTCCGTCGGGTTCATCACCCGGTTCTTCTTCTCGAGGCCGGCCACGATGCGGTCCAGTGCTTCCTCGAAGTCCTGCATGTCCACCGCGTCCTTGTCGCGCTTGGCGGCACGCAGCGTCGCTTCATTGACCAAATTGGCCAGGTCCGCACCAGCGAATCCAGGCGTGCGCGCCGCGAGCACGGCGAGATCAACGGCCGGCGCCAGCTTGACGTTCTTCACATGCACTTCCAAGATCTGTCGACGTCCAATCAGATCGGGCCGGTCGATCGCGACGTGCCTGTCGAATCGCCCTGGCCGCAGCAGCGCGGGATCAAGCACCTCCGGCCGATTCGTCGCGGCGAGGATGATGACGCCGCGGTTGGTATCGAATCCGTCCATCTCGGCGAGCAGCTGGTTCAGCGTCTGCTCGTGCTCCTCGTGGCCGCCGGACAGGCCCACGCCACGCGCCTTGCCGAGCGCGTCGATCTCATCGATGAAGACAATGCACGGTGCCTTGGCCGTCGCCTGCTCGAACAGGTCGCGCACGCGCGCCGCGCCGACGCCAACGAACATCTCGACAAACTCCGAGCCACTCAGCGACAGGAAGGGCACGCCGGCCTCGCCGGCGACCGCCTTGGCTAGCAGCGTCTTGCCGGTGCCTGGGGCGCCGACGATCAGCACGCCCTTGGGGATCTTGCCGCCCAGTCGCTTGTAGCGATCCGGGTTCTTGAGGAACTCGACCACCTCCATCAGTTCCTCGCGCGCCTCGTCGATGCCGGCCACGTCCTTGAAGCTCACTCCGGTCTCGGTCTGCATATAGACCTTGGCCTTGCTCTTGCCGATCTCCAGCATGCCGTGGCCCATGCCGCCACCCATGCGCTTCATCAGCAACCACCAGATGCCGAAGAACGCCAGTGCAGGTGCAACCCAGGAGATCAGCGCGCCGAGCCACTTGCTCTCGCGCACGCTGCCGTAGCGCACTTTTGCCGCGTCGAGCTGCGCCACCAAGCTCGGATCATTGACCAGCACCGTCGCAAAGCCGTGCTCACCGCCTGCGCTCTTGAGCGCCTCAAGTTTCTCCTTCGACAGAATTTGTTCGAGCCCTTCTGAACGCAGCTTGCCGGTGGCAATACCATCAGCAATCACCACCTCATCGAGCTTGCCGGCCATCAACGCCTGCTTGAACTCGCTGTAGGCCAGCGTCTGTGTGTGCTGGGGGGTGACGAACTCCTGCAGCAGGATCATGCCCACCAGGGCGGCCAGCACGTACCAGAGCGAGAAAGTCTGCTTCTTGTCCATCAGAAAGTCCTCTTTGACATAGGGCTCGGTTGGCCAGTGCTACGTGTTGGCGTGGCCGTTCGCAACCACGGCAGACACTGCGGCGGTTGGCAGTTCGGCGGCTCGTACTGCTTCATGGCGTCCTCCTGGGATGAGGTCACTTGGGGCCGTCCCCGCTACCGCCATCAACGCGGATCACGAGGTATAGCAGCGCCACGCATAGGCCCAGCAGCAACGCATGCAGGCCCCAGCCGAGCGCGTGCGCCCGGTGCTCCAGCACCAGCAACACCAGCGCGATCGTCGCAAGTATCCAGAAGATCCACTTGGGCCAGGCAGATGCCGGTCCGGTGTCGGAGGGCTTCATCGGTGTGCTCATGTCACTCCCCTCAAGGCTCGAATCGATGAGGCGACCAAGCATCGAAGCTGAACTCGATCTCGGCGCTCTTCTGCGGCAGCCGCACCCAGAGTCGGAATCGGTAGGGTGCGTCCTTGGCAACGCCAAAGACCTGCCCGAAGCTGGCCTGGTCGTTGACCGTCATCGGCAGCAGGTACTTGGCCGGTTCATCGACGATGCCGGTTTCACTGAGCTGCGCGCGTACCACTGCATCCTCGATGCGTCGGCCGCTCGCGCTGTCGTAGAGTGCCACGACAAGGTGGTGCACTTGGCCGCCGCCCTTCGGCGGACCACCATGGAGTTCGGCCAGCGCGTGCTTGTCCGTAACCACCGCCGCCGGCACCAGCCCCCAGTAGAGCGTCACGCCTGAGCGTTCCAGCCGGCCCTGGGCCTGCGCAGGGCTCAGCATCATGGCCAGCAGCAGCAACAGCAGCGACGTAGCGGCAGCGAGCCGCCAGCATGCCGCGGGAATCGAGATGGTCGTCATGTTGGACTCCTTGTGTCGGTCGGTCGATCAACAGGCATAGAGTTGCTGAAACATCACCTCGGCCCACAGATCGCGGCTCGTACGCCACGACTCCCAGGCCTGGGCGCATGCGTCCGCGCCTACTCGCTCCAGTTGGTACCAGGGGTTGTCACTGCGGTCCGGATCGCGCGCGCCCCACTGATCGAGCCACTGCTGCGTCCATGGCAGGCAGGCCAGCACCGGCGTGGCCTTCTCGGACCAGATCTGCCGGCTGACTCGCATCGGATGCAATTGGCGCAGCGAGTGCGCCGATTCCGGCGTGACTGCCATGCGTACCCAAGGCGAGACCCACTGCGCATAGGCACGCTCGCTGGTTTCGGACAGCGCCTGCACCTTGTCGAATCCGGCCGGATTGGCGTCGAACGGCAGGTCCTCCAGGCGGCGCGGCTCGAAACGGGCCCCGGCGGCGGCGTCGCCGGTGGTGGCAGCATCGAGAATCATCTCGTAAAGGCCGGGGGTGAGGCTCTGGATCGCTCCCGCGTGATGCAGTATGGCGCGGTGCTCGCGGCGCGCCACGTCCGCTGACACGAAGATGCCGAGATGCCCCACCTGCTTGTGCAACAGGTAGACGACACGCTGGCCAGCTGCCACCAGATGCTCGGTCGTCGGGAACACCACCTTGAGCCAGCCCAGCGCCTGGTGCGGCGGTGTGATGTTGTCACCGTAGGAGCTAAAGATGACCAGCGGCGCCCCGATGCGCCTGAGGTCCGCACGGCAATGCCGGTCGACCACGACCTCGCCGTCCTCGACGCGATTGCCAACGAACAGGTCCCCGGCAATGGCCAGCATCTCCTCGCGCGCCAGTTGGTAGTAGCCGTTCCACCAGCGTTCGAACTCCAGAAAGCGATCATGCTCGGCTTCCGGCTGGGCAAATAGCGTGTCGTACTTCCTGAACACACCCTCCGGCCGCAAAGCCTCAAAGTTCTGCACCAGCCATGCACCGTCGAATCTGCCATTGCCAAGGTCCGACATCCAGTGCGCTGGCCAGACGCCGCCGGTGAAACCGCCAAGCAGGCGCATCGGGTTGACACCGCGTTCACCGGCCCAGTAGGACAGCGGCGAGCCATTCAGCACCGCCAGCGCCGCCCGGTGCTCGCAATGCGACAGCGCGAGTGTGATCGCCCAGCCGCCTTGGCAGTTGCCGTACACGATCGGCGCCCTGCCGCGATGACGCTTGGCGACGAGATCGATGAAAGCCGCGAGCGTCTGCACGACCGCCGCCATCGTCTGCCCTTCCACCGGCTCCGGGTCGAATGCAACAAAGTAGACCGGATGACCTTCAAGAAGCGCCATGCCGACCTCTGAATCACGCTTGAAGCCGCCAATACCCGGCCCGTGGCCGGCCCGCGGGTCGACCACGACGACCGGCGCGGCACTCTTGCGCACGTATTCCTCAAGCGCGTCGGTGCCGCAGCGCGTGATCCGCAATAGCCGGTAATTCGACGGCGGATCGAGATCCCGCCCATCCATCACCGGCTCGGACTCGAAGTGCAGCAGCGGCGGCATACCCGCCGCCTCATGCGCCCTCATGTTGGCCGCGCGCTCGCGCAGTGTTTCGGCCATCGAGACGCTGCGCCACAGTGCGTCCAACCAATAGCGGGCGAGCAGGTGGGCAGGCTTAACGCCAGCAGCTTCAATCATGGCAGCAGCGTTCGGTGTCGGCATGGCGTCTTACCCGCAGCAGCAGCCGCCACGGCCTTTGGACGACGCATCGGAGCCACACCCGCCGGCCGCGGGCTGGCGCGCGGCTGGTGCGCCCGACGCGGCGCCAGCGCCGTAGCCGGCCTCACCGAGTGCAGCGACCAGTTCCGCCAGCTGATGCGCGACCTGCTCGCCGCGGACACGCGCGATGCCGCTGCCGAGATCGACCTCGACCTCTTGCACGCCCGGCACACGCTTGAGCGCCTTGGTGACCGACGCGACGCAGGATCCGCAGGTCATGCCATCGACTTTGAGTTCAGTGGTTTCCATATCGTGACTCCTTCGGTTTCAGTGTTGGTGGCCGCCGTGCCCTCCAGGGGGGAGCCGGTTTGCGCCATCCTTGGACTTCGTGTCCAACCCGCCGCCATGCCCGCCATGCCCGCCGTGGCCGAACAGGTGCATCAGCGGACACGCCAGCAGGATCAGAAATGGCAACAGTTGCACGAGGTGCGCGTTGTGGCGGAAGAACATCCAGGCGACCGCCGCAGCCAGGCCGATCCACAGCAACCATTGGTTGATGCGCGACCAGTTCGGGCCAGACGGACGGCCATTGCCGTGTTCATGGGAGTGGTTCATGTGTGCCTCCAGGTTGACGTGACGTCGATCATTGGTTCTTGTGGAACTTCGCGTGGTCGTGAGTCGGCTTGGACTCGGTCTTCGCGCTGGAGGCAGCAGCCTGCGCCGCGCACGGCATGGTCCTCGATGACGGGACATTGCGCTCGGCGCCGTGATCATGGCGTTTCATGGTGCTGGCACCACAGTCCATGGGCGTGGATACAGCGGAGGTGGCGGCCGACGGCGCCGCGGAACCCTCCTGTGCCATCGTGGAAGCAGCGGCAAATGCAAGAGCGGCGAAAGCCGACAGCAGTACGAGGGTAGCTCGCATGGCAAGACTCCTGAGGAGTAAAAGAAAACGGAAAGGAGGCCTGGAGGGGGCCGCCGCCGAGGAGAGCCGCGGCAGGCTCAACGTCGGGCATGCGGCGGAACGCAGCGCGGATCTGATCCGCGCCGCGTCCGGACGCTTCAAAGCGCTAGGCGTTGGAACGCGATGCGCGGCGGAGGCCCACCGGGCAGGTGTGACGAATCGACCGCCAGCCGCCCGACCACGGGCTCGGCCGGGCATGAGACCGACAGGATGCCGGAAACCGGCAGTGCGAAACCGAGCAAGCCGAAGCCATCGCCGACAGCCTTCAACTGTGGGGCCCCAATCGACGACTTCTCGCAGAAGTCCAAGCAGTTGACCTTGGCTGCATCATCGTGCTCGTCGCCGTGGTGGTGCACCTGGCTATCGAAGTTGGCGGCCGTCGTCGCCACGTCATACGCCGCCTCACCCAGGGCACAGGCGTTGGCCACACCCGCAGCGAGGCCGAACAGCCACACGAGCAGCACCTGGGCTGCCCATCGGCGGAGACGTCGGCGATCGCTGAACATGATGAAGTACTGGCGAGACAGAACAGGTTCCGTCTGGGTCAGAGTAGATCCGGATGCGAGATCGCTGTTTGACCTGCATCAACGCAGCATTACGCGCGCGTGAATGCAGTCTTCAGCCGCCAAAGGCGGAGGCTCAGCACCGATCTGGAGGCGGCAGCGGCCGCAGCCCACATTGAGCGAGCCTCGACGCACTGGACACGGCAGGGCCCATCCAGACAATGGTTCTTGGCGCCGCCTTGCCCATGGCACGAGCGACACGCAGGATCTGGGCCGCGGGAATCGTCGGGTGCTACTTGCCGTATCTCTGGTTGAAGCAGGACAAGTCCGCCTGGCTGCTCGTGCCGGCAGCCATCAGCCTGGCTCTGTTCGCGTGGCTGCTCGCTTTGCATCCGACGGCGGCGGGCCGCGTCTATGCCGCGTACGGCGGCGTGTACATCGGCGTTGCCATTCTTTGGCTGTGGTTGGTGGACAAGGTCACACCGACTGCCACCGACTGGGTCGGCGTCAGTCTTTGCTTCCGCGGCATGGCCGTCATCATGTTCGGCTCAAGAACCAAAGGCTGACACCTGTCGCTATGCCTTCACCGGACGCTTGCCGAGCGAAGGCGTTTGTGTTGACGCCTAAAGCGATTGCCGGCGCCGCGCACACAGTCCTGCGCATACACGCGCGGCCCAGCGGGCCACCGCGCCACCATCACAGCTCAGGTGGCAATGCGGGCGAGTTCACTCAAGCGCTCAATCCCTATTGGCTCATTGGGGAGCAGCGGCACCACAGCGTAGCGCTTGGCATGCCGGCTCGCGACAGCGTCGATGAAGGGCAGTTCCTTGGCTGCACGGGCCCGCAGCAGCGGTGACTTCACAGCTGTTACCGCCACGCTGTTGTTGATGACCCAGGCCCAGGGCTCGATGCCAGCTCTGCGCAGGTCGTCCTGCAGCACGGCAGCCTCCTGCACAGGCGTGTTCTCCGCGAGCGTTGCAATCAGAACCTTGGTTCGCGTCTCGTCTTGCAGCTGCATCATCGGGGTCGTGAAATGTACGCCAGTGCTCGACATTTGCCGGGCAATCTCCCGGTGGTAGGCGCCAGTGGCATCCAGCAGCAGCAGTGTGTGGCCGGTCGGCGCCGTGTCCATGACAACAAACTTGCGGCCGGCTTCACGGATGATTCTGGAGAAGGCCTGGAACACGGCAATCTCCTCGGTGCATGGGGATCGAAGGTCCTCGTCCAGCAGCGCGCGGCCTTGCGCATCCAGGTTCTTACCCTTGGTGGCCAGAACCTGATCGCGGTAGCGCTGCATTTCCACATGTGGGTCGATGCGGCTGACGCTCAGGTTTTCCATCTGCCCGGCCAGCGTTTCCGTCAGGTGCGCGGCAGGGTCGGACGTCGTCAGGTGGACGGGGAGTCCGCGCCTTGCCAGCTCAACGGCCACGGCCGCAGCAAGGGTTGTCTTTCCGACACCCCCTTTGCCCATCACCATGATGAGCCCATGCCCGGGCTCCGCCAGACCGTCTACAAGCTGCGCCAGGCTGGGGGCGTTGAGCACTCTGGCCTGCGATGCCTCTGATGCCGGCGGCTGAGGCAGCACGTCGCCGAAGAACTGGCGCAGCGCATCGAGGCCGACCAGGTCGAACGCCTTCAGCGGAATCTGGTCGCTTGGCAACTCGCCAAGAATTGCCGGCATGGCCGCGAGCGCGGCTTGCTCGCGCCGAACTACGGCCGCGGCGAGCGCGTCCTGAGCGGCATCGTCAACGGGCATTACGCCGTTGATGACCAAGTACTGCTGAGTCATCCCGATGCGGGCCAACTCCTCGTGGGTGCGTGCCACTTCACGCAGGGTGGAGGCCTGTGCACGGGCCACCAGGACGAGGCGGGTGCGAGCCGGGTCGGCCAGTGCATCAACAGCAGCCTTGTATTGAATGCGCTGCTTCTCCAGTCCTGCGAGGGGTCCCAAACAGGACGCATCACCTTTGCCGGCCTCAAGGAAGCTGTTCCAAGCACCGGGTAGCTGCAGCAGTCGAATCGTGTGGCCAGTCGGCGCCGTGTCGAAGATCACGTGCTCGAAGCGACCGACCAGGGATTCGTCCGTCAGCAGCCCGGTGAATTCATCAAAAGCTGCGATTTCGGTGGTGCATGCCCCCGACAACTGCTCCTCGATGCCCTTCACGACATCGACAGGAAGTACGCCGCGCACCGGACCGACAATCCGATCTCGGTACCCCTGAGCAGCGGCCTGCGGGTCGATCTCCACTGCCCACAGGTTCGTCACGGCGGGTACCGCCGTGACCTGGTTGCCGATGCCGATGCCAAAGACTTGACCGACGTTGGACGCAGGGTCGGTGCTGACCAACAACACTCGCTCGCCGGCATCCGCCAACTTGAGCGCAGTGGCACAGGCCAACGAGGTCTTGCCGACGCCGCCCTTGCCGGTGAAGAACGTGAAGCGGGGCAGTTGATCAATGGACTTCATGCGACCTCCGCGTCAGCAGCACTTGCCGCCGCTGCAGCAACTGCTCGCGCTGGCGGCGGCGACGGGCGCAGCCAAGCTGAACCATTGCGCCAGTTGCTGACGGCTGGGGTAACGCCCGGCCAGCACCACTTGGCCGTCGAGCACGGTGATGGGCAAGGCATCCTGCCCGGAGCGTTCGAGGAAGCCGCGCACCGCCTCGTTCTGCGCGAAGGCCATGGGCTGCTGCGCCAGGTTGAAGCGCTCGATCTGCGCGCCCAAGCCCTTGGCCCAGTCAATGTCGGCCGCCGCTTGTACAAGTCTGGCATCGACGTCCTGGCCGCAAACGCCGCTGCTGCAGCAAAGTGCCGGGTCAAAAATCTGAATGGCTGACATGGGGGACTCCTGGGGTTCGGCTGTCATTTGAATGTCACAAGCATCCGGCAGAGTTCGGGCCGGTGACTTGTGTTGCATCAATATTTCCAATTCTATAGAATTATCGACTTATGGAAGAACAACAAGTTGTCCGTGCCCTCGCAGCCCTGGCGCAAGCCCACAGGCTCAAGGTATTTCGCTTGCTGGTCGTCGCAGGCCCGCACGGCCTGACGCCAGGCGCAATCTCGGAAGCGCTAGAGCTGCCGGCAGCGACCCTTTCCTTCCACCTGAAGGAACTGAGCAATGCCGGCCTTGTGACCCAGGAGCGCATCGGCCGCAACGTGGTGTACCGCGCAGCCTTCGATCACATGAACGAATTGCTGGCCTTCCTCACGGTGAATTGCTGCAAGGGCGAAAACTGCCTGCCCGCGTCGTCCACGGCTTGCGCCTGCTGACGCCAACACAACCTTGAAGGACTCCCGTGAGCTCTCCGACCTACAACGTGCTCTTTGACTGTACCGGCAACTCGGCCCGCTCCATCCTGGCCGAAGGGCTGATGAACCACCTGGGGCAAGGCAAGTTCAAGGCCTTCTCTGCCGGCAGCCATCCGGCTGGTGAAGTCAATCCGCTGTCGTTGCAAACGCTGACCTGGCTTCAGTTGCCCATCGAGGGCTATCGCAGCAAGAACTGGGAGGAGTTTGCGCATCCAGATGCCCCGGCGCTCGACTTCGTCTTCACGGTCTGCGACAAGGCGGCCGGCGAAGTCTGCCCGGTTTGGCCCGGCCAACCGTTGACGGCCCATTGGGGCCTGCCGGACCCAGCTGCGGTGGAAGGCACCGAAGCCCAGAAGCTGCAAGCCTTTCAGGACACCGCGCTGGCCTTGAAGCGCCGCATCGAGCTGATGCTGTCGCTCCCTCTGACCACCCTGGACAAGATGTCGCTGCAAAGGGCCGTCCGCGACATCGGCCACGCCTGACATACCGCTTCTGCTTCTATCACCATGACCACCAACGTACTCATCCTCTGCACGCACAACTCCGCGCGCAGCGTGCTCTCCGAGGGCATGCTGAACCACCTGGCTTCCAAGCTGGGCAAAGATGTAAAGGCCTACAGCGCTGGCAGCACGCCCAGCGGCCGTCTGAACCCTTTTGCGCTTGAGGCCTTGTCCAACGCAGGCGTCGATGTCAGCGGCTACCGAAGCAAGAGCTGGGACGAGTTCACGACGCCAGAAGCACCGCCGCTGTCCATCGTCATTACCGTTTGCGACAGCGCGGCCGCTGAGCAGTGCCCGGTGTTCTTTGGCGGCAATGGTCAACCAGTTAAGGTGCATTGGGGCTACCCGGACCCTTCCAACGCCGAGGGGGGCGACGAAGGCAAGCGCCGCGCGTTCGAACTGACTCGCCAGGCCATTGGCTACCGAATGCTGCAGTTGCTGCAGCTGCCACTGGACACGCTGGGCAAAGAGGCACTGCGCTCGGCGCTTAACGCCATTGCCGAAACTTGAAACGTTGCCCATGAACACGAGTTCCTTTCAGAAGCTCCTGGCCGAGACACTTGGCACCGCGCTGTTGCTGGCTGTCGTGATCGGCTCAGGCGTCATGGCCGAGCGCCTGTCGAGCGGCAACGTGGCGATTGCGTTGCTGGCCAACACGTTGGCAACTGTTGGCGGGCTGTACATCTTGATCGAGGTATTTGGCCCGGTCAGCGGCGCGCACTTCAATCCTGCCGTCAGCGCGGTCATGGCCTGGCGCGGCGAACTGGCAGCGGGCGCTTTGCTGCCCTACATCGGCGCGCAGTTGCTGGGCGCGATGCTGGGGGCCTGGCTGGCTCATGCAATGTTTGACATGAGCATCCTGCAGTTCTCGACCAAGTTGCGCCGTGGCAGCGGGCAGTGGGTGGCCGAGTCCGTCGCCACGTTCGGGTTGCTGCTGGTCATCCTGCGCGCGCCCAGCTCTCGCGTGGCGGCCATGGTCGCCGCCTATATCGGTGCGGCCTACTGGTTCACAGCCTCCACGTCGTTCGCCAATCCCGCTGCCGTGTTTGGCCGCATGTTCAGCGATAGTTTTGCCGGGATCGCGCCGTCCAGCGCGCCCGGCTTCGTCATCGCCCAGTTGCTGGGCGCCGCCATGGCGGTGGGCGTGAATCATTTGCTATCGACCGGAACGCCCGCCGCTCGCGGGGCGTCGTCCACCGAATCGGCGCCTGCCCGCCATGTCTGAGCCACTCTTCCCCGAAGCGGTGTTTCCGGCATTGAAGCCGGAGCTGTTCGACGCGCCTACGCAGGAACGCTTGAAGGTAGCAGTGCCGTCCCGGCACCGGCCGCGCATTCTGATGTTGTATGGCTCGCTCCGCCAGCGCTCCTACAGCCGCCTGCTGACCTTTGAGGCGGCCCGGCTGCTGGAAGCGATGGGGGCCGAGGTACGGATATTCGACCCGACGGGGCTGCCCTTGCCCGACGGCGCGCCCGAGATGCATCCCAAGGTGCAGGAACTGCGCGAGCTGGCTGCGTGGTCTGAAGGCATGGTCTGGTGCTCTCCGGAACGCCACGGTGCCATGACCGGCGTCATGAAGGCACAAATCGACTGGATTCCGTTGTCGTCAGGCGCTGTGCGCCCCACCCAGGGCAAAACGTTGGCCGTGATGCAGGTCAGCGGCGGCTCGCAGTCCTTCAACGCCGTCAACCAGATGCGCGTGCTGGGCCGCTGGATGCGCATGTTGACCATCCCGAACCAGTCGTCCGTCGCCAAGGCCTTTGCCGAGTTCACGGAGGAGGGGCGCATGAAGCCATCGGCCTTCTATGACCGGGTAGTGGATGTGATGGAAGAATTGTTCAAGTTCACTTTGTTGACCCGCGACCTCGTTCCCTACCTAGTGGACCGCTACAGCGAACGCAAAGAGAGCGCAGACGAACTGTCCAAGCGGGTGAACCAACGCGCGATGTGAATCGCTGACGGTATAGCGCCGATCAAGCAAGCAATTGGTTGCCGTACACATCGAATCGTCCGCCTTCTCCATCTCCTCAGAATCCAGCCCAGGCAGCCTGTTGCGCGAGGTGGCCCGCATCTACACCCGGCCCCAGCGCGATGGCCGGTGACGGCGTCAACGACGCCCCCGCGCTTTCCAGGGCCGATATCGGCTTTGCGATGGGCGGCGCGGGCACCAACACAGCGATGGAAGCGGCCGATGTGGTGGTGATGAACGACGACCTGCAGCGCCTGCCGGAAACCATCCTCCTGTCGCGCCGCACCCATGCGGAGCTCTGGCAAAACATCAGCCTGGCCTTGGAAATCAAGGCAGTCTTCCTGGTGGCGGCCGTGTTCGGCAATGCCAGCATGTGGATGGCCGTGTTTGCCGACATGGATGCAAGCCTACTGGTGGTGTCCAATGGACTGCGCCTGCTGCGCGTTCGCGCTCCGCGTTGAGTTTGTCCGGTTGGCCCTTCGATATACTGCCCGCCATGCGCCGTTGCATCGTCTTTGTCCTCACCCTGTTGGTGCTAGCCCAGTTCTCCTGGGCGACAGCGGCCAGCTATTGCGGGCATGAGGAAACGACACCCAAGCAGCGCACGCATTTCGGTCACCATGCGCACTCGCACGGAGTCGAAGAAACGGCCGGCAAAGCTGCGCTCAAGAGCGTCTTGCTCTCCGCTGACCTCGATCACGGCCATTGCCACCTGAGTCCTGCGGCGCTTGCGCCGAACTATTGCGTGGTCGTTACCGTATCGGGCTGCGCCACGCTTCCAGCGGACCAGCCTTGCCTGGTCGAGTCCTTCGTGCCCGAAGGACTCGAACGCCCCAATTGGCTGCGCGCCTGATTCGGCGCGTCGTTTCTTCCCATGATTGACTAGCTCGCTGACGCGAGCTGACGCCGCGCCGAACCGTCCCCCGTTGTATCAACAACCCGGAGAGTTCGATGCGAAGCCATGTTCAAGGCTTTTTTGCGCCGTTGCTATTGGCGGCGCTATGTTCCCCTACCCTGGCTGCGGATGGCGTGGCCATGCCTACCGCTGCCCCGCGTGCCGCCGATGCAGCCCCGGTCAGTTCGACCATCACGCTGGCCGAGGCGCTTCGCCTGGCCCTGACCCACAACCCCGAACTGGCCAGTGTCCGACTGGAACTGCAGGCGATGGAGGGTGCGGAGCAGCAAGCCGGCGCGCGCCCCAATCCTGAGCTGGGCCTGCTGGTGGAAGACACACGCAGCGCCACGCGCACCACCACCTTGCAATGGTCCCAGCCCATTGAACTGGGCGGCAAACGCTCGGCACGCCTGGCCGCTGCGGCCCGAGCCCGCGAGCAGGCTGGCGTGGCGCTGCAGTCCAAGCAGGCCGAGTTGCGCGCAGCTGTTGCAAGCGCCTTCTTCGAGCTGCTCAGCGCGCAGGAGCAGTCCCGTTTGGTGCAAGCCTCGCTGGATCTCGCACGCCATGCCACCAGCATCGCCGGCAAGCGTCTTCAGGCCGGCAAGGTGCCTCCGCTGGAGCATGCCAAGGCTCAGGTTGCCGAAGCCGGCGTTCGCTCCGAGCTGGCGCAGGCGCAGAGCGATCTGCTGCTGGCGCGGCAGCGCCTGGCTTCCTTTTGGGGGGCCGGCAAGGTCGTTTTCTTTGATCGCGCGGATGGCAATGCCGAAGCGCTGCCGGACATGCCCTCCGACCAGCGCCTGGGCGAGCGGATGACGCAGGCGCCGGCAATCCGCTTGGCCCAGTTGGACATCGCCAGGCGCCAGGCGCTGTCCAGCGGCGAACGCGCCAAGCGCGTCCCTGACCTGACGCTCACGCTGGGTGCCAAGCGCGATGCCGAGCAGGGCCGCACGCAAGCGGTGATGGGGCTGGCTATCCCGCTGCCCATCATGGACAGCAACCAGGGCAACCTGATGGAAGCGCTGCGCCGTGAAGACCAGGCGCGCGAAGCGCTCAGCGCCACCACCTCGCGGCTGCACGCCGAGGTGTCTCAGACGGTGGAGAAGCTGCGCCTGACCCGCCAGCAGGTGCAGATGCTGCGCACCGAGGTGCTGCCCACTGCGCAGTCAGCCTATGACGCCGCGGTGAAGGGCTACGAGCTGGGCAAGTTCGCCTTCCTCGATGTGCTCGATGCCCAGCGCACGCTGTTCCAACTGCGCCAGCAAATCCTGCGCAGCACGGCAGATGCCTGGCGCGCTGCCGCCGAACTCGACCGCTTGCTGGGCCAAGACCCCAGCCAAGCTCGTCAATCTCAGGAGTAAGAACACATGTTGATGGAACCGAAGAACAAGTCCGCCGTGGCCATTGCCGCGGTGTCGATCGTTGGATTGGTGCTTGGCGTGGCCATCCTGCGCAGCGAGACAGCCAAGCCGGCCGGCGATGGACATGGCCATGCCGAGAGTGCCGCGCATGCCGATGACGGCAGGCATGGCGACCAGGACCATCACGCGGAAGCCGCGGCGCCAAGCAAAGGCCCGCACGGCGGCAAGCTGTTCACCAAGGACAACTTCGGCCTTGAGCTGAGCATCTATGAGACCGATGTGGAACCCGAATTCCGCGTCTATCTGTACCGCGATGGCAAGCCGCTTGCGCCGAGCCAGGCCAAGGTCAGGGTGACCTTGGATCGCCTGGGCCGCCAGCCTGAGCTGTTTGCATTTGCTGTCGAAAAAGACTACCTGAAGGGCTCTGCCGTCGTGGAGGAGCCTCACTCCTTCAACGGCACCATCCAAGCGCAGCTTGGCGGCCAAGCGTTCGAGTTCAAGTTTGAACAGGTGGAGGCGCGCGTGCAGGTCAGCGACGAACAGCTCAAACGCAATGGCGTGGAGATTGCGGCGGCCGGGCCGGCACGCATTCGCAGCAGCGTGCAGATGCTCGGCGAGGTCAAGCTGAACCAGGATCGCAGCGTGTTCGTCACGCCTCGTCTGGCCGGTGTCGTCGAAGCGGTGCGCGCCAATGCGGGCGACCGCGTGCGCCAGGGGCAGGTCTTGGCTGTCATCTCCAGCCAGGCCTTGGCCGACCAGCGCAGTGAGCTACTGGCCGCGCAGAAGCGCATGGCCCTGGCCAAGACGACCTATGAGCGCGAGAAGAAGCTCTGGGAAGAGAAGATCACGGCCGAGCAGGACTATCTGAGCGCACGCCAGGCCTTCCAGGAAGCCGAAATTACCTTTGAGAGCGCACGCCAGAAGCTGGCCTCGCTGGGAGCATTGGGTTCAGGCGCCAGCACCTCCACGCAAGGCCTGACCCGCTACGAAATCCGCTCGCCCATTGATGGTGTGGTCACCGACAAGAAGATCAGCGTCGGTGAAGTGTTGAAGGAAGACGCCGCCATCTTCCAGGTGGCCGACCTATCCACCGTGTGGGTGGAGCTGACCGTGCCGGCCAAGGAGGTGAACCGACTCAAGGTGGGCGATGCGGGCATCGTCAGGGCGTCCAGCCTCGAAGCTCAAGCCACCGCCAAGCTCAGCTATGTCGGCGCGCTGGTGGGCGAACAAAGCCGCAACGCGATGGCGCGATTGATCCTGGCCAACCCCAAGGGCCTGTGGCGCCCCGGCCTGTCCGTCACGGTGGACCTGACCTCGGACGAGGTCGAGGTACCGGTGGCTGTATCGGTGGATGCCGTCCAGACCCTGCGTGACCGATCTGTCGTGTTCGGCCGTTATGGCCAGCAGTTCGAGGCCCGACCGCTGGAGCTCGGCCGCAGCGACGGCCGCCATGTGGAGGTGCTCAAAGGCCTGTCCGCTGGCGAGCGCTATGCCGCCAAGAACAGCTATCTCATCAAGGCAGACATCGGTAAGGCCGGTGCAAGCCACGACCACTGAGGAACGAGCCATGAAGCAAATCACTGCCATCTTGCAGCCGCATCGTCTGGAGAAGGTCGAGGAGGCCTTGCATCGCTTGCCGCACCTGCCCGGTTTTACTGTGTTCAAGGCCCAGGGCCATCCTCGTGGTCACGGTGCCGGGCATGCCTATGTCGCCGACGAGTTGGTCCCCGACAGCCATGCGCGCGTGGTCTTGGTGATGTACTGCGCCGACGATCAACTGGCCTCGCTGGTGCAGACCATCGAGCAGGCGGCCCACACGGGCCAGGCGGGCGACGGCGTCATTGCCGTCTCCGAGCTCGTGGACATCGTCCGCATCCGCACCAGCCAACGCGGCGATGCGGCGGTCTGACCCAAGAGATCAGCACCTATGTTTGAAAAAATCATCCGCTTTGCCATTGCCCAGCGATGGCTTGTCCTGCTGTGCGTGCTGGGCATGGCCATCCTGGGCGTGTTCAGCTATCAGCGCCTGCCGATTGACGCGGTGCCTGACATCACCAACGTCCAGGTCCAGGTCAACACCGAGGCGCCAGGCTTCTCGCCGCTGGAGTCCGAGCAGCGCGTCACCTTTCCGATCGAGACGGCCATGGCCGGGCTGCCGAACCTGGAGCAGACGCGCTCTCTGTCGCGCTATGGTCTGTCGCAGGTGACGGTGATCTTCAAGGACGGCACCGACATCTACTTCGCGCGGCAACTGGTCAACGAACGCATCCAGGAAGCCAAGGCCAAGCTGCCCGGTGGCCTGGCGCCCACGCTGGGGCCCATCGCCACCGGCTTGGGCGAAATCTATATGTGGACGGTGGAGACCAAGGAGGGCGCGCTGAAACCCGACGGCACGCCCTACACGCCCACCGACCTGCGCGAAATCCAGGACTGGATCATCAAGCCGCAACTGCGCACCGTGCCCGGTGTGACCGAGATCAACACCATTGGTGGTTATGCTAAGGAGTACCAGGTCGCCCCAAGCCCCGAGAAGCTGGTCTCGCACGGACTCACGCTGCAAGACCTCGTGCAGGCGCTGGAACGCAACAACGGCAATGTCGGCGCCGGCTACATCGAGCGGCGCGGCGAGCAATACCTGATCCGCGCGCCGGGCCAGGTGAACAGCATGGAGGACATTGCCAACGTCGTCATCCGCAGCGCCAACGGCAGCCCGGTGCGCATCCGGGATGTGGCCGAGGTGGAAATCGGGCGTGAGCTTCGCACCGGTGCTGCCACCGAGAACGGCCGCGAGGTGGTGCTGGGTACCGTCTTCATGCTGCTTGGCGAGAACAGCCGCGTGGTCTCGCAAGCGGTGGACAAGAAGCTGAAGGACATCAGCCGCAGCCTGCCCCAGGGCGTGATCGCGCAGACGGTGTACGACCGCACCATCCTGATCGACAAGGCGATTGCCACCGTCAAGAAGAATCTGCTGGAAGGCGCCGCCCTGGTGATTGCCATCCTGTTCCTCTTCCTCGGCAATATCCGCGCAGCGCTCATCACGGCGGCGGTGATCCCGCTGGCCATGCTGTTCACCTTCACCGGCATGGTGGCCAACAAGGTCAGCGCCAACCTGATGAGCCTGGGCGCGCTGGACTTCGGCATCATCATCGACGGGGCGGTCGTGATCGTGGAGAACTGCGTGCGCCGGTTGGCCCATGCACAAGCAGTAGCGGGGCGACCGCTGACGCGCGACGAGCGCTTCCACGAGGTCTTTGCCGCCGCCCGCGAGGCACGGCGTCCGCTGCTCTACGGGCAGCTCATCATCATGGTGGTCTATCTGCCCATCTTTGCCCTTACCGGGGTGGAAGGAAAGATGTTCCATCCGATGGCCTTCACCGTCGTGGCGGCCCTGGTCGGCGCGATGATCCTGTCCCTCACCTTCATTCCCGCCGCAGTGGCTCTGCTGATCGGCAAGAACGTGGGCGAGAAGGAAAACCGCTTGATGGCTTGGGCCAAGCGCGGCTATGCACCGATGTTGGACTGGGCCTTGCTGAATAGGCAGCTGGTGCTGACCATCGCCGCGGTGTCGGTGATCCTGAGCGGCCTGCTTACCACCCGCTTGGGGCAAGAGTTCATCCCCAGCCTCAGCGAGGGCGACGTCGCCCTGCACGCACTGCGCATTCCGGGCACCAGCCTCACCCAATCCATCGAGATGCAGATCGAGCTGGAGCGCGTCATCAAGGGGTTCCCGGAGGTCGATCGCGTGTTCGCCAAGATCGGCACCCCGGAAATCGCTACCGATCCGATGCCCCCGAACGTGGCGGACAACTTCGTGATGCTCAGGCCGCGGTCCGAATGGCCCGATCCAACGCGCAGCCAGGACTCCCTCGTGGCCGCCCTGCAAGAGGCGGTGGCCAGGGTCCCGGGCAACAACTACGAGTTCACCCAACCGATCCAGATGCGCTTCAATGAGCTGATCTCGGGCGTGCGCAGCGATGTGGCAGTGAAGGTCTTCGGTGATGACATGACCGTCATGGACGAGACCGCCGAAGCCATCGCCAAAGTGCTTGAAAGCATCCCGGGCGCGGCCGACGTGAAGGTCGAGCAAACGACGGGCCTGCCCATGCTCACCGTGCAGATCGACAGAGCCAAGCTCGCGCGCCTCGGCCTGAGCATGGCGGAGGTGCAGGACACGGCAGCCATCGCCATTGGCGGCCAGGAGGCCGGCGCGCTGTTCCAGGGCGACCGGCGCTTCGACATCTTGGTGCGTTTGCCGGAATCGGTGCGCAGCGACATCGATGCACTCAAGCGCCTGCCGATCAAGCTGCCTAGCAGCAACGGCCAGGCAGCCTATGCGCAACTCGGCGACGTGGCGAACTTCGAGATCGCCCCTGGGCCGAATCAGGTCAGCCGGGAGAACGGCAAGCGGCGCGTCGTCGTCACGGCCAATGTCCGGGGGCGGGACATCGGCTCCTTCGTGACCGAGGCGCAGGCCCAGCTGGAAGCCAAGGTGAAGATTCCGAGCGGCTACTGGACGAGCTGGGGCGGCACCTTCGAGCAGCTGCAATCTGCGACGGCGCGGCTGCAGATCGTCGTGCCCGTGGCGCTGGGCCTCGTGTTCGTGCTGCTGTTCGCGATGTTCGGCAACGTGAAAGACGGCCTGCTGGTGTTCACCGGCGTGCCGTTCGCGCTGACGGGCGGCATCGTGGCGCTGTGGCTGCGGGACATTCCGCTGTCTATCTCGGCTGGCGTGGGCTTCATCGCCCTCTCGGGGGTGGCGGTGCTCAACGGTCTGGTGATGATTGCCTACATCCGCTCCTTGCAGGAGGACGGCATGCCGCTGGACGCTGCGGTGCGGGAGGGGGCGCTGACGCGGCTGCGGCCGGTGCTGATGACGGCGCTGGTGGCCTCGCTGGGCTTTGTGCCGATGGCTGTTGCGACCGGCACCGGCGCCGAGGTACAGCGCCCACTGGCGACCGTGGTGATCGGCGGCATCCTGTCGTCCACCGCGCTGACCCTGCTGGTCTTGCCGGTGCTGTACCGATGGGCCCATGCCAAGAGGAACAGCCGTGTGTGGAGCGTCTTCGGACGTGGCTTGCCGCAAAACACGGAGGCGCCGCGCTGAATTGACGCACGCGCGAGCGGCGCTTGCTCAGCTTGGCGAGCGCCGCATTTCATTCGATATGAAGAGGGACCTGTATGCAAGCCGAACGAGTTATTTCACTTGCTCTTGCCACCACGATGGCGCTGTTGGCTGGATGCGCGGCGATACCAGCGCCCCCGGTTCCGGACGACAGCTACTGCCAGACCGTGATGAAACCACGCAGCAAGGTCTGCATCTTGGGCGGCATTCCACCGGCCTCGCTGGCCAAAGACGCCGTCGCCCTTGACGGCGCCGCGGGTGCGTTCACCGTGTATATCGTACGAAACAACTGGGCCGATCCCGTCGAGTTGGCCGAACTGCGTTCGCCGGTCGGGCCTGCTGTCAAAACCCTGCCGAGAACATTTGCGAGGCTCAAGCTGCCTCCCGGTCAACAAGTGATCAGTCTTGGTTGGGCAACGGGTGCAACCCAAACTGTTGTCGAGGGCGGGGCGGGCGAGGTGCACTATCTGCAGTTGAAGGGGTGGGCGTTTTGGAGCGAGCGCAATTTCAGCTTCAACAAGATCGACAGAGCGACAGCCCTCCAGCTCACGCGGGACTCCAAATTCGTGGGTGATGGCGCGAGCCGGTGAGCTAGCTAAGCGCGAATCGAGCGCCGCGGCCTGCGGCCGACGGGGGAAGCGGCACCGTTTCCGTGAACTGCGCCTTGTCCGCGGGACGTGACGTTCTTCAAGCCGTCCAAGATTCCGCATTCGGCCGCTGCGCCATCGCACTGCTTGCGCAGCGCCTTGAGTTCCTGCTGCAGGTGTTTCAACTCGCGGATGCGCCTGGCCACATGCTCGATGTGCTCGTCCAGCACGTTGTTGACGGCATGACAGTTGTCGCGCGGCGCGTCCTGAAAGCGAAGCAGTGCACGAATCTCATCAAGTGTCATGTCCAGCGAACGGCAATGGCGGATGAAGGCCAGGCGCTCCAGATGCTCGGGTTTGTAGAGTCGATAGTTGCCCTTGCTACGCGGCGGCTCCCCGAGCAAACCCTCGCGCTCATAGAAACGGATGGTCTCAGCCTGGGTCTGGGTGACTCTTGCGAGTTCGCCGATCTTCATGGACAACTCCTTTCATGAACGCCAATTGTGTCCCGTCGGAGCTATAGCTACTTCAGGCTTCATGTCACGCCTCTCGCGAGCAGATGTCGTTTCCGCCTTTGGCCTCTGGATTCTTCGGAGTCCAGCGTACTGAACGCACTGAAGTACGGTGAAGGCGAAGCAAACCTGCGCTTCGGCTACGTTACTGCACCGCAGGCATCGGCGTCGGCCCGCCCGCGGGTCATAGATAGGCCGGCGGGCGAGTGTCCAACTAGTTGCGCGGTCCGTGACTGGCAAGCTGTGCGGCGCGTCAATGCGTGGCGACGGGTTCCCCAGAAGACCTGACCTGACGCCTTAGAGGCCTTCTCTGCCAACGTGGGGCCGCGCATCAGGAGCCTCCAGCTGCGGCGGAACTTGCGCTGCGATATCCCAGAATGGAGGCCGCTAGCAGTCCGACAGCGCCTCCTGTGATCGCCATGTCGGCGATGTTGAACGCCGGCCAGTGCATGCCGCGCAAGTGAAGGTCGAGGTAGTCGATCACCTGCCCGCGCGCGGCCCTATCGAGGGCATTGCCCAGCGCCCCACCAAGGATCAAGCTGTAAGCGAGGGCTTCGAGGCGGCGCACCGGCTTGGCCAGCATCCAGGCCAACCATATCGATGCTCCCAACGCGATCGCCAGGAAGAACCAGCGCTGCCAACCGCCGGCGCCTGCCAGGAAGCTGAAAGCCGCGCCCGGGTTCAGAACATGGACCAGATTGAAGAACATCGTCACCTCAATTGACCAACCCAGCGGTGTGGTCAGAACGATGAAGGTCTTGGCGGCTTGGTCGATGGCAAGCACGATGAACGCCATGGAGTACCAACGGGCTTTGCGATTCGGATCTGTCATTGTCTTCTTCAAGTTCGCAGGCCGCGGTGCCTGGCGCCGCAGTGGGCGGTGGCCGCGACGGCTTGGATGCACGCAAGGTTGCGCGATTGGCCAACAGTCGGCATCGCCCCAGCCAGCAACTCCAACGCCTCCACATGGCCATCGCCGAGTGGTCCGGTCACTTGGTCTGCGGCGCCCAGCACCACGGAGGAGCCAGCGCTCATTGCCTATGCCCGGAGACAGAGAATCTGCCGTCCACCCATCGCGCCAACGGGTTGGCTGCCAGGAAGCACGCCCAACCCAAGGCGAAACCAGCCAATACGTCCGCCGGGAAATGCGCTCCAAGGGCAACACGCGACCAACCGACACTCGCCATGAACGTGAGCAGCGCGACCCTTGCAGGCCAGCCGAAGAGAGGCCAGACCGCCGCCACAAGCACGGCCACATACGTCGCGTGCCCGCTGGGCAGCGTGTAGAGGCTGTCAGGCGTGCCCACGACACGGAATGCCGTTTCTTCCAGCGCCGTTGATGGCCGAGGGAAGGCGAAGGCCGCTTTGGCGGCAGCTCCGACCGACAGGGCGAGCAAGAGGCCGACCACAAACCTGCTTAAGGCCATCTTGACCCGCATAGCCTCGCCGCTGGACAGGCTGCGACTCCACAGCAGGAGCGTCGCAGCGACAGCAGGTGCACCCCAATAGCTGCCCAGCCATGTCAGCGACTCAGCCAGCCAGAGCCAAGCGTCGGGCACGGCGCGATTGATGGACAGGAAGAGGTCCACGTTGGCGCCACCCCAGTCGTACAGCCAGTGCCTGGACCAGTCGCCCGCGGAAGCCAGTGTCTGCATGCTGCTCAAGCCACCTTGGCCTTGAGCAGCCTGAGGCCATTAAAGACCACCAACAGGCTGGCCCCCATGTCGGCGAACACAGCCATCCACAGCGTGGACATCCCCATCACGGCAAGCGTCATGAACACGGCCTTGATCCCCAGCGCCACGACAATGTTCTGCCTCAGGATCGCGCTGGTCTTCCGACTGAGGCGGATGAACTCGGGAATCTTGCGCAGGTCGTCATCCATCAGGGCGACATCGGCGGTTTCGATTGCGGTGTCGGTGCCGGCCGCGCCCATGGCAAAGCCAATGCTGGATTTGGCCAGCGCGGGCGCGTCGTTGATGCCATCGCCGACCATGCCCACCATGCCGTGCGCGGCCAGCTCAGCCTCCATGGCCGCGAGCTTGTCTTCCGGCAACAGGCTGCCTCGGGCATCGTCGATGCCGACGTTCCTGGCAATTACATTCGCGGTCTGCTGATTGTCGCCGGTAAGCATCACCGTGCGCACGCCCAGGTCGTGCAACTCACTGATGGCCTGCCGGCTGGTCTCGCGCACCGTGTCCGCGACGCCGATCCCGGCGAGGGCTGCCGACGGGCTGGCGATCGCGATCGCGGTCTTGCCTTCGGCCTCAAGTTTCTTCAGCACTGCCTCGGCGGCTTCGCTGCCGACGCCCAGTTCCTGCAGCAACCGGTGGTTGCCAAGGTAATACCACTGGCCGCCGATGCGGCCCTTGACGCCCCGGCCCGTGATGGCCTCGAAGTCGTCGACTTCGGCGAGGCCTTGGCCGAGCCCCTCTTTCCAATGGGTGGCCACCGCGCCAGAGACCGGGTGGTCGGAACGCGTCGCCAGGCTCGCGGCCAGTTGCAAGGCATCGTGCCCTTCCGTGCCGAGGGTCACAACATCGGTCACAACGGGCTTGCCCTGAGTGATCGTTCCGGTTTTGTCCAGGGCCAGCGCCTTGAGCTGGCGGCCCTGTTCGAGGTAAGCGCCGCCTTTGATAAGGATCCCCCGGCGCGCCGCGGCGGCCAAGCCGCTGACCACAGTCACGGGCGTTGAGATGACCAGGGCGCACGGACAAGCGATCACCAACAGCACCAAGGCCTTGTAGATCCAGGCCATCCAGGCTGCTCCGAAGAGCAGCGGAGGCACCAGCATGACCGTCAGCGCCACGGCGAAGACCGCTGGCGTATAGATGCGTGCGAACTGGTCGACGAAGCGTTGTGTCGGCGCGCGGCTGCCCTGCGCCTCCTCCACGGCCTTGATGATGCGGGCCAAGGTCGAATGCGTGGCTTCGGCAGTAACCTTATAGACAAACGAGCCGGTCTCGTTGATGGTCCCCGCAAACACCGTGTCGCCGACGGCCTTCGCCACGGGAATGCTCTCACCGGTAATGGGTGCCTGGTTGACGGCGGATTGACCGCTCTTCAGCACGCCGTCCAGAGGGATGCGCTCCCCGGGTCGGATCCGCACGAATTCCCCGAGCGCCACCGTCTTGGCCGGCACTTCCTGCCAGCTGCCATCCGGTTGCTGCACCGTCGCCTTCTCCGGTGCCATCGCTAGCAATCCGCGGATCGCATTGCGCGCTCGGTCGAGGGACAGCACTTCGATGACCTCGGCCAGGGCGAACAGAAACATCACCATGGCGGCCTCGGGCCATTGCCCGATCAGGATCGCTCCCGTCACAGCGATGGACATGAGCGCATTCATGTTCAGCATGCCGCTCTTGAGGGCGATCCAGCCCTTCTTGTATGTGGGCCAGCCGCCTGTGGCGATCGATACTAGCGCCAGCGCGATGACGGGCCAGGCATTGTCCTTGCCGGTGCTGAAGACGATCACTTCGGCTACCGCAGCACTGAAACCCGCTACCGCCATCAGGGCCCACTGGCGGCGACTCACCGAGGGCTTGGGTGCCATCTCAGTCTCAGCCGCCTGACCCATGTCGGGCACGGCCTTCATGCCGATCGCATGCAGCGCCGCTTCCACTTTCGCTGGAGGAAGGGAATGCGTCACGGTCAGCTTGCGTTGCATCAGATTGAACTCGAGGCCCGCCACGCCGGGCATGTCCTGAAGCCGTTCGCGGATCAACCCTTCCTCGGTCGGGCAATCCATGTTCTCAATGCGGTAGACACTTTGCTGGCCGGTACCGGCAGCAGGCCTAGCCGGCTCGGACGGCGGCAGGCCGATGTCCCTGAGCGCACGGACAATGGACTCGGTGGACGGCAGCGAATGGTTCACCGTCAGCTTGCGCTGCATCAGGTTGAAGTCGAGCGCGGCAACGCCCGGCAGATTGCCCAGCCGCTTGCGAATCAGCCCTTCCTCTGTGGGGCAGTCCATCTTCTCGATGCGAAAGGTGTCCGTGCGAGCGGCTGTGACTGCCGTCATGGGGACGGCAGGATCGGGGAGCGCTGCGCGGGCGTCGCTGCTGGGCGGCATGCCCAACTCTGTGAGGGCGTGCACGATCGGAGCCGTGTCCGCCAGTCGGTGCACGACCGTCAGCCCGCGCTTCGGCAACTCGAACTCCAGGCTCTCCACGCCGGCGAGGATTCCCAGTCGCTCGCGTACCTGCCGCTCCTCATTCACGCAATCCATCGCTGGCACATGAAACTGCGAGCGGGTCGCCGGCCGATCAGCCGGTAGCGCCGTCGCCGGCATGCCGATGGACGCGAGCGCGTCGGTGAGCGTGGCGGTGTCCGGCAGCCTGTGCTGGACCGTCAGGACGCGCTGCCCGAGGTCGAACTCCAGCTCGTCGATATCCAGCAACTGGGCGAAGCGCTCGCGTATCTGCGCCACCTCATTGCGGCAATCCATCTTGGGCACATGGAAGCGATCGGCGTGCGTTGCACGTTCCGTGGATAACGCAGGGAGGCCCAGGCCGACCAACGCGGACGTCACCGGCTCCAGATCCTGCAGCCGGTGGGAAACCGTGAGGTGATGCCGTGCCAGGTCGAACGCCAGAGACTCCACACCGGCGATCTGACCCAGGCGCTGGCGAATCTGCCGCTCTTCGTTCGGGCAGTCCATCTTCGGGATATGGAGCACCGTGTTCGTGACCATCTGGGCGCTGCCGACCAGTGGTTCCTTGGACAGGGAATCACATGCGGTGCTGCCGCATGAGGTGTCGTTCGAGGTCATCGTATCTTCTCCACTCTTTCTCTTCGGGTTGAAGATACACCTTGATGTCGATACAGGGTCAAGCACTCTTTTTGAGTGCTCGCTGCCCAACAGCAGGTCGGCCTCGAAAGCCGAGGTGCGCTCGGCGCCGCAGCCAGGAAGCGACAGGTAGCCCATCCAGCTGGGGACCCGTGCCGTCAAGCGGTTCCACATTGAAGAACGCTCTTCCTCACCGTTACGTTGCTGGCCCTCCAATCAGCACGGCAGCGCCGTCACCGAGGAGCACGGCAGGTGGCAAGCCAACGCTCCGAGACGCGGTCGCCATTCGCCTGGGAACTCTCCAGCGACTGATGGGTCAGGCAGTCCCCTTCAGAACGGAGCAAGGTCGGCGAGTGCTTCATTTGGATGTAGAATGATTCTCATTTGCGGTTACGTATCATGGCTCTTCCATTGTGGTTCCGGGTCTGCGCTTCGTTGCTTTTCGCGCTGACGCTGTCGTTCACCACGGCTGCTCAAGCGGCTGAGGCTGATGTCCGCCGCATCTGGCAACTGCTGGACTATCTTGCTGTGGACTACGCCGGCGCGGTGAAGAATGGCGCCATTGCCAGTGCCTCCGAGTTCGAGGAGATGCGCGAGTTTGCCAAGACGACCCAAGCCAAGCTCGCGGAGCTCGACCCGCATCCCGAACGGGTTTCCCTTGTCGCAGAGGCGCAGACGCTATCCGCTGCCATTGAAGCGAAGAAGAGCCCTGACGAGGTCGCGGCCTTGGCAAAGTCGCTAGCCAATCATCTGCTTGCCGCCTACCCGGTACCATCTTCACCCGCTTCGCTGCCGCTGGTGGCGTCGGCGGCGGGGATATATCAGACCCAGTGTGCGGCATGCCATGGCGCCACGGGCAACGGTGACGGGCCAGTAGGGCTCAAGCTGGATCCGCACCCGGTTGCTTTCACCGACAAGGACCGGGCAAGAGAACGCAGTGCATTCGCGCTCTACCAAACCATCAGCCAAGGCATTGAGGGCACGACCATGCCCGGCTTCGCTACGATCCCCGAGTCCGACCGATGGGCGCTGGCGTTCTTCATCGGCCAGTTCGCACACGGCCATGGTGAGGCAACTGCGGGGGAGAAAGTGTGGGCCGAGAACGCCGCCGTGCGCGCCCAACTGACCAATCTGGACGCGCTGTCGCGTATGACCCAGGCTGATCTGGCGAAGCAGGTGGGTGACGAGCCCGCGTCACTGACCATGGCCTATCTGCACGCGCACCCGGAAGCCGTTGTGCAGAAGCGTGCCTTGAGCTTCGATGTGGCCCGCCAGAAGCTGGCCCAAAGCCTTCAGGCCATCGAAAAGGGGGACGCCGCGCAGGCTACGGACCTGGCGCTTTCAGCATATCTGGACGGTGTCGAGCCCATTGAACCAACGCTTGCCACCCGAGACTCGGCGCTGATGGGCCGTATCGAGACAGCGATGGGCAGGTACCGCGCATTGCTCACCAGCAACGCGGCCAAGCCGGAGCTGCTTACCCAAGTGAATGACATCGACGGCCTGTTCAAGGAGGCCGACGCGCGGCTCGGCTCCAGTGCTGACGCGACCGCCGCCTACCTGGGCAGTCTGACCATCCTCGTGCGAGAAGGTCTGGAAGCGCTGCTGGTGGTCGTGGCCATGATTGCCTTCCTCCGCAAGGCCGAGCGCGCGGACATGCTGCGCTACGTGCATGCAGGCTGGGTCGGCGCGATGGTACTGGGCGTCGCGACGTGGGGCGTCGCAACCTATTTCGTTGGGATCAGCGGCGCCAGCCGCGAGGTCACCGAAGGCTTGTCCTCGCTCTTTGCTGCCGTCGTGCTGCTGAGCGTCGGGATGTGGATGCACCAGAAGAGCATGGCCGGCGCCTGGCAGAAGTACATCCACGACAAGCTGTCCGCGGCGCTGAGCCGCAAGTCTGCCTGGTTCATGTTCGGCTTGTCGTTCATCGCGGTCTATCGCGAGGTGTTCGAGACCATCCTTTTCTTCGCAGCATTGTGGGAGCAGGGAAACCACCAGGCCGTGCTGGGAGGACTGGCAAGTGGCATCGCCATCCTGATCGCCATCGCATTGGCACTGTTGCGCTTCAGCGCACGACTGCCAATTGGCAAATTCTTCTCTTGGAGTTCAGCGCTGGTTGCCGTGCTAGCGGTGGTGCTGACCGGCAAGGGCATTGCCGGTCTCCAGGAAGCTGGGTGGCTTGGCGCATCCTCGTTCAACGGGCCTCGCATCGATCTGCTGGGTGTCCACCCCTCCTTGCAAGGTGTCCTTGCCCAGTTGCTGATGGCGGCACTGGTGATGGCCGGCTTCGTGTGGAACTCCCGTGTAGCAGCGCGGCGGCCGAGCGTCAAACCGGTATAAGGCGCGAAGAAAATGCGGCGCCTACATTGCCTGAACGCATGTTTCGCCGCCTTACCCCCCGCTTGACCGCGCCACATTCGTTGTGCTGGGTCACCAGCATGCGTCGGGTGCCGCCCAGTCGTTTCGACGCCGGCATGGTTTGACCGCTGTCGCAACACCACTGGCGTATCGCGGGCCGGACGACCAGCAGCGGATCGAGTCGCTCGTAGGGCATCTGTTGGTCGGGCTTTGGGGGTACTGGTTGCTGCTCGCGGCCAACTTGCAGACCTCCGTCATGCATCCGCCGTGCGCACCACGCAGATCTCCCGCGGTGCTAGCATATTGCCGTTCAATCAACCGCTGCTGGTGGGCTTTGCTGGTCGCGATGCCATCGGTAGTGCTGAAGAACGAGCCGGCAGCGACGCCTCAGGACAAGTTCGAAATCGAACTCCCAGCCATGACCTATTACAAGCGAGCACGACTGTGGGCGTATCGTGCGGCCATGGGCTCATAACCCGTGCAGCACCCTCTCGAGGCGGCTCCGCACCTCGGCAGCGATCACTTTGATCTCCGAGCGCCCGACCAGGCCCAATACAGCGCCCGGGTCCATGACCTCAACGACGGTTGCGCCAGTGACGTCGGCGCGCACCACAACGTTACAGGGCAGAAGGGCTCCGATCTGCGGGTCGGCCTCAAGGGCGCGGTGGGCGAACTGCGGGTTACATGCGCCGAGGATGTGATACGGCGGCATATCAAGGTCGAGCTTCTTCTTCATCGTCGCAGCGACATCGATATCGGTGAGAACCCCGAACCCTTCCTTGGCGAGTTCCTCGGTGACGCGCGCGATGGCTTCGTCGGGCTTGAGCGAAGTGGTCTTTCCGAATGCGTACTTCACGGTCATGGCAGGTTCTCGCTGAGTGAACTGTCGGAAGGGGTACGGCCCGGACCCTTTCAGTACTGACCCGCTCGCGCGCCGAGCGGCCTCCGCAGCGGCACCCGCAGGCGTCTGGCGGCGTCGCTATTTGGTCGCGGGCGCTGGCGGCTGGCTCGTCAAGCGCTGGTGCCACATCATGTGATCCATCATCATCTGCTGCATCGGCATGTACTGGTCCATCATGTATTGGCGCTGCCTGATCTGCTCCTGGGTCAGCCCGGAGTAGTAGCCGTGCATCTGGCCCCAACCCATCATCGGACCGCTCATCAACATTCCCGGGCCCATGCCCGGCCCGCCCGCGCAGCAGCCCGCGCCCGCCTGCCCCCACATGCCACGCATCGTCGCCATCGCGGCCTGCATGGCGGTCCAGTGCTCCTGCAGCAGCCGCTGGCGCTCCGGGGGATCCTGCGTCTGCTGGATCTTGCCCATCTGCATCTGCATTTGCTGCATGTATTCGCGCATCTGCGCGAGCTGCTTGTCGAACTCCGCCGGGCTCGGCGTCGCCGGTCGAGCCTGTACACCCTTGTCTGCGGGCTTGGGAGCCTGTGCCAGCGCGGGTTGGCCCATCACGGCAGCAGCGACCAGTGTGGCCGCAAGTGTGGATAGCTTCATGCCCAGTTTCTCCTTCGAGAGTTGGCCCGTCGTATTGCCTCGCCCATCAGGCATCACTTACGCCGGCCCGGCGAAGCCAGAGCTGGCGCGTTTCCGTACGCTGCAAGTTTGGCGATGTTGGCAGCGCTCGGATTGCGCTAGATCAATTCCGCCGCGCCTCACGCTAAGGTCATCACCCTTCCGTACACCGACCGATTGATCCTTCAATGACTCTTCTGCAAATCGTCGTACTCGCCTGCGTCCAGGTTGTGGACGAACTAAGGCTATGAAACTCGATCCCACCTGCCCCGTCATTCGCTTCCGGCAATGCGGCTAGGTGATTACACGGCCGCGATCAAGGCAGCAGGTCTTTCTGAGGTGCAGCTGCAAGTGAATTCAGCCTACCGTTTCATCTAGCAAAACGCGCTGGGTACAGCTCGCAAGTTCAGCGTCAAGGCCGCAGCATCGTAGCAGTCAAGACCTGAGTTCCGGCGGTGTTGGTCAGCGACCTGAGACGCGGGGAATCCCCGCACCCCGTACCCGTAGCATCGCGCCCGACCCGACTGCAGCATCGCCGCGGCGACCAACAAGTACGCCGTCACCCGATGCTCGGTTTGGCGAGTGGAACAGCTCCGAGTTGGTCGATATGTGGTCAAGAGGCTGGCCTGATCGTCAGCCCCAAATAAACGGCATATATGCCGTGGCCACGAAGAGGCGGGCCGGCGAATCTGTACGACGTGAGTAAGCACGCAGACAGACCCTCTGATAAACCCCGACGTTCGACCTCGTTTGAACCGGAAGTTGCGAGAGCGCTTGGGCAAGTCATTCGGATGGCCCGCGAAGCCCAGGAGCATTCCCAGGATGGCTTTGCCTTGTTGTCGGGAGTTGACCGTTCCTACTATGGCAAGTTGGAGCGAGGCGAGCGGCAACCCACGGTGGGACTATTGCTTCGCATTGCCCGCGCTCTCGAGGTGCCAGGAGCGGCATTGCTGGAGCAAGCCGAACAATTGTTGGCGGAGCCGCCTGTTAGGCGCCGAAGTTCTCGGACTTGACTATCACTCGTGTGATACCAGTCGTGGCCGTTTGCTTGTGCTGAGGTTCGTTCGGATGGTGCTGACCTTCAGATGTTGGTGCAACTCCTGGGCAAAGCTGACAATGTCAGTGTCCAGTGCATTCAGCCACACCAACAACTCGACGACGTCGATGCGGCGAGCACCTGACTCTACGCGGCTTACGATCGCTTGAGACCGCCCTAGGCGTATCGCCAAGTCGGATTGCCGCAGTTGACGCGCCATACGCGTGTCGCGAAGCAGAGCGAGAAAGACCTCGTTGGGTCGGCTGTAGAGAGACTTGTGCATATCGGACCTTCAGCGCAACGCTAGTCCGGTTTTGGCAATATCCAAAAAGCGCATGTATGGCCCTTCCAGGTGGGCGTAGCAGCTCGTTCCCTTTGCGATTCGTCCCTTAGGCCATCAAAATGGATTACGGCATATATACCGTATTCCTGCGCCGAGGTCATGGGCTCATCCCAGCCGGAGCCACGCAGGGATCAACTTGGTGATGCCTGGCCTCCCAATGCTCACATCAGCCTCATCTGGATCAATAGATTGGCTTGCCCAACGATGATGTTTTCAACTCGCGCAATGCTTCAGCCGCCAAGCTCAATGAATGCGTACGGCGCTGATGCTCCGTTCTGGCTCGCAATGCGAGGCGCATCACGACAGCAGTGGTTCATGGCGAAGTTTCTTGGGGCTGACGTCTCCGGCAGATTTTGTGAAACCGTCTGCACGCCGAGCGATATCAATCTCATACGTCGCATAGAGGCGTTTCCGCGGGAGAGCTTGGAGCAGGTTACCTGCTGGATGCCTTCGCAGTCCGGCGGGAGCTCGCGGTGGGAGTCTCGGCGTGTGGGATCCATCTGGCGAGGCGTGTACCAAGCCCGCGAGGTATTCGTATTCAAGGACCTGTTCGGTAGCGAGCACTGCTGCGATCGAAGTGTTCGTTTCGTAGAGGACGTGCTGTCCCGTCGCTTGGTGGCCAGCATCGCCAACACGGCCATACCTGCATAAATTTCCGACAACCCAGATTTATGGCGACGACTGCCGATGACGATCCCAACTATCAGTACCTCGATGGAGTGACCGACGGGTCTTGGCGCGAAGCTGGGATCAGGCATGTGCTGCTGCCAACCCGGCTCGCGACTGAGGTCAACGAGGCCCGTCTGAAGCTGCGCCGAACGGGCGGCGATGCCAAAACGCTTGAAGAGGCCCAAAGACTCTTCATCAATGCCGCTGTTCCGGTTCCCCCAAACCTCGCTGAGCTCATTCAGACGAGGGATGATGCCGAGCGGGCGGTTCCGCCGGATCCGGAGCCGGCGGTTCAGCGCAAGCAGGCGAAGCCGAGACCACAAGGCAAGATGGTGGACGTGCTTGATTGTGCCGAGCTCGACAGACTGTGCCGCGCGGCGTCATCGCGGCCGAAGTCCGCGAGCAGCGAGCAGAAAGCGGCGATCGAGTCACTGCAAACCCTGCAGGACCGTGGAACGGCCAGGCTTGTCGGCCTGCGCCGAGACTGGCGCATTCGCCTGGATTCGATTGCTGCGGACTATCCGAACTGCCGGGCGCTGGTGCAGCACGTCATGGCAGCCTGCGCGCTCGCCAGGGCGACACAGAAGGCGATGAGAGTTCAGCCGGTCCTGCTGGTAGGCGCGCCGGGCATCGGAAAAACTGCCATCGTGCGCAAGCTCGTCGAGGTGTTCGGCACCACGCTCACTGTCTACTCGCTGGAGAACGCTGAGTCCACTAGCTTCCTGCAGGGTGGTGAAAAACACTGGAGCACGTCACATCCGGGTGCGCTCTATCAACAAATCGTTGAAGGCGAGTTTGCCAATCCTGTGATGCTGCTCGATGAAGTCGACAAGGCTCCAACGAATGCGACCTACCAACCGATCAACTCCTTGCTCAACGTTCTGGAGCCTGCCTCAGCCCGGTGTGTGCAAGACAAGTCAAACGACGTGAGGTTCGACGCCAGCTACGTGATCTACATCGGCACCTGCAACTCGCTCCAAGGCCTGTCTGCCGCACTGCTCTCGCGCTTTCACATCGTTCACATCGCGCCGCCAACGCCGCGCGAGGCGATGTCGATTGCCAAGAGCATCGCCAAGACGCTGTATCGGGACCTCGGCTGCGACAGGCTCCTTGAGCCCCCAAGGGGCGAAGTCATCCAGCAACTTGCGCTCATGGGAACGCCGAGAACGATGCACCGTGTGCTGCATCGTGCTATTGCGAATGCGCTTCTCGACGGGCGGCGAGTGCTACGGGTCGAAGATCTGTTGGGGCGCGCTGCGGCGCCTGACGGTACCAACGACTCCGCGTTACCTTCCCCGTCAACGCACTGAAACGGGATCGGGGCAGACCATGGATCAAGCATTGCTCATCTTCGAAGCGCTTAGGAGGCTGACATGACCCTAGGAGCCTGGACAGTCACTTCAGAGCTCCACCTCGACGGCCTGGTCCGACGAGGTGTCCTGATCAGTCGTTACGCGAGCGAGGTAGAGGCCAGACAGAACTTTGCCAAGCTGGTCGGCCTTGAGCCGCAAGTGGTCCTGCCAGGCGTATGGTGGTCTGAGACGACAGAAGCGCTGATTGCCAGGGATGCGTGGAACGCGATCACTTGCGAACATGTGGCGGGACGCGACCTCTTCGCATTCGCCCGCTTGGACCTTCCAGAACCTCCGTGAACCACCAGGGATCACGAAATGACGACCTTTGACGAACGGCTTCGCGCCCTATCCTGGGCCCGAGATCTGTTGCGAGATCTGGCTGCGGACGAGTCCATGCGATCGGACGTCCGCGAACTCGCCGCGTGGCAGCTGAACTCATACCCGCAAGCTACTGAGATCGAAAACCGTCTTCTGGATCTACACGGCTATGCGCTATTGCTGTCCGTCCGAAGCATCGAACGGACCAGGGCACTGCTGGACGATCTGCCTGCGCAGGGGGCAGCAGAGTTGACCGTTCGGATGCAGCGCATCGCGAGGCATTTCCCTGAGTGCCGGGAAATGAGTTCCGCCATCAGGAGTCCCAACGACGCGCGCGCTTGGGCGGCGATGTATGTCGATCGCCCACCAGGCCGCATGGGCCTGCTCCGACTTGCACGGCCTGAGCGCACAAGTGTCGCCAGGCGTTGTCGCCGCAGGCAGCGGCGCGATGCCTGGCGTCGACTGTGCTCCGCATTGCAACGACTGCAGCGTGACACCAGCGTGCCGGTTATGGCGCGGTCTGAGGCGCACCGATTGCTACTAACCATGCCAAGCAATCGTCAGCTTGGCCGGCGTTTGCATGACATGACCATGCGAGATGTCAACGAAGGATTTCAAGCGCTGCAGCGCGCCTGCCAACTCATGGAGGCAATCATTGACGGCACGTTCCCGGCGGGTCTGCGCCAACAAGCCGCTGCCCAGCGCCTTAGTCGGCATCTCCCATGCGGTGAGTGGTTTCCTGTGAATGGGATTGCCACAGAGCACCGACAGGAATGGGTGGACGCGCTGTTCATGAAGCCGTCGCGCCCGTTCCGCAAGGAGCTTGGAAGGACCCCTGGCTAACTGAACTGGTGAGGATGTTCTCATCGACCCCGACGCGGTCACGCTTCCTCAAGAGATATGAACATGGCAATGCTGAAGAAATGCCAAGGCCCATCAGAGACCAGCCTTGTGAAACGCGGCCGGGTGGTGACCTTGCCGCCTTCGATGGCGACCTACCAGCTTGGCCAGCGGCTGTACTTCTGCAAGACAACGAAGGGCATCCTGATGACTGTCGTGCCAAAGCGAACTTGGAACGGGCGATTGCTGTCGACGCGAGTGCGTCGCGCCGTACGCACTCTTGCTGCATTTGGCCCTCGGGCCGGCAAGAAGTCTTCCTAGGACTTGCGATGCCAACGCGCACAGGCCGCGTCGAAGAAAGGATGAAATGAAAATTCAGCTGGCCTCTGATTTACACCTCGAGTTTGAGCGGCCCAGGTCACCTGCGCGCATCATCGAGCCCGCGCCCGATGCTGACGTACTGGTCCTCGCTGGCGATATCCACAAGGGCGCCTGGGCTGTCGATGTCTTCGCCGATTGGCCAGTGCCGGTGGTGCTGGTCGCGGGCAATCACGAGTTCTACGGCCGCGACTGGCGGCGTACGCGCGATGAACTCCAGCGCGCTGCGGCTGGAACCTGCGTGCAGTTCCTCGACAACGATTCCTTCGTCCTGAATGGGGTGAGGTTTCTTGGCACGACGCTGTGGACGGACTTCAAGCTCAACGATGTGCCGCAGTCGACGGCCATGGCTGAAGTCGCTCAAGGGCTAAATGACTATTTAGCGATCCTCCATCATGGCGTGCCACTTCGAGCTGCAGATACGCTGGCGGATCACCTGACCTCTCGAGCCTGGCTGGCGTCCGAGCTCGCCAAGCCCTGGCCAGGCGCCACGGTCGTGGTGACTCACCACGCGCCGCATCCGTTCAGCGTGCATCCGCGGTATGCGGAAAGCCGAATCAATCCTGGCTTCGCCAGTGACTTGACGGAGCTATTGCGACAAGCGGACCTGTGGCTCCATGGTCACGTTCACGACAGCTTTGACTATGAGGTCGCCGGCTGCAAAGTGCGGGCCAACCCCGCAGGCTACGGGCGTCCCAGCCAAGGCCTCGAGAACCGACAGTTCGATCCCCATCTCGTGATCGAGGTCGGCACGTGATCCCGTTCAGCGGCGTCGAGATGTGCGAAGCACTTCGTGACGCTCGTAAGCGCAACGGGCGGGTCTGCCGAGGGCTTCGAGCGCTGATTTGGTACCGCAACAGCAATTCAATGGAGACGCGATGAAGAAAGCGCGCACGCGCGGATACTGGAATCTGCGAGTCATCGTGTTCGACCAAGGAGCGGGCTCCAGGAGCGCGGTTCATGAGGTCTATTACTCAGCCGATGGGACGCTGAAGGGCTATTCGTCACGCCCAGCTGTGCTGATGTGGACCGGGGATGACGAGCCGGGTGCTGGTCAGCGCTGCCTCAAGATGTTTCGCCGAGCGCTGGCCGAGCCCGCGATTGACGCTGCGGAATTCGCGCTGTGAACGGCGCGGGCAGTCTCCGTCATGCTTGCGGACGAGCGGCCGACGTGTTGCGTAAGGCGCAGAGTCGCGCGATGAGGCTGCTGGGCGGAGCTCGCTCGTATGTCGCTATGCGCGGACCCCGCCATGCTCGGAGCGAAGTGAATCCTGAGGCGGGACGTTTGAGGGCGATCTTTTTGGACTTCGACGGCGTCTTGCACCCTTCAGGTGGGGATCTAGGCGGTGTCTTGCCATTTGAATGGCTTCCCATCCTTGCTACCCTGCTGCAGGAGTGGCCGGACGTAAAGCTGGTCGTGCACTCAAGCTGGAGAGAGGTGCACTCGTCGGACTACCTTCGCGAGTTCATGGGCCCGCTCGGAAGTAGGTTCCTTGGGGCCGTGCCACCTGGGCCGAAAGGTCCTGCCATCCAAGAGTTCCTGCGTTTGCAAGCTCGGATCGTCAGCTACATCATCTTGGACGACATGCCGGCAGAGTTTCCTTCGGACCTCGAAGATTCGCTCATTGTGTGCGACCCCTTGAGCGGGATCTCGGAACAAGCCGTTCGGGATCAGATACGTCGCTGGCTGGAGGGCACAGAAAGCAAGCGGGCGAGCGATGGGTAGATTGCCCGCTTGCAGGCTGGGTGAGTTCGAGCGCTTGGGGGCCGACGCCACTCCGACAGCGGCTTCAGGTTGAACCGCGTCATTCTCACCCTCGACACCCATCGCTCGGTCGCCGTCGGCCGTGACTGGCTAGAGCGCCTACTGGACTGGGCTCGCTCGGTAAGCGTCCGGCGATCCCATCTTGAATGCCGAGGCTGCGCCCGCCAGGATGGTGTCCACCAAACAAGGTAGGTGGGCACCATGTCAGACGCCAAGCCGGACTCGCGCCGGCGCCACGACCCTGAACTGAAGCGACAAGTCCTTGCCGAATGCGCCGCGCCTGAAGTTCGCGGCGCAGAGCGAGAAGTTCAGCGCCGAGCAGAAGAGCCTGCTGGACGAGACGCTGAATGCCGATCTGGCGGCCGTCGCTGCCGAGATCGACGCGCTGCAGCCCGCCAAGGCCGCAGGCGAGCGTCAGCAGCCTCGGCGTGAGAAGCTGCCTGCGCAGCTGCCGCGCCGCGAAGTGCGCCACGAACCAGAGAGCACAACCTGCGGCTGTGGCCAGGCCATGCAGCGCATCGGCGAGGACGTGGCCGAGAAGCTGGACTACCAGCCTGGCGTCTTCACCGTCGAGCGCCACATCCGCGGCAAGTGGGTGTGCAAGTGCTGTGAGCAGATCGTGCAGGCGCCCGGTTGCGCCGCACGTCATCGACAAGGGCCTGCCGACGACCGGCCTGCTAGCCCAGGTGCTGGTCGCCAAGTATCTCGATCACCTGCCGCTGTACCGCCAGGAGGCGATCTTCGAGCGAGCCGGACACGCCATAGCGCGCTCCACGCTGGCCCAGTGGGTCGGCGAATGCGGCGTGCAGTTGCAGCCGCTGGTGGATGCGCTGAGCGCGGAACTGCTGCGCCACCCGGTGTTGCACGCTGACGAGACGCCGGTGGCGACGCTCAAGCCTGCGAACCTGAGAGATGGCAAGACCCACCGCGCCTACCTGTGGAGCTACTGCACCACCCAGTTCAACCCGTTCCAGGCCGTCGTCTTCGATTTCGCCGAGAGCCTCGGTGGCCAGCACGCCCGTGACTTCCTGGGGCTTCCAGGGTCGCAAGACAAGCCCGGCTGGCAGGGCCAACTCGTTTGCGACGACTTCGCAGGCTACAAGGCCTGCTTCGAGCTGGGTGTGATCGAGGTCGGCTGCATGGCGCACGAGCGGCGCAAGTTCCACGAACTCTGGGCCAATCACGGCAGCCAGGTCGGCGAGCAGGCGTTGAAGTTCTTCGGGCAGCTCTATGAGGTGGAGCGGCAAGTCGCCAGGGCTGCGCCACCTGACCGAGGTTGGCGCGAACGCCGTAGCGCAGGTTTTTTTCTTGCATCAACGTGGCTCGGAAGATGTGACGCCGCCTCGCGACATGGCGACCTCCGGTTTCAGATGCTGGTCTCGACGGGCAGGCCGCGCGTCCGCCATTCGGCCACGCCGTCACTCAGGTGCAGGGCCTGGTGACCCTTCTTGCGCAGCAGGGCCACGGCCTCGCGCGCCATCAGGCAGAAGGGGCCACGGCAGTAGGCGACGATGGGCACGTTCTTTGGCAGCTCCGCGAGGCGCTTCTTCAATTCGCTGACCGGCATCGAGCGCGCATGCGGCAAGTGAGCGGCGTCGTATTCCTCTTGCGGGCGCACATCCAGAATCACCACCTCACCCGCGGCGGCCTTCTTCAACAAGGTCGCCTGGTTCATGCCTTGCAGCGCGTCCTTGCTTTCGACGATGCCCTTCAGGGCCAATTGCAGCTCCACCAAGCGCTCCTGCGCTTGCGTGCGCAGAGTCACCCAGAGGCCCGCCACGCTCGGGCCGGCAAGCCGATACACCACGTACTTGCCGGCCCTGCTGGTGTCGACCAAGCGTGCCTGACGCAGCTCCTTCAGGTGGGCGCTGGCCAGCTTGACGCTGATTTCAGCCTGTGCCGCCAGCGTCTCGACGGTCTTCTCGCCCTGACAAAGCAGCTCGATCAACTCCAGCCGCTTGGGGCTGGCCATGGCCTTGCCAATGCGCGCGACTTGCTCGTAAAGCCCGTTCTTTTGCCCTCTCATCCTGTCATTCTAATCATTGTTTGAATGATGGCATGGATGACGACACCAACTGCGCCGTCTCGTTCGCCGGCAGAATCCCGATCAATGCCGAATCGACGCTGCGGAGAAATGAATGATGAAGAGCTGGCTCTCGAACGCCGTAGCCGCGGTTCTGTTGTGCGGCATGGGCTTGTGCGGGCTTGCGCACGCGGCCGAGGCCAAACCTGAGCCCTTGGCAGCGCTGGCGCGCTTCATCGGGGAATGGACTGGCGTCAGCAGCGGTGAGCCGGGCGATGGCGAGGTCATGCGCAGCTATCGCTACATCATGAACAAGCGCTACGTCCAGGAGACCAACATCTCCCGCTATCCGGCGCAGCCCAAGAACAAAGGCGGTGAAGTGCATGAGCACCTGAGCGTGTTCAGCCACGACAAGGCGCGCAAGCTGATCGTGCTGCGGCAGTTTCACATCGAAGGCTTCGTCAACACCTTTCGTCAGGCGCTGCCGACCGAGGACGTCGAAGGCAAGGCGAGCCTGGTCTTCGACAGTGAAGCCTTCGAAAACCTCAGCAGCAGCTGGCAGGCGCGCGAGAGCTACGAATTCCTCTCTGACGACGAGTTCATAGAGGTCTTCGAGCTGGCGCCACCGGGCAAGCCCTTTTCGGTCTACAGCCGCAGTCACTTCAAGCGCAACGTAACCTCGGATTACATGCAGTGAAACCGGCGGGCGCGTACCAACGACCGAGATGCACGCTGCCTTTTCTCAGTTCCCTCCTGTGCTTGGACCGGCCGTAGGCGCTCCAGGCACGGACCCAGCGCTCGGAAGGACCCTCCTGAGGTCATGCTGACTGCGCTTGGCGGACTGACGCCGTCTTCAGGACGTAACGTTGACGCTCATCTCGCCCCTTGTCTGTTGGGCATCGCCAGTATCAAAACTTACCGGTAGAGCTGTTGAGCTTCTGCATCAAATCCGCCATATCGGAAGGCTTGACACCCGAGCGGTTCATCACCGAGTTCATGAAGTCCAACATCGCCGTACCCAGCCCGCTTGTGACTGCGGTTGGCATCATCACGCTGCCGCCCATCATGCCGCCCATGGACATCGTGATCGGAGTGGAATCCTTCTTGCCGTCCAGCACACCGTCTGCAGCGTCGGTCATCATGCCGGTGAGCATCGTTGTCGAGACTGCCATGTTGAGATTCTTCGCGTACTGCGACATGGCGGCCAGGGTCAAGCCGTAATTCATCGAATCCTGGCTGGCGCCGTCAGCTGAGCCGGCGATCAAGGGGTTCATCGGCATCGTGCGAAGAATGTCGTTTACCGCGAAATACGCACCTACGGCCTGGTTCGCCAAAAGAATGTTGGCATCCGTCATGCCACCCGACATTCCCGCGGCACGCGCTTGAGCGATCGACGTAACAGGTGTGACCCAGACCCCGCTGACAGTGGCTCCGCTTGCAAGCGCTGGCATGACGGCCGTCATAACGTCGCCTGCAGCCATGGTCATGCTGGCCTTAGTCGCTTCGTCGAGGTAGGTGCCTGCGCTGACCTGCAGCAGAATCGAGCCAGAATAGTTTCCCATCGGCATCGTGAAGTTGCCCTTTTCGTCGGTGGCAGCACTGGCGATCTGCGCTCCCATCACACCGCCGCTGATCGCATGCGCCGTGACGGTGGCCTTACTCATTGCGCCATTGAAAGCGGTTCCGCTGAGCATGCCGTTCACCATGGCCGGTCCACTGGTCAGGACCTTCCCGTCGGCACCGTTGAGCTTCCCAATCAACACCGATGGCACGGCACCGGACTTGTTCTGTGGCGAATTCATGAAGGCATTCATAGCGCCGCCCATGCCCATCGTCCCGGCGTTTGAGGGCATCATCATGCCGCCGCCCATGCCGCCCATCGGGATAGGCGCCGTACCCGCCTTGCCGTCCAGTACGCCATCGGAGGCGTCGTTCATCATCGCCGTGACCATGGCCGACGACCTGACCATGCCTTGCAGTTGCGCCCACTTCGACATGGCGGCCAGCGTCATGCCGTAATTCTGTGCATCCTGGGTCGCGCCACTACCCGCGCTGGCAACGAGCGGATTCATGGGCTGCACATGAATGATGTCGCTGACCATGAAGTAGTTCCCCATGGCCGTGTTGGCTGCCGTGATATTGGCGTCGGTCAATCCGCCCGTCATGCGCTGCGCCAGCATCTGTGCCATGGCGGTGACCGGCGTGACCTGGATTCCACTTGTGCTGGCGCCTGCGGCGACGGTGGGCAGTACGGCCGTCATCACGTCGCCAGCAGCCATCGTCATGAGGGCGCCCGCGGCTTCGTCCAGGTATGTACCGCCGCTGACCTGCAGCATCATGGGTCCGGCATACGCACCAATGGACACCTTGAAGTTTCCGTTTGCGTCCGTACTCGCCGTGCCCAATGGCGCACCCAACTGGCTGTTCGTGATGGCATAGGCGGTCACGGTCGCACCGCTCAGCGGTCCCTTGGTCACCGTGCCCTCGACGTAGCCCGTTCCTCCCGAGCCAACACCGGATGGAATCCCATTGCCGCCGCCACCGCCGCAACCCGTTGCGAGCAGCAGAGCCATCGTAACGGCGCCTAACAGAGGAAGGCGCGCGAATGAGGTGCTGTACATATGGATCCCCTTCGATGTTGGAGAACAGTGAAATCTGAACTCAGCGCTTTAAGTTCGGACTTCGGTAGAAGTACATCCCGATGCGAATGCGCTGATCTGCGTCGGCTTGCTCGAAGTCTTCCTTGCTCAACGCCGTGGCTTCTCGAACGATGTCGTGGAACACTTTGGACCAGATGCCTCGCGCCAGCCGGCCCATCGCGGAGGCCGACTCGGGTCGCAGGTCGTCGGCAAAGACACTCTGCTCCAACATCGGTTCCGCTCCCGGGGTCAGGTTGTGCGCGGCGGCACTGAGGTGGTCACCGACGTTGTCGGCCAGCAGTTGCAATATCTCGGCGATGCCAGCAGTTGGCACCAAGGCGTCGACGCGCAAGCTCACCCGTCCCCCCCGTCCGCTCGCATCGCCGCACTCGAGTGTCGCCACACCCAGTCGGATGAGTTCTTGCAGCAAGGTCTGGGGATGCACATCTTTCGATGTCGCCGTGGCCAGGGCTTCGAAAGATCCCGCACCGCCGCTGCGCTCTAGCGCGCGAGGACAACCCGTCTTGTCGCAATACTCTGGATCACTCGCCCAGCGCGTAAACACCTTCATGACCGCCCCAAAGGTATTGGCTTGGGGTAGCGGCCTGCCGACAGTGCGCCATTCCCGGACGTCCTTGCGGTGAACGCCAGTCAGGGTACTGATACTGGAGTCGCTGATCGGCGTTGAGCTGGCAGCCAGCACCGCAGGCGCGGCGTCTAGGAAGGTCTGCTTCAGGGCATGAGCAAGGCGCGGATAGGTCACGCCTTCGCGCAACAACATTCCCACCATGGGCGCCATGACGCGCTGGGCCGCTGCAAGCGTGAGATCGGATCTGAACGGATGCAAACGGGCTTCCATGAATGGGAAAATATCCCAGGAAAACCACCACAACAAGGACAGCAGCTTAGAACGGCCGTGTCATCGCGCAATCATTGAGATGCCTCAACGGTAGGTCCCGACCATCAACGGTCATCGATGAACGGCAGCTTCCTGGCATCCCGACGCGAACTCAACCTGCTGACGCTGGATCATTCGACCGGCTGGCTCTCAATGACTGACCTCAAGGTCGTCTCGACTCAGGCCGGCGGCCGCAGCTTCACCCTCGTGCAGCTCGGATTGGAAATGAAGTTCTGAACCGTCAGCCTCGTTGTTAGGGGATGCCGCAGATCGACGTGCGGCGCCGGCTCGGCCGCGGCCTGCCCCTAGAACGTACCGTTGAAGACCAGATTCCACTGCCGGTTGGACTCTTGGACATCGTTTCGGTCCTGCGCGGTCAGAGCGGCCGCGGCGTGGCTGCAGGCGTACTCGATGGCCGTCACCAGCGCCTGCCGCTGGGCTTGCGTGTCCGTTGCCGCGATTTGCCCGGCGATACCACAAGGGTCCTGCAGGTAGCCACAGGCACCGCGCGACAAGACGGCGAAGAAGTCGTGCAGGCATTGGCCGTGCGTCTTCGCGCCCACGCAGACCCCTGAAGCGGCCAACACCATGTCGGTGTAGAAGCTGCGGATCGGCAGCGAGACGGCGCGCGCATGCTTCCACGCCTTGATCAGCTGCGAGACTTTACGCAGCTTGTTGCCGCTGGCCAGCTGGGCCGCTGCGAAGTACCGGTCATGGACCTGCGGGCTCGTCTCGAACCAACCGCCAGCACCATCGGGGATGAGGTAGACCGGGCGCTGCCCGCCTTTGTCGAAGCGTGAGAATACCGCCGGCACGACATCCAGGCTCTGGCGGGTGCTGCCGAAGGCCACGGCCGCGGCCAAGCCATCCTTGCGGATGGAAGAGGTGGTGAAGCGACCGCGCAGCTCGGCCAACACGTTCTGGATGACGGTGTCCGAAGATACCAGCTTGCCGCCCCACAGCACCTCCTCCTTGCGCAGCACCACCATGACGTCAAGATCGCTGTAGCGCCTGATGGCGGTGCCCCGGCAATGGCTGCCGATACTTTGAACGGCCGAGACCGCGAACGCCTTCTCCAGGCGCGACCTGACCGAGGCGCGATGCAGCTTCGCGGCCGAGAGTTCGGTGTCCAGCGGCTGGATGCGGCTCGATAGCGCGAGCATGTTTAACTGGGGGCGTCGAAGCGCTTGCATGTGGCGTCCGTCCTCAGGCCGCGGCCGCGCTCTTCTTGAGGTGTTCGCCCACCAAGTGCTGCGCGCCGGCGTTCATCTGTGCCTCCAAGTCGTTGCGGCGATAGCGGTAGAGGAAATCGAACACCAGCGGGCTGGACACACGGTGGCTGAAGATGGCGTCCTGCAGCTCGCGTGATCGTTCTGCGGCCGCGCCCCCGTTCATGCCGGCCGCGGCCGTCTTCCACAGCTTCTCGGACTCGGCCTTCAGGCGCACCAGCGTGCCGATGGTGTCGCCCTGCCGGTACTTCTCGCGCAGCGCCCAGGTGATGATAGGCATGGCCGGCACCAGGACGGTCAGGATCAACGCCTCCAGCTTGAGGTCCATCGCCAGGCTGCACAGGCTTAGGAACACGATCAGCACGACCAGCCCCAAGGACAGCACGGCGCCGTACGTCTTGCGCACGCTGCTGTCGTACAGCAGGTTCTCGCGCTGGCAGAGGATGCGGCCGACGGGCAGGGGCACCTGGTTGACGGCCACCGGGTACCAGTCCCTCAGCCGGCGCTCGCCTTCCTCGTCGAACGGCTGTTCCGACAGCTCAAAAACCTCCTCGTGGTCGACGTTGCCGCCGACCAGGAAATCGTTCGGGGGCATGTCCAGCACAGCGCAGTCGAACTCCTCCTGAAGTTTGGCCGCGCACTTCATGCGCGCCTTGTGCCACCGGTCGAGGATCAGGATCTCGCACAGCCCGATGAACAGCGAGACGAGGGTGATGTAGGCCTTCGCGGCCGGAAACCAGGTGACCGCAGCGAGGCTCAACACCGGCAGCAACAGTGTGACCAGCACGATGCTGCCCTGGATGCGCTTGGCCCTCGAATAGATGCGGCTCCTGGCGCGCAGTAAGGACAGCATCTTCGGTTGGTTCTGGATCTCGATGATCGTGTTCAAGGCATCTCCTGTCTTCAAATTCTGACTTCACTGGCCCGCGACCATCGTTTGTACCTGGGTTGAGGGTGCTCGCCACCGCCGCTCCAAGCATCCGTCACCAGCCATTCCTCGAAGTAGTCGAGCCACTCTGCCGCCCACGGCAGATAGGTTTCGCTGAGCTTCATATACGCAGACCACTCGTGGGCTTTCGGCAGCCAAAGACACAGCTTGGTGCCGAGCCCTTTGTGCGGGTAGACGTGGGGCACTGGCCTCGCTCCGGCCAGGATGCAGGGGCTCGGGTCCAGCACCAGCAGCTCTGGCGCGCGCGCGACCGTCAACTTCAGCAGGCAGCGGTACATCCGCGACAGGGGCGTCGGTGCCACGTTGAACTCGAAGCGCAGCTCGCGTCCGCCGATCAGCCGCAGCGAAGACCCTGGCCACGCCAACGCCTGCAGCTCCGCGTGCCGTCGCGCCAGCGACGGCAATGGTCGGGACGGGATCATGCGTGGGCGCCGCCGAAATACGTGTGCGCGCGGGCCGGTGTCACGATGGACGAAACGCCGCCGACGATGAAGGCAGCCTTGCCTGCCAAGCGCAGACTGTCACGCCGCTGGGCGGTGTGGGCCAACACGGCCTGGCCGGCACGCGCCCCGAACGCCGACTCAACGGCCTTCGCCACGATGTCCACGCCCTGTGCGGCCTCAATGGTCTTCAGCAGATCGGCCAGGTCACTACGGAGCTTCTCGTGCCAATGCCGGAACGCCTGTTGGCGCTGGATGGTATTCATCGACGCGGCCAGGTTGTCGGCCAGTGCGCAAGGGTTATCCAGGAACCAGAACTCGCCGCCTCCGGCCAACACCTGGCGCTCGAACAAGAACGGGACGAGTTCGACGATGTCCAGGAAGAGGTCCAGCGGTCCCTCGTGCATCTTGGGCGCCAGGATGGCGTACGCCTTGGCGATCAGACTGGTGACGAACACCGAAGTCGGCGCCAGACGACTCGCGTTGGGAACGTCGGCAAAGGCGTGGTTGCGGTGAACCTTGGCGAGTTGCACGAAGCGGCTCAGCAGCCGGCCCAGCACGTCCTGGGCGTCCGGCAGCGGCTCGACGTCGGCCCTGCGGATCGAGTCCAGCGCGTACGACAGCGCTTCAACGACGCGGAACGTCGGCGTCACCCTGGCGATCTCGTCGAAGCCCAGGCAGTAACCCTTAGGGTTTATCGCCAGGTAGTGCTTCAGCTCGCGATCCGGGATGCGGCCATGGTGCTCGCCGAAGGCCAGCGCATGCATCGGATCATCGATAACGGGCGCGAAGTCGGCGCACATGCCGCCGGCGTAGGTCAGCGTCACGCAGCGTTCCCACTTCCTGATCGACAGACCGTGGCGGTCAGCGTAGCGCCCCAGGGCGGCGAAGAGGTGCTGCAGCAGCAGGGCCGGACCGGCGTCGCCGCCGTAACGGGCCAGAGCACCGCGCGAAAGGCGCGCCACCAGGTCGATGTCGAAGCCCTCGCGGCTGGCATCCAGCGGGCGAACGATCGTGCCCATCTGGCGGGAGCCATGGGCGTGGACGTGCGTCAGCGTCCCGGCGAACTCAGGGCACTCGGTCAGATATTCGCCAGTGGCCATGTACGCCCGCTCGAGCTCCGCCAGCTGAGTGGCCGTGGGCTCGAAAGCCTTGGCGACCGCCTCCGTGAGGTACGTGAAACGCGCCGAGGCGTCGGTTGTCACCTGGGGGGTGGTGACGCGGTTGAGATCAGGAGCGTTCATCTGGATGGTCGGCAGGCCAGGTTCGGCAGGCGGTAGTAGTTCATGCCACCAGTCTGCGTTTTCGTGCGATCAGGTTGGGACATAGTGGGTGCGGGTGTGCTGACCGGCGCAGGGCAAGGCGCCAACTTCCTGACTAGCGGTCAAGATCTCCGAACCGAAGTTCGGGGATGGTTAAGAAATCTGAACCGCCGGCATGCAAGGGCCGACAGAAGGCATGCGATGCTTGAGGACGTCACCCGCCCCGCCTCAAGACTCTCCATGTACCGTATCGCCATCATTGAAGACGTTGCCATCGAAAGCGAACGGCTGAAGGCGCTAATCGACGAGTCCTTTGAAGCCGAGGTGTTCCAGGCCTTCACCAAGGCCGAGGCCGAGGAGTTGCTCGGCCGAGAGACGTTGGATCTGGTGATCATGGACATCGAACTCGGAGCCGGCGCGAGGAATCGGTATGCCGGGTTGGGCCTGCTGAGCGACATGCGTGATAAGCCCTGGCCCACCATCGTGGTCTCCGGCATGCCCGAGGGCAATCTTCGCAATCTGGCCCTGACGCTACACGCCTATGAATTCGTGGCCAAGCCCGTCGACGACCAGGATTTCGTCCACAAGGTCGAGCACGCCCTGAACTGGGATCGAGGCGATCCCGGCAAAGACCTGTTCGGCGCCGAGGGCTGGCCCAAGGGGCTGGAGCCCGATGCCGACAAGAAGAACAAGCTGCGTTGGAAGGGCAAGCCGGTTCAATTGACAATGACTGAGCTCAGCATCATCCAGTGCCTCATCGAGCATCCGGGGACCGTGGTGGGCTACAAGCGCCTGCTACCCAACCTGAGCTCGACCGCCAACGTCAAGGCGCTGGCCACCCACGTGTCGGGGGCGCGGCGCGCATTCCGCGAGGTCGATCCGCAGTTCGATCACATCGACAACGAGCCTGGCAAGGGCTATGTCTGGAAGATTGAGCCTTAGCCGATGGCGCCGCTGGGCGCGGCGATGGGATTTCTCGCTTCGCAGCGTGGCGATGATCGCCATGTTGGTGATCCTGATCGGCTTGGCCGTCGTGGACCTGGTGACCACGGCCCGGGAGAAGGACCAGCGCGTGCAGGAGTCGGAACTGCGCGGCCAACTGGCCCAGTTTCTGCTCAGCATCCGTGAGCCCGATGGTTCCAGCCTGCTGGAGAACCCCGAGGAGTTTTCCCAAGCGAAGCGGCCGCTGCAAGTCAACACGCTGCGCCGAAGTTTCTTCAGTTATCTCCTGCACACGGGCAACGCCAAGACCTTCAAGGCGTCTGAGGTGAACTGGGAGGGCCCGAGGGCCTGCCAGGTCGAGTTCCCCGCGCTGCGACAGACGGGTGTGCAGATACCTGCGCTGCAGGCCTGTTTTGCGGCGGTGCGCAATGACCCCTCGGGTCGGTTCGTCTACTTCTCGCTCAGGTACCCGTCGGCCAAGATCCACCGGCACAGGTTCGGTAGGCCACTGAGCGACGTCAATCGCGTGATCCTCACCTTTGCCGGCGCCCGGGAAACGCGGTTCACCCTGACATTCCAGTCGCCGCCGCTGGCGCGGGCCCGATACCCGTCACAGCTGGCCCGGTTCGACGGCGTGCACGAGTTGGCTGCATTCCAGGACGACGACGGCGGCAGGCCCATCCGACAAGTCAGCGGCCAGGCGTTCGAGAGCGTGGTGCAGGACGAGGGCAGCAATGCCAAGGGATTCGTCACCCTGGTCGGCCGGCTCGACTCGGCTATCTTGCAGCCGAACGCAGCGGATACCGCAGCCTGGCCATCGCAGCAGCTCAGGGGAATAAAGGTCGGCGTTAAGGTCTACGACGTGGACGAGGCCGGCGACCAGGTGCACGTCGCCTATGAGGTCGCGCCGGGCCGCCCCGGCACGCCACTGGTCTCCCTGTCGCAGGCCTACCTGGCCGCGGTGCCCTCCCGCGCGCTGCTCGAGGTCACGGCGCTGACTGCGGATCGGACCAAACGCATCGTGTGGCGATCCGACACTGCTGAGAGCGCTGAGTCCCCTCGCCTTCATGGCCGGTTTCAGCGCTTCGCAGACTGGCTGGCCGAGCAGGCGCTCTCGCGGCCACGCTTTGACACCGCGCCGCTGAGTGCCAAGCAACCGCTGTACGTTGCAGGCCTCGTCGACGCGACCGCGTCGCTGAGGAAGACGCCGGCCGCGCTTCCAGACCTGGCCACCCGAGCGTTCGCGTGGATGTCTTTGGCCCTGCTGCTGATCACCGTGCTGGCAGTCCATTGGGCCTTCTACATGATCCGGCTGCTGCGGTTGCGGGGCGCCGCCTATTCGATGGCCGTGCGCCCGCGTGGTGGCGGCAGCCTCAAGCCGTTTGCCACCCAGAAAAATGAGATCGGCACGCTGGGCCGCGTCTTTCACGCACTGCTCGAAAAGAACCGGCTGCGCAACGCGCATGTCCTTCGGCGGCACAGACTGGAAGACAGCCTTCGAACAGAGGGGTTGCGACTCGCCGAGGCCCACGTGCAGGCTCGTCAGGCGATCCTCGACGCCATTGGCCATGAGATCCGATCGCCGCTGGCGTCACTGCTCACCCGCACCAAGGACAACCCAGAGGTCCAGAAGGACCTGGCACGGGTGCGCAGGGCCGTGGACGCGCTCTACGAAGCCACGTCCGTCGAAGACGGCCTGCGCAACGGGGAGATCGTCATCAGCACACACGACGTCTCCGGATTCGCTGGTCGGCTCGCGGCCAACCTGCGGGACGATGGTCAACCCGTGATCTATGTGGGCCCACCGCTCGGCGTGCTGGCAGACATCGACACCATCCAGCTTGAGCAAATCCTGGACAACCTGATCAAGAACGCCGAGCGCCACCGCAGGCCGGGCACGGACATCGAACTGCAGCTGGTGTCCACCGACAAGGCGCTGACGCTGACCGTGTTCAATCAGGGGGCGTTGATTCCAGACGCGGACCTCGACCGGATTTTTGACCTCGGCGTGTCGGGCGGCGATCAGCCAGGCAACAGCGGACTGGGGCTGTTCGCGTCGCGCATCTACGGTCTGGCTATGAGCCTCACGCTTCACGCCGAGAACCGTGCCAACGGCGTCGCCCTGGTTCTAGGGTTTCCGGTCCAGGCGGCTGCATCGACCTGAGGAAACAAGCCGCTGCCGTACCTGCGTGCCTATGAATCGGTCAGCGATGCGCGGCAGCAGCTAACGCGCTACATAGAGTTCTCCAACGTCCGCCGACCGCACTCCGCGCTTGGCGCCCAGACCTCGGATGAGTTCTACTTCGCGACGCGGCCGGCGACTCAACAGGCAGCTTGAAGGACAGGATTCCACTTGTCGAAGCCAGATTCCGTGTTCAAACGAGTGGGGCCATCTCTCAACCAGTGCAGCAATCAACGTGCAGCAAAGCGATGTTCGCCAATGAATGACACAGTAACCTCTCGGCCAGGAATGAGGGCTGGCTACCCACACAGCGTTGAGGTGGATCACCAACCCTCACCGGGCCGATCAAATTCGGAGTTCGTGTTGGGCGTGAAGGTAAGCCCTCAAGGTCGCCCTTCTGGAATGCCCATAGGCTCCGCGCCGCACGGCGCCCAGCAGCCACATCTTCCGCATCTCGGCGCTGAGTGTCCTTGAGTAACTGGAGGCCTCCATGCATCGGAGCACCGTGGCCCATTGCCGCTGCGACAAGGTCATCGACCAAGCCACCACGGCTCAAAATGTCGATGGCCGTTTCCTTCGAAACCCCAGCGGCCTCAAGAATTGGGCCTAGCTTGACCCAGTCAACGGTGCTCGAATCTTCGTGCATGGGCTAATCCTACTGCGGTCGGTGCGAGCCCCCATGGCAGAGTAAGCTACGTGGCGCCCGCGACGTCAAGATGGATTCGCCGGACGCTTACCTTGTTCTTACCCCGCAGCAAAGCCTTCGTCGTTTTGGCCGGCTATGCTAGTTTAAGCAGATACGATCCATCCCTCGAGGCGATCCATTCCGGCAGGCAGACCGAAGCCGGGCTGACTGTCTGCCCAGGCGGTCTGCATCAGGCACAACACGGCGTCGAGTCTGTCGCCGCTACCGTCGTCCGCAAGTTCGTCGCGTTGCGCGTGCGAGAGCTTCAGCCGCAGGCCCAACCGGGTGCGGCCCTGCTCCAACGCTTCGAGGACTTCCTTGCGGGCGATGAGACGCTCCGGCGTGTGTTTGGCGTGCTTATCGCTTTTGTAGCTGCGATGGGCGATCACCTCTCGCGCCAGCAGGCCAGGGTACGCCTCAAGCGCCACGCGGCAAGGATCGCCCGGATGCAACCCTGGCAGGTCCACTCCGGCGCGCATGAGTCGCGGAACGCCCGCATGCAGCATGTAGGCGACGGGCGGGTTCACCCAATTCATGCTAGGCGACGAACCGGCGGGACGGTCACAAGCGCGATGCGCGAACTTGGAGCCCACAGGCCGTGCTTCGCAGAAACCAGCGAAGGCGTCGCGAATCTCTGCGCGAGACAAGCTCGCATAGTACGCAATGAGGGCCGCCCAATCTGTCGGCCAGTGAAGCGACTCGACAAGTTCCCGCGGCAGCCCGAACGGCAGATCGAAGCCGCCGAGCCAGGGACCTGGTCGATCGAGCCAGCCATCGAACGCATCTAGGGACGCCATCGCCTCCTGGCGTTCGAGCACCACGACGGAGCCACGACGGCGGCCGAAGGCTAATCGAATTGGCTTGCGAGCGCTGGGCGCGCTGGTGAAGTCGACGCCGACCAGCAAGCGGTCCGCCGGTACAGCGGTAGCCACATTCGAAACTTTTGACATGCCCGCGACTGTATCTATCGTTCGCTAGGCGAGCATGGACGGAAACGGAAGCGCCTACTTAAAGGTGCTGCAAAGTGGTGACGTCCCCGTTCAGTGTCGGTCTGGCGCGTACGCAGGCCACAGGGGCCCAAAGTTCTTCGCTATGCACGATCGGTCAACCCCGTACCGGGTTAGCTCGACGTGGCAGCGAGTGCAGCCTTCACACCACGACGTGTCAGCTATTCTGCGCCTTTTCCACGCTTGCGCAGGCGCTCTGCCAGCTTATTCCGATCTTCGAGCAATTGGTCGTACATGGCATACATCTCATGGAGATGCGAAATCAGCGCCGCCATTTCTGCCTTGTGCCGCGCGGAACTCTCACTGCTCGCCTTGGTGGACAGCACCTTGTTCTGCGCAAGCAGCTTGGCGACCACGGCCGAATCACTCCTGGCTTCTGCCCTGACCCGCTGCTCGGCCTTGAGGCCCTTGATTCGCTCCTTGAGATCCGGATACCGGTTGTAGATTAGGGAGTGCGACACGCCACACCGTTCTGCAACCGCGTGAATGTTCAGTTTCTCGCCGTTCCCGTGCATCTCATCGATGGTCTTCATAATCAACGATCGCGTATCCATCACGCGCCCTTCTGTGACTGACCCTGCGTTTGCACCGTTAGGCGGCCGATGATCTTGTCAGCGGCAAACAGGTTGTCCGACAGCGACTGTTTGAACGCCAGGAACTGCACCTGCTGCTGTGCCGGCATCGCATCTATCGTCTGCAGGCGAGACTCACAAGTCAACTTAATCACACGCCAATAAGGGAGGTGCTTCGGCGTCGCATAGTAGGTGTCACAGTACAAACAATGCGACGGATCGGCAGCGTTCCGGATCTTGCACGCGGCGCCCTTAGTGCAATACCCATTCGCCAAGCCCCGTATGGACTCGCTGTGCCGGGTGGCGTAGGCCACCAACTCCTTCGGGCTACTGAAGTGTGGCTGGTGATCCTCGCTGAACATGGGCGCCGGCATCCCGTCGTTCATACTGTCAAGCAACCTGGCCAGCCGCTCTCCACCGCCGCCGGCAACGCGCCCGCTCACCGCTGCGGAAACGATGTCGTCAATCGCTTTGCCGTTGGCGAACTGCTCGAAGTCCTCGATGACCGCTTGCAATTCGCCGAAAGACTTGAAGCCGCGTTCCGCATAAACAAGCGTTTTCGCCCGATGCAGGTGCTTGAATTGATATTGGATGTCGTCGAGATCGCCCAGCCTGTTGGCGATGATGAACCACGCGAACGTGTGCCTAAACTGGTGGGCAGTCAGGTTGAAGCACTTACCGACTGAATAGGGCTTGCCTCGATCGCCGGTATTGGCAGCCACCGAGATGTAATTGCACTCCATCTCTTGGAGCTGCTCGATGTCCATAGCCGTGACGCGGATCTGATACTGTCGCAGCGACAGGGCCTTGGCTGAGTCGGCGCCCTTGGTAAGCCGCATGAAATTTGCACTCAATGGGGTCAATCGCATCCCGAACAGCCGGCGATCTACCAGACCATGCCGCATCTTGTTGACTACCGACGGTCTTAGGGACGCCGTGAAGCGAGATAGCAGTAGCTCCGCACGCGCGTAGTACAGCTCATTGACTCGGGACAATACTGTCACCGCCTCGTGGACCACGTCGTTGGCGACCCAGTCGAGGCTGATCACGTTGTCGTCGGTCTTGGACAGCAGGCTGCGGATAAAGTAGATTTCTTCGCCATTTTCGGTTCGGTGGCCGCTGCACCCGGTCTCCAAGGCGCCAGCTTCGTCATCGCGCATGCCCGTAAAGGCGAGAACCAGGGCATACACATGGCGCTGCAACTCACGGAAGTGCTCCTTAAGCATCTCGCTGGCGCGGACGACGGGCCCAAGGGAGTAATGGACGCTGCCACGCGTACCCCTGGCAATCGCCCTGTCTACCTGGCCGAACACCTCTTCGAATTCTGAGATCGCCTCCTTCGCTTGGTTTACGTAAGCGTTCGCCTCGGCAATCAACTGTTTCATGACTCCCGTGGGAATAATCGAGTGCTTCAGACGGTGGTTTGTCTCATGGAGACTGATGCCAACTAGGGATATCTCGTCCAACAGTGGTCCGAAATCTGGCCGTTCGACAAGTCGATAGTCCGTCAGATGCTTCAACGCATCACGCGCCGACTTGAACGCCGAGGTGTGTTGATGGGCATTCAGCCCGCCACGCGCCTGATCGTCGCTAAGAAACCCGTACATCAGCGTGCGCAAACGCAGCGATGGCAGCCCATCAAGTTGGCGGAACGACGTTTGGCCGCGCTGGCCACAGTAGTCGGCGAATCGAATGAGAATTCTGACCCACCGAACTGCAGTGACCCACTTGTAGACCTCGCCACCCTCCCTGATACCCGCATGGACCAACAGCAGAAGTATCGCCTTGAGTTCGAAGTCATGCATTGGGCGGCCGGTGTCGATCACGGCTGCCTTTCTCGCATCCTGCGGCCGCAGACGAGTGTCGCCAAAGCGGACAATCGCCTCGTGCCTGCGGCTGTCGCTATAGGACCAGACGACCTTTCGCGCCAACGCCCCGATCTGCCTTTCAGACAGCCGGACGATAGAAATCGCCCCATCAACGCGGGCGACGCGGTCCATGATTGTTACCAGGTCCGTTTGCACGCATCACCTCATCTGTACGTCGGCAAGCGCAAATGTCCAGGCCGGGTGCATCCCGTTGTCGCGCTGTAGGGCCGCAGCTTTCGCGATGACGCCAGGCGTTCTTGAATCGAGCCGCTCAAGCATCTCAGCGACGCGCGCCTTGAGCATGCCCACATGAGTTTGCTGTTCATCGGCTGGATCGCCAAGGACCGACACCTGCATCGATTGCAGCACGAAATCCCGGTAGCTCAACAGACGCCAGACGTGATCCGGATCGGCGACCAGACGGAAGAACTTGCACCAGATACATCCGAGGAAGTCGGCGCAAAATTTCGCCACAGTACCGCGCTCAGCGTGTAGCCGCTTGTGCTCGAGGTTGTAGAGCGCGGCCTCACGATCGACACCCATCGAGGCGCACTCGCCTATCGGCGTGTGCTGCAGATCGTCGCGCGATCGCGTGATGATGATGATGTCTTTGGATATCTCTTTGCCAGAGAAATACCTACCCATCACATCGACTGCTTTGCCCAGGGAATAGCGAGCCTGGTTCGGGTCGAAGCGGTGGTAGTGCGCCTCAAACGTCGCGAAGTCGTGCTTGGCACTGGCCTCATATGCCTGCAAGTCCTTCTGCACTTGACGATACATGTGATTGACACCTCCCTTGCGGATCTTCTTGGTGTCAAACGTCAGCGTGCATCCGCAACGAGCCAACAGCCCCGAGATGACTTTTGGCGCTGCCATGGGCAGGCGTTGCACGGAGCCCTCCTTCTCGAACAGGAACACATAGTCCTTGTATGGATTTCCGTCAGGCAAGCTGGCACGAAGGCCGGCAGTCAGTTCGTCACGGACCTGCATCAAGTCGGCGGCCGCGCTTGCCATTGCGGCGACGCTAGTGTGCGGCTCATCAAACGTGTAAGCATCCGCCCGGTATCCACCTCGGCGCTTGAACAGGATGACCGAGATTGGACCGCGGGGGTTAAGCGGCGACGTCGATCGGACGATATCGCCGCATTCGATCTCCAAAGTTGCCGATAAGTTCCATCCGGTCTTTAGCAGCACCCTCGCCAGCATCAGCGCCAATCGGGCCTCGCCACCAATCGCCGCATCAGCCAGCAGGCCCTCGACGTGAAACGCAAGCTCACGACACTGATCCGCAGAGTAGTAGTCGTCGGTGTTCAAGCGCCGCAGGTGTCTTGCCGTCTTCGATTGCGAGATGGGGTATGCATCGACGACGCTGAACCCGCACTCGGTTGCCAACCAGACCACGCTGTTTCTGTAAGACCAGGCAGTCGCTGTCGCAACGGTGCCGCTTCGCCAGGCCCGCTGCAGAATCTCAAATATCGCCTTTTGAAGTTTCAGCCCTGGTCGGTTGAAAGCCTGCAGTCCATGCCACTGCAACGAGCGCAGAAGCTCTGGTGACAATTGCGGCCGGCACAATGCCATGGCCGCCCTGAGTTGTGTGAACTGGTGATAGACGGTTATTTCTGCATACGTCCTGTCGTCGAGGGTGCCCTTGATATGTCCCACCAACTCGACCAAGTCGTCATAGAAGCGGACAGACAGATCCCGAAACCCTCCGAAGTCACAGTACGTCGGCCGTTCTGCATAGCGATTGGTGAAAGTAACGTTATACGGCTCGAGTTCTTTTGAGTCTCGCTTCAACTCCGGAAACAGGCTGTCCACGATTTCCTTGAACGGGCCGAAGGCACCACGCGCCAGATGCCGACGCGCATACAGCGCGGCAAGTCGCCGGCAATCGCCTTCCACGAGGGCCACGAAGCCTCGCTCCTTCAACGCGGCAAGATCCTCCGTGGACAGGAGGGTCGGCAGCCGCGGCAGGGCCCGCTGAAGCTGTGTGAGACTATCCCGAGTCGAGGTTGCTCTGATGCCTGCAGGCGGCGATTTACCGAGGCGTGCCGCATGCTTGACGACGTCCGCATACATGGCCGGCGAGAAGCGATGCAACTCAGACAGATCCGCGACACGGTCATACACGGTCACGAATCCACGCCCCCACCGCTGACCGTCGTATAGGCTCAGCAGCTTGAGAAGAGGCGAGTGCTGCTGCCAGGTAGCAACGCTCTCGGCCTTTCTCAGAATAGACGGGTGCAGCGCAAATGCCTCGAAGCCGTCGTCTCGCAGCTGGCCAGAGATGCGGCGATCACGAAGCAAGCGGACTAACAGTGAATAGGTGTTGTGCTTGAACACGATGCCGCCGTTCTTTGCACGACTGCCCGCGTCGAACTCCAAGATCAGCCGCCTGTAGGTGAGGAGAAACGCCGCGGAAGCCCTATAGAGCTCCGACACGTCGATGTCTCTAGCGCGAAGTCGCAGCACGCTGGGCGATCTCAGGTCAGGTTCATCCCAATAAAGCGCAGTGCAGGTTAGAAAAGCGTTAGCCAACACTTTTCCAAGGCGCGGCGATTCACCGCTAGTCTGGTGGCAAGCGGCCTCGAGGTATGCCCAGCATTCTTCTGACTCAAGCGCATCGAGACCCTCCTGGCGAAAGCGAGCTTGGTGTTCGTCAGGCATCGCGCTAACGACGTGGGACAGTCTTGGTAGCAGGCGAGTAAGCAAGGTGCGCACGGTGGCAGGTGCCTGCGGCCAGCGGCGCCTATTGGCCATGAAGCGTGCCACCGCTGCCGATAGCTGCACTGCAAGCTTGGCCGAAGTGCTCTCAGCACGTGCCAGCGAGATGGGATGCCCCGCTGGGTCAGGGTGGACAAAGATCGCGTCATTCATACGTACTCCCTCGACTCGCTATCTAGGGCCGGACGGAGGCCAGCGAATATCCGCTCGACCCAGTCTTGCATCTGTCTCTCGAACGTAACGGTGCGCGCGAAGTTGATGTACTTTTGCGTCGTGGAAAAGTTTGCGTGACCGAGCAGCGCCATCAGCTTGTACTGGATGTAGCCAAGCGGCATGTGTCGCTCAAGCATGAACTTTGCCAGCGTAGTGGCAAATGTTGCCCGAAGGTCGTGAAAGGAACGGCGGAACTGAATGCCATCAACTGCGAGTTCACGTCTGACGCAGGTAGTGAGGTTGGTCAGTGATGCACTTTTGATGACTTCGCCAGAGCGGTTCAAAAACAACGGTCGGACCGAATTGGATCCATGCTTGACATCCCACTTTGCAGCTCTGAGTAGGCGATCATCTGAGTTCTTATAAACGTACAGCGCGTCCATGAGGAATCGCGGAATGAGAATCGTCCGTTCCTTGTTGAATTTACCGAGCACCCGCACCGGGTAGAGACTGGCATGCGCCCGCGAAGGCTGCACAATGAACTCCTCAGAAAGCTCAGCAACCTCGTGTGCGCGCAAGCCGCAGACGTGAGCCAGTTGTGCCCACAGCCTCCTTCCGGGTGCGAGCATGTGCTTGCTGCTGAAGAACCATTCAAGTTCCTGTGCGTCGAATGGGGTGAGGCCTTCGGCCAGCGCCTCTCCCTTCGATCGGTACTTTCTGGGGATTGAGAGATCACTGGTCTGGATCAGCAACGCCTTGTCGTCGAGCGGCGTGCCAAACAGCAAGTCGTAGGCGCCGTCCTTCCGTGCCTTCTTGATGAGCACATGCTTGTATTTGAAGGGTACTCGCTGGATGCGCGCGGTCCGCACCCCCCATTCGTAGAACTGCCGAACGTGATTGAGGTACAGGTTCGCCGTGTCCCTGGATATCTCACCGGCTTCAACGCGGGCAATCAGGAAGGCTCGGTACTGATATGGAGGGAGCCATGATCTGGCCCTATCGCTGTCACCCGTCGCGTACACCTCGCGCCAGTCTGTCCCAGTCAGCGCAAGCCAGCCAAGAAATCCGCGTAACGAGTTGGCCACGCTACGAAGGGTCTTGGCGGTCACGCCCCCGCGAAGATTCCTGTTCCCGCCGATCTTCGGCCGCGCAACTTTCCCCCGGTATCGATGCTCCATGAACAAGTTCATCTCGAGCGCATCAACCACTCGCTTCGGGCAGAAAAGCAGTGGGAAATCTTTCACCACGTGATCGCGGTGGAAAGCAATTCGCCGGATCTCTGTGGTCGCCCCCGTTCCAGGCAATTCCGCGACCGAACCATCTAGATAGGGTAGATCGCCAAAGTTGACTTGCGCGAACACCAGATGCACCGAGGCGGCTTTGGCGCGTCCGGCCTCATCCAGCTGAGTGGGGGCCGTCACTTTCACGGCGACGGCCAATCGCGAGCGACGCGCTGGTACCGCTGTGCCCCTCCAAGAAGTCGAGGAAGAGGAACGATGCCGATCACCTCAGTCGGCGCGTAGTCAAGGTCGACCAAGTGCACCGCCTCGCGCCACCTGTGCGCCAGCGCAACGCCGTCCGAAGCCGCATACCTCATCTCTCACTCCCGAACGCCCATCCAGGCTGCAATCACTCAAGAGAGTGAGTAACGGAAGTATGCAATTCAAGAGATGCTCTTAGCTCATAAATTTTCTAAATCACATTAAGCTGCGCCGGCCCAGCAGCTCGCGCGCCAGCAGGCCCGGATAGGCCTCCAACGCCACGCGCCGCCTATCGCCAAAGTGCAGACCGGCATGCAGGCCCGGCAGCAGCGCCCCCGCCTGCAGCAGCAGCGGCACGCCCGCATGCAGCATGTAGGCGACCGGCGGGTTGACCCATTTCATGCTGGGCGAGGAACCGGCCGGCAGGTCGCAGGCGCGGTGCGCGAACTTGCCGCCCACTGGGCGCGCCGCGCAGAAGGCCGCGAACTGCGCGCGGATCTGCGCGCGTGGCAGGGCGCAGTAATGCTGCATCAGCGCCAGCCAGTCGGTCGGCCAGCCCAGCGCCAGCACCAGCTCGCGCGGCAGGCCGAAGGGAAAGTCGAAGCCGCCGACCCAGGGCTCGGGGCGCGCCAGCTCGTCGCCCAGGCCGGCCAGGGTGTCGAACAGGCGCAGGCCCTGCAACAGCAAGCCCTGACCCCGCAGCTGCCCCTGGGCCAGGGTGATGGGCTTGCGCTTACTGGGGGAACTACTGAAGTCGACCCCGATCAGCGGCAGGCCGGTGGATTGAGCGCTAGAGTGCATGGCTGGCACTTTAGCCGCGCCCCCCGGAGACTCCATGCCCAACGACGCCGCCAGCACCGAGCCCAAGCCCGGCGACCAGCCCGCCCCCGTGGAGCGCATCGTCAGCACCGAGCACAAACTGCAGATCGGCAAGAGGACGCTCGAGTACACCGCCACTTGCGGCACCCTGGTGTTGCGCGAACCTGATGCGGGCGAAGCCAAGGCTGGCGACGGCAAGGAAGGCTACAAGGGCGAGAAGGCCCGCGCCACGGTGTTCTTCATCGCCTACACGCTGAAGACGGGCAAGAAGGATACTCAGCAGCGGCCGCTCACCTTCAGCTTCAACGGCGGGCCCGGCTCCAGCAGCGTCTGGCTGCACCTCGGGCTGCTGGGGCCGCAACGCGTGCCCTGCGACGACAAGGGCCACTGCGGCGCACCGCCGCACCAGCTCACCGACAACGAGTACAGCCTGCTGACCGACTCCGACCTGGTCTTCATCGACCCGGTCGGCACCGGCCACTCGCGCGTCGCCGAGGGCGAGACACCGGCCGAGTTCCACGACTACCAGCGCGACCTGGACTCGGTGGGCGAATTCATCCGCCTCTACGTGACGCGCCACGAGCGCTGGGGCTCGCCCAAGTACCTGATCGGCGAAAGCTACGGCACCACGCGCGCCGCCGGCCTGGCGCGCCATCTGCAAGAGAAGCACGACATCTACCTGAACGGGCTGATGCTGGTCTCGCTGGCGATGGACTTCCAGACCCTCAGCTTCGACCATGGCAACGACCTGCCCTACCCGCTCTACCTGCCCACCTACGCGGCCACCGCCTGGTACCACCAGGCGCTGCGGCCGACGCTGCAGAACAAGCCCCTGAAGGAGGTGGTGGCGGCGGCCGAGACCTTCGCCAACGGCGACTACACGCTGGCCCTGATGCAGGGCTCGCGCCTGCCCGAGGCCGAGCGCCAGCACATCGCCGAGCAGGTGGCGATGTACAGCGGCCTCAGCATCGAGTTCGTGCTGCGCTGCCGGCTGCGTGTGGACGAATTCCGCTTCTTCAAGGAGCTGCTGCGCGCACGCGGCCAGACCGTGGGCCGGCTGGACTCGCGCTTCCTCGGCCTGGACAAGGACGATGCCGGCGAGCATCCGGAGGAAGACGCCAGCATGAACCAGCTGATCGGCGCCTATGCCTCCGGCATCAACCGCCTGCTGGTGGAGAAGCTCGACTACCGCAGCGACAGCCCCTATCTCGTGCATGCGCCGCTGTGGAAGACCTGGTCCTGGAAGGGCTTCGAGAACAAGTACATCGCCGCCGGCGACAGCCTGCGACGCGCCCTGCACGCCAACCCGGACATGCGCGTCTACGTGGCCAGCGGCTACTACGACCTCGCCACCCCGCATGCGGCGGGCGACTACACGCTCAGCCACCTGGGCCTGCACCACAGCCTGCAGGACCGCATCCGGGTCAGCTATTTCGAGGGTGGTCACATGATGTACATCCACCAGCCTTCGCTGGCCCGCATGGCCGGCGAACTGCGCGCCTTCGTCGGCCAGGGCTGAGGGTTGGGCTGAAGGCAAGGCCAAGGTTTTCCCGGGCTTGACGCTGCCCGGTGCTTGGGTGGAAGCTGACCCGGCCCGGACGCAGATCCGGGCAAGGGGGTTGGCGGCGTGGAGTCAGACAGCAGCGCAGCAAAGGCCGGCATGGCCACAGCCGACGCCATGATGGCCGCGGGCCAGCATGCGCAGGCTGTCGCCCTGCTGGAAGACCTGCTGGCCGAGCTCGCCCCCGAGCATCCGCGCCTGCGCGGCCAGCTGCTGAACCGCCTGGCCGTCAACTACCCGCGCCTGGGCCAGAGCCAGCAGGGGCTGCGCGCGGCGCATGAGGCGGTGCAACTGTTCGAGCGCCTGCCCAGCGGGCTGGCCGGCCTGGCGACGGCGCATTGCGCGCTCTCCTTCTGCTACGCCATGCTGCGCATGGGCCAGGAGGCCCTGCAGGCCGGCCTGCGCGCCCTGCACAGCGCCCGCGAGGCCGGCAATTCGGAGCTGGAGGCCTGGGCGCTGAACCGCATCGGCCTGGCCTACGAAGCCCTGGGCGATCTGCAGCAGGCCCAGACCTCGACCACCCAATCGCTCGAGATCGCGCAGCGCCAGGAGCTGGCCGAACTGCACTTCGCGGCCATCAACAACCTCTGCTGCTTTGCCAGCCTGGCCGAGCACGAGGCCCTGCTGGAACATCAGGACGCGCGCGCCCAGGGCCATGCCTTGCAGGCCCTGCAGCTGACCGAGCAGGCCTGCCAGCTGGCCCGCGCCTCGGGCAATGTGCACTGGCGGGCGGCGGCGCTGGCGAACCGCGTCGATGCCCTGCTCTCCGGCAGCGAGTTCGACACGGCCGCAGCCCTGATCGACGAGTACCTGCCGCTGGCGCAGGAGCATCGTTTTGCCTGGCTGGTGCTGCACGCCCAGCTGCAGCGCGCGCGGCTGCTGCAGCTGGGCGATCAGGCGGGGCGCGCGATCGCCATCCTGCGCAGCCTGCTGGCGGCCGATCTGGATCGCATGCCACCCAAGCTCAAGCGCCGCGCCGTGCACATGCTGGTCGGCCTGCACAAGCAGCGGGGCGAGTACTACGAGGCGCTGCAATGCCTCGAGCAGCTGGCCGAGCTGGACCGCCGCTGGGCGCGGGACAAGCTGGCCCTGCACAGCAAGGCCCTGCTGATACGCGAGGAAGTGGCGCAGGCCCAGGCGCGGGCCGACGTCGCCAGCCGCGATGCCGAGCGCGAGCGCGAACGCGCCGAGCGCCTGCTGCACGAGCACGAGGCCCTCAGCAGCCAGGCCGCCGAGCTGGGCCGCATTGCCGTGGAAGACGTGCTCACCGGCCTCTTCAACCGCCGCCACGCCGACCAGGCCCTGCCAGTGCTGAGCCAGCGCGCCGTCAGCCAGGGCCAGCCGCTCAGCCTGGCGATGCTGGACCTCGATCACTTCAAGCAGATCAACGACCGCTATGGTCACGCCATGGGCGACCAGGTCTTGCGCGCCGTGGCCCAGCACCTGCGCACCAGCGTGCGCAGCGCCGATCTGATGGCGCGCATCGGCGGCGAGGAATTCGTCGTCGCGCTGCTGGGGGCGCCGCTGGCCAAGGCGCGCGAGATCTGCGAGCGCATGCGCAGCGCGATTGCCGGGCACGACTGGGAGGCGCTGGCGCCCGAGCTGAAGGTGAGCGTCAGCATCGGCCTGGCCTGCGCCCAGACCGCCGAGGAACATGGCCGACTGCTGGAGCGCGCCGACCAGGCCCTCTACGCCGCCAAGCATGCCGGCCGCAACCAGGTGCGCGTGAGCCTGGCCGATGCCGGGACGGCCGGTCGCGAAGTCCCCACAGCGGCTTGACGCGGGCGGGCCGCTGCCCGATGCTGGGCGGCAGCAGCCTGCGCCGACATGGGATCCCTCCGCCAATCCAGCCACCCCGACTTCGATGCCTTGCTTGGCGCCGCTGCGCAGCACGCCTTGCGGGGCGACTATGTCGATGCCGTTGCGGCGCTGCAGCAGGCCCTGCCCCTGTGCCATGACGACACCGCGCGGGCGCGCGTGCTGGCCCTGCTGGCGCACCATTACCCGCGCCTGGGCAATCTGCAGGACAGCGTGCGTTGCGCCAGCGAGGCGGTGGCGCTGTGCCAGCACATGGACGAACCCCGGCTGGTGGCCGAGGCCCAGACCTCGCTGTCCTATGTCTATGCCCAGTTGCTGATGGGGCGCGATGCCCTGGACGCCGCCCTGCATGCCCTCAAGGCGGCGCGCCGCGCCGGCAACCGCGTGCAGGAGGCCTGGGCGCTGAACCGCCTGGGCGTGGCCTATGGCAGCATGGACAACATCGCCCAGGCGCGCGAAAGCACCCAGCAGGCGCTCGAGGTAGCCACGCCGCTGGGCGATGGCGAGCTGAGCTTCTCCTGCCTCAACAACCTCGCCTACTTCTGGCTGCAGCTCGCGGCCGAGGCCCACAACGGCGCCAGCGAGGCCAAGCTGCTGCCCGAGGCCCTGAGCCAGGCCCGTGCGCTTGCCGAGCAGGCCAGCGCGCAGGCGCGCGCCTCGCGCAGCGAGTTCCAGGTCACGGTGGCGCTGTCGAATCTGGTCGAAGCCATGCTGGGCATGGCCGATCACGAGGACAGCGTGGCCCTGATCGACGAATACCAGGCCCTCGCCCACCGCCACGGCTATCTGGCGCTGGAGCTGCAGGCCCAGATGCAGCGCGCCTGGCTGCTGATGTTGCGCGGCCAGCACCAGGCCTGCGTGGCCAGCCTGATGCTGATACTGGCACAGCGGCGCGAGCATCTGCCGCCGGCGCTGCGCCGCAAGCTCATCCATGCGCTCTACGAGGCCAGCAAGGCGGGGCGCGATTTCGAGGCCGCGCTGTCCTATCTGGAGCAGCATGCCGAGCTGGAGCGCCAGATCGCGCGCGAGACCATGGCGCTGCAGACCGAGGTGATGCTGATACGCCAGGACGTCGAGCAGGCCCATGCGCGCGCCGAGCACGCGCTGGTGGACGCGCGGCGCGAGCGCGAGCGCGCCACCCGGCTGGAGCGTGAGCAGGAGCGGCTGCGCCACCAGGCCGCCGAATGGGGGCGCGCCGCCCATGAGGACGTGCTGACCGGCCTGCACAACCGCCGCCATGCCGAGTTCGCCCTGCCGGTGCTGCTGGAGCGCGCCCGCCAGGAGCACAGCGTGATCTGCCTGGCGATGCTGGACGTCGATCACTTCAAGGACATCAACGACCGCCATGGCCATGGTGTGGGTGACGAGGTGCTGCGCCAGCTCGCCGGGGTGCTGCGCTACAACACGCGCAGCGCGGACCTGCTGGCGCGCGTCGGCGGCGAGGAGTTCATGATCGCCCTGGTGGGCCTGCCGCTGCTGCAGGCCCAGGACATCTGCGAGCGCCTGCGCGTGGCGATCTCCGCGCATTCCTGGCAAGACCTGGCACCGGGCCTGGCGGTGACGATCAGCCTGGGCCTAACCGGCGGCGCGCCGCCCGAGCAGGCCAAGCTGCTGGTGGACCGCGCCGACCACGCCCTCTATGCGGCCAAGCGCGCCGGCCGCAACCGTGTCGAGATCCTCTAGGCCCTAGGCCAGCTTGAACACCGCCACCGTCTGCGCCAGCTCGTCGGCCTGCTGCTGCAGGCTCTGCGCCGCCGCCGCCGATTGCTCCACCAGCGCGGCGTTCTGCTGCGTCATCTGATCGAGCTGGCTGATCGCCATGCCGATCTGGTTGATGCCCGAGCTCTGCTCGGCGGTGGCATGGCTGATCTCGCCAACGATATGGCTGACGCGGCCGATCGAGCTCATGATGTCCTGCATGGTCTCGCCGGCACGCGCGACCAGGGCCGCGCCGGCCTCCACGCTCTCGGTGCTGCTGGTGATCAGGCCCTTGATCTCCTTGGCCGCCTCGGCGCTGCGCTGCGCCAGGCT